>Ga0105090_10002450_pt1 | contig 10350 bp, 9 predicted proteins | sample PPLLak3March2015_FD_79110 | JGI IMG/M metagenome (GOLD analysis project Ga0105090, IMG submission 79110) | Freshwater sediment microbial communities from Prairie Pothole Lake near Jamestown, North Dakota, USA - PPLs Lake P7 Core (1) Depth... | ecosystem: Environmental > Aquatic > Freshwater >... | reverse complement strand
CTCCGCCTGCTGGCGGTGCGCGGTACTGCAATAAAGGCCAAGACGGCCTTCCAGGGCGTCCGGGCGCGGCAGATGAACACCACACACGGGGCAACGCACCATCTCCTGGAGCTGCGCGGGCGGCGCGCCAGGCTTCTCTGGCGTATTGCGAGCTGCCAAATCCTTTTTCCGGCTATTGCGCCATAGCCAGACGCCTGCGAGCACGGCAAGAAGAATGATCAGCGCCTTCATGCAGAGCGGCCCAGCACGACCTCCATGACGAAGCGCGAACCGGCGTAGGCCAACAGCAGCAAGCCCGCACCGATGTACAGCACGCGCACCGCGCGGCGCCCGCGCCAGCCAAACCGGGAGCGGCCGACGAGCAGCGTGGCAAAGGCCAGCCACGACAGGACGGAGAAGACGGTCTTGTGATCCCACTTCCATCGTGCACCGGCCGCACCATACAACTGCTCGCCAAAGAACCAGCCGGCAATGAGTGTGGCGCTCAGCAACACAAACCCAGCCTCGACAAAGCGGAACATGAGGCGCTCCAATGTCAATAACGGAACGCCGCTGTGGGCATCGGCTGCCAGGCGGATCTCCTTTTCGGCACGTGTCATGAGCCACGCATGGACTACCGCGGCGGCAAACAGCCCGTACGAGGCGATCCCCAGCGCCCAATGCAGTGGCAACCAGGGAGACGCCAGGGTCTGCAATTCAGTTCCCGGAAACAACAGCGCGACAAGGACGGCCAGAGCGCCGAACCCGGCCAGTGCCCAGCGCGCCGTCAGGTTGGGAAAAACATGACTCTCAATGGCATAGACGGTGAGTACCAGCCAGGCCGTGACCGAAAGGGCCGGTGCAAAGCCGAACCGGGGAGGGTCTCCCAGCAGGCCGGCGGCCAGCATCAGTCCGTGCAGGACCCATGCGGTCAGCAGAATCCATCGTGCCGCCTGAGCACTGAGCCGCGACGCGCCGGCAGCCGGAACCGCATAGGCCATGGCGGCGCCAAGGGCGAGCAGGATGCTGACGGGAGACGCACTGGCTAAAATCATGGCCACAGTTTAGCGTTTTGCACATGGCCGGCGCTCGCGGGCCTCCGGTCTGCGGGTATGCCGGTTTCCAACCGACGGGACACTTCTTATGGCTTCCGCCCTGACCGACAAACTTTCCCGGCTGGTCAAACAGATCAGCGGGCAGGCCCGCATCACCGAATCCAACGTGACCGACATGCTGCGCGAAGTGCGCATGGCCTTGCTGGAGGCCGACGTGGCCCTGCCCGTCGTGCGTGACTTCATCGCACGGGTCAAGGAAAAGGCATTGGGCCAGGAAGTGATGGGCTCACTCAAGCCTGGCCAGGCGTTGGTGGGCATCGTCAACCGTGAGCTGGCCGCCACCATGGGCGAGGGCGTTTCCGACATCAATCTCGCGGCTCAACCCCCTGCTGTGATCCTGATGGCCGGCCTGCAGGGTGCAGGCAAGACCACCACGACCGCCAAACTGGCCAGGCACCTGATCGAAAAGCGCAAGAAGAAGGTGCTGACCGTCTCGGGCGACGTTTACCGCCCGGCCGCCATCGAGCAGCTTAAGACAGTCACCGCGCAGGCCGGCGCCGAATGGTTCCCCAGCACCCCTGACCAGAAGCCACTTGAGATTGCCCGGGCCGCCATCGATTACGCGCGCAAGCATTACTTCGACGTGCTGCTGGTCGACACCGCCGGGCGGCTGGCCATCGATGAAGCCCTGATGCAGGAGATCCGCGAACTGCACGCCGAACTCAAGCCGGTGGAAACGCTGTTTGTGGTGGATGCGATGCAGGGCCAGGACGCCGCCAATACCGCCAGGGCCTTCAAGGACGCGCTTCCGATAACCGGCATCATCCTGACCAAAACCGACGGCGATTCGCGCGGTGGCGCGGCGCTCTCGGTGCGCCAGATCACTGGCGCGCCGATCAAGTTCGCCGGCACCAGCGAGAAAATCGACGGGCTGGAGGTGTTCGATGCCGAGCGCCATGCCGGCCGGATTCTGGGCATGGGCGACATCGTGGCCTTGGTCGAGCAGGTCACGGCCGGCGTGGACATGGAGGCTGCGCAAAAGCTGGCGGCCAAGGTCAAGAGTGGCGCGAGCTTCGACCTCAACGACTTCCTGGCCCAGATCCAGCAGATGAAGCAGATGGGTGGTCTCTCCAGCCTGATGGACAAGCTTCCGACGCAGATGGCGGCCAAGGCCAGCGAGGTGGATCTGAACCGCGCCGAGAAAGACATTGGCCGCAAGCAGGGCATCATCCACAGCATGACGCCGCAGGAGCGGCGCAGACCCGAGTTGCTCAAGGCCACGCGCAAGCGCCGCATTGCCGCCGGCGCGGGCGTGCAGGTTCAGGAAGTCAACCGCCTGCTCAAGGAGTTCGAGCAGATGCAGGACATGATGAAGAAGATGAAGGGCGGCGGCCTCATGAAGATGATGAAGCGCATGGGTGGCATGAAAGGCATGGGCGGCGGTGGCGGCCTGCCAGGGATGCCTTTCTGAGCGGTTGCGGCCGTTTTTTCAAGACTTTTTGGCTTTTCTCCAGCTTCGAATGGGCGTTGACAGCTATTGATTTAGTAGTTCCATCTGATGGCTGGATTCAGTTCGTCAATGCGTCTGCGTTCACCAGTACCTCGCCACGCAGTGAATGTGCCATCGCCTGGGTGATACGCACGTCGATCATCTGGCCGACCAGACGTGCCGCATTCGGGCCGCCGGGGAAATTGACGGCTCGATTGCACTCCGTGCGGCCCATGAGTTCGGCCGGGTCCCGGCGTGCGGGACCTTCCACCAGGAGGCGCTGGACGGTTCCCTGGCGTGTGGCGCTGATGCTGCGGATGTTGGCCTCGATCACGGCCTGCAGTTCCTGCAGGCGGCGCAGCTTGACGGCGTGCGGTGTGTCGTCATGCAGGTTGGCCGCCGGCGTGCCGGGGCGCGGGCTGAAGATGAAGCTGAAGCTGTTGTCAAAGCCGATGTCGTCGATCAGCTTCATCGTCTTCGAGTGGTCCTCGTCCGTCTCGCCGGGGAAGCCCACGATGAAGTCGCTGCTCATGGCCATGTCCGGGCGGATGGCGCGCAGCTTGCGCACCGTGCTCTTGTATTCCATGGCCGTGTAGCCACGCTTCATCGCCATCAGGATCCGGTCCGATCCGTGCTGCACGGGAAGGTGCAGGTGGCTGACCAGCTTGGGCACCTTGTCGTAGACGTCGATCAGGCGCTGCGTGAACTCGTTGGGATGGCTGGTGGTGTATCGGATACGCTCGATGCCGGGGATGTCGGCCACATATTCGATCAACAGCGCGAAGTCGGCCACCCCGGCGGTGTCGCCCATCTTGCCGCGGTAGGCGTTGACGTTCTGGCCCAGCAGCGTGACCTCCTTCACACCTTGGTCGGCAAGGCCGGCCACTTCGACCAACACGTCGTCAAATGGGCGGCTCACCTCCTCGCCACGTGTGTACGGCACCACGCAGTAGCTGCAGTATTTGGAGCAGCCTTCCATGATGGAGACGAAGGCGGCCGCGCCCTCGACCCGCGCTGGGGGCAGGTGGTCGAACTTCTCGATCTCGGGAAAGCTGATGTCCACTTGCGGGCGCGCCTGGCGCTCGCGCTGTGCCAGCAGCTCGGGCAGGCGATGCAGCGTCTGCGGACCGAACACAACGTCCACGTAGGGCGCGCGCTTGATGATCTCGGCGCCTTCCTGGCTGGCCACGCAGCCGCCCACGCCGATCAGCACGCCTTTTTTCTTCAGGTGCTGCACCCGCCCCAGGTCGCTGAAGACCTTTTCCTGCGCCTTCTCGCGCACCGAGCAGGTGTTGAAAAGGATCAGATCGGCTTCGTCCACGTTGCTGGTGGGCTCATAGCCTTCGGCGGCGTTCATCACGTCGGCCATCTTGTCAGAGTCGTACTCGTTCATCTGACAGCCGAAGGTTTTGATGAAGACTTTTTTGCTCATTGCGAATTCCCGAAAGTCCAGTAAATCGATCGCATCAGGGGATCCCGTGGCGCTGGAGTAATCCCGATATCGCCTTGAAACTCAGGTCCCATACCGATGGAATTCAACCTGGCGCTGCAAAGTGCCGCAACGGATCGTTCGGCCTTGAGGCATCGGTTCAATCGTGTGGGGGCCCGGCGGCAGCCGGTGGCTATTGCGCAGCCCGAACCGGCCGTTTGATCGCGACTTCAGCGGGGGTCAGAACCCAGACTTGATGGATCAATCCGTGGCTGTCGCGGACATAGTTCACCATATAGGGCTCGCCAGCCAAGCGGGAAGGCAGGATCAACAGGTTGTCGGGGCCGAGGATGCGTGCGCCTGGCGAAAGTCGGTCGGGCTTCCCGTCAAGCATGACTTCGGGCGAAAGCTGCACGACGAGCTTTCCTCTCAGCGCTTTTTCGGGAAAGGTGCGCACAGTGCCTTGCGCGCTGGCGTCGACGGGAAGCGCAACGCCGACCAGTGTCATCAGGCCGGCAAAGGCCATCGCAATGGCAACGGGAAAAGTCTTCAGGCAGCGGTTCATGGTGTTCATCCAGAGGCTGGGGGAAAAAGCCGGGTGGCCTGTATCGGCTCGCCGGAGAGTGCCGAAAAGTGTAGCACCTGCTGGCCAATGCAAAAACCCGCAGTGCGATTGCACCTGCGGGTTCCTTGAAAAACTGGTGGTGATAGGTGGATTTGAACCACCGACATCAGCATTATGAATGCTGCGCTCTAACCGACTGAGCTATATCACCAACGAGCAGAATTATAGCGAAAAGTCTGTGCCGGGGTCAGCTGTGGGTGAAGGCTGCGGGCCGTTTGTTCAGGAACGCATCCATGCCTTCGGTCTGGTCGGCGGTGGCAAACAAGGCGTGGAACAGGCGGCGCTCGAACATCACGCCGTCCGTCAGTCCGCTCTCGAAAGAACGGTTCACGCTTTCCTTGGCGGCCATGCTGGCCAGCTGGCCGTGGCCGCAGACCATGAGGGCTGCCGCGAGGGCTTCGTCCATCAGGCGATCCAGTGGCACCACCCGGCTCACCAGGCCGGCACGCTCGGCTTCCGTCGCGTCCATCATGCGGCCGGTCAGCACCATGTCCATCGCCTTCGATTTGCCCACGGCGCGCGGCAGGCGCTGGGTGCCGCCGGCGCCGGGGATGATGCCGATCTTGATCTCGGGCTGGCCGAACTTCGCATTGTCGGCGGCGATGATGAAATCGCACATCATGGCCAGTTCGCAGCCGCCCCCCAGCGCAAAGCCGGCCACGGCCGCGATCACGGGTTTGCGGATCGAGCGGATGGTTTCCCAGTTGCGGGTGATGAAGTCGTTCTTGTAGACGTCGGCAAAGCTGTATTTCGCCATCGCCGAGATATCGGCGCCGGCCGCGAAGGCTTTTTCGCTGCCGGTGACGATCATGCAGCCGATGGCTTCGTTGGCATCGAAGTCCTTGAGCGCGGCGCCGAGTTCGTCCATCAGGGGGCTGTTGAGCGCATTGAGCGCCTTCGGCCGGTTCAAAGTGATGATGCCGACTTTTTCGGCCTCGATGCGCACCTCGATCAGTTCATAAGCCATCGGCTTCCTCCGGGTTTTCTGTTGAAATGTTTCGACGTAGCGCAGGACTATAACCAAGGCCCGGAACAAGGGAAAACATTGGCCAACCGATCGGTCGGTTAATGGTAAATTCCCCCGCAGGAGACACCATGACCGAACCGACCGTCCTATTTGAAGAGCGTGGCGCCGTGGCCATCGCCACGCTGAACCGACCGCAGGCGCTCAACAGTTTCACCCGCCAGATGCATCGTGAGCTCGGGGCCGCGATGGAGCGCGTGGAGGCGAACCCTGGCATCCGCGCGCTGGTCATCACCGGGGCGGGTCGCGGCTTTTGTGCCGGGGCCGACCTGTCGGAGTTCGACTTTGCGCCAGGGCCGGACCTGATAGAGCGTGCCAATCCTGGCCCGGTGATCGATCAGGCGTTCAATCCGACGGTGCGCCGGCTGCAGGCGCTGCGCGTGCCGACGATTGCCGCGGTCAATGGCGTGGCGGCCGGTGCGGGCGCCTCGCTGGCCATGACCTGCGATATTGCGATTGCCGCGCCGGGGGCCAGTTTCATCCAGGCCTTCAGCAAGATCGGACTGATTCCCGATGCGGGTGGCAGCTGGTTTCTGGTGGAGCGCCTCGGGCTGGCGCGCGCGATGGCGCTGGCCATGACCGGCGACAAGCTGCCGGCGGCGCGGGCCTTGGAGTGGGGGATGATCTGGGACGTGGCGGAAGACCCGCTGGCCGCCGCGCTGGCCCTGGCCGAGAAGCTGGCCATGATGCCCACCCGGGCGCTGGTGGCCACCCGCCACCTTCTGCGTGACGGGGCCACGCGCACACTGCACCAGCAGCTTGACGCCGAGCGCGACACGCAGTCGGCCATGGGCCATACGCACGACTACATCGAAGGCGTGATGGCCTTCCTGGAAAAGCGCCCGGCGCAGTTCAAGGGCGAATGAAGATGAACACGCACAGCCACGCGCACACGCCCGAACAAGCCCGCGATCTGGCGCGCCAGGTCGGCGAGACCATGTTTGCCGTCGACACCGCCTCCAAGGACACCATGGGCATGGAGCTCATCAGCTGCGAGCCCGGGCGCGCGGTCATCCGCATGACGGTGCGCGAATTGCACCTCAACGGGCACCAGATCTGCCACGGCGGCTTCATCTTCACGCTGGCGGACTCCACCTTTGCGTTCGCCTGCAACAGCTACAACAAGAACACCGTGGCGGCCGGCTGCAGCATCGAGTTCCTCAAGCCAGGCCACCTCGGTGACGTGCTGACCTGCGAAGGCGTCGAGCAGACACTGCAAGGCAGGCATGGCATCTACGACATGAGAGTGACGAACCAGCGCGGGCAGGTGATCGCCCTGTTCCGCGGCAAGAGTGCCCAGATCCAGGGCACGGTGATTCCCGAAACCACGGAGCATGAGAAGCCATGAAAGCCTTCCCCCTGGAGCCGATCGAGAAGGCCAGCATCGACGAGCTGCGCGCGCTGCAGCTCAAGCGCCTGAAGGCAACGCTTGCTCATGCCTACGCCAATTCGCCCGTCTACAAGGCCAAGTACGACGCGGCCGGGGTGCATCCTGACGACCTCAAGTCCTTGACGGACCTGGCGAAATTCCCTTTCACCACCAAGAAAGATCTGCGCGACAGCTACCCGTTCGGCATGTTCGCCGTGCCGCGCGAGCAATGCGCGCGCATCCATGCGTCCAGCGGCACCACGGGCAAGCCTACGGTGGTGGGCTACACGCTGAAGGACATCGACACCTGGGCGGGCGTGGTGGCGCGCTCGATCCGCGCAGCCGGTGCGCGCCCCGGCGACATGGTGCATGTGAGCTATGGCTATGGCCTGTTCACCGGCGGGCTGGGTGCGCACTACGGCGCGGAGAAGCTTGGCCTGACGGTGGTGCCCTTTGGCGGCGGGCAGACTGAGCGCCAGGTGCAGCTGGTCCAGGACTTCCGGCCCGACATCATCATGGTCACGCCGAGCTACATGCTGGCGATTGCCGACGAGTTCGAGCGCCAAGGCATCAACCCGGCCGATTCATCCCTGCGCATCGGCATCTTCGGCGCCGAACCCTGGACCAACGACATGCGCATGGCGATCGAGCAGCGCGCTGGCATCGACGCCGTGGACATCTACGGCCTGAGCGAGGTCATGGGTCCGGGCGTGGCCAGTGAATGTGTCGAGACCAAGGACGGCCCAACCATCTGGGAAGACCATTTCTACCCCGAGATCATCCACCCCGAGACGGGCGAACCCTTGGCCGACGGCGAGATGGGCGAGCTGGTGTTCACCAGCCTGACCAAGCAGGCGCTACCCATCATTCGCTACCGCACGCGCGACCTTACGCGCTTGCTGCCCGGCACGGCGCGCACCATGCGGCGCATGGAGAAGATCACCGGCCGCAGCGATGACATGATGATCATCCGGGGCGTGAATGTGTTCCCGACGCAGATCGAGGAACTGATCCTCAAGCGCCCGGAACTCAGCGCGCATTACCAGTGCGTCCTGACGCGCGAGGGGCCGATGGACAACCTCAAGGTGGCGGTGGAGACCCGCCCTGGCCTGTCACCCGAGAGCATCGAGGCGCGCGCTGCGGCCAAGATGCTGCAGTACGAGATCAAGGTCTATGTGGGCAGCAGCGTCGAGATCGAGTTGCGCGCCGAAGGCGGCGTGGAGCGCAGCCAGGGCAAGGCCAAGCGGGTGGTGGACCAGCGGCGCTGAGCTTGCGTGCCAGGTCGTGGCGTGAACCGGATCGTCGATTGCTATTGAATCAATAGCTGCCCGCGACCATTTAAAGCTAGGATTCGCCTGTTTTTATATCAAAAATGTCGCCGGAAGCGCCTCAGGCGGCGCCCGCAAGCCAGTGCGCGGCCGCAGCGGCGTCGTGCAGGCTCAGGCGCCAGGTGGTGACACCCTGAGGCAGTTCCAGCGGCAGCCGCAGCAGGCGCTTGTCGCGCGATACCAGGGCCGTCAGGCTGTGATGGGGGCCTGCGTACAGCGCCAGGTCGTCCAGCTTGTGCAGCCGCCAGGCTTCGCCGGCGCGGGCATCGGTCTCCACCGCCAGCCATTCGTCGCCGGCTGCAAATCCCGCGCGCTCGGCGGCGCCGCCCCGCAGCACCACCTTGACCTGAATGCCCGCTGCTTCGGCGACGCGCAGGCCCAGGCGTTGCGCCGGCTGCGCCGCATCCTCCTGGACCGTGACACCCTGGTGGGCCAGCACGGCCTGGAGCGGCAAGTCGGCAGTACCATGCACCCAGGCGGCGAGTTCGTCGCCGAAATCACGCTGGCCCAGTTCCGCGAGCACCGTCAGCAAGTCGGCTTGCGTCATCGGGCCGGCCTTGCAGCGTCGCCACAACGCGCGCATCACAGCGTCCAGATCGGTGTGGCCTTCCTGGCGCAGCGTCAAATCCAGGCACAGGGCGACCAGCGCGCCCTTGGTGTAGTAGCTGACGGTGGCATTCGGTGTGTTCTCGTCCTGTCGGTAGTACTTGACCCAGGCGTCAAAGCTGGCCTGCGCGACTGACTGCACGGCGCGCCCTGGCGTTTGCAACACTTGGTTGATCGTCTTGTTCAGCAGCTTCAGGTAGCCCGCGTCGTCCAGCAGGCCGGCACGGCGCAGCAACAGGTCGTCGTAGTAACTGGTGAAGCCCTCGAAGAACCACAGCAGGCGGGTGTAGTTCTCCTGCGCATAGTCATAGCGGGTGAACTCCGCGGGGCGCAGGCGCTTGACGTTCCAGGTGTGAAAATATTCGTGGCTGATCAGCCCGAGCAGGGTGGTGTAGCCCTCGCTGTTCTTGCGTTCGCCCAGCCGTGGCAGGTCGCGCCGACCGCAGATCAGCGCGGTGGAGTTGCGGTGCTCCAGCCCCCCGTAACTGTCGTCCACCGCGTTGAGCATGAACACGAAGTGCCTGTGCGGCGGCTTCTTGCTGCCGTGCCAGAAGCGGATACTGGTCTCACAGATTTTTTTGGCATCGGCGAGCAGGCGCTCGCCATCAAACGACCGCGCGGAACCCGCCACCACGAAGCGGTGCGGCACGCCGCAGGCCTTGAACTCGCCGCTCCAGAAGGCGCCCATTTCCACGGGGCAGTCCACCAGTTCGTCATAGTTGGCGGCGAGGTAGGTGCCAAAACCGCGGGCATTCACGGCGCTGGCGGTGAGTCCGGTGGCCACCGACCAACCCACGGCCCCCTTAAGCGCACACACTTCCAGCGCGTGAGTTGTCTCGGCCTGACCCTCGACCTGCAGGCACAGGCTGGTGCCATTGAAGAAGCCACGGGAGGCGTCAAGCCAGGCGGTTCGCACGGAGGGGTCGTTAGCATACACATCGTAATGCAAGACCAGCTTGCGGCCCAACCGGCAATGCATTTGCCAGGTGGATTTGTCGGTCTGCGTCACCTCCAGGGAATGGCTGGCCTGTTGCGCGCGAAGGCCCTGCAGGTTCTTTGCAAATTCACGGACCAGGTAGCTGCCCGGGATCCACACAGGCAGGGACACGCGTTGCAGCGCGGCGGGGCGCTGTATGGTCAGCGTCACGCGATACAGGTGCGCGTGGAGGTCAGCGGCTTCCACACGGAAGTGGATGGCGGGATCAGGCGTGAGTTTTTTCGGCATGGTGATACCGAGAATAGCCGACCCACGCTGGAGCCTTGGCCGGTTGCCGCCCCGCGTGTTGCCGGCGCGGGCCGGGTCAGGTGGCGGCGGCACCCAACAGGCAACTCAGCGTGGCCACCACCGTCAGGCGCAGGCGCAGTGGCAACCAGTGCGAGAGACCGGCATCGGCCCAGGTCTTGCGGTCCACTGCGTAGCAGCCGACCATCACCAGGCCCAGCAGG
>Ga0105090_10002449_pt1 | contig 10352 bp, 10 predicted proteins | sample PPLLak3March2015_FD_79110 | JGI IMG/M metagenome (GOLD analysis project Ga0105090, IMG submission 79110) | Freshwater sediment microbial communities from Prairie Pothole Lake near Jamestown, North Dakota, USA - PPLs Lake P7 Core (1) Depth... | ecosystem: Environmental > Aquatic > Freshwater >... | reverse complement strand
TGGCTTGGCACCGAGCAGCCGCGCGGTGTCGTCGATGCTGCGCGGCACACGCGCCAGGCCGGACTCCACGGACTGCAATGCCACTGCCGAAAAGCGCACTAGATAGGCATACATCAGCCCGAAAACCGTGCCGGTGACCCACACGCTCAGCCCCAGTTCGGGCCAGCGCTCCTGCAGCCAGGCCAGCGGCAGCAGGATGCCCACGGCGATCACCGCGCCAGGCACCGCATAGCCTAAGGACACCACCCGCGTCATCAGTGGCAGCACGCCCTTGCCCGACGCGTTGCCGCGGCGCAGTGCCACGCTCAGGGCCAGCGCCAGCAACGTGGCCGCCAGAGCCGCCATGGTGGCCAGGCGCAGGCTGGCCAACGACCATTCGGCAAAGCGCTGCAGCGGCAGGCCGATGTCGGAGGCTGCCGCCTCGACCCAAAGCATGCGCAGCAGCCAGGCCACCGGCAGCACGAAGCCCATTGCCACCGGCAGCGCACACAGCAGCCAGGCCGCGAAAGCCTGCTTGCCGCGCAAGGGCACGGGCCGCGCTTCGCTGCTCTGCGCGGCACGGCCGGCCGTGAAGCGCAGGCGCCGTTGCGCGCGCCGCTCGGCGGCGAGCAGGAGCGCGACGGCCAGCAGCAGCAGCGACGCCAACTGCGCCGCGGCGATGCGGTCGTTCATCACCAGCCAGGCCTTGTAGATGCCAGTGCTGAAGGTACTGAGGCCGAAATACGCGCCGACGCCGTAGTCGGCCAGCGTTTCCATCAAGGCCAGCGCCATGCCGGCGGCGATCGCCGGGCGCGCCAGCGGCAGCGCCACCTGCAGCACGCGGCGGCGCAGCGGTGCGCCGAGCAGGCGCGCCGCTTCCATCATCTGCACGCCGCGTTCGGCCAGAGCGGTGCGCGTCAGCAGGTAGACATAGGGGTAAAGGCACAGCACGAACAGGATCACCGCGCCCCACAGGCTGCGCACGTCGGGCCACAGCGGGCCCTGCACGCCAAGGAACTGGCGCAACGCAGACTGCAGCGGGCTGCTGTACTGCAACGCGTCGGTCCAGGCATAGGCCAGCACGTAGGCCGGCATGGCCAGCGGCAGCAGCAGCGCCCATTCGAAGACACGTCGGCCGGGAAAGTCGAACAGGCTGACCACCGCGGCGCAGGCCGTGCCCAGCAGCATCACGCCCAGGCCGACGCCGAGGGCCAGCACCGCCGTCTGCAGCACATAGCCCGGCAGCACGGTATCCACCTGGTGCTTCAGGATGGCCAACGCGCCGGCATCCAGCGCCAGCCACGCCCCCAGCACGCCCAGCACGGGCAGCGCCAGCAGCAGGCACAGCGCCGTCAGCAGCGCGCGCATCGCCGGCCGCCTTCGTGCCAAGCCGGGCGCATTGCCAATGAAATGCGAACCATGCTCATTAACATCGGGGCGATTATCATGGTGCCATGTACCTGAGCCTGGAGTCCGTGGGGGTGCGCTATGCCGGCGGCCGCGCCGAGCATGCGGCCGTCGAAGGCGTTTCGCTGGGCCTGGCGGCCGGGCAGATCGGTGTGTTGATCGGTCCCTCGGGCTGCGGCAAGACCACGCTGCTGCGCGCCGTGGCCGGGCTGGAGCCCCTGGTCAGCGGCCGCATCCGTATGGACGGCCGGCTGCTGGGCGATGCCACTGGCGGCGTGCAGGTGCCCCCGGAAGCGCGGCGCATCGGCATGGTGTTCCAGGACTACGCGCTGTTCCCGCACCTGAGCGTGGCCGACAACGTGGCCTTCGGCGTGCAGGACCTGCCGCGCGCCGAGCGGGAGGCGCGGGTGCAGCAGGTGCTCGACCTGGTGGGCTTGGCGCATGCCGCCAAGCGGGCGCCGCACCAGCTGTCGGGCGGGCAACAGCAGCGCATCGCGCTGGCGCGCGCGCTGGCGCCGCAGCCACGTCTGCTGCTGCTGGACGAGCCCTTCTCCAACCTCGACGTGGACCTGCGCGAACGCCTGGCGCACGAGGTGCGCGGCATCCTCAAGGACACCGGCACGACGGCGCTGTTCGTCACCCACGACCAGCTCGAAGCCTTTGCGCTAGGCGATGTCATCGGCGTGATGCAGCGCGGCCGGCTGGAACAGTGGGACGACGCCTATGCGCTGTACCACCGGCCGGCAACGCGCTTCGTCGCGCAGTTCATCGGCCACGGCGTGTTCACGCCGGCGCACATCGACCGCGCCTCCGCGGCGGATGCCGGCGGCTGCGTGCACACCGTGCTGGGCGCGCTGGAAGACCTGCAGGAATGCCCGCTGCCCGAGGCCTACCCGGGCGGCGACTGCGACGTGCTGCTGCGCGCCGACGACATCGTGCACGACGACGCCAGCCCGGTGAAGGCGCGCATCGAACGCAAGGCCTTCCGCGGTTCGGAATTCCTGTACACGCTGCGCCTGGCCAGCGGCGAGCAGGTGCTGGCCCACGTGCCTTCGCACCACAACCACCAGTTGGGCGAATGGATCGGCATCCGCGCCGAGGTGGACCACGTGGTGACCTTCGCCCGGGAAAGATAGGCCATCGCCGCGTGCAACTTTCACCCTGGCTTCATACTCTGAGCCTTGACGAGTTTTATACTGGCATGGAACTTGTATGAGCAAGCCTGGAGCACGCATGAATGCCAAATTGAGGGTCGCCGGAATGATCGCGCTGGGTGCGCTGGCCGGCGCCCTGGCCACGATCCAGTTGCAGGCCTTTGCGCGCAGCGCCGCCGCGCCGCTGCCGCTGGAAGAACTGCAGCAACTGGCCGCCGTGTTCGGCATGGTGAAGAGCGACTATGTCGAACCCGTCGACGAGAAGAAGCTCATCGGCGACGCCATTAGCGGCATGGTTGCCGGGCTCGACCCGCACTCGCAATACTTCGACAAGAAGACGTTGAAGGAATTCCGCGAGCAGACCGGCGGGCGCTTCGTCGGCGTGGGCATCGAGATCGGCATGGAAGACGGCCTGGTGAAGGTGCAGTCGCCGATCGAAGGCTCACCGGCCTTCCGCGCCGGCATCAAGAGCGGGGACCTGATCACGCGCATCGATGAAACCGCCGTCAAGGGCCTGACCATGGACCAGGCCGTCAAGCGCATGCGCGGCGAGCCCAACACCAAGGTCTCGCTGACCATCTTCCGCAAGAGCGAGAACCGCAGCTTCCCAGTGGTCATCACGCGGGAGGAGATCCGCATCCAGAGCGTGCGCGCCAAGATGCTCGAGCCCGGCTATGCCTGGCTGCGCGTCAGCCAGTTCCAGGACCGCACCGTCGAAGATTTCGTGCGCAAGCTCGAAGAGCTTTACAAGCAGGACCCCAACCTCAAGGGCTTGGTGCTCGACCTACGCAACGACCCGGGCGGCCTGCTCGACGCGGCGGTGGCCATTTCGGCCGCGTTCCTGCCCGAAAACGTGGTCGTCGTCACCACCAATGGCCAGATTCCCGAGTCGAAGGCCACCTTCAAGGCCGCGCCCGAGTTCTATGCGCGCCGCGCCGGCGCAGACCCGCTGAAGCGCCTGCCGGCGGGCGTGAAGACGGTGCCGCTGGTGGTGCTGGTCAACGAAGGCTCGGCCTCGGCCAGCGAGATCGTCGCCGGCGCACTGCAGGACCACAAGCGCGCCACCATCATGGGTGCGCAGACCTTCGGCAAGGGCTCGGTGCAGACGGTGCGCCCGCTGTCGGCCGACACCGCGCTGAAGATCACCACGGCACGCTACTACACGCCTGCAGGCAAGGCCATCCAGGCCAAGGGCGTGGTGCCCGACATCTGGCTCGACGAAACCGCCGAGGGCAATGTCTTCGCCGCGCTGCGCATGCGTGAGGCCGACCTGAGCAAGCACCTGAGCGGCGCCGACGAGAAGAAGGACGAAGCCCGGAACAAGGCGCGCGAGGACGCACGCATCAAACTCGAGGAACAGCTGTCCAAGCAGAAGGAACCGCCAAAACCGCTGCCCGAGTTCGGCACGGCCGATGACTTCCAGTTGCAGCAGGCGCTGAACCAGCTGACCAAGCGGCCGGTGATCGTCAGCAAGACCGCCACCGAGCGCAAGGCCGAGTCCGGCGTCAACTGATATTTCCGCCCTGCCCATGTGCCAAGGCCCGCCCCGTGCGGGCCTTGTGCCTTGCGGCCCGGCTATGCTGCATTCATGGACGACGATCAGCTGCTGCGCTATTCGCGGCACATCCTGCTGGACGAGCTGGGCATCGAGGGCCAGCACAAGCTGCTGGCGGCGCACGCACTGGTCATCGGCGCCGGCGGCCTGGGCTCGCCGGTGGCGCTGTACCTGGGGTCTGCCGGCGTCGGGCGCATCACCTTGGTCGACGACGACCGCGTCGACCTGACCAACCTGCAGCGGCAGATCGCGCACCCGATGACGCGTATCGGCCATGCCAAGGCCGAATCGGCGCGGCAGAGCATCCAGGCCATCAACCCGCAGGTCGAGGTCATCGCCCGGGTCCAGCGCGCCGACGCGGCGCTGCTCGACAGCCTGGTGGCCGAGGCCGACGTGGTGCTCGACTGCAGCGACAACTTCCGCACCCGCCAGGCCGTGAATGCGGCCTGCGTGGCCCACCGCAAGCCACTGGTGTCGGGCGCGGCAGTCGGATTCGACGCGCAGATCGCCGTTTACGACACGCGCCAGGCCGACGCGCCCTGCTATGCCTGCGTCTTCCCTGCCGAAGCCACCGTGCAGGACGCGGACTGCGCCACGATGGGCGTGTTCGCGCCACTGGTGGGCATCGTCGGCAGCATGCAGGCGGCAGAGGCGCTGAAGCTGCTGGCCGGCATCGGCACGCCGCTGACCGGGCGCCTGCAGATACTGGATGCCCGCACCATGGAATGGACACAGATCGGCATGCGGCGCACCGCGGCCTGCCCGGTGTGCGCACCCTTTCGCGGCGGATGACCGCATGCAGCCCGCGCCGGCGCGCCTACAGGTGCCGCCGCGTCATGCAAGCGCGCTAAGCTGCGCGACTTGACGAAGCGAGAGCCCATGGACATCAAGCGCAACGACCTAACCGCCCGCAACTTCCCCACTGCCGAAGAAGACGTTCAATCGGTGCCGCCGGCGTCACGCTACAGCGGGCCGGAAAGCGCCTATCGCCTGGCGTTCACCGATGTGGAGTTCCTGTTGCAGGACGAGCTGCGTCCGGTGCGCATGCAGCTCGAGCTGCTCAAGCCCGAGATGGTGCAAAAGCGCCTGGGCATCGAATCCACCATCGTCATCTTCGGCAGCGCGCGCATCGCGACGCCCGAAGCGGCCGCAGCGCAGCTGGTGCGGGCTCGAGCCGGCGGCGACGCGGCGGCGGTCCGCCGGGCCACGATGCAGGTGCAGATGAGCGCCTATTACGACGCCGCGCGCGAGTTCGCCGCGCTGGTGACGGCGCGCTCGCAGCACCTGGACACGCCGATCTACGTGGTCACCGGCGGCGGGCCCGGCATCATGGAAGCGGGCAACCGCGGCGCCTACGAGGTCGGCGGCAAGAGCATCGGGCTGAACATCGTGCTGCCGCACGAGCAGGCGCCCAACGACTTCATCACGCCCGAGCTGTGCTTCCAGTTCCACTACTTCGGGCTGCGCAAGATGCACTTCCTGATGCGCAGCATCGCACTGGTGTGCTTCCCCGGCGGCTTCGGCACGCTGGACGAGCTGTTCGAGACCATGACCCTCATCCAGACCGGCAAGTGCCGCAAGCGGCCGATCCTGCTGTTCGGGCGCGAGTTCTGGTCGCGGCTGATCGACTTCGACCTGCTCATCGACACCGGCATGATCAGCCCAGGCGACGTCGACCTGTTCCACTACGTCGAAAGCGCCGAGGAGGCCTGGACGCTGCTCGAGCGCGAGTACGGCATCAACCATGCCGAAACGCGCACCGGCGATCTGGCCTTGGACATCTGATGCCGGCGATGCCGAAGCTCAGCCTGATCGGTGCCCCCACCGACATCGGCGCCGGTGACCGCGGCGCGGTGATGGGGCCCGAGGCGCTGCGCGTGGCCGGACTGGTCGAGGCCTTGCGCCAGCATGGCGCCGAAGTGCTGGACCGCGGCAACCTGGCCGGCCCGCCCAACCCCTGGCTGCCGGCGGCGCATGGCTACCGCCACCTGGACGAGGTGGTGGCCTGGAACCAGGGCGTGCACGATGCGGTGCTGGCCGAACTGCGGCTTGGGCGCTTGCCCATCCTGCTGGGCGGCGACCACAGCCTGGCCATCGGCTCTATCGGCGCCGTGGCGCGCCATTGCCGCGAAGCCGGCAAGAAGCTGCGCGTGCTGTGGCTGGACGCGCATGCCGACTTCAACACCAGCGTACTCACGCCCAGCGGCAACCTGCACGGCATGCCGGTGGCCTGCCTGTGCGGCCATGGGCCGCAGCCGCTGCTGGAGATCGGCGGCCAGGTGCCGGCGCTGAACCCGAAGTGGATCCGCCAGATCGGCATCCGCAGCGTCGATGCCGGCGAAAAGCGGCTCGTGCATCAGGTGGGGCTGGAAGTATTCGACATGCGCTACATCGACGAGATGGGCATGCGCCACGCGATGGAGCTGGCGCTGGCCACGCTGGATGCGCACACGCACCTGCATGTCAGTTTCGACGTCGACTTCCTCGACCCGCCGATCGCCCCCGGCGTGGGCACCACCGTGCCCGGAGGCCCCACCTACCGCGAAGCGCTGTTGTGCATGGAGATGATCGCCGACACCGGCCGCATGGCCAGCCTGGACGTGATGGAACTGAACCCGGCGCTGGACGTGCGCAACCAGACCGCCAAGGTGGCGGTGGACCTGATCGAGAGCCTGTTCGGCAAGAGCACGCTGATGCGGGCCTGAGGCGAATGCGATGAAACACCTGCTGCTGCTTCTGATCGCCGTGCTCACCGGCTGCGTCGCCGTGCCCGACGGCCTGCAGCCGGTGGCCGGCTTCCAGGCCGAGCGCTACCTGGGCCGCTGGTACGAGATCGCACGGCTGGACCATTCCTTCGAGCGCGGCATGTCGCGCGTCACGGCCGAATACCGCCAGCGCGACGATGGCGGGCTCGAGGTCATCAACCGCGGCTACCTGGCCGACAGCAAGGCCTGGAAGGAAGCCACCGGCAAGGCCTACTTCGTCGAAAGCCCCGATAAGGGCTACCTGAAGGTGTCCTTCTTCGGCCCCTTCTACGGCAGCTACGTGGTCTTCGAACTCGATCAGAAGGACTACCGCCATGCACTGGTCAGCGGGCCCGACCGTTCCTACCTGTGGCTGCTGGCGCGCAGCCCGACGCTGGACGCGGCCACGCGCGACCGGCTGGTGGCGCGCGCCGCGGCGGCCGGCTTCGACACCTCGAAGCTGATCTTCGTCGATCACTCGCCCATCCCATGAGCACCGTCTTCGAAAAACTGCTGTCCGGCGAATGGCCCTGCGCCAAGGTCTACGAGGACGAACTGGTCTTCGCCTTCATGGACGCCGGCCAGGTGAACGACGGCCATGTCATCGTCGCCACCAAGGCGCCACGCGAAACGCTGATGGACTGCACGGACGACGAGGCCGCGGCGCTGTTGCGCGCCGCGCGGCGCATCGCCATCGCCGTGCAGGTGGCCTTTGCGCCCGAGGGCATCACCGTGCTGCAGGCCAACCGTGCAGCGGGCTGGCAGACCGTGCCGCACCTGCACCTGCACGTGCTGCCGCGTTTTGCCGGCGACGGTGTCGAACTCACCTGGCCGCGCAAGGAACCCGGCCTGGAGCGGCTGCGCGAGCTGGCGGCAAAGCTGCGGATCTGAAGGGCAGGCTGGCCTCCTCAATCGAAACGATGCGCGCACTGGCGCCGGCCAGGCTGCGGACGTACGATCGAAGCCTCTTCCACCGCAAGGAGCCAGGCCATGGCCGACCTGCTGCAGGACCTCGACGAGGTGCGCGCGCTGATCCAGCTCTACATCGACGGCGCCAACGGTGACGTCACCAAGCTGAAGAAGGCCTTTCACCCGGACGCGCGCATGTTCGGCCATGTGGGTCCGATGGACACCTACATCCCGATCAGCGGCTTCTTCGACATGGTGCAGGCGCAGCCGGGCCTGGCCGGGCCCCGCTACAAGGCCTTCGTGAGGTCGATCGACCTCAGCGGTGATGCCGGTGTGGCCGTGCTGGTGGAAACCGACTACCTGGGTTGCGACTTCGTCGACTACTTCTCCGTGGCGCGCATCGACGGCCGCTGGCAGATCACCAACAAGACCTACGCCCACACTGGCGGGCAACCACCGGCGCCGTGAGCGCGGCCGTCGTGCCGGCGTTCAGTACAGCGCCGGCACGATCATCTGCGCCGGCACCGGGTGCCGCACGTAGTCCTCGTGCCGTTAGCGCGGCGGCAGCAGCACCGGCTCGCGCTCGACGTCGCGGTAGGGCATCTGCGCCAGCAGGTGGGCAATGCAGTTCAGCCGCGCCCGCTTCTTGTCGCCGGCCGGCACCACCCACCAAGGCGCCTCCCTGATGTGCGTGCGCTCCAGCGTCGCCTCCTTGGCCTTGGTGTAGTCCTCCCAGCGGCGGCGCGATTCCAGGTCCATCGGGCTCAACTTCCACTGCTTCAGCGGGTCGTGGATGCGCCCCAGAAAGCGCAGGTGCTGCTCGTCGTCGGAGATCGAGTACCAGTACTTGATCAGCTGGATGCCGCTGCGCACCAGCATGCGCTCGAACTCGGGCACCGAGCGGAAGAACTCTTCCACCTGCTCGTCGTTGCAGAAGCCCATCACGCGCTCGACGCCGGCGCGGTTGTACCAGCTGCGGTCGAACAGCACCATCTCGCCCGCGGCCGGCAGGTGCGTGGCATAGCGCTGGAAGTACCACTGCGTGCGCTCCCGGTCGTTGGGCGCCGGCAGCGCCACCATGCGCGCCACGCGCGGGTTCAGCCGCTGCGTGATGCGCTTGATCACGCCGCCCTTGCCAGCCGCGTCGCGGCCTTCGAACAGGATCACCACCTTGTGGCCGCTGTGCTGCACCCAGTCCTGAAGCTTGACCAGCTCGCGCTGCAGCCGGAACAGCTCGCGGAAGTAGCGGCGCCGCGCCTCGCGGTCGGGCGCGGCGGCGTCGCCGGACAGCGTGGCTGCGACCGCATCGACATTGCGGTCCTCCAGTTCCAGCTCCAGTTCCTCGTCGTAGCTGTCCTCCAGGTCGGCCTGGATGCGGCGCAGCAGTTCGTCGTCGTTCAGCTTCAAGCTCGCTCCAAACGCGCGGGCACGCGTCGTGTGAGCTTAGGCCGGGCGCATGGCAAACCCGTGACAGCCGGCCTGCGGCTATCCTTGCCGCCCCGCCCATGGCCAGCATCCACATCACCGACATCGAATCGGCCATCAACTGGTGGCGCGAGCGCTCGCCCTCGCCCGACGGCCTGCGCGCCTGCGACGAGGTGCTGGCGTTGGCCGAGGTCTATGCGCTGATGGTCTACTACCGCGAGGCCGAGTGCGATGAGGCCACCATGCCGAAGCACGCGCACGACGCCTGGCTGGCCTGGTACGCGTCGACGCCCGACGCGCCCTGCATCGCCATCTGCTCCACCTCGCAGGGCGATGCCGAATGCAAGGGCTGCGGCCGCAGCTTCCAGGAAGTGCAGCACTGGCAGGCCTTCAGCCCGGCCGAGAAGCGTGCGGTGTGGCGGCGCATCACACTCGAAGCCCGGGCCTGGCGCTTCAACCGCTATGCCGAACGGGCGCGCCTGGCCAGCGGGGCCGACCACCCGGGGCCCGACAGCTTCGGCGCGGCGACCGGCAAGGCCTCGGCGTGAGCGCCACGGCTGCAGCGGGCGCCTCGTCGACGTGGCGCGATTCGGCCGCGCGCATCCTGCCGCTGGCCTGGCCGGTGTTCATCGCGCAGCTAGCGGTCATCGCCTTCGGCACGCTGGACACGCTGCTGGTGGCGCGCTATGCGGCGCTCGACCTGGCCGCGCTGGCGGTGGGTTCGGCCGCGTACATCACGGTGTTCATCGGTTTCATGGGCGTGGTGGTGGCGGCCGGACCGATCGTGGGCCAGTTCTTCGGCGCGAAGAAGCTCCACGAGGCAGGCCACCAGCTGCACCAGGCCGTGTGGCTGGCGCTGGGGCTGTCGGTCGCCGGCTGCACGCTGCTGGTCTTTCCCTGGCCCTTCATGGCGCTGTCGCAGGCCGCGCCCGAGGTCGAGGCCAAGGTGCGCCAGTACCTCCTGGCGCTGGCCTTCGCCTTGCCGGCGGCGCTGCTCTTTGCGGCCTACCGCGGCTTCAACAATGCGGTGTCCCGGCCGAAGGCGGTGATGGTCATCCAGCTCGGCGGGCTGGCGCTGAAGCTGCCGCTGTCGGCGGCGCTGGTGTTCGGCGTGCCCAGCCTGGGCATTCCCGAGCTGGGCGTGATGGGCTGCGGCATCGCCACCGCCATCGCCATGTG
>Ga0105090_10002447_pt1 | contig 10355 bp, 8 predicted proteins | sample PPLLak3March2015_FD_79110 | JGI IMG/M metagenome (GOLD analysis project Ga0105090, IMG submission 79110) | Freshwater sediment microbial communities from Prairie Pothole Lake near Jamestown, North Dakota, USA - PPLs Lake P7 Core (1) Depth... | ecosystem: Environmental > Aquatic > Freshwater >... | reverse complement strand
GCTCACGGAGGAGCGCGCGCTCGAGCAGGCGCGGCGCGCCGACCGCGAGCTCGCGCAGGGCATCTGGCGCGGGCCGCTGCACGGCGTGCCGTGGGGCGCGAAGGACCTGCTGGCGGTGCGCGGCTACCCGACGACCTGGGGCGCGAAGCCGTACGCGGAGCAGGTCATCGACGAGGACGCGACGGTGGTGCGCCGTCTCGACGAGGCCGGGGCGGTGCTGGTCGCCAAGCTCAGCCTCGGGGCCCTCGCCTGGGGCGACGTCTGGTTCGGCGGCATGACCCGCAACCCCTGGAACACCGAGCAGGGCTCGAGCGGCTCGTCCGCCGGACCCGGTGCAGCGGTCGCCGCCGGTCTGGTGGGCTTCGCCATCGGCTCCGAGACCTGGGGCTCGATCGTCTCGCCGTCGACGCGCTGCGGGGTCACGGGGCTGCGGCCGACCTTCGGCCGGGTCAGCCGCCACGGTGCGATGGCGCTGTCGTGGAGCATGGACAAGCTGGGGCCCATGTGCCGCAGCGTGGAGGACTGCGCGCTGGTGCTCGAGGCCATCCACGGCGCCGACGGAATCGACGCGACGGCCGAGTCGCGGCACTTCGTATGGGATGCGGAGCTCGATCTCCGAGGCTTGCGCTTCGGCTACCTCGAGTCGCTGTTCGATCTCGGTCCCGAGCTCGGCGACGAGGCGACGGCCGAGGACCGCGAGCGGGCGCGGGAATGGCGCGCCATCGACCTGGACGCACTCGCGGTTCTGCGCACCCTCGGCGTGGAGCTGGTGCCGATGGAGCTGCCCGCACTACCCGTCGCCGCCCTCTCCTTCATCCTCACGGCCGAGGCGGGCGCCGCTTTCGACGAGCTCACCCGCTCGGGTCGGGACGACCTCCTGGTGCGGCAGATCGAGGACGCGTGGCCCAACGTCTTCCGCCAGGCGCGCACCATCCCGGCAGTGGAGTACATCCAGGCGAACCGCGTGCGGACCCTGGTGATGCGGGAGATGGAGCGGCGCCTCGCGGGTCTGGACGGCTGGGTCGCGCCCTCCTTCGGCGGCGACAACCTGCTGCTCACCAACCTCACCGGCCACCCGGCGGTCGTGCTGCCCAACGGCTTCCGTACCGACGGCACGCCGACCAGCTTGAGCTTCAACGGCAGGCTGTTCGGCGAGGCGGCGATCCTGGTGCTCGCCCGGGCCTATCAGGAGGCGACGGGCCACCACCTCCGGCATCCGCCGCGGTTCGGCGAGCTGTGAGCTGTATCACTCCGGGACCCTGATTCGAAGCGAGACGGCGTCCGAGGATCGAGCCGGCACCGGAGCGTCCTGAATGCGGGCACGGAACCTGCTCCTCTCCCCTGCCGAGGGCGGCAGCAGCCGGCCGTGGGCGGCGCGGCGGCACCGAGAGAGGAGGGTGGGATGAACAGGGTCAAGCTCACGATCGTCGGCGACCCGATCGATCTCCGGGTCAGCCAGTGCACCTTCTGCGCTCACCGCAGCCCGGACGGCACCCGCTGCAAGGCCTACCCGAAGGGCATCCCGGTCGAGATCCTCTACAACCTGCACGACCACGCCCGCGAGTTCCCGGGCGACGGCGGCCTCCGCTACCAGCCGATCGTTCTCGGGCAGACGGAGCGCGTGGTGGCCTGAGGAAACGCGACGACTCGGCCGGCCGTGTGCCCGCGGCGCCGACCTCGGATAGAATCGAAGCAGGGAACGCACTTGCCCCGAGGAGGCCCGCCATGAAGAAGGCTCTCGGCCTGCTGCTCGCGGTCGCCGCCGCACTGCCGACCGCGGCCCAGCAACGCCTCGGCGATGTCGCCGGCGGCATCACGCTCAAGAAGTCCACGGCGGAAGCGGTGGTCGTGGACGATGTGGCGGTGTCGCGGTCTGCGTCGGGGGCCGTCGACCCCGTCGTGACCGGCGACCTGGTCGCCACGGTCGAGGTCGCGGCGCAGGCGGCGCAGGCCGCCGCGGACCTCGTCCGGGAGCTGCCGCGGATCACACCGACCAGCTACGACCAGGCGCTGCGCGACCGGCTTCGAGAGATGGACTTCGAGCTCGAACGGCTGCAGAACAGCCTGGGGCTGTTTGCGTTCGACGCCCGCTACGGCGCCGCCCTCGACCTGGCGGACGCCGGCATCGAGTCCGCCCGCGAGGGACTCGCCGAGACCATCGCCACCACGACCGGCAACCGCGCAGTGGCGACTGAGACCAGACGGAGGGTCGCCGACGGCGCCCGCCAGCTCCAGGACGCCCTCGCCGATCTGCGCGCCGTCGCGCGCGCCGAGACTGCGGCGGCGGCGGCGCCGCCTCTCGACCCGATCACCGCCGAGGCCACGATGCGAGCGCTCTGCGGCCGCAGCTACTACGAGGGCTCCGATCGCTACCTCTCCTGCCTCGACCAGCAGCGGGCGGCCTTTGACGCGCTGCTGCTGCGGAGCGGCGCCAGCTTCGGGATCGACGAGGCGAGCTTCAATCGCGCCCGCAACGAGTGCCGCCTGGAGTGGCCGCACGACTTCGTCGCGCGGGACAGCTGCGAGCGGCAGCGGGCGGCCGCCGGGTCCGCGCCCTGAGCCGTTGCCGAGCTTCGGGCCCACGTCGCCGGTAACCTGGGACGGCTCGGCGGCATAGGCGTACGCAAGCGGAAGCTCCTCCTTCCTTCCGCCGGCCCCCCGATTCCCCCCGGGGGGCCTCGTTGCGTCCGCGCCCGTCCCGGCTGGGGACGGTTGCCGTGACCCGGGCTCACTGGCGCTGATAGACCGCCAGCATGTCCTCGACCGCCCGCCGCAGGTCCTCGTCGGCGATCAGCCGCACGAGCCTGGGATTGGTCCGGCAGACGCGGCCGAGGTGGGACAGCGCCTCGTTCCGCCGTCCCTGGGCGGCGAGGCTGATGCCGAGGTAGAACTCGGCGTCCTCGTGCGGCCAGGCCGCCCAGGCGCTGCGGAAGGCGGCCTCGGCAGCGCGGGCGTCGCCCGCGAGGAGGCGCGCGCGGCCGACGGTCCGCCACAGCTCCGGGGCGGCGAGCGGCAGGCGGCCGATGCGGCCGAGGACCTGGGCTTCGATCGCTGCACCGAGCTTGGCACGAGCCTCCGGGGGCGTGCTCCGCGCCGCCGCCATCCGCAGCTCGAGGCCGCCGATCCAGGTATCGACGGCGACCCGCCGAACCTGCCACCAGGCGCCGGCGGCGAGCGCGGCGATGAGGGCCACAGCGAGCAGCAGCCTGCCCCGCTTCAGGGCAACGGTCCGCGGAGTCCCGGTGCCGGCGATGGCGCTGCCGAGGGCGAGGGTGATCGGGATCAGGCCGACCGCGAGGTGGGTAGGGTAGTGGAGGAGGAGGAAAGGCGCGGCGGCGCCTGCGGTCAGCACCGGCACCGGACCGGCGTGCCTACCAATCCGCAGGAGCGCCCACCCGAAGGCGAGCATCCAGAGCCCACCCGCGACTCCCATCTCGGCGACCATCTGCAGCGGGTCGCAGTGCGCCCACTCGAAGTGCGAGGCGAGCTCGGCGCGGCCGCCGGTGCCTCCGTCGCGCTCGAGCGAGGCGAGCCGGCTCGGGTAGTACTCCCTGGTGTAGTGGCCCGCGCCGACGCCGCCGAGCGGGCGCTCGGCAACCATCTCCCAGGCCGCGGTCCAGCCGTCGCCGCGGGCCGACAGCAGCTCGTACCAGTCGCCGGCGGCGACCCGCTGCGCCTCGCGCTGCACGCGCTCGCCGAGGCCGAGGCCGAGAGCGGCGCCGACCACCAGGACACCGATCGCGGCAGTTGCCAGCCAGAGGCGTCGCGAGCGCTGCCGCACGAGCCAGACTGCGGCCATCACGATCAGGGCGACGACCCCGGTGAGGGTCTGGGTGACGAGCACGGCGAACGCGAGAAACGCGGCGAGACTGCGCGCGAGCACGCGGCGGCCGCGGCTGTCGCCCCAGACCAGGAGCGGCGGCAGCAGAAGCGCTGCCGCCATGGCGAGGTCGGCCGGGTTGCCGGTCAATCCGGTGAGGCTGAGCCGCTTGCTCGCGAACGGCGCCGCGAGGCGAAAGACCTCGACGCCCGCGAGCTGCATGAGCATCACGACGGCCGAGATCACCACCCCCGCCACCGCGGCCGCGCCGATCACGCGCCGCGAGCCCTCATCGAGGGTCGCGAGCCAGACGATGGCGAGCACCCAGATGGCGCTCGCGGCGGCCGTCGCGAGGGACTGCGCCGGGCTCGCGCTCCAGGCTGCCGAGCACGCCTGCAGGAGCGGCAGCGCGAGCAGCGTCCAGACCACAGCCCCTCCGGGGAGCGCCAGGGTGCGGCGGCGGGCGGCCGCCGCCAGCGCCAGGGCCACGGCGGCACAGATCGCCGCCAGGGCGACCGCCTCCTTCGGCAGGCGGAAGGCGCTTCCGGCCCCGGGCAGGACCACGATCTGGGCGAGGAAGAACCCGAGGGCGAGCACCCGGACGGGCCACCGCGAGCTCGAGAGCTGCTGGCGAGCAGAACGCGCCATGCGCGCATCCTAACCCGACCGGTTAGCGGGTGTGTCGAGAATGGTCCCGCGACCGCCCCTGTTGCCAAGGTCTGGAAGGGTGGGTCTCGTCGGTCTGCGCTCGAGCTCTTGACCCGGGAGCGGGAATCGGTACCCTGACTGCTCGTTTCGAACCAATGCGGCGGCGGTGGCGCCGCTGCGGCTGGGAGATTGCGGATGCGGCGCAGCGTGATCATCGGAACCGGAAGCTACCTCCCGCCACGGCGGGTGCCCAACGAAGATTTTCTCGAGAACCGCTTCTTCGTCGACTACGGCGTGCCCATCGATCCGGCGGACAACGAGAAGACAGTGCGGAAGTTTCAGGAGATCACCGAGATCGCCGAGCGCCGGTGGGTGACCGACGACCAGGTGGCCTCCGACCTCGGGCTCGAGGCCGCGCGGCGGGCGATCGAGGCCTCGGGCATCGACCCCGAGCGCCTCGACGCGATCATCTTCGCCCACAACTTCGGCGACGTGCAGGCCGACAACCGCCGCTGCGACTTCTGCCCGACCCTCGCTGCGAGGGTGAAGCAGCGGCTTGGGATCGCGAGCCCGGACTGCGTCGCCTGGGACCTGCCCTTCGGTTGCCCGGGTTGGCTGCAGGGCGTGATCCAGACCGACGCCTTCATGCGCGCGGGCGACGTGACGCGCGCGCTGGTGATCGGCGCGGAGACCCTGTCGAGGATCTCCGACCCCCGCGACCGCGACAGCATGATCTACGCGGACGGGGCCGGCGCCGCGGTATTGGAGTCGCGCGAGACCGAAGAGCGGGTCGGCGTGCTCGCGCATGCCGTGCGCTCGGACACGTTCGACCACGCCCGGTTGCTGTGGATGGGACCGTCCTTCGACGGCGACGACGGCGACGGCACCCTGTACCTCAAGATGCACGGCCGCAAGCTCTACAACTACGCGTTGAGCACCGTCCCCGGCGTCGTCAAGCAGAGCCTCGACCGCGCCGGGCTCGAGCTCGGCGACGTCGCCAAGGTCTTCCTCCACCAGGCCAACGCGAAGATGGACGACGCGATCCTGAGCCGGCTGTTCAAGCTCTACGGGGTCGAGGAGATCCCACCCGGGATCATGCCGATGACCATCTCGTGGCTCGGCAACAGCTCGGTGGCGACGGTGCCCACGCTCCTCGACCTCGTGGTGCGCGGCGAGCTCGAGGGCCAGCGGCTGGCGCCCGGCGACGTCGTGGTCTTCGCCTCGGTCGGCGCCGGCATGAACATCAACTCGGTGGTGTACCGGTGGGTTTGACGCCGACTGGTCCGCGCCTCAGCTCAGGGGAGTCGTTGTCGGTCTTGAGGGTTGAGTTTTGAGTGCGACTCTCCCAGTCGTTTCACTTTGATCGTTATGACTTCGGGCTCATTCGGAATCGAATGGGATCGACGTTCGGACGGTTCAGGGATCGGGTACAGGGTCAGCGACAGAGAGCAGCGGCAGATGGCAGCGGCCTGGGACCGCGGCAGCTGTAAGGCATCGGGGCCGCCTCATGGCCACCTCCTGGTCGTTCCTTTCGGTTGGTAGCTGGCGGGCGCCCGGCGTCAAGGGCGAGCCGGCCTGCGGCCGGTCGCTGCGCGACCCTTGACTCCGGCCACCTCGCCAGCTCGGAGGAGGGTATGAACGACCCGGAGGTGGCCATGCTTGACGCGCCCCTGAGCTTTGACCTCGCAGCCCACTCGAAAGCCCTCGCCGCCGCAAGCCTCGCGATCAGGCTCGTGGTGAGGGTCCCCACGCCCTTAAAGTCGATCGCCGATCAGGCGATCCGCGCCGCGGCCTCGGTCCCCGCCAACCTGGCCGAGGGCCACGGCCGGTGCGGCCGCGACCGCCACAACCTGTGGCGGATCGCCTACGCCTCGGCGAAAGAGGTGGACAGCCACCTGCGCCTGCTGGCATACGCGGGTGCTGTCGACGGCGCTCGCGCTGCCACCGTGCTCGAGGCCTTCGACGAGGTTCGGGCGATGACCTGGCGCCTGCTCAATCCGAAGGCCTGATTGGGCCTGCACTCCCGGGCCTGTCTGGGGCGCTGCCACTGTCAGCTGCCGCGGTCCCAGACCGTTGACGCTGCCCGCGGTACCTGCCACTGACCGCCGATCGCGGCGACCCGACCTCAGGATTGCTGTCCGTCCGAAAATCTGAAATCCGAAATCCGAAATCCGAGATCAGAACCCCACCTCGACCCCGACCTGCAGCATCCTCCCCGGCATCGGGTAGCCGAGCCGGTGCTGGTAGTCCTCGTCGCCGAGGTTCCCGCCGACCACGAAGACCGAACCGTTGAGGTCGAGGCCGAGAAGGCGCCACGGCACGCCGAGCTTGGCATTGGCCAGGAGGTAGCCGTCCACCATGACTTCACCGGAGGCGTAGCGCGGGTTGAGGATGAAGCGCTCGTCCACCCACTGCAGGTCGAGGTTGAAGCGCCAGCCGGCCGCGGCCGTCCAGATCAGCCCGCCGACCGCGGTCGTGCGCGGCAGGTTGGGGACGGTCTCCGGCTCGGCGTCGGACAGCGTGCCGCCGACGAACAGCGCCAGCCGCTCGCTCGGCTCGGCCTGCAGCGACAGCTCCAGCCCGTCGACGGTGTAGGCACCGACGTTGGCGAAGAGCGGCGGCGGCGGGGGCGGCGGCACGAAGCGGAGGGCGTTGTCGACCTCGTCCCGGTACACGGAGGCGGTCAGCCGCAGCGTTCGGCCGAGAGGTGCCAGCCAGCCCGCCTCGAGGTGGTCGATCGTTTCGGCCTCGAGGTCCTGCCACTGTTCGCCCCGCCCCCAGCCGCCGTACTGCACCGCGGTCCACACCCCGGGCAGGTTGAAGCCGTGAGCCCAGTTCGCGTACAGAGAGTGGCCGCCGATGCCGAGCGCGAGACCCGCCTGCCCGCCCCACTGGTTACCGAAGTAACGGCTCGCGTTGTAGCGGAGCCCTGCGGAGGGCGTCACGGTGACGGAGCCGGCCGTGAAGCTGTGGCTGAGCATGGCGTAGGGCGCGGTGTTTCGGAAGCTGAGGTCAGTGGCGAGCCGATCGCCCGCAGGGTGGCTCTCCACGAACTCGCCGCCGTAGACGTCGTCGTCGAGGCCGAGGACGAGCGCGCCGCCCTGCCACGGCGACCACTCCTCCCGCCAGCGCAGGCTGTAGTTCGCGGACTCGGTCACGGAGCGGAAGGCGTGGGCCTCGGCTCCGCTCCACTGCAGCCAGTCGAAGGTGCCGGCGTCGAGGGAGAGCTTCAGGGTCCCGCTCCAGGCGCCGTGGGCGTGGCTCAGGGTCGCCAGCAGAAAGTCGTTGCCGATGTCGTAGTTGGGCACGATCGGCAGGGGTGGGGCGCCGACGGCACCGGGATCGTCGACCGAGCTCGCGGTGTGCTCGAAGAGGATCGACGCCCGCCAACCCTCCGCGAGGCGGAAGCCGAGGCGGGCGGTGAGCGAGGTGACCTCGCCGCTCGCGTTGTCGCGGTGGCCGTCGCTCTGCCGGTGGCTGGCGGTCAGGTAGTAGTCGAAGGCATCGTTCATCCCGCCGTACTCGAGGCTGCCGACCAGGGTGTCGAAGCTGCCGAATGAGCCGACGAAGCGGCCGCCCGAGCCGGACACGGTGCGCCGCTTGCTGGCCATGTCGACCGCCGCGAAGGCCATGTTGCCGAGCAGCACCGGCTGCGCGCTGCGGTAGATGTCGATCGCCTGCACGTCGTCGATGGCGCCGACGTCGATCAGCGGGTGGTTCCAGACGCCGACGACGCGCGGGATGCCGTCGGTCAGCATCGTGACCTCGCCGCCGGGCCGCCCCGAGCCGTGGCCGCGGATGAAGAGGGCGCCGCCGTCGCCGCCACCGAAGGCGCCGACCGGGTTGTAGCGCGAGATCACCACCCCGGGCACGCGGCGGAGGGCGGCCGTGAGGTCCTGGGCGTGGAGATCGTCGATCTGCTGCTCGGCGACCGTGGTCACCAGGCTCGCGAAGGGGTCGAGCCGGGTGTCCTCGACGATCGGCCGGTCTTCGACGGTCAGCGTTCCGCGAAACACCTGCGGGGGGTCCTCGGCTCCGGCGGCCTCCTCGGCCGCGACCTCTGCGCCCGCGGCGGCGACGCTCCCGCCGTCCGAGGAGCTCTCCTGGGCCGACCCGTCAGGCGCCGGGCCGAGGCACAGGAGCGCAGCGAGCAGCAGGCCGGGAACCGAAGGGAACCTGGGAGCTGACATCGAGCCGCCTCGATTCCGGCCGCGGCCACTCCAAAGGACTGAGGTGCCGAAACCTCGTAATATTTCCTGTGAGAACGTACTATTCGAGCCTGACGGTGTCAAGACCGGGCGGCGCGCCCGGCTGGCCCGGAGCTGCTCCACAGGCGGCGCACCGTCGCGAGATCGAGGCCGTCGTCGCGCAACCCGCCACCCGCGAGGAGAAGGACGCGCGAGCACAGGTGCTCGACGAGCTCGAGGTCGTGGGTGGCGATCAGCTGCGCTGAAGCGAGGCCGGCGAGGAGCTCGGCGAGAGCGACCCGGCCCGGAGGGTCGAGGCCGGCGGTCGGCTCGTCGAGGAGCAGCAGCGGCGGCTCGGTGGCGAGGGCGCCGGCGAGGGCGACGCGCTGCTTCTGGCCGTGCGAGAGGTGGTGGACCGGCTCCTCGGCGAGGTGGGCGACGCCGAGCTGCGCGAGGGCTTCGAGGGCACGCTCGGCGGCGGCGGGAGCCGCAACGCCGTCGCGAACGAGGCCGAAAGCCACGTCCTCGATGACGGTCGGGAAGAGCAGCTGGTCCTCGGGGACATTGAACAGGAAGCCCACCCGGCGGCGCAGGCGGGGGGCGCTGCGGCGGCTCAGCCGATCGCCGCAGATCGCGATCTCGCCGCGGTGGGGAACCAGCCCGACGAGCGCCATCAGCAGGGTCGTCTTGCCGCTGCCGTTGAGGCCGACAAGGGCGACCCGTTCGCCGGCTGCCAGCGACAGCGCGATACCGTCGAGCGTCGGCGGTCGCCCCGGCTCCCAGCTGACCGACAGGTTGCGGCAGGCGAGCACCTCGCCCGTCACTCGGCCCCCAGCAGGCGCAGCGCGATGACGGCGGCGAGCCCGGCGACCGCGAGCCCGGTCGCGAGCAGGTCGGGAGCCCGCAGCGCCGGCGCTGTGGTCGGCGGCAGCGCGTCGCCGCGGAAGCCGCGCAGCTCCATCGCGGACGCGACGCGCTCGGCGCGGGCGGCGACCCGCGGCAACCAGACCCGCGGCAGGGAAGAGACGACCCGCAGCCGCGAGCGGGTGCCGGCGGCCGCGGCCCGCACGGCGAGGGCGGCGCCGATCCGCCGCGTCTCGGCCATGAGGGTCGAGGTCTGGTGAATGATCTGCAGCAGCACGGCGGCGGCCACGCGGGGGACGGGGAGACGGGCGAGGGCCTGCCGCAGGTCGACCAGCGACAGGGTGGTGACGGAAGCGATGCCGACCTGCATCGTCGACCAGCCCCGCAGGGCCACGGCCCAGGGTGCGGCGAAGGCGCCGGACCAGCCGCCGCCCGGCGCCTCGGCCCGGATCAGCGGTGCCAGAGCGAGGTAGGGGAGGAACAGGGCGAGACCGAGGAGGGCGGCTCCCCACGCGAGCCGCAGGGGCGGACGGCACAGCAGCCACCACAGCAGCACCACCGCCGCGACTGCGGCGACCCCCTCGCCGCTCGTCGCCGGAGCCAGCAGACAGGCGGTGAAGGCGCAGGCGCCGCAGACGAGTCGGATCGGCGGTGCCAGCCGGCGGAGCGGCCCGCGCGCGCTGCCCCACACGGTGTGCCATTCGACCCGCACGCCGTCACCGACTCCCGGGTTCGAGCCCGGAGCTCACGACTGCTGCTGCCACGTGCCGACCTTCATCCGCGGTCCGCTCCCTTGACCGCGGTGACCAGGTAGCGGGTGTCGTCGTCGATCGCGG
>Ga0105090_10002446_pt1 | contig 10358 bp, 6 predicted proteins | sample PPLLak3March2015_FD_79110 | JGI IMG/M metagenome (GOLD analysis project Ga0105090, IMG submission 79110) | Freshwater sediment microbial communities from Prairie Pothole Lake near Jamestown, North Dakota, USA - PPLs Lake P7 Core (1) Depth... | ecosystem: Environmental > Aquatic > Freshwater >... | reverse complement strand
TCATGAAGGTGCTGGTTCCCGTCAAGCGGGTGGTCGACTACAACGTCAAGGTGCGCGTCAAGAGCGACGGCAGCGGGGTCGACATCGCCAACGTCAAGATGAGCATGAACCCCTTCGACGAGATCGCCGTCGAAGAAGCCGTGCGGCTGAAGGAAAAGGGCGTGGCCACCGAGATCGTGGCTGTTTCCTGCGGCGTCACGCAGTGCCAGGAAACGCTGCGCACGGCCATGGCGATCGGCGCCGACCGCGCCATCCTGGTCGAGTGCGCGGATGAGTTGCAGCCGCTGGCGGTGGCCAAGCTGCTGCACGCGCTGGTGAAGAAGGAACAGCCGGGCCTCGTGATCGTCGGCAAGCAGGCCATCGACGACGACTGCAACCAGACCGGCCAGATGCTGGCCGCGCTGGGCGGCATGGCGCAGGGCACCTTCGCGTCGAAGATCGAGATCGCCGACGGCCAGGCCACCGTCACACGCGAGGTCGACGGCGGTGTCGAGACGGTCAGGCTCAAGCTGCCGGCCGTCGTCACCACCGACCTGCGGCTGAACGAGCCGCGCTACGTGACCCTGCCCAACATCATGAAGGCGAAAAAGAAGCCGCTGGAAGTGGTCAAGCCCGCCGACCTGGGTGTGGACGTGGCCCCGCGCATCAAGACGCTGAAGGTCGCCGAGCCGCCCAGGCGCGGCGCCGGCGTCAAGGTGCCCGACGTGGCCACGCTGGTGGCCAAGCTCAAGAACGAAGCCAAGGTGATCTGACCATGCCCGCACTCGTCATTGCAGAACACGACCACGGCACCCTCAAGGGCGCCACGCTCAATACCATCACCGCGGCCCTGCAGTGCGACAGCGAGGTCCACGTGCTGATCGCCGGCGCGAATGCAGCCGGTGCCGCCCAGGCCGCCGCCCAGGTGGCCGGCGTGGCCAAGGTGCTGCTGGCCGACGCCCCCGACCTGGCTGAACAGCTGGGCGAGAACATTGCCGCGCAGGTGTTGGCCGTTGCGCGCAACTACACCCACGTGCTGTTCCCGGCCACCGCGCACGGCAAGAACGTGGCACCGCGCGTGGCGGCGCTGCTCGACGTGGCACAGATCAGCGACGCCATGAAGGTGGTCAGTCCCGACACCTTCGAGCGCCCCATCTACGCAGGCAATGCCATCGCCACCGTGCAGAGCCTGGATGCCATCAAGGTGATCACGGTGCGCACCACCGGCTTCGACGCCGCGGCGACGTCGGGCGGCAGCGCTGCGGTGGAGAACCTGGCGGCGGTGGCCGACAGCGGCCAGTCGGTCTTCCTGGGCAGCGAGATCGCCAAGCTCGACAGGCCCGAACTCACCGCGGCCAAGATCATCGTCAGCGGCGGCCGCGCTCTAGGCTCCAACGACAAGTTCAACGAGGTGCTGATGCCGCTGGCCGACAAGCTCGGCGCCGCCCTGGGCGCCAGCCGCGCCGCCGTGGACGCCGGCTATGCGCCCAACGACTGGCAGGTGGGGCAGACGGGCAAGATCGTGGCGCCGCAGTTGTATATCGCGGTGGGAATCAGCGGCGCCATCCAGCACCTGGCCGGCATGAAGGACAGCAAGGTCATCGTGGCCATCAACAAGGATCCCGAGGCGCCGATCTTCAGCGTCGCCGACTACGGGCTGGAGGCCGACCTCTTCACCGCCGTGCCCGAACTCACGGCCAGCCTCTGATCGCGGATTGACCCACAAGGGCGCCATCGCGGCGCCCTTGTCACATGAGGAGACAGGACATGACTTACCGCGCGCCCGCCAAGGACATGCTGTTCGTGATGAAGGAATTGGCCGGCATCGACGCCGTCGCGCAGTTGCCGGGCTTTGATGATGCCGGCTACGACACCGCGACCGCGGTGCTCGAAGAAAGCGCCAAGTTCAACGAAGGCGTGGTGGCGCCTCTGAACTGGGAGAGCGACAAGAACCCGTCGTCGTTTCACGAAGGGCAGGTGCGCACCGCAGCCGGCTTCAAGGAGGCTTTTCGCCAGTACGTGGAAGGCGGCTGGCAGGGCCTGCAACACCCCGCCGACTATGGCGGCCAAGGCCTGCCCAAGCTGATCCACGCTGCCTGCAGCGAGATGGTCAACAGCGCCAGCCTCAGCTTCGCGCTGTGCCCGCTGCTGACCGACGGCGCCATCGAGGCGCTGCTCACGGCCGGCACGCCGGAGCAGCAAGCCGCGTACATCCCGAAGATGATCGAAGGCGCCTGGACGGGGTCGATGAACCTCACCGAGCCGCAGGCCGGTTCCGACCTGTCAGTGGTGCGTACGCGGGCCGAGCCGCAGCCCGACGGCAGCTACAAGCTCTTCGGCACCAAGATCTTCATCACCTATGGTGAGCACGATCTGGCCGAGAACATCGTCCACCTCGTGCTCGCCCGCGTGAGCGGTGCGCCCGATGGGGTGAAGGGCATCTCGCTCTTCATCTGCCCGAAGTTCCTCGTCAACGCCGACGGCAGCCTGGGCGCGCGCAACGACGTGCACTGCGTGAGTATCGAGCACAAGCTCGGCATCAAGTCCAGTCCCACCGCGGTGCTCCAGTACGGTGACCACGGTGGCGCGGTGGCGTATCTCGTCGGCCAGGAAAACCGCGGCCTGGAATACATGTTCATCATGATGAACGCGGCGCGTTTCGGCGTCGGCGTGCAGGGCATCGCGCTGGCCGAGCGCGCCTACCAGAAGGCGGTGGCTTACGCGCGCGACCGGGTGCAGGGCCGGCCGATCGACGGCTCCTTGAAGGCGCCCGGCGCCATCATCCACCACCCCGACGTGCGCCGGATGCTGATGACTATGCGCGCCCACACCGAGGGCTGTCGCGCCATGGCACTGGTGGCGGCGGCGGCATATGACGCCGCCCATGCCCACCCCGATACGGAAGTGCGCAAGCAGAACCAGGCGTTCTACGAATTCATGGTGCCTCTGATCAAAGGCCTGTCCACCGAGATGGCGCTGGAGGTGGCCAGCCTGGGCGTGCAGGTGCACGGCGGCATGGGCTACATCGAGGAGACCGGCGCCGCGCAATACCTGCGTGATGCCAAGATCCTCACCATCTACGAAGGCACCACGGCGATCCAGGCCAACGACCTGGTGGGTCGCAAGACGGCGCGCGACGGCGGCGCGGTGGCGCGCGCCATCGCCGCGCAGATCGAGGCCACCGAAGGCGAACTGCGCTCGCGCGACAGCGCCGCGGGCCGCGCTGTCGCGGACCGCCTGGCCACCGCGCGACGGGCCTTCCTGGACTCGGTGGACTTCGTCGCCGGGCAGACCCAGGCCAGCCCCAATGCCGTCTTCGCCGGCAGCGTGCCCTACCTCATGCTGGCAGGCACGGTGGTCTGCGGGTGGCAGATGGCGCGTGCGCTGATGGCCGCAGAAGATCGCCTGGCCCAAGGGACCGACACCGCCTTCATGCAGGCCAAGATCACGACGGCGCGCTTCTACGCCGACCACATCCTCAACAAGGCGAGCGGCCTGCGCGACAGCATCGTCGAAGGCGCGGACTCCGTCACCGCCATGCCCCTGGAGTCCTTCTGATGGCCCTGCCACCCGCGCTCAGACGAGTGCCGCTGCCGATCATCGGCGCGCCGCTGTTCATCATCAGCCACCCGAAACTCGTCATCGCGCAATGTCAGGCCGGCATCGTGGGTTCGATGCCGGCGCTCAACGCGCGCCCGGCGTCGCAGCTCGACGAATGGCTGGCCGAGATCACCGAGACGCTGGCAGCCTGGGACCGCGACCACCCGGACCAACCTGCCGCGCCCTTTGCCGTCAACCAGATCGTGCACAAGAGCAACGACCGGCTCGACCACGACATGGCCGTGTGCGCCAAGTACAAGGTCCCGATCGTCATCACCTCGCTGGGCGCGCGCAGCGACGTCTTCCAGGCCGTGCAGGGCTGGGGTGGCGTGGTGCTGCACGACGTCATCAACAACGGATTCGCGCACAAGGCCATCGACAAGGGTGCCGACGGCCTCATCGCCGTGGCCGCCGGTGCCGGCGGCCATGCGGGCGTGAAGAGCCCGTTCGCGCTGGTGCAGGAGATCCGCGAATGGTTCGGCGGGCCGCTGGCGCTCTCGGGCGCCATCGCCACCGGCAGCGGCGTGCTGGCCGCGCTGGCCGCGGGGGCCGACTTCGCCTACATCGGTTCGGCCTTCATCGCCACCGAAGAAGCGCGTGCGTCAGAGGCCTACAAACAGTGCATCGTAGACAGCAGCAGCGACGACATCGTGTACTCCAGCCTGTTCACAGGCGTGCACGGCAACTATCTCAAACCTTCCATCCGCAATGCCGGCCTGGACCCCGACCACCTGCCCGAGAGCGACCCCAGCAGAATGGACTTCGGCGGCGGCGAGGGCTCCAAGAAGGCGTGGAAGGATATCTGGGGCTGCGGCCAGGGCATCGGCGCGGTGAAGGCCGTGGTGCCGGTAGCCGAGCGCGTGGCGCAGTTGCGCGCCGAGCTGGCTGCAGCCTGCCGACGCCTGGCAGCCATGGAGTCGCTGGCGCGACTGGACTGTCTGGGCTGACGATGGACTGGGCTCGCGTGGCGATACGGTGGACGGCGGCACTGTCCCTGGTAGCGACGCTGGCCTCTTGCACCTCTGTTGGCGTCGGGGTCTCGCTGCCCTTCCCGGGCGGCAGCGTCGGCGTCGGCGTGGACAGCAGCGGCCGCGTCGGTGGCGGCGTGTACGTGGGCTCGGGTCCGGTCAGTGTGGGTGTCGGCGGCACGGCGCAACTGCCACCCCTGGCGCCGCCCACGCCCGCCTCGGCCGCTCGCTACTGATCATGTTGCCGCGATCGGTGCCATGACACCCCATCGCCAGGCCATCGTCAACGCGCTCCTGTTCGACAGCGCCAGCGGCACGTTGCGGCCGCACACCACGATTGTCATCGAAGGCGGGCGCATCAACGCCGTCACGCAGGAACCGCTGCGAGTGGACGATGCGCCGTTCATCGACGTTGGCGGCCGCGTCCTTCTGCCCGGCCTCATCGATGCCCACGTGCACGTGGTGGCGGCCTCGGCCGACCTGGTGGGGCTGGCCCTGCAGCCACCTTCCCTGGTGGGCGCACAGGCCAGCCACATCCTGCGCGGCATGCTGCACCGCGGCTTCACCACCGTGCGCGACGCCGCCGGCGCCGACTTCGGGTTGCAGGAAGCGGTGGAACGCGGCCTGTACGAGGGGCCGCGGCTGTTCATCTCGGGCTTCCCCATCTCGCAGACCGGCGGCCACGCCGACATGCGGCCCAAGGGCATGCGTGGCAGCGGCATGTTCTGCAGCTGCGCCGGCATCGGCCTCATGGGGGCCATCGCCGACGGCGTGGGAGAAGTGCGCCGCGCCGTGCGCGAACAGATTCGCAACGGCGCCAACCAGATCAAGATCATGGCTGGCGGCGGCATCAGCAGCCCCACTGACCCCATCGACGGCACCCAGTTCTCGCCGGAGGAATTGCGCGCCGCGGTCGAGGAAGCCGAGGCCGCCAACCTGTATGCGCTGGCGCATGCCTATTCGCCGCGCGCCGTGACGCGTGCGGTACAGGCCGGCGTGCGCAGCATCGAGCACGGCAACCTCATCGACGAGGCCACGGCGCGCGTGATGAAGCAGCACGGCGCCTACCTGGTGCCCACGCTGTCGACCTACGCCGCGCTGGCCGACGAAGGCCAGCGACTGGGCTGGAGCGCGGCGATGCTGGACAAGCTGGCCGTCGTGCAGGCCAAGGGCTTGGAGGCGGTGAAGATTGCCCGCGCCGAAGGCGTGCCCGTGGTCTTCGGCACCGATCTGCTGGGCCACATGCACACGCGGCAGTCTGGCGAGTTTGCGCTGCGCACATTGGCCATGTCACCGGTGGCAGCCCTGCAAAGCGCCACCATCACCGCCGCGCGGATGATGGGCCAGGAAGCGCATGTCGGCCAGCTCGTGCCGGGTGCCTGGGCCGACCTGCTGGTGGTGGAAGGCGACCCGACGCAGGGCCTGGAGATGCTGGCCGATCCCGATCAGGGCATCCGTCTGCTCATGCAGGGCGGACGCGTGGTTCGAAACACGCTTGCCGCATGAAGAGACGGGGCCCGCAGGCCCCGTTGCCGTGGTCGGGAAGCAATGATCAACGGATCGACGTGAAACGCGCCTCCGGCCGGTCGTCGGAGCGGTGCACCGTGGTCACGCCCGCCTTCATGGCCCAGGGCCGCATCTGGTGGTGGATGGGGATCAGCAGCACCTCGTCCTTGATGCGCACCAGGGCCTCGCGGATCATCGCGTTGCGCTTCGCGACGTCGATCTCGCTTTTCATCGCGTCGGTCAGGCGGTCGACCTCTGCGTCGCTGATCCTGGAGAAATTGAAATTGCCGTCGGCGCCACTGGTGCGCGTGCGGGCCAGCGACTGGATCATGTACTGCGCATCGTAGGTGGCCACGCCCCAGCCCAGCATGTAGAGCGAGGAATCGAAATTCTGGAACTTCTGGCTGAAGGTGGCCATGTTCTCGGCCACCAGCGAGGCCTTGACGCCGATGCGGGCCCACATGGCAATCACAGCCTGGCAGATTTCCTCGTCGTTCACGTAACGGTTGTTGGGGCAGTTCATGCGCACCTCGAAGCCGTCGGGGTAACCAGCCTCGGCGAGCAGCTTCTTCGCGCCCTCGAAGTCGACCTTGGTCGGCACGTCCAGGTCGGGCGTGTTGCCGTTGACGCCGGGGGCCACCATCAGGCCGGCCGGAATCGACAGGCCGCGCATGATGTTGCGTTTGATGGCCTCGCGGTCGATGGCCATGCTGAGCGCCTGGCGCACGCGCTTGTCGGCGAACGGGTTCTTGCCCTTGACGTTGCTGTACTTCAGCTCCGGGCTGCCGACGTCGGGCGCGAAGAAGATGGTGCGCACTTCGGGGCCATCGAGTACCTTGAGCTTGCCGTCGCTGCGCAGGCGAGCCACGTCCTGAGTGGGAATGTCTGTAAGCATGTCCACGTCGCCCGAGAGCAGCGCCGCCACGCGGGTGGGGTCGCTCTTGATCGGCGTGTAGACCACCTCCTTCACGTTGCCCGCGTGCTTGTCCCACCAATCGGTGTTGATGGCCATCGTGATGCGCTGTTCGGGCGTCCAGCCGGTGATCTTGTAGGGGCCGGTGCCCATGACGTTGCGTGACGCGAAGTTCTCTTCCTTGGCCTTGTAGTCCTGCACGTTGGCGGTGCGGTTCTTCTCGGCCCAGGCCTTGCTCATGATGCGAAAGTCGACGATGTTGCGCAGCAGCAGCGGATTGGGCGACGCCAGGATCACGTCCACGGTGTGGTCGTCGATCTTCTTCACCTCGTTGATGCCGGTGACGTAGATCTGCATCGTGCCCTGCGGCTGCTTGATGCGGCCGAAGGAGAACACCACGTCGTCGGCGGTGAACGGCGTGCCGTCGTGGAACTTGACGCCCTTGCGCAGTTCGAAGCGGACCTGGGTCGGGCTGATGAAGGTCCACTTGGTGGCCAGCGCCGGCTCGATCTCGTACTTGTCGTTGTACCGCGTGAGGCCTTCGTAGGCGTGCATCAGTATGGCATTCGTCGTCGCGTGGTTCTGCGAATGCGGGTCCATCGTCAGGATGTCGTTCTGCGCCGCCCAGCGCAGAGTCTGCGCCTGTGCGGGCAACGCCACCGCGGCGGCCAGTGCCGCCGCGACCAGGAATGACTTGATCTTCATGGAACCGTCCTCTCGGGGTTGGAAAACTTTGCATCGTAGTGCGCCCGCGCCAAGGCAGCAGCCGGGAAAGTCCGGGGCCGCTCCATCGCCCGCGCGCGGCCGCCGCTGTCAGGAAAACGCAGGGATTGCCGGTGTCCAATCATGGGGCAGAAAAGGTCAGGCGTGGTGCTAAAGTCGCCGGCTGAAAGAACAACGGTCCTTCCCGTCCCCTTGCTGTTGAGAGACAGGCAGCAAGGCGGGTCGCTAGTCCGCTGGCCCGGTGCAGCCGGGGTCGCGGAAGGTTGATCAACCCATCGAAGCCGGCGGAAACCGCGGGCGAAAGGTGAGCGAAAGATGATGCAGCAGTACAGGTCCAACTCGTACCTGTTCGGGGGCAACGCCCCCTACGTGGAGGAGTTGTACGAGGCCTACCTCGACAACCCCGGCAGCGTGCCCGACAACTGGCGCGCGTATTTCGACAACCTGCAGCATGTGCCGGCCACCGACGGCTCCGAGGCGCGTGACGTGGCTCATGCCCCGGTGGTGGAAAGCTTCGCCCAGCGCGCCAAGGCCAATGCCTTTGCACTGAAGGCCAGCGAGGCCGACCTGGCCGTGACGCGCAAGCAGGTGCACGTGCAGAGCCTGATCGCGGCCTACCGCTTCCTCGGTTCCCGCTGGGCCGACCTGGACCCGCTCAAGCGCACCGAGCGCCCCAGGATTCCCGAACTGGAGCCGGCTTTCTACGACCTGAGCGAGTCCGACCTGGACATCAGCTTCAGTGCCGCCAACACGTATTTCAGCAAGGCCGAGCACATGAGCCTGCGCGAGATCGTGCAGGCCCTGCGCGAGACCTACTGCGGCACCATCGGCGCCGAATTCATGCACTGCACCGACCCGGCCGAAAAGCGCTGGTGGCAGGAACGGCTGGAGTCGATCCGCAGCAAGCCCAGCTTCACGGCGGCCCAGAAGACGCACATCCTGGAACGCCTCACTGCGGCCGAGGGCCTGGAACGCTACCTGCACACCAAGTACGTGGGTCAGAAGCGCTTTTCGCTCGAAGGCGGCGAAAGCTTCATCGCCAGCATGGACGAGGTCGTGCAGCGTGCCGGCACCCACGGCGTGCAGGAGATCGTCATCGGCATGGCCCACCGCGGGCGGCTGAACGTGCTCGTCAACACGCTGGGCAAGATGCCCAAGGACTTGTTCGCCGAATTCGACCACACAGCGCCCGAGGCGCTGCCTTCGGGCGACGTGAAATACCACCAGGGCTTTTCCAGCGACGTCACCACGCCGGGCGGCCCGGTGCACCTGAGCCTGGCCTTCAACCCCAGTCACCTGGAGATCGTCAACCCGGTGGTCGAGGGTTCGGCCAAGGCGCGCATGGACCGTCGCGGCGACAAGGTCGGCGCCCAGGTGTTGCCGGTGCTGGTGCACGGCGACGCTGCCTTTGCCGGCCAGGGCGTGGTGATGGAGACGCTGGCGCTGGCGCAGACGCGGGGCTATTTCACCGGCGGCACGGTGCATCTGGTCATCAACAACCAGATCGGCTTCACCACCAGCGATCCGCGCGACACCCGCTCCACGCTGTACTGCACCGACGTGGTGAAGATGATCGAGGCACCGGTGCTGCACGTCAACGGCGACGACCCCGAAGCCGTGGTGCTGTGCACCCAGCTGGCGATGGACTACCGCCAGCAGTTCCGCAAGGATGTCGTGGTCGATATCGTGTGCTTCCGCAAGCTCGGCCACAACGAGCAGGACACGCCGAGCCTGACGCAGCCGCTGATGTACAAGAAGATTGGCCAGCACCCGGGTACGCGTCGGCTCTATGGCGACAAGCTGGTGACGCAGGGCGTGCTGCCCGAAACCGGGCCGGACGACATGGTCAAGGCCTTCCGTTCCGCCATGGACGAAGGCCGCCACACCGCCGACCCGGTGCTGACCAATTTCAAGAGCAAGTACGCCGTCGACTGGGCGCCGTTCCTGGGCAAGAAGTGGACCGATGCCGCAGATACCGCGCTGCCGCTGGCCGAGATCAGGCGCCTGTCCGAACGCATCACCACCGTGCCCGAGAACTTCAAGGTGCATCCGCTGGTGGAGAAGGTTCTGGCCGACCGCGCAGCCATGGGCCGCGGCGAGATCAATGTCGACTGGGGCATGGCCGAGACCCTGGCCTACGCCTCGCTGGTGGCCAGCGGCTATGCCGTGCGCCTGAGTGGCGAGGACTGCGGCCGCGGCACCTTCACGCACCGCCATGCCGTGCTGCACGACCAGAACCGCGAGAAGTGGGACACCGGCACCTACGTGCCGCTGGAGCACGTGGCGGAGAACCAGGCGCCTTTCACGGTGATCGACTCGCTGCTGTCGGAAGAGGCGGTGCTGGGCTTCGAATACGGTTATGCCTCGGCCGAACCGAATACGCTCACCATCTGGGAGGCGCAATTCGGCGACTTCGTCAACGGCGCGCAGGTCGTCATCGACCAGTTCATCGCCTCGGGCGAAGTGAAGTGGGGCCGCGTCAACGGCCTCACGCTGTTCCTGCCGCATGGCTACGAAGGGCAGGGGCCCGAGCACAGCTCGGCAAGGCTGGAGCGCTTCATGCAACTGGCGGCCGACAACAACATGCAGATCTGCCAGCCCAGCAGCGCCAGCCAGATCTTCCACCTGCTGCGCCGCCAGATGGTGCGCCAGTTCCGCAAGCCGCTGAT
>Ga0105090_10002444_pt1 | contig 10363 bp, 11 predicted proteins | sample PPLLak3March2015_FD_79110 | JGI IMG/M metagenome (GOLD analysis project Ga0105090, IMG submission 79110) | Freshwater sediment microbial communities from Prairie Pothole Lake near Jamestown, North Dakota, USA - PPLs Lake P7 Core (1) Depth... | ecosystem: Environmental > Aquatic > Freshwater >... | reverse complement strand
TCGCGCAGCGCGCCGGTGCCGACACCGCTGAGCGTGAGCACGGCGCGGTCACCCTGCACCACCAGTCGCCCGGCACTGCCCAGGCGGGCCGTCGCGGCCTGCAGCGCCGCGACGGCCTGCGGCGGGCTCACCGGCGTCGCCGTGCGCAGGTCCTTCGCCTCTTCCGCCAACCGCTGCATGGTCTGCCACTGGCTGTCTAGGCGGTCGCGCTCGGCAGCGGCACGGTCGATCGTGCGCCAGGCCGGCTGCACGGCCACGGCCCAGACCAGGTACAAGCCCAGCGCCGCGGCGCCAACCAGCAGCAGCCTTCGATCGCGCACGCCCAGCGACTGCCACCAGGCGCGAGCGGCCTGCGCCCACCCTGCCCTGCGGCTGGCCCCGGCCGTGTCGCCGACCGCGTCGACTTCGTTCATGTCGCGGCCCTCGTCACCGTCAGGCGGCCTTCGGCGAACTCGGCGGCGAAGCCCGCGCCGCGCAGCCGGTCCTGGAACTGTTGCTGCTGCGCCTCGGCCCAACCGGGGACGGCCAGTGTCAGCTGTCCGGCCTCGAACCGCAGGGTCTGCACCGGGCCCTGGCCGTCGGGCCAGGCCGCGGCGGCGGCAGACAGCAGCACTTCGAGGTCGGCACCACCGGCGCGGCCGGACGCGGCGCGCAATCGTTCGGTCTCGCGCTGCATCTGCACCGGCGCGTCGAGCACCGCGCGCACGCCGGGGTGGGTGGCGCGCAACAGGTCGATCATCGCCTGGCGCCTGGCGGCGATGGCCTCGCGCTGCTGCCAGGCATAGGCGTTGAGGCCGACCAGATTGAGTACCACCAGCGCCACCAGGCCCAGCCGGACCGGCCGCCACTCGCGGCTGAGGACGCGCCGCGCCCCGGCGCGCAGTACGCGCGATCCGCGGTGGCGCAGGGCGAGGTCGAACTGGCGCAGATTGGCCGATGCGCGCGCGGCTTCCAGCATCCGCTCGGCGTCGCCGAGCAGCGGTACCGGCGCGCCCAGCCATTCCTCGGCCGACGCGGCGGCGGCCGGCGTCGCCGTCCAACGCGCCGCCCCGGCGGCTGCCGGCAGCAAAGCACGCGCCAGGCCACCGGCCAGGCGCAGGCAGACGACGCCGTCGGCGCTGGCGAGCGCGAGCCAGGGCGTGGCCTCGCCGCCGCCATCGAGGGTGAAGAAGTGCCCACGCGCCCCGTCGGCGGCAGTGGCCAGCGGCTGGCTGGCCGGCACGACGCGCTCCACCGTGCGCCCGGCGCCGTCCAGCGCCGCCAACGCGGCCGCCAGCCAGGGCCGGTGTGTCACCGCGACCCAGCCCTCGCGGCCCGGCACGGCGTCGGGGGCGAGGGCGAAGTGCAGCGCGTCCTCGTCGTCGAGGAGCGCCTCCTCCATCAGGCCGACCAGCGCCGCCCGCATCCGCCCCGCCGGCGCCCGCGGCACCAGCACGCGGTGCCAACCGACATCGGCCTCGGCCAGCACCAGCACCACGCTGTCGGCGCGCGGCAGCAGGGCTGGCGCCGCCTGGCCCGACTGCGCCACCGTCAGCCCGTCGGGGCTGAGGACGAAGCTCCACTCCTGCGGCAGGCGCCAGCCATCGGCGGCGTCGCTGCCGGGCGACCGCGCCTGCAGGCGGTCACGCGGCGGGAGCTGGATCACGAGAAAGGACATGGTGTCGACGGAACCTCGTTCGGATGGGCAAGGGCGCGCTATTGTCGCCTTCAGCCCGGGCCGGCCAGGAAGCTGCGCCGCTCCCGGCGCAGAACGACGACGTCGCCGCGCGAGCCCGGCCGGCGTTCGAGCAGCGACCGCTCCTCCAGCACGCGCTCCTCCAGCCGCAGCCGACCCGAGACCTCGAAGAAGCGCGACGCCACGCTCACGCGCGCGGCGTCCAGCTTCATGCCTTCGGCCAGCTGCGCCTTGACCTCGTCGATCGTCGTGAAAGGCTTGCGCTGGCGCTGCTGCACCAGCCGTTCCGCCGTGCCCAGATCGAGGCCGTCGATGGCCGCCACCAGCACTTCGCGCGGCGCGGTGTTGACGTTCACCGGCGTCGCCACCGGCAGCAGGTCGGCCCAGGGCGCCAGCCGCTCGATGGTGGCCGCGTCGATGTCCAGCCAAGCCAGGTCGGCCAGCCGCGCCGGGCGCAGCGGCGCCGGAACCTCGTCGTCCTGCGGCGCGCTGGAGGCGCCGATGCCGGCGGCGATGCGCTCGGCGGCATCCCCCGGCAGGCCGGCCACCTGGCACAGCCGCTGCAGTGCCGCCAGCTGCGCGGGCACGACCTTGCCGGCGCCGTCGACCAGGCCGCGCAGATTGAAGCGCGATTGCGCGTCGACGATGGCGCCGGAGAGGAACGCCTCGGGGCCGCCGTCGGCATTGTTGTCCTTGTCGGCGGCCAGGAAGCTCGACAGCCGCGCCTCGGCCAGCGGTGTCGCCCAGGGTTCATCCAGAGCGTCGACGTTGCGGCCGCCCTGCCGGTTGCTGCGCATGTCCTCCTGCAGGATCAGCCGCGCCCAGTCGAGCGCGCCGCGCAGGATCCAGGCCGCCTGCGCGCGGGCACGCTCGGCGGCCTCGACATCGACCGCGCGCACCTGCTGCCACATCATGCCGGCGGTGACGGTGACGACGGTGGCCATGATGATCATCGCCAGCAGCAGCGCCGCACCGCGCTGTCGGTGCCGTGAGCTCATGAGCCGGTCGGCCCGAGGGCGATGTCGCGCGTCAGCGTGCGGCCGTCGAGCGTGATGACCAGCCGCACCGCGTCGGGCAGCGCCTCGCGCGGTACGACGGGGGCGGCCGTGCTGCCGTCGCCGCCGCCGTCGTCGCCAGCGCTGGCTGCGGCGGCCGGCGCCTGCGGCTGCTGGATGTCGCCACTGGACTGTGCGTTGGTCCAGGCACCGCCGCGGTGGAAATAGATCTGCCATTCGCTCGCGGCGTCGGCCAGCTGCAGGTGTCCGGGTTCGTTGCCCAGGAGCTGGAAGCTTCGCAGCCAGCCCTGCTGCAGCTCGCTGCCGCGCGTGAAGACCGGCCCGGCCCAGCGCTGCCAGACGCCGCCGCGCACCGACCAGGCGACCAGCGCCACGCCGGCGTCGACGCGCCGCGTCAGGCGCACGGTCTGGCCGTCGAAGGCCAGCGCCGGCACCACCGCAGTGTCGAACAGTGCCTGCAGGTCCTGCTCCCATTGCGTCATCACGGTGGCCAGGCGCACCGTACGGTCGAGCGCGTCGCGGGTGCCGTCGCGGGCGCGCAGGATGCCGTCCAGCCCCTGCCACGACAGCGAGGCCAGGATGGCCATGGCCAGCAGCGCCACCAGCACCTCGACCAGCGTGAAGCCGGCCTGTCCAGTCAGCCGCCGCGACGCCTGCATCATGGACGTGCCAGCACCGTGGACAGCGTCACCAGCGGGTGCCCGTCTTCGTCGGTGACCACCGCATCGACGCGGCGGAAGCTGGGGTTGGGCGTCGGGCGCGTGACCAGCGTCCCCGGGTAGCTGCGGCCGAGTTGCTCGCAGCTGAAGTCGGCGTCACCGACGCCCGGGAAAGTGCGCGCCAGACTCAGCGCGGTGAGCTGGTTCTCCGCGCACCACTGCGCCGCGATGACATCGCCCAGGCGCCCGGCGTTGTCGGTCAGCGCGCTTGCGGCGCGCAACCCGGCACCCAGCGCCAGCGCGACCACCGCCAGCGCGACCAGCACCTCGAGCAGGGTGAAGCCACGGCCGTGCCGGTTCATGGAGCGGTGCTCGGCGTGGCGGCGACAAAGGGGCCCAGCCCGTCGGTGGCGAGTTCCAGGCGCCGGTCGGCGAGCCGCAGCACGATGCGCTGCGCGGGCAGGATCGCATCCGGCCCCAGCACCAGCGCCGTGCCGCCGACGACCTGCGCGCCGACACGCGGGTCGAGCCAGCGCGTGGGCATCTCGCGCCGCGCCGGCAGGCCGACGAAACGGAACTGCGCCGCCGACGCCGGCGCGCCGGCGTCGGCAGCAGGCACGAACAGCACCGCGACGCCGAGCACGCGGGCCTCGGCGCGCGCCATCTCCAGCAGTGCGGTCAGCCGGGCGCCCTCCTCCTCGAGCTGGGCCGCGTCGCCGTCGCGCAGTGCCAGGCTCACGACGCCGGCCGAGAGGGCGACGATTGCGATCACCAGCAGCAATTCGATGAGGGTGAAGCCGCGCTGCGCACGCGGTGCGTGCAGGAGGCTGCGCCGATGGCACGGCATGAGCGTGAAGCCGGGCCGGACAGCCGGCGCGGCGGGTGCGCGACTACTGCCAGGACCCGATGTCGGCATCGTTGCCTTCGCCGCCGGGCTGGCCGTCACTGCCATAGCTGAAGACGTCGATCTCGCCCTGGACGCCCGGGTTCAGGTACTGGTAGGGGCGGCCCCAGGGGTCGGCCGGCAGCTTGTCGATGTAGGGCTTCCAGTTTGGCGGCACGGCCCCGGTCGTCGGCTTCTTGACCAGCGACTCCAGCCCCTGCTCGGCACTCGGGTAACGCTGGTTGTCCAGCCTGTAGAGCTTGAGTGCCTGCATCAGGTTGTTGACGTCGGTGCGCGCCGCGGTGACACGCGCGTCGTCGGCACGGTTGATCAGGTTGGGCACGATCAGCGCGCCCAGCACGCCGATGATCACCAGCACCACCATCAGCTCGATGAGCGTGAACCCGCGGGCACGGCGGCGGGGCGTCCGGCAGGTCGGGGCAGCTGCGGCAGTCAACACGGCAACGGGTTTCATCGGCACGCTCGCAAAGGGGCTTGAATGATAATCGGCGCATGTCGGCACGCTGGTGGACCTTTCTCGTCTGGGCGCTCGCGGCGGCCAGCGCGCTGGCCTGGGGCCTGAAGGTCTTCGTCAGGCCGCAGCCGGCGCCGCCGCAGGCTCAGCTGGCCGAACCAGCCGGCGCGCTGCGTGGCGACCTGACGCGGCTGCTCGGCGTCGATCCCGCGCCCGTGGTCACCGCGGCCGCGCCCGAGCCGGCCGCGGACGAGCGCTTCGACCTCGTCGGTGTCGTCAGCCCGCGGTCGGCGCAGGCCGCACGCGAAGGCCTGGCGCTGATCGCCGTCGATGGCAAGCCGGCGCGCGCCTACCGCGTCGGCGCCGTCGTCGAAGGCGCGAACGTGCTGCAGTCGGTGAGTGCGCGCGGCGCCACGCTCGGTCCGCGCAATGGGGAACCGGTGATCAGCCTGACCCTGGCGCCCCCGGCGCCCGCAGCCAAGGGCGTGCTGCCGCCGGCCGCGCCACGCGGCAGCCCGGCACTTCCAGTGCGGCCGGGAATGCGGCCGCCGACGGCGCCGACAGGACTGACCCCGCTGCCGGTGCAGGGGCAGCCGTCGATCAGCACGGACGATGGGGAAGACACGACGCCGTCGACGGCGTCGCCCGAAACCGGGCCCGGCAACCGCCCGCACCTGCGCTGAGGCGGTGCAGCCGGCCTAGACCGCCGCGTCGCCGGCCAGCATCGGTTCGGGCTGCGCCAGCGCGCCGGGATGGGTGGGGCCGGGATCCTCGCCGTCGGCCACCTCGGTCAGGAGCGCGGCGGCGCACTTGACCAGCGGCCAGGCCAGGGTGGCGCCGGTGCCGTCGGTGCTGTCCATGCCCAGTTCGAGCAGCGCCGAGGCCTGGAACAGGTTCAGCGCCTGGTCCAGCCCCAGGTGGCCGTGGCTGCGGCAAAAGACACAGTAATCGGTCACCGGCTGCGCGATGCGCGCGGCCAGCATCAGCGCGGCGCAGGCGGGCAGGCCGTCGATCATCAGCAGGTGGCGCTTGCTGGCGGCCATCAGGATGACACCGGCCATCATCGCGATCTCGAAGCCCCCGAGGGCCGCCAGCACCTCGACCGGCTCGACGACCTGGCGGTGGCGGGACAGCGCGCCCTGCAGCACCGTCATCAGGTGCCCCAACTGGTCGGCGCTCATCTGCGGCCCGGAGACGACGAGATCGTGCACCGGGCAGTCTGTCAGCCGCGACAGCATCAGGGCCGCGCTCTCGTGCGCGCCGACGCCGACCCCGGCGACGATGGTGACGTTGCCGCGCAGCTTGTCGCCGATCTCCATGCCGGCGCGCATGGCGGCGTGCGCCTGCGCGACGCTCATCGCGGCGGTGACGCGGGCATTGCGCGTGGCATGCGCGATCTTGCGCATCAGCAGGCGGTCGTGCGGCGCCATGTTCTCGGCCAGGCCGCAGTCGACCACCGTCACCTCGAGCTGCTGCGCGCGCGCGAACACGGTCAGCGGCAGCTGGTTGGCCAGCAGCATGCGCACCGTGTCGTGCGTGGGTCGGACCTTCGGCCCGGCAATGCCGTCGACCGCCAGCCCGTGGTCGGCTGCGAACACCAGCAGCTGCGGCTCGCGAAAGCGCGGCTTCAGCGAGTTCTGCATCAGGCCGAGCCGGATCGCCAGCGGCTCGAGTTCACCCAGGCTGCCGCCGACCTCGTTGCGGCGCTGCAGCTTCTCGTGCAGCGCCTTCTCGAGCAGCGGCTGCGATGTCGGCGAGACCAGGGAGCGGGTGACGACCATGGCGGCGGAGTGTAGCGACGAGTCGCTCCCGCACGGTGCGATGCCGCACTACCGCAGGAACAGGCCGTACACCGGGTTGCGCGTCTCCTCGACGCAGGGATAGGCCAGCGTGCGCAGGAAGTCGTCGAAGGCGGCCTCCTCGCCGCGCGGCACCTGGATGCCGACGAGGATGCGGCCGTAGTCGGCGCCCTGGTTGCGGTAGTGGAAGAGGCTGATGTTCCAGCCCGGGGGCATGGCCGCCAGGAAGCGCATCAGCGCACCGGGGCGCTCGGGGAACTCGAAGCGGAACAGCCGCTCGTCGCGCGCCAGTTCGCTGCGCCCGCCGACCATGTGGCGCACGTGCTCCTTGGCGAGCTCGTCGTCGGTGAGATCGACGTTGGCAAAGCCGTGGCGCGTGAAGTGACGGGCGATGCGTCCAGCCTCCTCGCGACGGCCGATGCTCAGGCCGACAAAGACATGCGCCACACGCTCGTCGCTGATGCGGTAGTTGAATTCGGTCACCGAGCGCGGCCCGATGAGCTCGCAGAAGCGCCGGAACGAGCCGCGCTCCTCCGGGATCGTGACCGCGAACAAGGCCTCGCGCTGCTCGCCGAACTCGGCGCGCTCGGCAACGAAGCGCAGGCGGTCGAAGTTCATGTTGGCGCCGCAGGTGATGGCCACCAGCGTCTGCCCCTTGAGCTTGTGCGTCTCGACGTACTGCTTGACGGCTGCCACGCCCAGCGCGCCGGCCGGCTCGAGGATGCTGCGCGTGTCCTGGAACACGTCCTTGATGGCGGCGCAGACGGCGTCGGTGTCGACGACCACGTAATCGTCGACGAGCGCGCGCGCGACGCGGAAGGTCTCCTCGCCGACCTGCTTGACCGCGGTGCCATCCGAGAACAGGCCGACGTCGGCGAGTTGCACGCGGCGGCCCTTCCTGACCGACTGCAGCATGGCGTCGGAGTCGACCGTCTGCACGCCGATGACGCGGATCTCGGGCCGCACCGCCTTGATGTAGGCCGCCACGCCCGAGACCAGCCCGCCGCCGCCGATGGCCACGAAGACGGCGTGGATGGGCCCCTGGTGCTGGCGCAGGATCTCCATCGCCACCGTGCCCTGACCGGCGATGACGTCAGCGTCGTCGAAGGGGTGGACGAAGGTCAACCCCTGCGCCTGCTGCAGCGTCAGCGCATGGGCGTGGGCGTCGCTGTAGCTGTCGCCCTGGAGCACGATCTCGCCGCCCAGCGCGTGCACGGCGTCGATCTTCAGCCGCGGTGTCGTCACCGGCATCACGATGACGGCGCGGCAGCCCAGCCTGCGCGCCGCCAGTGCCACGCCCTGGGCGTGATTGCCGGCCGAGGCGCAGATGACACCGCGCGCCAGCGCCTGCGCATCCAGGTGCGCCATCTTGTTGTAGGCGCCGCGCAGCTTGAAGCTGAACACCGGCTGCTGGTCCTCGCGCTTGAGCAGCACCGGGTTGCCCAGGCGGCGCGACAAGGTGCGCGCCGGTTCCAGCGCAGTCTCGCGAGCGACGTCGTAGACGCGGGCGGTGAGGATGCGCTTGAGATAGTCAGCGGCGATGCGCTGCGCCTTGGCATCCGGCGGTCGCGCCGGCGACGGGGCCGGGACGGGGTGGGCCGGCGGCGCCGGGGTCGTGCGATGGGCGCCTGCGGGCATCGGGCAGCGTCGGATGGGGGGCGTGGGGAGGCGCGGCATGATACGGCAGCCCCACCGACTGTCCACGACGGCCACGGCCGAGAAAAAGGGCCCGGAGCCTTGGAAGACCCCGGGCCGAATCCACCATTGAAGGAGGTGGAGGAGACAATCGCCGGGTGCTCTACCTGGAACGGGTCAAGCACCCACGAAACCAGTCTATCACCTGAATGCTGCGCCGCAATATGACACCCGCAGGTCGTTTCTGGTGAGACGACTCCAAAAATCCGCAGGCCTGCGCAGGATGCGCCGAACGAGGGCAGATCGACCATGGAATGCACCATCAACTGGCTGCCGGGCACCGGCATGGGCTTCGTCGCCGAGACCGGCAGCGGCCATTTCCTCACCATGGACGGCGCGCTCGACGGCGGCGGCCGCAATCTGGCGCCGCGCCCGATGGAGACCGTGCTCGCCGGCACCGGCGGCTGCACCGCCTACGACGTGGTGCTGATCCTCAAGCGCGGCCGCCACGACGTGCGCGGCTGCCAGGTCAAGGTCCAGGCCGAGCGCGCCGAGCGCGATCCCAAGGTGTTCACCCGCATCGCCATGCACTTCGTCGTCAGCGGCCGCGGCCTGCCGGCGGCGGCGGTGGAACGCGCGATCGCGCTGTCGCACGAACGCTACTGCTCGGCCAGCATCATGCTCGGCAAGACGGCCGAGATCACGACCAGCTTCGAACTCGTCGAAGCCTGAGCCCGGCGCTCAGATCCTGTGCGCGGTGACCGTCATCACCTTGGCAGCGCCACGCATCAGCCAGCGTACCGGCGCCGGCAGCGGCACGCCACCGGCGGCCAGGGCGTGGTCGGCATGGCGGGCCTCGTCGTCCTTCATGACCTCGACGATGGCGCGCGAGCGCTCGTCCGCTGCCGGCAGCCGGCCCAGGTGGCCGGCCAGGTGCGCCTCGACCTGACGCTCGGTCTCGACGACGAAGCCGAGGCTGACGTGGTCGCCCAGGCGCCCGGCGAGCAAGCCGACGCCGAATGCGCCGGCGTACCACAGCGGGTTGAGCCAACTGGTGCGGTCGCCGAGTTCGGCCAGCCGCTGCTGCGTCCAGGCCAGGTGGTCGGTCTCCTCGCGCGCGGCCTGGCTCATCTCGCGCTCGAGCTCGTCGCTGCGTGCCGTGAGCGCCTGCGCCTGGTAGAGCGCCTGTGCGCAGACTTCGCCGACATGGTTGACGCGCATCAGGGCGCCGGACAGGCGGCGCTGTCCCTCGTCCAGGTCCGCCTCGGGCAGGCGGCCGGCCGGGTTGGGCCGGGCGGCGTGAACGGCACCCGACACCGTGCGCAGGGCGTTGTCCAGGCTCACGAGCAGGCGGTCGGTCGGGTTCATCGCGATCGAGAATACCGCATCGTGACGGTACGTCCGGGGGGCCGGATCGCGTTGCTGTCAGACAACAGCCGCGAGTCTTTTGTGGTTCAAGCCTTGGCAAGCGGGTGGCCGGTCTGTTGCAATACGCTCAGCTTCCGATGAGGATGTTGGCCTGATCAGCCCGTCTCTGGGTGATCTCACCGATCGGGACCTCTTGTTCAACCTAGGAGATAGTTGCAATGAAAAAATCTCTGCTCGCCCTGGCTGCGCTGACGGCGTTCGCGGGCGCGGCTTCGGCCCAATCGTCGGTCACCCTGTTCGGCGTCATCGACCTCTCGGCACGCTATACCGAGTACAACGACCAGGGCCAGTACCAGCTGGCGACCGACGGCAATGCCAGCAGCCGCCTCGGTTTCCGTGGCGTCGAAGACCTGGGTGGCGGCCTGAAGGCCGGCTTCTGGCTCGAAGGCTCCCTGTCGGCCGACACCGGCACGCAGCCTCTGACCAGCATCGACGGCGGCACGAGCAACGCGGCAGGCATTTTCCAGCGCCGCGCCACCGTCAGCCTGATGGGCGGTTGGGGTGAACTCCGCCTCGGTCGCGACTACACCCCGACGTTCTGGAACTGGACCGTGTTCGACCCGTACGGCACCGTCGGCGTCGGCGCTGCGACCAACCTCGGCCTGGAAGTCGCCGGCCTGTCTCCGGGCGGCTCCTACGGCACCCTGGTGCGCGCCAACAACACCATCGGCTACCACCTGCCGGCCATGGGCGGCTTCTACGGCCAGATCATGCAGTCGGCCGGCGAGAACGTGAACGGCAACAAGATCACGGCCTTCCGCCTGGGCTGGTCGGCCGGTCCGTTCAACGTCGC
>Ga0105090_10002442_pt1 | contig 10373 bp, 9 predicted proteins | sample PPLLak3March2015_FD_79110 | JGI IMG/M metagenome (GOLD analysis project Ga0105090, IMG submission 79110) | Freshwater sediment microbial communities from Prairie Pothole Lake near Jamestown, North Dakota, USA - PPLs Lake P7 Core (1) Depth... | ecosystem: Environmental > Aquatic > Freshwater >... | reverse complement strand
TTGTCGGCCTGGAACTGCTTGATCGCCTGCAAGGCGCCGAAACGCGGGATGCCGTCGACATCACCGGCCAGCAGCGCCGCCACCTGCGCCGCGGTGTCGTTGATGAAGCGGAAACTCACGCGCCGCAGCGGCACCTTGGCCGCGGCGCGGTGGCCGTCCCAGCGCACCAACGTGATGGCGCTGCCCTTGTTCCAGCGCTCCAGCAGGTAGGGCCCGGTGCCCACCGGCTGGGTGGCGGCCTGCGCGGCGCTGTTCGGGTGCAGGATGACGGCGGTGTTCTCGCCGAGGCGGAAGGGCAGCATCGCCTCGGCGTTGTTCAGCACCAGGATCACCGTGTGCGGGTCGTGCACGACGACGCTGGAGATGTTGTCGAAGACCGCCTTCTTGGCCTTGTTGGTGCTGCCCGGCGCCTTCGCACGCTCGAAGCTGAACTTCACCGCGCTGGCGTCGAAAGGCGCGCCGTCGGAGTACTTGACGCCCTTCCTCAGCTGGAAGGTGTAGGTCTTGCCGTCCGGCGAGTGACCCCAGGACTCGGCCAGCAAGGGCGTCACCGAACCGTCCATCTCTACCTTGGTCAGGCCTTCGAGGATGTTGTAGTGGACGACCTCGCCGATGGCGGCCGCCGAAGCGCTGGTCGGGTCCAGGCCCGGCGTGGGTTCGAGTGTCATGCCGAGCACGACGCTGTCGCGGCGCGGCTGCGCCAGCACGGCGGGCACCGAGCCGGCCAGCGGCACCCCGGCCAGCAAGGTATTGATGGTGCGTCGCGTGAGAGTCATGTCGGTCTCCTGGCGGATTCGGTGGCGAGCATTCTGCGGCATCCGCCCTCAGGCGGGCATCCGGGCCTGCAGGCCCGGCACCGCCGCCAGCAGGCGCCGCGTGTAGGGGTGCTGCGGACGGTGGAACAGGTCATCAGCAAGCCCCTGTTCCACAACGCGGCCTTGCTGCAGCACGATGACCTCGTCGCAGACGAGGTCGACGACCGCGAGGTCGTGGCTGATGAAGAGATAGGTGATGCCGAAGCGGTCCTGCAGGTCCTGCATCAGGTTCAGCACCTGCGCCTGCACCGAGACGTCCAGCGCACTCACCGGCTCGTCGGCGACGATCAGCTTCGGCCGCGTGATCAGCGCGCGCGCGATGGCGATGCGCTGGCGCTGGCCGCCGGAGAATTCGTGCGGCACCTTGACCAGGTCGGATTCGCGCAGGCCGACCGCGTCCAGCGCCTCGACCGCACGCTCGCGCTGCTCGGCCCTGCCCGCGCCGTGCAGCACGGCCAGCGGCTCGGCCACCGTCTGCAGCACGGTGCGGCGCGGGTCCAGCGATCCATACGGGTCCTGGAACACCATCTGCAGATTCGTGCGTGCACGCCGCAACGCGGCGGCGCCCAGCGCATGCAGGTCCTCGCCCTCGAGCCACACGCGGCCGGCCGAAGGCGCTTCCAGCGCCATCACCAGCCGCGCCAGCGTGCTCTTGCCGGAGCCCGATTCGCCGACGACCCCCAGGCTGCGGCCGGCGCGAAGCGTGAAGCTCACGCCGTCCAGCGCCTGCACCTCGGGTGCCGGCGCAAGCAGCCGCTCGCGCGGCAGCCGGTAACGCTTGGCAAGCTTCTCGACCACCAGCAGCGGATGCGTCATGGCTCGATGCGCAGACAGCGCGCCTCGTGTCCGGGCCCCACCGTCACGGCCGCTGGCGGCGCGACGCGGCAGGCATCGACGACGCGTGCACAACGGTCGGCAAAGGGGCAGCCGGTGGGCATGTCGGCGAGTTCGGGCACGCGCCCGGCGATGGTGGCCAGCCGCGTGCCGCGTGCCAGGCCGAGCCGCGGCCGGGCCGCGAAGAGGCCGCGCGTGTAGGGGTGGGCCAGGCGTTCGAACACCGCGGCCGTGGGCCCGCTCTCGACGACCGTGCCGCCGTACATCACCAGCAGGCGCTGCACCGTGTCGGCCATCACGCCGAGGTCGTGGCTGATGAGCAGCAGGCCCATGCCGTCCTCGCGCACGAGCTCCCCGATGAGGTCCAGCACCTCGCGCTGGATCGTCACGTCCAGCGCCGTCGTCGGTTCGTCGGCCACCAGCAGATCGGGCCCGCAGGCCAGCGCGATGGCGATCACCACGCGCTGTCGCTGGCCGCCGCTCAACTGGTGCGGGTAGGCGTCGAGCCGCTCGCGCGCCTGCGGCAGCCGCACGCGCTCGAGCAGCCGCAGCGCCTCGGCGCGCGCCGCGCTGGCCGACAGGTCCTTGTGCAGACGCAGCGACTCGGCGATCTGGCGGCCCACGGTGTGCAGCGGGTTGAGCGCCGTCATCGGCTCCTGGAACACCATGCCGATGCGGTTGCCGCGCAGGCGGCACAGCCGGGCCTCGTCGAGCGTCGTCAGCTCCTGGCCATCGAAGCGGATCGACCCCGCGACCTTCGCCCCGTCGGGCAGCAAGGCCATCAGCGCCAGCGCGGTGATGCTCTTGCCGCAGCCCGATTCCCCGATCAGTCCCAGCGTCTGGCCACGATCCAGCGCAAACGAAACGCCCCGCAGGGCCTCGGCGGCGCCGCGGGACGTCTGCAGGCTGACGCGGAGGCGGTCGACTTCGAGCAGGGCCACCGGGCGACGATAGCGCCGTTTCCCGTCGACAACGCGCGCCCTCAGCCTTCGGCGGCGATCTGGCGCAGGGCGCGCTCGAACACCTCGGGCGGCTGCCCGCCCTGGATCAGGTGGCGCTGGTTCACGATGATCGAAGGCACCGAGGAGATGCCGGCCTGCTGCCAGAAGCGCTCGCGCTCGCGCACCTCGTCGGCGTAGGCGTCGCCGGCCAGGATCTCGCGCGCGGCCTCGACGTCCAGGCCGACGCTGCCCGCCAGGCCCAGCAGCACGTCGTGGGCGCCGGGATTGCGGTCGTCCGAGTGGTAGGCCTCGAGCAGCGCGTGCTTGAGTTCGCGCTGGTGGCCCGCGGACTCGGCCCAGCACAGCAGGCGGTGGGCGTCGAAGGTGTTCCAGACCCGCGTGCGCGGGCCGAAGCGGAAACCCACCGCAGCGCCGCGGTCGCGGATCGCCGCCTGGTTCAGTGCGATCTGCTCTGGCGTGATGCCGTATTTCCTTGCCAGGTACTGCACCGTGTCCTCGCCCTCGGGCGCGAGCGTCGGGTTCAGCTCGAAGGGCTGGAAGTGCAGCTCGACGTCGATGTCATCGCCGATCTTCTCCAGCGCCCGCTCCAGCGCATTCAGACCCACGGCGCACCAGGGGCAGGCGACGTCCGAAACGAAATCGATCTTCATGGCGGCACAGTCTAGCGGAGCGGTCGCCAGCACGTATCCGCGCCACGGGCGCTCGCCGTGGCACCGCGAAGACGCAAAAGGGGGCTCGACCTGCGTCGAACCCCCTCTGGTCAGCCCGGGGCGAACCCGCGCCGACGAATCAGCTGGTCGCGGCCTTCACGACCGACTTCTTCGCGGCGCGCGCGCGGCGCGGCACCTTGGCGGCTTCGGCTTCCACCGCCTTGACGACCTTCGTCGCGCGGCGGCCGGCGGTCTTGACCGCGGTGCGGGCCTTGCGCTCGAGCGGGGCCACCTGGCGCTTCGCGGTTGCGGCCTGGCGCTTGGTGCCGGCCGCGGCCTTGCGGACCGCCTTGCGCACGGTGCGCGCACCGGCGGCGTCGGCCAACGCATGGGCACCCTCGGCGATCTTGCCCGACACCGCCAGCGCCACCTTGGCGCCCGGCATCGTCAGGCGGGCTGCGGCGTCCAGGCCGCTGGCCACGGTCTCGTTCTCGATCCCCGCCGCGTAGGCGGCGACGCGCTTGACCTGCTCGGCGGCGGTGGCCGACCCGACCTCGATCACGCGCTCGGTGCGATCGGCGACGAGGTCGATGCCCTTGACGACGAAATCGCTGACGTTGTCACGGACCTCGTCCATGCGCTCGGTGGCCTGCGGCGCCACCTGTGCGGTGCGCGGATAGACGCGGGTCGTCAGCGCACGGTTCACGCCGGCCACGAGGCGGTGGCTACCGAGGCGGTAGGCGGCGACGGTCTGCGTCGCGGCGACGCGATAGTTCTTCAAGGTCTGCAGCGTGACGCTGCTGAGGCTGATGGTGCTCATGAGGGGTGCTCCGCTTGTTTTGAGGGTCGATCGAACGACGCAGTCAGTGTCGTGCGAAGTCCCTAGAGGGCGATACCCAAACCGGGCCTCTATCTCTAGGGTTTGCTCTCCACAACCGGAGCACGGCCCCGCTTCGGCGCGGCCGCTGGGGCAGGCCGGCGATCCTCAGGCCTTGGCCGGGCGGTCGGCCTTCTGGTCGGCGCTGACCTTCTGCGCCGAGGGCCGTTCGCCGATCCGCTTGGCATAGGACTTCCAGTCGATGCCGGCGGCGGCCAGCAGGTCCTCGCCCAGCACGGCCTTGGTGGACAGGGCCACCAGCGGCAGGCTGACCCAGCCCGCGCAGTCGGCCAGCGTGAAGCTGTCACCGGCGAGGTAGGGCCCGAACTTCGCCAGGCGCTTGAAGCCCTCGACATTCTTCGTCAGCTGCTTGCGCACGCGCTCCTTGGTGCCGTCGCTGGCCGTGCCACCGAAGAAGGCCTGGCCGTACAGATCGCGCGCCACCAGTTCCAGGTGCAGATCGACGAAGGTGCACAGCTCGCGCACCTTGGCCGCGGCCAGCGGGTCGGCCGGCACCAGCGGCGGCTGTGGGTAGGCTGCCTCCAGGTAGTCGACGATGACCTGGCTCTCGCACAGCGTCTGGCCGTCGACGCGGATGAAGGGCACCTTGCCCAGCGGCGTGGCGGCCAGCACCGCCTCGTCCTTGGAGCCGGTGGCTACGCGCTCCTCGGTGAAGGGGATGCCCTTCTCCAGCAGCACGAGCTTGACCTTGTTGTAGTAATTGGACAGGGTGATGCCGCACAGCGTGATCATGGGTCGGGTCTCCTTGGGATGGGTGGCAGGAGTCTAGCGACGCGGCCGCGCGCGGTTGACGAGCCAGATGCCCGCGCACACCGCCGCCAGGGCCACCACGAGCCGCAGCGTCAGCGGCTCGCCCAGCAGCCCGACGCCCGCCAGCAGCCCGAAGACCGGCGTCAGCAGCGTGAAGGCGGAGATGCGCGTGGCCGGGTAGTGGCGCACCAGCCAGAACCACACCAGGTAGCTGGCGAAGGTGATGACCACGGTCTGGAAGGCCAGCGGCCACAGCGACGCGCCGGTCAGCCGCGCCGGCCAGGGCTCGCCCGCCACCACCGACGCCAGCCCCAGCGCCGCGGCCGAGACGGCCAGCTGGTACAGCAGCGCCTTCTCGGGCAGCGCGCTGCCCAGGCGACTGCCGCGCAGCGTGAGCGTGGTCAGCGCCCACAGAACGGCGCCGGCGATGCCCAGCGCATCGCCCAGCCACTGGCGTGGCCCTGCCGTCGGGTGCACGAAGCCCTCGAAATACGCCCACACCACGCCGCCGAAGGCGATCACCAGGCCGATCGCCTGCCGGCGGTCGAGCCGCTCGCTGCGTGCGATCAGCGGCATGCCCAGCGCGACGACGAAGGGCGCGAAATAGATGAACACCGACATCCGCGACGCACTGGTGTACTGCAGGCCGACGAAGATGCAGCCGAATTCCAGCGCGAACAGGCCGCCGGCAAGCAGTCCGGCGCGGCCGGTGCCGTCGGCCCGCCACAGCACGAGGCCGCGCGCACGCGACCACAGCACCAGCAGCAGCGCCGCACCCAGCGAGCGGGCGGCCGCCTGCATCAGCGGCGGGATTTCGCTCAGCGTCAGCTTGGCCGCCACCTGGCCCAGGCCCCAGATCGCGCAGCAACCCAGCAGCAGCACCACGGCCAGGCCATCGACGTGATCCTTGCGGTCGCCGTGGGTGGTCGCGGTGGGGCGGGCGGCGCTCACGGCTCCCATTCTCCGCGGCCGGACGCGCCGGTGGCCAGCGCCAGCGCGCCGCACACCAGCCCGGCGACGGCGCCGGTGGCGTGCGCCAGCGGCGCCACCGCGATGTCCCAGTCGGCCGCGTGGCGCAGCACCGGGCCCCAGGGCTGCTCCAGCCACAGCTTGGCCAGCAGCCCCACGCCCACCATCGCGCCGACGGCGCGCCGGCGGCCACGGCCCGTCGCCACCAACCACAGCACGACGACGGCCACGCCGCCGTGCAGCATGCCCGACAGGCCACCGTAATGCGCCAGTTCGGGCCGCAGCAGCAGCCCCACGTGCGTCAGCGGCCAGGCCGCGCCCCAGGCCAACGCCGCCCGCGCCGGCACCTTGGCCGCCCATCCGAAAGCCGCCACCGCAGCGGTGGCGCCGAGGTTGGCACCCAGGTGCAGTGCGCTCCAGTGCACGAAGGCGGCGCTCCAGGCGCGCCAGGGCTCGCTGCCGGCCAGCGCCGGCTGCCAGTCGAGCCGCCACGCCGGCGCCCACCAGGCGAGCACCGACGCCGATGCCAGCAGCGCAGCCAGCGCCAGCCAGGCGCGGCCGGGCGGACCCACGGCAGCGCCGGCGCTCAGCCGAAGACGGCCCGCCACAGGGCGAGCACGGCGTCGCGCGGCCCGGCCAGGCGGTCGGGATCGAACTGCGTCGGCTGCTCGTCCAGTCGCGCCGTGTGCTGCGCGCGGCGCAACTCGCGGTAGGCGTCGGCGGCGGCGCGGCCCACGCCGGCGGGCAACAGGCCGGCCGCCTCGGCCCGCTGCAACAGCGCGATGTTGCCGACGTTGGCTATCAGTTCCAGGTGCGCCGCGGCGTGCGCCAGCACCAGGAACTGCACGGCGAACTCCACGTCCATCATGCCGCCGGGGCTGTGCTTGACGTCGAAACGTCCCGCCGGGACCGGGCGCGCGGCGCGCACCTTCTCGCGCATCGCCCGCACCTCCTCGCGCAGCGCCTGCGGGTCGCGTGGCGCGGTCAGCACGGCACGCCGCGTGGCCTCGAAGCGCGGTGCGATAGCTGCCGCGCCGGCCGCGAAGCGGGCCCGCGTCAGGGCCTGGTGCTCCCAGGTCCAGGCGGTGTTGCTGCCACGGCCGCTCTGGTAGGACTCGAAGGCATCGATCGAGGTCACCAGCAGCCCCGAATTGCCGTTGGGCCGCAGCGCCGTGTCGATGTCGAACAGCTCGCCGGCCGAGGTGCGCAGCGTGAGCCAGGTGATGAGCTTGCGCACGAAGCCGGGGTAGACCTCCTGCGCGCGCAGCTTCTCCTCGTCGCTGGCGTCCGGATCGTCGTAGACGAAGACCACGTCGAGGTCGCCGCCGTAGCCGAGCTCCTTGCCGCCTAGCTTGCCATAGGCGATGACGGCCAGCCCCGGAGCCTCGCGGTGGCGTTGCCGGCACCGCTTCCAGGCCCAGCGCACGGCGACGTCGAGCACGGTGTCGGCCAGCGCCGACAGGTCGTCGGCGACCTGCTCGACGCTGAGGTCGCCCTCGACGTCGCGCACCAGCGTGCGGAAGACCTCGGCGTGGTGGGCCTGGCGCAGCGTGTCGAGCAGGATCTCCTCGTCGTCCTCGCCGGTGCGCTGCCAGGCCGCCAGCCGGCCCTCGAGTTCGGCACCGAAGGCGATACGGTCGAAGCGCTGGTGCAGCAAGCGTTCGTCGGCCAGCTCGTCGATGACGCCGGGGTGGCGCATCAGGTATTGCATGGGCCAGCGTGCGGCGCCCAGCACGCGCAGCAGCCGGTGGTGCACCGACGGGCGCTCGAGCAGCAGGGCGAGATAGTTCTCGCGGCGCAGCAGCGGCTCGACCCAGTCGATGAAACGCAATGCCGCCACTGCCGTGCAGCTGCCGTCGGCCACGGCCTGTGCGGTCTTCTGCATCAGCCGACCCAGGCGCATGCGACTCTCGTCGCGCAGCGCCAACACGCGCGGCTGCTGCGCGAAGGGGCGCAGGCGGGCCGCCATCTCGGGGGGCATCTTCTCGAGCAGGGCCTCGCTGTCGATCGCCAGCGGCCCGGTGCCGCAGCGGCGGCAGTGGCCGTTGCCGTCGGCCTTGCCTGTGCCCTGCCCCTCGCGCAGCAGCGCGTCGAACTCCGCCGCCACGAGCTCGCGCACCTCGCACAGGCGATCCAGCAGCTGGCAGGTCTCGGGCTTGCAGACCAGGCCCAGGCTGCGCGCGATCCAGGAAAGATCCTCGTCGGCTGTCGGCAGCAGGTGTGTCTGCTGGTCGTCCAGATACTGGATGCGGTGCTCGATGCGCCGCAGCAGCACGTAGCCATCGGCCAGCCTGCGCGCCGTCTCGGGCGTCATCAGTCCGCGCGCCACCAGCCGGTCCAGGCCGCGCAGCGTGCTGCGGGTGCGGATCTCGGGGAACTGGCCGCCGCGGACCACGAGCATCAGCTGCACGATGAACTCGATCTCGCGGATGCCACCGCGCGAGAGCTTGACGTCGTTGGCGCGCTCGGGGCGGCCGGCGGCGCGGCGCTGCGCCTCGTCGCGGATCTTGCCGTGCAGCTGGCGCAGGCCCTCGAAGACGCCATAGTCCAGGTAGCGCCGGTAAACGAAGGCCGTGACCAGCGAGCGCAGCACCAGCGCGCGGCCGCCGGTCACGGCGACGCGCGGCGCCACGACGCGGCTCTTGAGCCAGGCAAAGCGCTCCCATTCACGGCCCTGCACCTGCAGGTATTCCTCGAGCATGCCCATGCTCACCACCGGCGGGCCGGAGTTGCCGTTGGGCCGCAACGCCAGGTCGACGCGAAAGACGATGCCATCGTCGGTGGTCTCGCCGATCAGCGCGTGAAGCCGCCTGGCGACATAGGCGAAATATTCGTGGAACGACACCGGCCGCGCCCCGGCGGTCTGGCCGTCCTCCTCGTAGACGTAGATGAGGTCGATGTCGGAGGAGACGTTGAGCTCGCGCGCGCCCAGCTTGCCCATGCCGACGATCCACATCTGCACACGCTGGCCGCTTTCGTCCAGCGGCGCGCCGTGGCGCTCGTCGGCCTCGGCCTCGGCCTGCGCCAGCGCCAGCTCCAGCGTGGCCTCGGCCAAGTCGGTCATGACGCCGGTGACGGTGTCCAGCGGCGCAGCCTGCTCGACATCGAGCACCGCCAGCCGTTCCAGCACCAGATGGCGCGCCACGCGCAGCGCCGAGGACAGGTCGCGCCCGCCGTCGCGCAGCCGCTGCACGAGCGCCGTGATCTCGGTGACGCCGGGCGCACCCGGCGGCAGCAGCGCCAGCTCGGCCGGCCAGCGCCGACGCACGCGCTGCACGAAACGGCTGTGGTCCGCGGCGGCGGCTGGCGCGATGGCTGCGTGGTCGGCCATGAAGCTGCGTCAGGCCCCGGGGTACGGCCCGGCGGCGCCGGGTCGGCGTGTGGCATTCGGCATCGTGGAGCCCTCCGGGATCGGTTCTGTTCTGCGCTGCTCTCACTCCGGCGGGGCCGGGCCCTCGGGGCAGCTGCTGGGTCGCTAGCGTAGTCGCGTTGCCATGGCCCACGGGGGAGGGGGGATATGCGCGCGCCGCTTGCGACGCCGGCGACCGCACAATGTGCGCATGAAGATCGCCGCCGTCCAGATGGTGTCCACGCCCGACTGGGCCACCAACCGCGACGCCGCGGCGCGGCTGATCCGGCAGGCCGCCGCGGCCGGCGCCGCGCTGGTGGCGCTGCCCGAGTATTTCTGCGTCATGGGCCAGCGCGACACCGACAAGCTGGCCCTCGCCGAATCGCCCGGCGCGGGTCCGATCCAGGAATTCCTCGCCGCCACGGCGCGCGCATGCGGGGTCTGGCTCGTCGGCGGCACGCTGCCAGTGCGCACCGCGGTGGCCGGGCAGGTGCTCAACCGCTGCTGCGTCTACGCGCCCGACGGCCGCGAGGCGGCGCACTACGACAAGATCCACCTCTTCGCCTTCGACAACGGCCGCGAGAGCTACGACGAAGGGCGCACGCTGCAGGCCGGCAGCGGGCCGGTGGCGCTGGATGCCGCCGCCGGCGGCCAGACGCTGCGCGTCGGGCTGTCGATCTGCTACGACCTGCGCTTTCCCGAGCTCTACCGTGCGCTGATGCAGCCGCCCTGCGAGCTCATCTGCGTGCCGGCTGCGTTCACCCACACCACCGGCCGCGCGCACTGGGAGCTGCTGTTGCGCGCCCGTGCGGTCGAGAACCAGTGCTACGTGCTCGCCGCCGCGCAAGGCGGCACGCACCCCAACGGGCGCCGCACATGGGGGCACAGCATGGTGGTCGACCCCTGGGGGGAGATCGTCGCGCTGGTCGAGGAGGGCGAGGGCGTCGTCGTGGCCGAGGTGGACTCAGCACGCATCGCCCAGGTGCGCATGCAGCTGCCGGCGCTGGCGCACCGGCGGCTGTAGCGGCTGGCGCCGCGGTGCTCAGCGGCTGCCGAACATCATCCGCCGCGCCAGCCAGTCCTTCACCGGTGGCAGGCCCTGCAGCGCTGCCAGGCCCAGGCCGCGCGCGGTGGCCGCGCCCGGCA
>Ga0105090_10002441_pt1 | contig 10374 bp, 13 predicted proteins | sample PPLLak3March2015_FD_79110 | JGI IMG/M metagenome (GOLD analysis project Ga0105090, IMG submission 79110) | Freshwater sediment microbial communities from Prairie Pothole Lake near Jamestown, North Dakota, USA - PPLs Lake P7 Core (1) Depth... | ecosystem: Environmental > Aquatic > Freshwater >... | reverse complement strand
GCATTATTGTACCTGGCGTGCGCTATTGCCAGGGTAGTGGTTATTCAGTACTTCTTTTACTCGCTTGTATCGAGGCTTTCATGTCGCAACAATCGATGATAAAAATCCAACCGCTTGCGATGAATTTTTCCTGCTTGTACGGCCAGTGTCACAGCGCAGCCAGGTTCACGGGTATGGCGGCAATTACTGAACTTGCATTGCCCGATGTATGGGAGAAATTCGATAAACCCCCATGCCAGATTCTCATCTTTAATATGATTTAAGCCAAATTCCTGGATTCCGGGGGAATCGATGATATCGCTGTTAGCGTCCACATGGTAAAGCTGTGAATGCGTGGTTGTGTGACAGCCGGAATCCAATGCTACCGAGATTTCTGCAGTGGCACGCTTGGCTTGTGGGATCAGCGCATTGAGCAGAGTTGACTTGCCCATGCCCGATTGACCGGCCAGTACGCTGAGATGGCCTTGCAAATAGGGTTGCAGTGCCGAAATATCTTGGAGGGCACTTAGCTGTAGTACGGGGTAGCCGAGGTCACTGTAAAGCGAAAGTATTTCCATTGCCGCTTGGGTGGGTACTGTGAGATCGGCTTTATTCAGCACAATCAATACTTCGATATTTTCACTTTCAACGGCTACTAGACAACGATTGATCAATTCCTCACTAAAGCTGGGAACTGCCGCCACGACTATGATGATTTGCGTTACATTGGCCGCAATGATTTTTTCCTTGAAGCTGTCACTGCGGTATAACAGCGATTTGCGCGGTTTTATCGCTTCAATGACGCCTTGCCCGGTGGTGGTAAGCTGACATTCAACCTGATCACCGCAAGCCACACCGCCTTTCTTACCGCGCATGACACACGATACGATTTCACCCAATTCCGTTTCAACGGAGAAGTGTCTGCCATATGCGGCAACGATCTGTCCGGCTAAGTACTCAACGCTATTCTTTGAGTTTTTCCGGTGGATACTCAAATTGTAAACAGCTTGTCGATTTTGGCTGCGCAGATAAAATCATTCTCGGATAAGCCGCCAATCGCATGCGTTGTATAGGTGACCGCGCATTGATTATAACCAACCAACATATCCGGATGATGATCTTCCCGATGGGAAATCCACGCGGCCGCATTCACAAAAGCCATCGTTTGATAGTAATTCTTGAATGCATAGGTTTTGCTGATTTGCTTATCCAGTAATTGCCACCCTTCAATTTGCTGCAGAAAAGAGGAAATTTCAGCGGCAGATAGCGGCGGTACGCCACCTTCGCATGGTTTGCATTGTTTGGATGTTAAATCACATAAGGTATTGTTCATGACTGCCCATGACTTTGTAGATGCGCCACACGGATCGATGCCGGCGGATGCGAGTCATAAAAAGCTGAATGTAGTGGATCAGGCGTGAGTGTGGCAGCATTGTCCTGGTACAGCTTGACTAACGCATGAATCAAATCATCCGCCGATGAATTTTGTGCAGCATAAGCATCCGCTTCAAACTCATGTTTGCGAGAATAAATGCTCGATATCGGATGCAGCAAAAAGGTGAACACCGGCATCACTAGGAAAAACAGCAGCAATGCCATGGCGGTTGACGGCACGTTAGCAACCTGCACCCCCAAACCTTCATAAAACCAGCTCTGCTCCATCAAATAGCCCAGTATCCATAGAAAAGCCAGACTCATCGCAAATGAAATCACGATGCGCTTGATTACATGGCGATGTTTGAAATGTCCCAATTCATGCGCCAGTACCGCTTCAATTTCACCCGGATTGAGGCGCGCCAGCAGGGTATCAAAAAACACAATGCGTTTGGTTTTGCCAAATCCGGTGAAATACGCATTGCCATGATTACTCCGGCGTGAGCCATCCATGACAAATAGTCCGCTGGCTTTGAAACCGCATTTGCTCATCAGTTGCTCGATGCGCGTCTTGAGCGTGGCATCTTCCAGCGGAGTAAATTTATTAAACAGCGGCGCAATCCAGGTGGGGAAAATCGCCAGAATAAATAAATTGAAAGCAATCCAACCCAACCAGGCATATAACCACCAACTTTCTCCCATTTTTTCCATCAGCCAAAGCACACAAAATAGCAAAGGCGCACCTAGCAATAAGCCTAGTGCGGCTTGCTTGATCAAATCGGTAAAAAACATGACCGGGGTCATTTTATTGAAACCGTATTGCTCTTCGATCACAAAAGTTCGGTAGTAGCTCAACGGAAGCTCAGCGGCACTCATGATAAAGAAGGTGCTGATAATCAGCGCCATGCCATGCGCCAACGAATTACTCAGCCAGCCTGCCCAGAAATCACTTAACGCGTTCAGCCCCCCACCCAACGTGAAAACGAGCAACAGCAAGACATGTAGCAGTATGCCTGGATATCCTGCACGTGTTTTTGCACAGGTGTAATCCGCAGCCTTTTGGTGATCACTTAAACTGATCTGGCTGGTGAATTCCTCCGGTACTTTATCCTGATGGGCGCGTACATGGCGAGCATGCCTGACTGCTAACCAAATTTGAGTCGATGCAGTGAGCAGTAATACGATAAGAAAAACCAATGTAAATGTTTGCATTGTAAGTATTTTTAAACTCTAAAGTTTGGATTCATTCATCATCAGATGATTGCTGCAAAATGAACCGGCATTTCCTTATTTGTTATAAAAGTGACGGACTAGTGCCAATATGACACAATTAAACGCATCGCATTCAAAAAATATAGAAATAATTATGGCACAAGATAACAATAACCTCATCTGGGTCGACATGGAAATGACTGGACTCAGTCCAGATACCGACCGCATCATCGAAGTGGCTTTGGTCGTCACCGACTCGCAATTAAATGTGGTCGCTGAAGGACCAGTTCTGGTAGTGCGTCAACCGAATGAAGTACTGGACGGCATGGACAAGTGGAATCGATCGACCCATTCCAAATCGGGTTTAATTGACAAGGTGAAAGCTTCTCGATTCAACGAAACTGAAGTTGAGGCACAAATGATCGAGTTTCTGAAATTGCATGTACCTTCCGGTGTATCGCCCATGTGTGGTAATTCAATCTGCCAGGATCGGCGCTTCATGGTGCGTACCATGCCACAATTGGAAGCCTATTTTCATTATCGCAATCTGGATGTCAGTACCTTCAAAGAACTGGTCAAACGCTGGAAACCGGAAATCGCATCCGGTCTAACCAAAGAAAGTAAACATGAGGCTCTGGCGGATATTTACGACTCCATCAACGAACTTAAGTATTACCGTCAACATTTTATTGTTGCTTGAAATCGCATCATTATTTCCGCTTTCATACAGTATTACGCTAGTATTGAAGCTGCTTTCCGAACTTTCCAGGAATGTCCTTTTCTAAAAAATGGAAAGAAACTTTTATCTTTCACTTACTCATTACTTACTAAGAGAAACAAGATGCCCCACAATAAAAATTTGATTGCTATCGCTGCCGGAACTATTTTTTTACTTACGTTCGATGCAACAATGGTTTCTGCCGCGGATGCCACCAAAGATAGCAGCCACCAACACCAAAGTGGGCAAGCGACAGGACATGGTGACATGAAATCCGGTGATCACCACGAACATCATGGTCATCAATGTCAACATATGATGTCCTCAGTGGATCTGAATAAAGATGGCAAGATCAGTAAGGAAGAGTTCATGAAGCACCATGAAGCCATGTTTGATAAAAAGGACACCAACAAAGATGGCCTTCTAGATGAAGCTGAGATGCACAGCATGATGAATCACATGCATAAACATGATCAGCAGAAAGGCGGTGACAGCGGCCATGCACATGGCGATGCAAAAAAATAAGTACTGCTTAACAAGCTAAACATACCGCAATCTTGCTCTGATAGTAGCTTGATTTATCAAAGCAACTGTCAGAGCAAATCCAATCGACTCAGTGCCTTAGTCCAGTAGGTGCCTTAGCAGGCAATTTTTTTTCCAATGGTTGCGGGTCCAACACAGCTACTGTCAGGCTATCATCATTGAAATATTTTTTGGTGACATCACGTATTTGTTCGGCAGTAACCGCTTTCAGCTTTTCCAGTATGGTATCAATATCACGAAACGACAATCCCATACTCTCCAATCTTCCAAGCTGCATGGCTTGAGAATAAATCGAGTCGCGTTGATATACATGGCTAGCAACAACCTGAGCTTTAACCCGAGCAAGTTCTTCTTCCGTGACACCTTCTTTAATAATTTTCTCAATCTCGCCACGTAATGCCTGTTCCAGTTCTACCACCGTTTTACCGGCACGCGGCACCGCGCTGAGAAAAAATATACTCGGGCCGCGGGCCATTGCACCATAGCCAGCGCTTGCAGAATTTGCAATTTGATTTTCGCGCACCAAAGACTTGTTCAGTCTGGCTGAAGCATTACCATCCAGCACGCCCTCCAGTATTTCCAGCGCGTAGGGCTCCCAGTCTTCTGTTACATTTCTAATTACCGGTGCATGATAGCCCATAATCAGATAAGGCAATTCTGCTGGCGCTTTGACTGTTATCCTTTTGGTGCCCACCTGGGGCGGCTCAGTTTGTGGTTTGCGGAGATTTATCGGCAATAAAGAACGCTTTTGAATGATGCCGTAGTTTTTTTGTGCCAGTTTGAGCACTTCATTTGCATCAACATCACCGACCACTACCAGTATCGCATTATTTGGTGCGTACCAGCGGTCATACCATTCTTGCGCATCTTCTACGCGCATATTTTCCAGATCATCCATCCAGCCAATGATGGGATTTTTGTAGGGGTGCGACTGGTAAGCCATAGCCATCATTTTTTCGTACAAAAGCGCGCGCGCCTGATCATCCGTGCGCAACCGCCTCTCTTCCATAACCACTTTGATTTCTTTTGAGAATTCTTCCTCAGTCAGGATCAGGTTACGCATCCGGTCCGATTCCAATTCCATCGCCATGGGCAAACTGCGTTTGTGCAATTGTTGATAATAAGCGGTGTAATCGTAACTGGTAAAAGCATTCTCGCGCCCGCCCGCGGCGGCTATTCTCTTTGAAAATTCACCATTAGGCACTTTTTCCGTGCCTTTAAACATCATATGTTCCAGAACATGCGCAACCCCTGTTACGCCATTTACTTCGTCAATGCTGCCCGCCTTGTACCAGATCTGTGTAACCACGACCGGCGAGCGATGATCCTGTTTTACAATCAATTTCAAGCCATTGTCGAGTAAATATTCATGCGGATTGGCAAATGTAGGGGGTGAGATTAACAGACTCGATATTAACAACATCCCGGAAAATGAAAAAAAGCGGAAAAAAGCAATACGGTGATTAGCTTTCATTTTTACTAACCTAAATGTGCGTAAACAGAATAAAATTAAGCCTTGAGAATTGCAATGCATATTAGAGCCTACCAGAATGTTTAGTTTTTTTAAATCCAAAAAGGATCCTGCGGATCCCACTGAAACAGCGGTTTTACCTGACACTGAGTCTGAATCCGAGGCTGCCAAATCAGCGAGCTTAGCAAGCAAGCTCAAACAAGGTCTCTCGCGCACCCGGCAGAATTTGGGTAAACAGCTATCAAGTCTATTTGGTGGCGGCAAGATAGACGAGGCGCTTTTCGAAGAACTGGAAACTATTTTGTTAACCTCCGACATTGGGGTCCATGCAACACATCAATTACTTGAAGGTCTGCGCAAACAAGTGAAGCGCGACGCATTAACGGATTCTGTACAATTAAAACAAGCGCTTAAAGAATCACTCATCGCTATGCTGGAACCGCTTGTTCAACCATTTGACACCACGATACAAAAACCTTTTGTCATTATGATAACAGGTGTCAATGGCGTGGGAAAAACAACTTCTATCGGCAAGCTTGCCAAATATTTTCAATCACAAGGCAAATCGGTATTACTGGCCGCTGGTGATACCTTCCGCGCAGCGGCACGCGAACAACTGATTGTATGGGGCGAGCGGAACAATATCACTGTGATAGCGCCTGATAGTGATCCAGATAAAAAAAGTGACCCGGCGGCCATAATTTTTGATGCGGTCAATTCAGCCAAAGCACGGGGTATCGATATTGTACTGGCAGACACCGCTGGACGTTTGACCACGCAACTGCACTTAATGGAAGAAATTAAAAAAGTAAAACGTGTGATTGCCAAAGCCATGCCAGATGCACCGCACGAAGTGTTGCTAGTGCTGGATGCCAACACCGGGCAGAATGCAATCACACAGGTTAAAGCCTTTGATGAGGCACTGGATGTAACCGGCTTGGTTCTGACTAAATTGGATGGTACCGCCAAAGGCGGTGTGGTAGCAGCCATTGCCGGGCAATATCCAGAAAATCCCCCGGCATTGCGTTTTGTTGGCGTCGGCGAAGGCTTGGATGATTTAAGACCATTTGATGCCAGAGAGTTTGTCGAAGCGATGTTTGATTGATGGTTATCAGTACATGGCCATAACATGATCACTTTCAAAAATGTCTCCAAACGTTATCAGGATGGTTATGTTGCGCTGAATAACATTGATCTTACGGTTGAATCCGGTGAAATGGTATTTCTAACCGGTCATTCAGGTGCGGGCAAAAGCACGTTATTAAAGTTGATCGCTGCGATAGAGCGCCCGACTTCCGGCACTATTACGATCAGCGGACAAAACATCGCACAACTCAAGCTAGGTGCCATCCCGTATTTACGCCGCAAGATCGGTTTTATTTTTCAGGATCACAAGCTCTTATTTGATCGCAACGTATTTGACAATGTATTACTGCCCCTGCAAATCAGCAACTTTGATAACAAAACGGTGGCTGGTCGTGTACGCGCCGCGCTTGATAAAGTTGGTTTGTTAAAAAAAGAAAAAGCCATGCCCATTGCGTTATCCGGCGGAGAAAGACAGCGATTATGCATCGCGCGTGCGGTAGTCCATCGTCCGAGTATTCTCATCGCGGATGAGCCAACCGGAAATCTGGATATTGAATATGCTCAAGATATTATGACCATGTTTACATCATTCAATCAAGTGGGCGTCACGGTGCTGATTGCAACCCATGACGCATCCTTATTGAGGGACACACAACATCGTATTCTGTCACTGAAACAAGGAAAATTGGCGGTATGATACGTGCATGGCTGACGCAACACGGGTTTGTGTTTTTTCTCACACTCAAACGACTAATTTCTACGCCCGTTACCAGTCTACTCAGTATCATCGTAATGGGCATTGCGCTTAGTCTGCCGACAGGTATCTATGTACTCATGGAAAATCTGAGTTCCATTTCTGGTCAAACGGCGGGATCCCCGCAAATGAGTTTGTTTCTTAAGCTGGATATCAAGAAAGAAGATATTGAGAGAATCAAACAACGGATGGAAGAAGATTCACAAATCGTAAGCTTCCAGTTCATTTCGAAAGAGGCTGCACTGCATCAATTACGACAGAGTAGCGGACTCACGGATATCACCACCAGCCTGGTGCGCAACCCGCTTCCTGATGCCTTCATTGTGCATACCTTGGAAAACACGCCTGGAAACCTGGAGAAATTACGTGCAGCAATGCAAAGCTGGCCGGAAATCGAACATGTGCAATTTGACTCTGCCTGGATCGAACGCCTGGACGCATTGCTCAAGCTGGGACGTTTTGTTGTACTGATGCTGACAACCCTGCTGAGTGTCGCGATTATCGCTATCATGTTCAACACTATCCGCCTGCAAATCCTAACCAAGCGCGATGAAATCGAGATATCCAAATTAATAGGCGCGACCGACAGCTTTATCCGGCGCCCTTTTCTTTATTTTGGTGCCATTCAGGGATTAGCCGGAGGTGCTACCGCATGGCTTATCATGACATTGGCCATACGCGCGATGAATGAAGAGCTCGTCACACTTGCGCAACTTTATGACTTTGATCTGCAACTCCAACACCTTTCTCCATCAGACAGCATCAGCTTGTTATTGTTTTCAGCCTGGTTGGGATGGCTTGGCGCCCGCATATCCGTTGCAAGCCATCTCTGGCAAATAGAGCCCAGATAAGTGGGGTGCTTGGTAATGAAACTTTTTAAAAGTTTGGCACTCTTATTGACAGAGTGCTAAAATAAATTCTAAAGATAAAGAGTAAGCACAAACCATAATCAGGAGATTATTATAATGACGAATGCTTTAACAATCCCTTCGCTGGGAGGAAGTCTTGAAAGTTATATTCAGTCTGCTAATTCTTTTCCTATTCTTTCTCAAGAGGAAGAGAGCAGTTTGGCGCGGCGCCTGTGGAATCATGGTGATATTGAGGCTGCGCAGCAATTAATATTGTCGCATCTGCGTTTTGTAGTCGCGATAGCACGTGGTTACAAAGGCTATGGTCTCCCACAAGCCGATTTAATCCAGGAAGGCAATATCGGTCTAATGAAGGCGGTCAAACGCTTTGACCCTGAACGTGGCGTACGTTTGGTGTCTTTTGCGGTGCATTGGATTAAAGCTGAGATTCATGAATTTATTATGCGTAACTGGCGCTTGGTTAAAATAGCCACCACCAAGCAGCAACGTAAATTATTCTTTAACTTGCGCAGCATGAAAAAGGGATTGGAAACGATGAACCCGAAGGAAGTGGCGGCGATGGCCACGCAACTCGGTGTTAAATCTGAAGAAGTGGTTGAAATGGAAAAGCGATTCAACGGCTCGGATATTTCGTTGGAGCCTATATCTGATGAAGAAGATGACACATTCAGTCCGATCAGTTATCTGACAGATGGCACAGAACCCTCAAAAATTCTGGAGAGTGAACAGATCAGCTTCTTACGTGAAAAAGGTTTACAACAATCCCTGGCTTGCCTGGATGATCGCAGCCGTCACATCATCGAAGCTCGCTGGTTAAGGGAAAAAGATACGGCCACCCTGCATGACTTGGCTGATGAGCTGGGGGTATCAGCTGAACGCATCCGTCAGATTGAAGTTAAAGCACTACAGAAAATGCGTGGTGTTATGGCAGCAAGCGCTTAAAAATTAGAATTTGCTTTGTTTTTTTACCCGTTTGATCAAAAATGAATCAAACGGGTGTATTATTTCCAGCAACCGGAGAGGTACCGAAGCGGTCACAACGGCGCTGACTCGAAATCAGTTGGTCAGGGTAACTTGGCACATGGGTTCGAATCCCATCCTCTCCGCCAATCATACGCCAACATCCTCACAGATAATCCAATAGCCCCCTAGTTCAATAAATATGTGTTAGCGTAGATTTGCCGTGCATTGATGCAACTTTATCTTTTGTAACAAACTTCTTAGTGTTATAATTTGAAGCTTTTGTTGCGCCTCGTTGCAAGGTGTGGGGCAAATTAGAATTCAATTGTATTATTTTTTATAATTAACCAAAGGGTTTTGCCTATTTATGACGACTATCAAGCTTAAGGAAAACGAGCCATTTGAAGTTGCGATGCGACGTTTTAAACGTTCCATTGAGAAAACAGGGATACTGACAGAATTGCGCGCACGTGAGTTTTATGAAAAACCAACCGCAGAGCGTAAGCGGAAACTGGCAGCAGCTGTAAAACGTAACTATAAACGTTTGCGCAGTCAACTGTTACCTCCTAAGCTTTATTAAGTCATAGAAAATAGAAACAAAATAAATTTGAATGTAGTTAATGTTATTTTCGAGTATTCTCAAAATAATCATCAAAGCTGATCAACTAACAATCCGTTGCGTCAATGTGCTATGAGTCTGAAGCAGAGAATTACTGAAGACATGAAAGCGGCTATGCGTTCGGGTGATACCAAACAGCGAGATACTATTCGTTTGCTGCAAGCCGCTATCAAGCAGCGTGAAGTCGATGAGCGCATCGTGCTTGATGATGCCGCAGTGATTGCAGTTATTGAAAAAATGCTCAAGCAACGGAAGGATTCTATCACGCAGTATGAAGCAGCAAAGCGATTGGATCTGGCCAATATTGAAAAAGATGAAGTCATTGTATTAAGTGGATATATGCCGCAAGCGCTTGATGTTTCTGAAATTGATGCTTTGATTGCTGAAGCAATTTCAGAAACAGGGGCAAAAGGCATGCAGGATATGGGCAAAGTTATGGCCATATTGAAACCGAAACTCGCTGGGCGTGCGGATATGACTAAAGTGTCAACGCTGATTAAAGGAAAAATATCAGCCTGAGATTACCCAACTACTTTGGAGTTGTTTTTTTAAACAAAACCATAGTTGATGTAATTTATTTATACTTGAAGCTGGGTGTTATTGATTGCTTTCGGTAAATGATTCCTCAGCCTTTTATTTATGACTTACTCAATCGAGTAGATATTGTTGATGCGATTGATCGTCATGTTCCACTCAAAAAAGCAGGCGCTAACTTTGTTGCTTGCTGCCCGTTTCACAGTGAAAAAACTCCCTCATTTACAGTCAGCCAGACTAAGCAGTTTTATCATT
>Ga0105090_10002440_pt1 | contig 10375 bp, 5 predicted proteins | sample PPLLak3March2015_FD_79110 | JGI IMG/M metagenome (GOLD analysis project Ga0105090, IMG submission 79110) | Freshwater sediment microbial communities from Prairie Pothole Lake near Jamestown, North Dakota, USA - PPLs Lake P7 Core (1) Depth... | ecosystem: Environmental > Aquatic > Freshwater >... | reverse complement strand
GACGTGGACGGCCGCTTGCTGCAGCTGTCGGTAACCACGCTGCCCAACCTGTTCCGCTTCAAGGCCGGGGGCAGCCGCAGCGTGCGCGGCTACGACTTCGAGTCGCTGAGCGACAACGGCATCGGCTCCAACAACATCGTGACGGCCAGCGCCGAGGTCGAGATGAAAATCCGCCAGGATTGGTCCCTGGCGGCCTTCTTCGACGCCGGCAATGCCTTCAACGACTGGGGCGACTTCGAATTGCTGAAAGGCGCGGGCGTGGGCGTGCGCTGGTACAGCATCGCCGGCGCCATCCGGCTCGACGTCGCCCAGGCTCTGGACCTCGAAGGCGAACCCTGGCGCGTGCATTTCACCATCGGGACGCCGCTGCTATGATCCGCCGCCGCCTCGCCCTGCTGTTCCTGCCGACCCTGCTGATCCTGTTGCTGGCCGCGGGTTTCGCCTGGTTGCTGCGCAGCGAATCCGGCGCGCAGTGGCTCTGGCAGGGGCTGGCGGCCGCGGTGCCGGGCGAGTTGCGGACGCAGCAGCTGCGCGGCGACCTGCAGTCGGGACTGACCCTCGAACAACTCAGCTACCGTGACGCGGGCCTGGCGCTGATGGCGGACACCGTGGCGCTGCGCCTGGACCTCGATCTCTGGCCGCCGGCCGTCGCGTTCCATGAGCTGCGCATCGGCGAGCTGCAGCTGAATTCCACGGCGGCGCCGGCGGAAGATTCCGCAAGCAGCGCGGCCGACTGGCTGCCCGGCCTGGCGTTGCCGGTGCCGGTAAAATTCAGGCGCGTGGAAGCCGCCCGCGTCACCTGGGCCAGCGGCGCGGGCGAGCCGAGCGTCGATGTCCGTGATCTGTCCCTGTCCGCCTCCTGGCACCGGCGGCTGGTGCTGCGCGAAGCGCGCCTGGAGATCGCCGGAGCGCGCTGGCGGACGGGACTGGAGCTCGACTTGCAGGCCCCGCATCGCCTGGAGTTCAAGGCCGCCGGCGCCGTCGCACTGCCCGGCGGGTCGCCGGATGGACTTACCGAGCTGCCGCTGCGCGCGCGGGCCTCCGGCGACCTCGAAAAATCCCAGTGGGTGATCGAGGCCAGCGATCCGCAACTGACGCTCAGTGGCGAAGTGCGCGATCTGCTCGCCGAACCGGGTTGGGACTTGCGGCTCACCGCTGAGCGTTTCGACTGGCCGCCGGCCGCCGCGGAGCCGGCGCTATCCCTGCGCGAACTGGCGATCGATAGCCGGGGGACGCTGGACGATCACGAGCTGGAAGCCGCGGCGCGTATCGGCGGCGACGGGTCGCCGGCGCTGCAGGCGCGCCTGGCCGGGGCGGGTGACCGCGCGGGCGTCGCGATCGAGCGGCTGGAACTGGCCGGCGAAGCCGTGCAGCTGGATGGCGCGGGGCGATTCGACTGGTTACCGGCCATGAGCGCCCGCCTGGAGGCGGCCGTCAGCCGCTTCGATCCCCAGCCCTGGTTGGCCGCGTGGAACGATGCGCCGCCGGCCAGCGGTCGCGTCGCCATCGCCTGGAACGCGGGCGTGCTCGAATTCGAGGTGCTCGAGGCCGTCGCGCCCGGAACGCTGGAGGGGCTCGAGGCTTCCGGTTCCGTGGGTGGCGGCGGCAGCCCGGCCGGCGGGCTCAATGCCGAACTGGCGTGGCGCGGCCTGGCCTGGCCCCCCGGCGCCGCCGAGCCCGGCGTGCGCAGCCGCGAGGGCCGGGCGCGGGTCGGCGGCACGCCGGACGACTGGACCGTCGACGGCGAGCTTGAACTGAGCGGTCCGGATTTCCCGAGCGGGCGCCTGCAGGCCAGCGGCAGCGGCGACCGCGAGTCCCTGAGCCTGCGCATTCCCGGCGGCGAGGTGCTGGGCGGCAGCCTGGCAGGCGCGTTCGACCTGCGCTGGGCGCCGCAACTCAGCTGGTCAGCCGATGCCCGTCTGAGCAATGTCGCGACCGCGCCGCTGATGCCCTCTTTGCCGGGCCGTCTCAGCGGTGAACTGGCGGCGCGGGGGCGCCAGGATCCGGCGGAACTGGAGATCGACATCCGCGAGCTGAGCGGCACCGTGCGCGACCGGCCGGTCAGCGCGCGCGGCCGGCTGGTGCTGGAAGCGGGACAGGTCCAGGCGCGCGGGCTGCAGGTGCGCAGCGGCGGCTCCGAGCTGAGCGCAGACGGTCACCCCGGCACGCCGGGCGGCCTGACCGTGCAGGCTCGCATCGCTTCGCTGGCCGACTTCGTGGACGGCGCCGCTGGCTCGTTCAGCGGCAGCGCGACGGTGGCGCTGAACCCGGCGCGGCCGCTGCTGCGGCTGGACGGAACCGGGGAGGAACTGGTCTGGGGCGATGCGGCCATTGGCCAGCTGGTGCTGAGCACCGAGAGCGCCGGTGATGCGGCAATCCGCCTGGACCTGCGCGAGATCACGCTGGGCGGCAGGCGCATCGAGTCGTTGTCGGTCCGGGCCGCCGGTGAACGGCCGCTGGAACGCGTGGAGGTGCGCGCCGCATCCGCCGAGGGCAGAGCCGAACTGAAGCTCGCCGGCGCGGTGCAGGACTGGAGCGCGCCGCTGGCCGGCGGCTGGCGCGGCCAACTCGAAACCGTGCGCATCGAGGGATCGGCGGCGGCGTTGACCGAATTGGGTGCAGTCGAACTGCGGCAAGCGGCGCCGCTCAGTGTCGCCGCCAACGGACTGATGCTGGGCGAAGCCTGCTTCGGCGCCGCGCCCGGCGGGCGCCTGTGCCTCGAAGCGGACTGGCGCGCGGGCGGCGCGCGGACGCTGCGGGCCTCGCTGGATGGCGTTTCCCCGAGCCTCGCGCTGCGCCTGCTCGGCGCGGACTTGACGCTCACGCAGCGGCTGACCGGCAGCGTGGACTGGCGGCAGGAACCGGGGCAGGCGCCCACGGCCCGCGCGCGGCTTGACGTCGCCGCGGGCGAGGTCGGCTTCGTCGACGACGATGAGCCCCTGTTTGCGACGGGCCCCGGCCTGTTCGGCTTCGAGATCGCCGACGGTCGCCTGCATTCGGGCAACCTGGACATCCCGCTGGCGGGCGGCGGCGGCGTCGATACCGATTTTAGCGTGCCGGACCTGGCGCTCGGCCTGGACTCGCCGGTGCAGGGACGTCTGCGCATCGAGCTTGCCGACATCGAGCCGCTGCTGCTGCTGGTGGCCCCGGTCGAGGGCTCTTCCGGGCCGGTGACGGCCGACCTGCGCTTCGCGGGCACCCTGGGGGAACCGAAACTGCGCGGCACCGCGTCCCTGGTCGATGGCCGCATTGCGCACTTTGCCTCGGGCTTGCTGCTGCAGGACCTGAACCTGAGCGGCGCGGTCAACGAGTTCGACCAGACCGAACTCAAGGGCACGTTCCGGGCCGGGGAAGGGCAGGGCTCGCTGCGGGTCGTGGTGAACTTCGACGATCTGCTGCGGCCGGAACTGCTGCTTGAACTGCGCGGCGAGCGGCTCACCCTGGTCAACGTGCCCGACCTCCAGGTGCTGGCCAACCCGGACCTGCGGCTGACTCTGCGCCCCGGCGAGCTCGACGTACGGGGGCGGGTGGTCGTGCCGAAGGCGCGGCTGTCGCCGCGTTTCCTGCCGACGGCCAGCGTGGCCGAGAGCGCCGACGTGGTCATCGTGGCCGGCCAGGATCCGCAAGCCGCGGCGCCTGGGCAGCCGGTCGGCCAAAGCAAGGTCAGCGGCCAGTTGGAGCTCGAACTGGGCAAGGATGTGCTGCTGCAGCTCGAGAAGGCTACCGCCCGCCTCACCGGCACCACGCTGCTCCGCTGGGACAACGGCAAGTCCCTGCCCGTGGCGAGCGGAAGCTTTGCCGTGACCGGGAAAATCAATGCCTACGGCCAGCTTCTGCAGGTCACCGAAGGGCACATCAATTTCTCCGACCGCCCGGCGGACAATCCCTTCCTTAACATTCGCGCCGAGCGCGAAATCTACGGCAACACTCAGGTCACGCGGGCCGGCGTGCTGGTCACCGGCTCGCTCAAACGGCCCGAGTTCGAAACCTACACGGTGCCGATGACCACGCGCGAGCGGGCCCTGACCTTGCTGGTCACCGGCAGCGACTTCAATTACGAGCAGGGCATGGGCAGCGTGGAGGTCGGCATGTACGTCGCGCCGAAGCTTTACATCAGCTACGGCATCGGCCTGTTCGACGAGCAGAACGTGATCAGCGCGCGCTACGACCTCGGCAAGGGCTTCGGCATCAAAACCACCTCCGGCCAGCGCGAGACGGGCGCGGACATCAGCTACACCATCGAGCACTGATTTTTGATTACCATAAGCGCTGCCAAACGGCCCGAGGGAGATTGAGTAATGCACATCAGGCGATGCCCGCCCTGGCTTCGGCGCCCGCTCCTGCTTGCGTTGCAGTTCGCGCTTTGGCTCCTGCCCGCGTCGCTGCCGGCGGACGACAGCGAGCTCTTTCGCGTCGGCGAACTGACGGCGGCGCGCGGCCAGGCGACTTCCGGCTATCTCGAGGTCGCCGCGGCGGCTGACGGTGCCGCCCGCATCCCGGTCACGCTGGTGCACGGGGCGCGTCCGGGCCCGGCGCTGGCGCTGATCGCGGGCACCCACGGCTACGAGTACCCGGCCATCACGGCGCTGCAGCGCCTGCGTGGCCGGGTCGCTCCGGAGTCTTTGGCCGGCACGCTGATCCTGGTGCACATCGCCAACCCGCCGTCCTTCTACGGGCGCACGGTCTATACCAGCCCGGCCGACGGCAAGAACCTCAACCGGGTCTACCCCGGCCGCGCGGATGGCAGCCTCAGCGAACGCATCGCCGACGTGATCACGCGGCAGGTGATCGAGCGGGCCGATTACCTGGTCGACCTGCACGGCGGCGACGGCAACGAGGCGCTGCGCCCGTACGTGTACCTGCCGGTCACCGGCCAGGCCGAACTGGACGCGGCCTCGCGCGGCATGGCCCTGGCCTTCGGCCTCGATCACATCGTCATCGACGAGGGTCGCGCGCAGCCGCCCGAAGCCTCGATCTACACCGACCAGACGGCGCTCTCCCGCGGCATTCCGGCCATCACCACCGAGACGGGCCAGCTCGGCTCCAACGACGAGCACTGGGTCGGGCTGGCCGTGTTCGGCGCCGAAAACCTGATGCGCCACCTGGGTATGCTGCCGGGCGCCGCGCGGGCCAACGACAACGTGGTCTGGCTGCGCGGTTACGAAGTCATCCGCAGTCCCATAACCGGCATCTTCCAACCCGCCGTGCGCGATGGTTACGCGGTGGCCGAGGGCGGCCTGCTGGGGCATCTGCTGGACGAGTTCGGCGAGCCGGCGGGCGAAGTCCGGGCCCCCTTCGCGGGGGTGGTGAACTACGTGCTGGGCACGCCCCCGGTGAGCCAGGGCGAGCCCCTGGCGATGGTCAGCCGCATCGTGGGCGATACGCAACCGTGAACATTCTGACGCCGATCCAGATCCGCGTGCTCGGGTGCCTGATCGAGAAAAAGGAAACGACCCCGGAGCAGTATCCGCTGACCCTCAACGCGCTGCGCGTCGCCTGCAACCAGAAGACGGCGCGGCAGCCGGTGACCAACTACACCGAAGGCGAAGTCGGGCGCACCGTGCGCGAGCTCGAGTCGCTGGGTTACGTCCGCGAAGCCTGGGGCGCGCGCACCGCCCGCTACGAACACTTGGCCGGCAAGGTGCTCGATCTGCAAAACAAGGGACTCGCGCTGCTGTGTCCGATGATGCTGCGCGGGCCGCAGACGCCCGGCGAGCTCAAGATCAACGCCGGCCGTTTGTTCCAGTTCGAAGATCTGGATGACGTGCACTACGTGCTGCAGCGGCTGGCCGAACACGCGCCGCCGCTGGTCATGGCGCTGCCGCGCCTGCCGGGCCAGAAGGAAGTGCGCTACGTTCAGCTGCTCGGCGGCGCGCCCGACCTCGCCGAGCTCGAGGCGCAGGCCGCGCGGTCGGCTGCCTCGAGCTCCGGCAGCTCAGAGCTCGCAGCGCGGGTGGAGACACTCGAAGCGGCCATCGAAGCGCTGCAGGAGGAAATTGCTGAATTGCGCGCGCGCCTCGGTCCGGCCGCTGGGTGAAAGCAGCCGCCGTTATTGTTCGAGAGAACCCCGGTCGATCGCCAGCACGGTGTGCAACAGCATGTTGGCGCCATTGGCTATGTCCCGGGGCCGCGTGAATTCCAGCGGTGAGTGGCTGACGCCGGCCACGCTGGGCACGAAAATCATGCCGGTGGGGGCGATCTGCGCCAGGTCTTGGGCATCGTGGCCCGCGCCGCTGGGCATCGCTTTGTGGCTGAGGCCGAGGTTTGCGGCGGCGGCCGCGATGAGATCGCGGATGCGGCCGTCGGTGGGGGCGGGGCTCGCATCCATATCGACGTGGCGAAACTCGATGGTCGTGCCGCTGCGGCCGGCAATGGCCAGCGCTTCGGCCTCGATGCCCCGGTAAACGCGGAGCATCGTTTCCGACGACAGGTCGCGCAGCTCCAGGCTCATCACCACGCGGCCGGGTATGACGTTGGGCGCGCCCGGCTCAGCGGCGATGCGGCCCACGGTGCCGACCTGCGCGCCCGGCTCCGCGGTGATCACGCGGTTCACCGCGAGGATCAACTCCGCTGCGGCCAGCAGGGCGTCCTGACGCTTGTCCATCGGGGTCGTGCCGGCATGGTTGGCCACGCCGGTCACGATCACCTCCCACCACTGGATGCCGACGATGCCGGTGACCACGCCGATGTCGACACCTTCATCGTAGAGGACTGCCCCCTGTTCGATGTGCAGCTCGACGAAGGCCGCCAGGTCCCCGGGCTGCCGCCGCGCTTCCGTCAGGCGTTCCGGGTCGCCGCCGATCGCGCGGATGCCGTCGGCGATGGTCAGGCCGCTGTGGCTGACCGCCTGCAACGCTTGCGGTCCCAGTTTGCCGATCATCGCGCGGCTGCCGCTCAAGCCGCCTTCTTCGTCGGCGAACACCGCGACTTCCAGGGGATGGCGCAGGCGGGTGCCACTTTCGTGCAACACCTGCGCCACTTCGATCGCGCCGATCACGCCGACGTTGCCGTCGTAGTTGCCGCCGCCCGGCACCGAGTCGATGTGCGAGCCGATCAGGATGGGCGGCAGGGTCGGGCTGCCTGGATCCGCGTTGCCCCGGTCCGCGTTGCCCGGGCGCCGGCCAATCAGGTTGCCGGCCGTGTCGATCCTAACCTCGAGCCCCGCCTGTAGCATCAGTCCCCGGATGTATTCGCGGCCGTCGACGTCTGCCTGGCTGAAGGCCACCCGGCTGACACCGCCGCCGGGGTTCGCGCCAAAGGCCGACAGCTCCAGGATATGCCGTTCGATCCGGGCCTCGTCGCTGCGCAGTTCCGGAATCACCCGCCCGTCGTCGGCGAGGGTGAGGCCCACGAGCGGCAGGAACAGCAAGAGGCGAGCGAAGGCGGGACAGGGCATTGGGGCGAAGGTATGGACAGGGCGCTTGCGCATGGGTTTCTCCGGAAATCCTTGCCCGTTATGGTAGCCCCTCTATACTGCCGCCATGAACCCTTGGCTGTTCCTGACCCTGGTGCTGCTCGGCATCGCGCTGGCGCTGTGGATTCCGCATTGGCGCCTGCGGCGGGCGCGGGCCGCGCCGTTTCCGGAAGCGTGGGAGCGGATCCTCGAGCGCAACATGGAGGTTTACCGGAAGCTGTCGCCGCCGCTGCGTGCGCGGCTGCGTGATCTGATCCGGCAGTTCCTGCACCAGAAACACTTCAGCGGGGCCGGCGGGCTGGCGATCACCGACGAGATTCGCGTGACCATCGCCGCCGAGGCCTGCCAGCTGATCCTTGGCCGGCCGGGGGGCGTCTATCCCGGCTTGCGTTACATCATCGTCTATCCGGGCGCCTTCGTCGTCGAGCACGCCGAACCGGACGAGCTGGGCATCGTCGATGCCGCCCCGCAGGACCTGCTGGGCGAGTCCTGGCACAACGGCAAGGTGATCCTGGCCTGGGATTCGGTGCTGCGCGGTTCGCGCAATTTCATCGACGGGCGGAACGTGGTGTTGCACGAGTTCGCCCACCAGCTGGACAGCGAGGACGGCGCTGTCGACGGCACGCCGCTGTTGGGCGGGGAGCACAGTTACCGCAGTTGGGCAGCGGTGCTGTCCGCGGAGTTCGAGGAGTTGCAGAACGCCAGCTATCACGGCCGCGAATCGCTGCTGGACCATTATGGCGCGAGCAACCCGGCGGAGTTCTTCGCGGTGGCGACCGAGACCTTCTTCGCCAAACCGCGGCAAATGGCGCGGCATCACGCCGAGTTGTTTGCGGTTCTGCATGACTACTACCGGGCCGATCCGCGCGAGTGGCGGAACGAATAGCGGCCCGCGGACTTGCGGAACGGAGCGAAGTAACGGTTAAATTTCCCCAGGGGAAATCTGCAAGGAGCGGCTTACACCGGTGGAGGAAAACGCGGCCCCGCAGCAGGACGTCGCCGATGAATCGCCCGCGTATGCATTCGGGCCGTTCACGCTCGCGGTCGACCAGGGCGCGCTGTTGCGCGATGGAGTGTCGGTCCCCTTGCGGCCCAAGTCCTTCGACGTGCTGCTCTATCTCGTGCGTCACCCGGGGCGACTGGTCCGCCGGGAGGAGCTGCTCGCGGCCGCCTGGCCGGGCGTCCTGGTGACCGACGATTCCCTGACCCAGTGCCTGATCGAGATCCGCAAGGCGCTGGGCGACCGGGAGAGAAAGATCGTGCGCACCGTGCCGCGGCGCGGTTACCTGTTCGACCTTGCGGTTCGGGTCGTGGAACGGGTCGAAAAGCCGGGCCAGCCGGCTGCTGCGGCACAGCACGATCCACCGGCCGCGCTGCCCCGCAGCTTCGCGCGCTTGCCTTCGCGCTGGACCGTGGCCGCCCTGCTGGTGCTTGCCGTGGCGGTCGGCGCCACCTGGTGGCGGGCCGGCGCGCATCCTGAAACAGCCGACCCCCCGCTTCGTGAGCGCGGTCCAGCCGGAATGTCGATCGCCGTGCTGCCCTTCGTCGACATGAGCCCCGAGGGCGACCAGGAATACCTGGGCGACGGCATTGCCGAGGAAATACTGAATTTGCTTGCGCAGGTGCAGGGTCTGACCGTGATCGCGCGCACGTCTTCGTTCTCCTTCAAGGGCGAGAAGGCCGATATCGGCACCATCGCGCGCCGCCTGAACGTCGCGCACGTGCTCGAGGGCAGCGTGCGCAAGGCCGGCGAGCGCGTGCGGGTCACGGCGCAACTGGTCGACGGCGCCAGTGGCGCGCACATCTGGTCCCAAACCTTCGACGAGCGCCTGCAGGACATATTCGCCACCCAGGACGCCATCGCGCGGAACGTCGCGACGGTTCTGCAGGAACGGCTGCTGGGTGCAGCGGAGGCCGGCCGGCTGTACGACAGCAAGCCGGCGAAGCCCATCGATCTGCAGGCGTGGGAGGCATACCTGCGCGGCAAGTACTTCTATGGCAGGCGCATGCAGGGCGACGTGCTGCGCGCCCAGCAGCACTTCGAGCAGGCTCTGGCCAAGGATCCCGGCCTGGCGGTGGCCTGGGTCGCCTTGGCGGCTACCTACAATGTGCGAATGGGTGACGCTGCCCCTGCCGACGAAGAGTACCTCGCGCCCGAGGTGGCCCTGCCTCTGATGAAAGAGGCGCTCGGGAAAGCACTGGCACTTGACCCCGGCAATCCCGAAGCCCTGCTGCGGATGTCGTGGTTCATCGCGGCGGCGGGCGACAGGGAAGGTGCAATCGACCAGATGGAACAGGCGATGCGCAGCGGACGCAACCACGCCCTGGTGCAATCGATGCTGGGCGGCCTGGCGCTCGGGATCGGCGATCCGCTCACCGCTGCGGCGCTGCAGCGCCGTGCGGCCATGCTGGATCCGGTGAGCACCGTTCACCTTACCAACCTCGGCCACTTTCTGTACGCGGCCGGGCGGCTCGACGAAGCGGACTCCGCGTTCTTGCGGGCCGCGGAACTGAATCCGGAGACCGCGGCTGAAAACCTCGGCGCCCGGGTATGGATCGCCATCCACCACCAGGAATTCGCGGTGGCCGCGGAACTGGGCGCGCAACTGCCGCCGGGACTCGAACGGGACCAGGCGGAAGCCATGCTGGGGTTCCAGTCGGGGGAGCGTGAAGCCGCCGACGCCGCGCTGGCTCGGTTGCTGCAGTCGCCCGAAGCAGCGGCCGCGGTCAGCCTGGTCCAGGTTTATGCGTTTCGCGGCGAGGCCGGCGAGGCGTTCCGCTGGATCGGGCGCGCGACGGATCATCTCGTGTCGTACGGCGATCGCTGGTGGAGCAGACACGCCTTCTTCGAATTTCGCGCATCGCCGTTCCTGCTGCCGCTGCATGACGATCCCCGCTGGGCGGACTGGCTGGCGGAGACCCGGCAGCGTTTGCACCGCAAGGAGGACGAGCGCGTTGCCG
>Ga0105090_10002438_pt1 | contig 10378 bp, 9 predicted proteins | sample PPLLak3March2015_FD_79110 | JGI IMG/M metagenome (GOLD analysis project Ga0105090, IMG submission 79110) | Freshwater sediment microbial communities from Prairie Pothole Lake near Jamestown, North Dakota, USA - PPLs Lake P7 Core (1) Depth... | ecosystem: Environmental > Aquatic > Freshwater >... | reverse complement strand
TAACTCTGGCATCCCGATTCGTGTGTAACGGTCAACATAACTTCATGGTCTCCCGGATCTGCAAAAACGTGTAAAGGATTTTCATCGGTAGAATTAGTGCCATCGTCAAATTCCCAGAAATAAGTGGGATTCCCGACTACCTGTGTCTCATCTGTGAACTGGAATTCTCCGCAATTCCCCGTAGGTTCAAATGAGAAGAAAACCTCGGGATGATGAATAGAAACATCATGAGATACAGGCTCGCTTTCGCAACCGAAAATAATACTGGTAATCGTAAGAGTAACTGTATAGTCATCATCTGCTAAATATGTATGAGGGATCGGATCGGAAAAAGAACTATTAACAATGACAGGTGGATTACCGTCACCGAAATCCCACACTGCCATCGATAATGAATCTACCCACTCAGAAGTGTTTGTAAATGTAACATCCAGGCAATTTCTCTCAAAAGTAAAATCAGCAATTAATTCTTTGGTATATACGGTTTTAGTTACATTCCAGGGTGTTCCATCAATTGTAATTGTGAAACTAACCGGATAATATGGTCCGGCTGCATAAGTGTGCTCAGGGTTTTCATCGTTTAGAGTAAATCCATCGCCAAAGTCCCATAAATATTCAATGGTAGTGCCGGAGACTCCATTTGAGTTGTTATTAAAATGTATGGTTAGGCACTCACGTGTATAGGTAAAATCAATTACTGGGTCATCTTTCTGACCGAAGGACTGAAAGCCAATCAATACAAAGAATAAGAAACATAGATTATTTTTCATGAAGTTGTTCAAAGTTAAGCGTTTCGTTTATTATCCGTCACATGAATACTTTTAATGCATCTGTATACGCAATAACTTTGATTAGGTTTTACTATAAGTGTGAAATTTATCGCTCTTTATTACCTGATAATGCCCCGTGGATTTTATCATAGTTCTCCAGAAAAGGAATCAACTGTTCCGCTTTTAACCTTTTGGCAATTATTTTTTTCTCTTCGTCCAGCAGGAATAACATCGGAGTCATGCTGATATCATAAAGATCATGATAATCGCGGGTAATGCTTCGGGTGGCATTTACATTTATCCAATCGAGCTTGTTAAGGGTAATAAATTTTTTCCATTTCACCAGGGAGGTATCGGTACAGACTGCAAAAAGCTGAACACCAAACTGCTGAAAGGACATCCAATCTTTTAGCTCTGTGATTTCTTTTTTACAATGTCCGCAATCCGATTCATAAAATAACACAACCAGGTATTTGGCGCTGATATGATGAAGCGAAACGAACTTGCCCGCCGTATCAATCAGGATCAACTCAGGGGCTTTTTCACCAATCAGAATCGGGCGAAGGGCATTGGCATGTTTGGTCATGGCCCTGACCGTTGATGAATCGGCCCAGAAGGCTTCTCCTTTGGTGTAATAAGTATCTACCATATGCACAAAAATCTCATCAAATCCCATTATTTTTGAGGTCTCAAATTTATAGGTCAGGTACCAGACTGAATATTTAAAAACCTCTTTATTTTTGCGTGTTTTGTTGATAAATTCATCCGCTGCTACTATGATAGAATCGGGGTGCTGGTAAACGATATCCTTGAAATAACGCTCCAATCTCTTGTGAAATAAAGGAGTTCGCAGCATCCGATCATCTGCCAGGTTAAAATTATCCCAGTAATGTGATTTGTAATATTGAAACCTGTATACGGAATCTTCCCTGCCGTTAGCAAGTATGGGAACATTTTTCACTTCAGGCTCTTTCATTGCCTTAAGCATCACCGAGACAAAATTTTCAGAATTTTCAGCAATGATTTTATCCTGGTAAGAATCAAGATCACTATTTAAAAGCCCGATGCGTTTTTTAATGGCATTAACCGAATCCTGATTCTCCTTAAAATTTTGCTGCTCCTTTTTCTGAGATTCAACCTCCTTGCGGATTTTCATATTGTATTGAATGAAATCGAAAAACAGCACATTCTCGGGTGACTTATCAAATCGGACGTTTGTTGATAGGGTCGATATATCTGCAGAAATTGAGAAATCCTGTGACCCGTCTATGATGAATTCCAAATATTTGTTGTTCGATTGACCGGCAATGATATAAACACCTCCCGGCAATGAAGAATCACCTTCAAAGACAAACCTCCCCTTTGCATCTACCTTTGCGGTATCAGTCAGGTAGGTTTTATCTCCATAATAATTTGCCAGGTAGCAAACCGTATCTTTTATTCCTGTAAGCTGTACTCTGATTTTATAGCCATCATCAGAAAACACAAACGCATTGCTATCTCCACTGACTTGCTGAATGGTGAGGATTAGCAATAGGAAAACAAATCCAATAACTGATGTTCCTTTCACTTTTCGAATGATTAATACCGGGATAAAAATAAAGATAAAATCACCTATAAAGAAGCTATAATAACGAATGTATCAAACCCTGATTGTTGATAACATGAATTTGACAAACAATGCAATATTAAAACGAAAGTAACTTGCCAGGGCAAGTTCTGAACCGGAAAATCATGCCAGTTCATTAATAATCTTGAAGACCTTAATCGTTCATTCCTCAGCCAACAAATCAGGCAATCGGTGAAAACAATGGTGAAAATATGATAATTTTCGGTTAACCACTGCAATTGCGAAGCCCCCTTCAAGAATTATATAGCTAATTTGCAAAATAAAAGTACCTTTGCCGACCACAATCTTTTCCTGACAGAATCCCACTTAATGCTTTCTTGACGGAATATTAAAACAAGAGGTATTATGCTGACATTTGAAGAAACCGGACTGGGTCCGGAATTATTAAATGCAATTAAAGATTTAGGATTCGTATATCCTACACCCATCCAGGAAAAAATCATCCCTGCATTGCTTAAAGCCGGAACCGACATCATTGGCCTGGCGCAAACCGGAACAGGTAAAACGGCTGCATTCGGGCTGCCGATCATCGAACGCACGGATCATTTTTCAGAAAAAGTACAGACGCTGGTGCTATGCCCAACCCGGGAGTTGTGCATGCAGGTCACCGGCGATCTCACAGATTACTCAAGGTACGTAAAGAATTTCAAGGTGGTTGCTGTGTATGGAGGAGCCAGTGCTGAACTCCAGATTAAGAGCCTGAAGAGAGGCTGCCATATTGTTGTCGGTACTCCCGGCCGCGCACTTGATCTCATCCGCCGCAAAGTACTTAACATTTCCCATATTAAATGGTTGGTTCTTGACGAAGCCGATGAAATGCTGAATATGGGCTTCAAGGAAGAATTGGATGCAATTCTCGAAACAACTCCCAAAGACAAACAAACCCTGCTATTTTCGGCTACCATGCCGAAGGAAATAAGACAGATTGCTGAGAAATATATGCACCACCCTGAAGAGATAACTGCTGGTAAAAAGAATATCGGTGCTGAAAATGTAAGGCATGAGGTTTATTTTGTTCACGCCAAAGACCGGTATGAAGCTTTGAAACGAATTGCCGACATGAATCCCAATGTGTATGGCATCGTATTCTGCCGCACCCGGACTGAAACAAAGTCAATAGCCGAAAAACTCATAGCCGATGGCTATAATGCTGATGCCCTGCATGGCGATCTGTCACAGCCACAGCGCGATTCAGTGATGAACCGTTTCCGGACAAAGTTTTTGCAATTGTTGGTTGCTACGGATGTGGCGGCCCGCGGACTCGATGTAAGCGACCTGACCCATATTATCAACTACAACCTTCCGGATGAACTGGATGTTTATATACATCGCAGCGGGCGAACTGGAAGAGCCGGAAAAAAAGGCATTTCGGTTTCCATCTGCCACTCCCGGGAAACGCGAAAGATCAGTGACCTGGAAAAATTGACTGGTAAAAAATTCGAACGAAAACCGTTACCGGGCGGCAGGGAAATATGTGAAAAACAGTTGTTCAACCTGATCGATAAAGTAGAGAAGATTGAAGTGAATGACCAACAGATCGATCAATACCTCCCGGTGATTTATAAAAAGTTGGAATGGCTCGGTCGCGAAGACCTGATCAAACATTTTGTTTCAGTGGAGTTTAACCGGTTTCTATCCTATTACAAGGATGCGCCGGATCTTAATGTATCTGTTCATGAGAAAAATGAAAAAGATTCATATAAACGAGGTACAACCAAAGTCTTTTCAAGATTTTTTATCAGTGTGGGTTCCAAAAGTGGACTGACTGTTCCTCGGCTAATAGGACTGATCAACGATTATACCCGTACCCGAGATATTGAGATTGGGAAGATAGAGATCATGAAAAAATTCTCCTTTTTCGAGATCGACAAACAACACGAGAAGGATATCCTGAAAGCCTTTAAAGATGCTAAATATGAAGGCGGAGCTGTGACGGTTCAGTTATCAAAACCTGATACGAAAGCACCGGATACCAGAGAATATAGCTGGAAAAAACCAGAGAGAGAAGGCTTCAGGGAGAGGGGAAGTTTCAGGGAGAGAAGAAAACAGGAGAGAGATACTCCCAAGAAGAAGAGGAGAAGGATGTAGAGCAACTCTTCTGCTAATTGTATTTTAAACCTTCGCACACTAATCATAGCAATATTCCTACTGAGTTATACTGTTGGTCATTCGTTAATCGCCAAAACTCAGGGATATCAACAAAAAGGGTTTATAAACCCAGATTACTCTTTATAAATTTCTAATGCTTAGCAATAGAAATATTATTGAATTAAAATCGTCTAAAAGCCATTATTCATAAGTGTTAAATGATTTTGAAAAGTTGTCGTTTAAAAATCAATTTTATAGAAAAGCTGATATTTTTGGCAACTTTTTCATCTATTGCGTAATCTGGGATAAATAGTAAAAGAAAAAACCCCGAAAAGAGCTAAAAAGGGCTAAATTCGGGGTAATTTTTTAATATCCTATGGCAAAAATAATAAAAATCTCTGAAAAATTAAGTACCCTTAATTTTTATTCTCCCCAACAAGAATTTGAACTTTATTAAAAAACTTTTTTAGCATCTCCTTTGGGAAGATTACATGGAAGTATTCCGTGGAAGGAACTGGCAAAAAGTTTTCAACTAAGAGAGAAAAAGACAGGACGCAAATCCTTGTTTGATTCTCAGGGTAAACTGGCCCTGATGTTTTTAAAATCCTATACCAGCCTTTCAGACCATAAGTTGATTGAGCAACTCAATGGCAATATTGACTATCAGCTTTTTTGTGGGATATTGCTATCACCCGGGGAACGATTAGCAGACTATAAGATAGTGAGTAAGATTCGAACAGAACTGGGTAAGAAACTCAACATCCAGGCAGCCCAAAAGGTACTGGCAACATCCTGGAAGCCCTATATGAAAGATACCCACGCTACACTGTCAGATGCCACCTACTATGAAAGCCAGTTGCGCTATCCGACCAACGTCAAGCTCTTATGGGAATGTGTTGACTGGGCGTATAATCAGTTAAAACAGCTATGCAAATTATAGAAGATACGTAGATTCCAATGCAAGTATAAAAATTATTTGAAAATTTTTCTTAAAACTCAAAATGTATATAGTGAGTTTAGTGAAAACGACTATTTCAATCCTAAAAATAGTAACCGCAAAACCTTACTTTTCATTATTATCCATTCCATGAAAATAGGTACTCCGAGTCCGAAAATCATACCAACTAAAAAAAGTACAAGTAATTGCTCTATTCCAATCAAACGTGAAATAATTCTACTACCGGCAGTTCCAAATACATGAAATAGATATATCCCATAAGAGAAATAACCAAAATATGCTAAAAACCGGATAGGTCTTCGAATATGAATAATTAGCCAAGTGCCAGAAAAACCGACAATTGATCCCAATATGCCATATTTTGAACTGGGAACTTCGACAATTTTAAACCAACTCAATTGCTGCAGAATAACGCCAACTATTAAAAATGACAGTACGATAATCAGAATTTTTGTATTAAATAAGATTTTGGAGAATCGATTTAAACCCAGTCCTAATAGGAAATATGGTAATAAATACAAATAGAAAATGAAGCTAAATAACGTTGTCTTTATGTGAGGATGCAAGAAAAACAGAAGTGATATTGCGACTAAGATACAAACTATCCATCCTTTGAATTGTGCAGTTATTCCATTTATTTCAAGAATAGCAACAGTAATGAAAACAAAAAACAATGCCTGTAAGAACCAAAACTGTCCGTATGAATAAAGGTAAATGCGCCAAATTTCCTCTATTTCCACTGTTTGATTTACATTTGGGATTATGAAATTTACGATATACTGAAATGAAGCAACGAAAAAAAAGGGAAGCAAAACTCTTCTCGCCTTACCTTTGATAAAACTTAAAGAAAATCCTTTTTTTACTGGTTTCAAGCCATAAACATACCCTGAAATTACTGTGAATAATGGCATTCGAAGGAATTCAATACTATGGTAAAAATATCTCCAAATAGAATCATCTTCCACCATTAAACCTCTGGTATTCTTATCCGCTATGATATGAGCTCCAACCAATGCAATAATTGCAATGCCTCTTAATGCTTCGATTGATTCATCTTTGCGTTTTACTGCCATGGATGCAAAACTAATAATTTTTATATTTTGAAATGTTAGCAGTATTTTTTCCTCAAAATCTCAGCCGCCTCAACCATCCTCTTGATTTTTTCGAAAGCGTTCTTTTCATCGTTGACGCATCTTTCAGCAAAACAACCAAAGCCGCAATCGGTATTGAGAAATATCTTTTCGGGAGAATAAAATTCAAGCGCCTTTTCGACTTTACTGACGATGAACTCAACGGATTCGATCTCATCGGTGCGGGGATTGATGACGCCCAGTCCGAGTTCTTTATGATTAAGGGCTTTCCCGACAACTTCAATTTCGCCGGCGCGTGGTGTAGCATATTCCAAAACAAACTGGCTGACATTCATCTTTGTGAAAGCGGGAAGCAATGGTAAATAATCACCCGTTAAAAGGGTTTCTTCCTTCCGGCTCCAGTTGCCTCGGCAAACATGAATACCAATCCGGATGTCGTTAAAACCATCGGTTACCTTGTTGATCAATTCTGCTGCATATTGCAACTCCGTGCCTGCATCCGACCGGGTTGCGAGGGTAGCTCACATGAAAGTCCGCCGGTCGCAATCTTCGGACATGACGATCTCTGTGAGAACGGGCTCATCAAACTGCACAAACTCACACCCGGCCTGCTGAAGGTCGGATAACTCCTCACGCAAAATGGTCACAATATCATCTGCCATTTCGAGTTTATTCCGGTAACCCATTTTTGAATAGGAACTTACCCACATTGCCCGTGTGAGCAGGTAGGGACCCGGAAGGGTAATTTTAACCGGTTTATCGGTGAGGCTTTTAACAAATTTAAATTCGTTCAGCGTCAGGGGTTCTTTTCGGGAAAGTTTTCCAACGCAGGTCGGATTCTTGATTGAAGAGGCCGGAACATCGAGCGTGTCGAGCATTTCTTCAAAGCTTTCCTTGTTTTCCAGGGTGTCGAGCATTTCGGCAAGCGACATTAGTTTTGTTCCTTCCAGTTTATCGGTAAGAAAGGAATAAAAATTATCGCGGTGATGCTCGCCTTCGACCAGGATATCGACACCTGCTTCCAATTGATATTCTATACATCGCTTGGTTTCAGCATTGGCGATTTCGTCAAACTCAGCCTGTGAGATCCGGCCTTTTTGCTTATCGCGCAATGCTTTGAGCAGAAGCCTTGAACGGGGCCAGCTGCCTACCTGGGTGACGGGGAATAATTTATTGCTTTTATACATGATTCAAACCTTTCAACATAACTACACCATACTAACCTTAATATTGATGGGTACTGCCTTTTTCAGGGTGGTATAGACCGGAGCACGGTTTAAAGTTTCCTCCCATACAGCCTTGATTTTCTGCGAATCCTCATTGGAAGTAATGAAGCATTTGATATCGATGCCTGAAATGCTCGTTTCGCCTTCATCCAGTCCGAGATGAACCAGGATATTCTCAAGCCGGCAACGGATGGTTATTTCAACATCGTCAATTTCAAGTCCGGCCTTGGCGCTTTCTGTTGAGAACGCGGTGGACAAAGATGCGGATAAGGCACCGATCATATACTCAATTGCAGATGGGTGCTTATCCTTTTCCTCAAAGCTGGCCGCCTGCCCCACATCGAAAGAGAAATTGCGGCAGTAGACCGTGCTTTTCAGATGACCGGTTGATCGTGTTCTTGCCCGCCATTCGAATTCCTTTGCACGCTTTTTATCTTCCTGAAGCGCTTTATCATCATCTTTTACTGCTTCGTTCTTTCTGATAAAAAACCTCGCTTGTTTTGAAGAACCAAGCTGACCCAGGTAATCATGCCCGACCATGCGGCACCATGGCGGCAGGTCATCACAAACCGTTGGCTCGATGCTGCGCATTTCCATGATACCACCAACCGGAACTTTTTTCATGTTCTCACGAATCAATAATACCAGACCAGAACCACAATCCAAATCCCCTCCATCAAACACATGGTCGGGTATTATTGAATCAAGCTTTAACGCTTCGCTCATTGTTTAGTAGGTTATGCAGGGCGTGCCTTCAGATAACAACTCAACCAATACAGCTCCTCCAGCGGGTGTAACTCCTTCGATCAGCATATCCTCGGTGATTCCTCGGGTTTTCAAACAAGGCGTACATGCAAGGATTTTTCCACCATTCTGAACAAAAGTTGTGATCAATTCCTTCAGCGGTTTGAAAGGATCACCGATGCTGATCTTTTCAGCCTCACCTTTGACTGCCGCCCAAACGGCATCCGTGCTGAGGAATACGGTTGTTTCTTTTTCAGAGCCTAAAGCAGCTCCGGCTACTACGAACCCTACAGTTACGGTATCAGGGTTTTTGTGACAATTGGTAATTGCAACGCAAAATTTTCCATTCATAATTTCAAATTTTAAAATATTAATAACTAAACCACTATTTTTTTAAGATTAAATAATACGGAGGCTTTGCCTCAATTAATTCCTTATTGGTTGACCTGCACCATGCCGGAATGTCAATGACGGCTCCCTTATCAAATGCACTAACGCATACGCGCGTTCCGGGAGGAATGGTCTTAAAGAATTTGAACAATGTCATGATCAAATCCCCGCAGCCCTCTTCTTTACCATTGTATTCTGCATCGTAAGTCCAGGTATTTTTTATGCTTTTATTCATAATTCTAGTTATTTATCGTCATTGCGAGGAGCGAAATTCAGCGACGAAGCAATCTGTTTTATCAAATGTGGATTGCTTCTCCTGCATTAAAAGCAGGATCGCAATGACGTTCCTATTTTAATTATCAGGGCATTTGAATTAATAAACATAAACCGATTTATCGGATTTTTTACCTACTTCTCCAATCATTGCTGCAAAAGGATAGCCGGCACCAATGAGATCAGCCAGTATTTGCTCTGCTTTTTTTGCTGGCGCAGAAATAAGCATTCCACCGGAGGTCTGCGCATCAGCAACCAGCATTTTATGGTTATAATCCAGAGCCGGATCAAAATGGCAATCCTTTTCTGCAAATTCAAGGTTGCGGAAAGCAGCGCCAGGAATACAACCCATTTCGATCAATTCAAGAACCTTATCCATGACAGGAACTTTAGCGGTATTAATTTTCATAGTAACTCCGCTTCCCTGCGCCATCTTCAGTGCATGTCCTATCAAACCAAAACCTGTGATATCGGTCGCCCCTTTAATATCGTACTTCCGCATAACTTCAGCAGCGTTTTTATTGAGATGTTTCATTGTTTTAAGAGCTGACTGATAAGTCGAATCATCAGCAAGGTCATTCCGTTTTGCTGAAATAATGACTCCTGTTCCGATTTGTTTAGTCAGGATAAGGACATCACCCGGTTTGGCTCCTGTATTGGTAGCTATTTTATCAGGGTGCACCCAGCCCGTGACCGACAAGCCGCTGACTGGAACATCATTGGCAATGGTATGTCCGCCAACGATTACACCTCCGGCTTCGGCAACTTTGTCCTGGGCGCCATGCAATATTTCCTTTAAAATTTCCAGCGGTAATGTTGTTGGAAACATAACAATGTTCAGCGCTGTGAGCACTTCGCCACCCATGGCATAAACATCGCTGAGGGCATTGGCTGCAGCAATTTGTCCAAAGTCATAAGGATCGGAACAAACAGGAGGAAAAAAATCAGTAGTCAGCACAAGGGCATAATCGTCACGGATTTTATAAACGCCGGCATCATCATGGGATTCAATATCTACCAACACATTAGCATTGGTGATTTTGGGCAGATCAGCCAACGCTCTGGCAAGTTCTAAAGCAGAAAGCTTGGCGGAGCATCCACCCTGATCAACTAGACTGAGCAAGTCAAACGTTGGGTTCGAAGTTTGGAGTTCGGATTTCGAAGTTGGTTTTGAGTTGTGTGTTTTGGGTTCTGAGGTCATATTTTCC
>Ga0105090_10002437_pt1 | contig 10379 bp, 8 predicted proteins | sample PPLLak3March2015_FD_79110 | JGI IMG/M metagenome (GOLD analysis project Ga0105090, IMG submission 79110) | Freshwater sediment microbial communities from Prairie Pothole Lake near Jamestown, North Dakota, USA - PPLs Lake P7 Core (1) Depth... | ecosystem: Environmental > Aquatic > Freshwater >... | reverse complement strand
TTTGCCGAGGCGCAGGTCCGCCCGCTCGAAGACTGGCTGCTGGCGCAGCTGGACAAGGCGCCGTCCGTGGTGTCGCCGTCGACGCGCCTGCGGCTGGCCGAGACCTTGCTGTATCGCGCTGACCTGGATCGGGCACGCAAGCTCTGCGCCGGTGTGCGAACTGCGGCTGTCGAGCTGCTGCAAGCGGCCTTCGACATGGCCGAAGGCCACTGGGAAGACGGTGCGCGGCGTTTCGAAGCCGGCTGCAAGATCGCAGGCGCCGAACTGGGCCGGCGCAAGAACCTGGCCTCGCCCGCGATAGGCTGGATCTACGTGATGGCGCTGCTGGCCCAGCCCACGCCCGCCGCCTGGAGCAAGGCACGCAAGTTCGCTGCGGCGGAAGCCGGCAAACGCGACGCCGCTGACCCCTTCGGCTTCTGGGGCGTCTGGGTCGATGCCATCGACCAGCGGTTGGGCGACGCGCCCAAGGCGCATGGGCATTTCCGGCTGGTGCGCCACGAGCTGTCCGGCATGCAGTCGCTGCAGTACCTGCACCACCTGCTGCTGGCGGCCTGGCTGCGCGTCGAGGTGGTGAAGCCGGCCGAGTTGCGCGAACACGCTGCGCTGCTCGCGCAACAGTACGACACGGTCGGCATGGCCTGGCCGGCACGGCTGGCGCGACGTGCCGCCGCCTCGCTGCTGGGTGAGATGCCGACGCCAGCCGATGCCCAGACGCCGTTCTTCATCGGGGCGGCCCAGGACAGCTGGCGCGAGGCCTTGGCGTCGATCCTGGCGCTGGGCGGCACGGACTCGGACGCAGCACGCAACGCGTCCGCCACCGCGCAGGACCGGCTGATCTGGGTGGTCTCGACCGGTGCCGACGGACGCATCGCTGCGATCGAACCGCTGGAGCAGAAAGCCGGCGTGCGCGGGCTGGGCAAGCCCAAGGCGGTGTCGCTGGCCACGCTGATCAAGCGCAAGGACCTGCCGGCGCATGATGCCGCGATGCTGCGCGCGGTGCGGCGCGAGGACTACGGCAACCGTCCGGTGCTGGACATCGTCGATGCCGCCCCTGCGCTGGTTCGTCACCCCTTCGTGGCCTGGGAGCGCGAGCCGACGCGCTTCATCGAAGTCAGCGAAGGGCTGCCCGCGCTGGAAATCATGACCCAGGGCGAGCACATCGTGTTCCGCCTGCTCGACCCAGTGCGTACCGACGAGCACCGCAAGGCCGAGGCCCAGGACGAGCTGCTGCCACCGCGCTGGCGCACGCAGCGTGCGCGGCAACGCAGCCTGATGCTGCTGCCTGATGGCGACGGTCGCGCCAGGCTGGTGCGGCTGACGGCAGCGCAGCTGCGCGTGGACGAACTGGTGGCACAGGGCTGGAAGGTGCCGGTCACGGCGCGCGCGGAACTGGACGCGGCGATGCGTGTGCTGGCGGCGCATTTCCAGGTGGCCAGCGATGCCGAGGCCGGGCACGAGGTCGAGGCCGACCGGCGCCTGCGCGCCGAGCTTACGCCGCAAGGTGCCGGCCTGAGGCTGGCGCTGCTGGCCGCGCCCTTCGGCGACTTCGGCCCGCGCCTGGCGCCGGGCAGCGGCCGCCAGCGCGTGACCACCGTGCACCAGGGACTGACGCTGTCCACGCGGCGCGACCTGCCGCATGAGCGCGAAGTCTTCGAACGCCTGCTGGCCGCCAACGAGTTCCTGGACGACGACGTGCACGAATGGGCGCTCGATGACCCCGAGCAGGCGCTGGCTGCGCTTGAGGGCCTGAGCAAGCTCGGCGCGGACATCGTCAGCGAGTGGCCCAAGGGCAAGCCCGTGCGGGTGCGCGCCGTAGCCGATTCGGCCGTCAAGCTCAAGGCCAGCTCGAAGGGCGAATGGCTCGAACTCGACGGCGAACTCGAGCTCGACGGTGGCGAGGTGCTGCGCCTGCGCCAATTGCTCGACCTGGCTCGCGACAGCCGCAGCCGCTTCGTGGCGCTGGGCGAGGGCGATTTCCTGGCGCTGAGCGAGACGCTGCGCCAGCAGTTGGCCGACCTGTCGGCGCTGGCACAGCCGCACAAGCAGGGCCAACGGCTGTCGGGTGTGGCGGCCCTGGCCTGGGAGGCCAGCGGCCACGCGCTCACACTCGACGGCGATGCGGCTTGGCGCAAGCGCGCTGCGGCCTGGGCGCAGGCGCAGGACCAGTTGTTCGACCTGCCCCCCGCGCTGCATGCCGAACTGCGCGACTACCAGTTCGAGGGCTATCGCTGGATGATGCGCCTGGCCGAAAGCGGATTCGGTGCGGTGCTGGCCGACGACATGGGGCTGGGCAAGACGGTGCAGACCCTGGCGCTGCTGCTGCAGCGCGCCGCCAGCGGCCCGGCGCTGGTGGTGGCGCCGACCTCGGTGTGCGGCAACTGGTTGCTTGAAGCGGCGCGCTTTGCGCCGAGTCTGCGCGTCGAGCTGTACGGTGATGTGCTGGTCGGCGACGAGCCCGATGACGACGCGCAGGCTGCAGATGCGGGCGCCTCCCTCGACCCGGCGCGACGCGTGGCGCGGCGCCGGCAGGTGCGCGCGCTGGGCCCCGGCCAGGTGCTGGTGTGCTCGTACGCACTGCTGCAGATCGACGCCGACATCCTGGCCGGCATGCGTTGGCACGGCATCGTGCTCGACGAGGCGCAGGCCATCAAGAACCCGGCCACGCGCCGCGCCAAGGCGGCGCTGGCGCTGCAGGGCGACTTTCGCCTGGCACTGACTGGCACGCCGATCGAAAACCGCCTGGGCGAGCTGTGGTCGATCATGTCCTTCTGCAACCCGGGCCTGCTGGGCAGCGCCGAACAGTTCGCGAAGAACTTCGCCAACCCGATCGAGCGCGAGGGCGATCCGCAGGCCAAGGCGCAGAGTTCACGCCGGCTGCGTCGGCTGTTGTCGCCGTTCATGAAGCGGCGCACCAAGTCCGAGGTGTTGACCGACCTGCCGCCGCGAACCGAGATCGTCCATGAAGTCGTGCCCGGCGCGAAGGAGCGGGCGTTGCTCGAGGCCCTGCGCCAACAGGCCGAAGCCAGCGTGGCACAGTCGGTCGCGGCCCTGAGGGGTGGCGCCGCGGAGCAGCAGAGCCGTTTCCAGGTGCTGGCGGCGTTGACCCGGCTGCGCCGCGCCGCTTGCGACCCGCGCCTGGTGGCGCCCGAGCTCGGCCTGATCGGCGCCAAGGTGCTGGAGTTCGAACGCCTGGCAGTGGAACTGGTGGCGGGCCGGCACAAGGCACTGGTGTTCAGCCAGTTCACCGACTTCCTGGCGCTGCTGCGCGAGCGGCTCGACCTTGCGGGCCTGAGCCACCAGTACCTGGACGGCAGCACGCCGGCCGCTGAACGCAGCAAACGTATCGCCGCGTTCCAGGCGGGGCAGGGGGACTTGTTCCTGATCAGCCTGAAGGCAGGCGGATTCGGCCTGAACCTGACTGCGGCCGACTACGTGATCATCGCTGACCCGTGGTGGAACCCAGCCAGCGAAGAGCAGGCCGGTGCACGGGCACACCGCATCGGCCAGCAGCGGCCGGTGACGGTGTATCGGCTGGTCACGCAGGGTTCGATCGAAGAAAAGATCGTGCGCCTGCACCGCAGCAAGCGCGACCTAGCCGAAGGCATCCTCAGCGGTGAGGACACGACCGCGCCCATCGACGCGGCACAGTTGATAGAGCTGCTGAAGGCGCAGTAGGCTGCGCCGGCTGCTGCTTCAACCCTTCTTGAGGCCGATGAGCAACAGCGCGCCGCCGGCGACGATCGCTGCCACGCCGGCCCAGATGGGTACGTTCACCGTCTGCTTCTCCGTCACCGACAGTTCGATCGGCCCGATCTTGGCCTGCTGTGTGTCCTTGGTGTAGCTGAAGCCACCATAGGCCAGACCGAGTACGCCGGCGACGATCAACACGATCGCGGCCATTCGGGTTGCATTCATGTCGTTTCTCCTGTGACAAAGCCCGAGTCTCTGTGAGTCGGCTTGGCGCGCCTGTAGGTCGCGGTCGCGTCGTGGCGTAGGACGGGTCCGGCGTTGCCATGCAGCGCAGCGGACAATCGCAGCGATGAAGACACCGAAGAGATTGCAGTCGCTGCTTGCCGAGGGGCTGATCGACAGCGTGCAGCGCCAGCTGATGAGCGGCAAGGAAGCCACGGTCTACGTGGTGCGCTGTGGTGACGAGGTGCGCTGCGCCAAGGTTTACAAGGAAGCTACGCACCGAAGCTTCCGCCAGGCGGTGGACTACACCGAGAACCGCAAGGTGAAGAACACGCGCCAGGCACGCGCCATGTCCAAGGGCACGCGTTTCGGCCGCGAGGCGCAGGAGGCCGCCTGGCAGAGTGCCGAGGTCGATGCGCTGTACCGGCTGGCGGCCGCGGGCGTGCGCGTGCCGCGGCCCTACAACTTCCACGACGGCGTGCTGCTGATGGAGCTGGTGACTGACGCGCAGGGCGATGCGGCACCGCGCCTGAACGACGTGGACTTCCATGCCGCCGATGCGCTGGCCCACCATGCCACGCTGATCCGCGAGGTGCAGCGCATGCTGTGCGCCGGCGTCGTGCATGGCGACCTGTCGGAGTTCAACATCCTGCTGGCCGAAGACGGCCCGGTGGTGATCGACCTGCCGCAGGCGGTGGATGCGGCGGGCAATAACCACGCGCAGCGCATGCTGCTGCGCGACGTGAACAACCTGCGCGACTTCTTCGGGCGCTTTGCGCCGGAGCTGCTGGCCAGCCGCTACGGCGAGGAGATCTGGGACCTGTACCAGCGCGGCATGCTGCAACCGGACACGGCGCTGAGCGGGCGCTTCGAGCGCGCGGCCAAGGCGGTGGACCTGGGCGGTGTGCTGCGCGAGATCGACGACGCGCGCGCCGAAGAGGCGGCACGCCGTCTGCGCTTGCAGCCCGCGCCCTGAGGCACGGGCCGCCCGACGCTCAGCGCGCGCCGGCCGCCTTGTAGCGGCCGTACTCCAGGCGCGCGATGGCGCGGCGGTGCACTTCGTCCGGACCGTCGGCCAGGCGCAGCGTGCGCTGGTGCGCATAGGCCTTGGCCAGGCCGGGGTCGGTGGACACGCCGGCGCCGCCGAAGGCCTGGATTGCGTCGTCGATGATGCGCAGCGCCATGATCGGAGCCTGCACCTTGATCATCGCGATCTCCAGCTGGGCGACCTTGTTGCCCACCTTGTCCATCATGTCGGCGGCCTTCAGGCACAGCAGCCGCGTCATTTCGATGTCGATGCGCGCGTTGGCGATGCGCTCGTCCCAGATGGTCTGCTCGGCGATGCGCTTGCCGAAAGCCACACGCGACTGCAGCCGCTTGACCATCTTCTCCAGCGCCAGTTCGGCCGTGCCGATGGTGCGCATGCAGTGGTGGATGCGTCCGGGCCCCAGGCGGCCCTGGGCAATCTCGAAGCCGCGGCCCTCGCCTAGCAGCAGGTTCGCCGCCGGCACGCGCACGTCCTTCAACACCACCTCGGCATGGCCGTGCGGCGCATCGTCGAAGCCGAACACCGGCAGCATGCGCACGACTTCGATGCCAGGCGCATCCAGCGGCACCAGGATCTGCGACTGCTGCGAGTGCCGCGGCGCGTCGGGGTCGGTCTTGCCCATGACGATGGCGATCTTGCAGCGCGGGTCGCCCACGCCGGAGGACCACCACTTGCGGCCGTTGATGACGTAGTGATCACCGTCGCGCTTGATCGATGTCTCGATGTTGGTGGCGTCGGACGAGGCCACCGCCGGCTCGGTCATCAGGAAGGCCGAGCGGATCTCGCCGGCCAGCAGCGGCTGCAACCACTGGGCCTTCTGCTCGTCGTTGGCATAGCGCGCCAGCACCTCCATGTTGCCGGTGTCGGGCGCGGAGCAATTGAAGACCTCGGAGCCGAAGCCGACGCGGCCCATCTGCTCGGCGCACAGCGCGTATTCCAGGTTGGTCAGGCCGGCGCCCTTGTAGGGGCTGTCGGCGGGCAGCGAGTCGTGCGGCAGGAACAGGTTCCACAGGCCAGCCTTCTTGGCCTTGGCCTTCAGCTCCTCGAGCACCGGCACCACCTGCCAGCGGTTGGCGCCGAAGGCTTCCATCTGCGCGTCGTAAGTGGCCTCGGCCGGATAGACGTGTTCATTCATGAAGGCAATGACGCGATCACGCCAATAGCTCTGCTTCTCCGACATCGTGAAATTCATGCGATCTCCTTTGGGGTTCGGCCTGTAGGGCAGTGCGAGACAGTAGCAGAGCGGTCGTCTACGGGTTGTCCCCAACGTGGCAGCCAGGCACTATGCTGTGGCGATGTTGACCAAGGGCAAGACATGCATTCCACGCTGGCGCAGTTCGACCTGAGCGGCAAGACCGCGCTGATCACCGGTTCCAGCGCGGGCATCGGCCTGGCGTTGGCCCAGGGCCTGGCCGGCGCCGGTGCCGCGGTGGTGCTGAACGCGCGCAACGCCGTAAAACTGCAGGCCGCCGCCCAGGCGCTGCGCGATCAGGGCGCCGCCGTGCATGCCATGCCTTTCGATGTCACCGACGCGGCAGCGGTGGCTGCGGCCGTGGCGCGCATCGAAGCCGAGATCGGGCCGATCGACATCCTGATCAACAACGCCGGCATGCAGAAGCGCGCGCCGCTGCAGGATTTCGAGCAGGCCGACTGGCAGCAACTGATGCGCACCAACCTGGACAGCGTGTTCATCGTCGGCCAGGCGGTGGCGCGGCACATGATCCAGCGCGGCCGCGGCAAGATGATCAACATCTGCTCGGTGCAAAGTGAATTGGGCCGGCCGAACATCGCGCCCTACACCGCCAGCAAGGGCGCGGTCAAGATGCTCACCAAGGGCATGGCCATCGACTGGGGCCCGCACGGGCTGCAGGTCAACGGCCTGGGGCCGGGCTACTTCAAGACCGAGCTGAACCAGGCGCTGGTCGACAACCCGGAGTTCAGCAGCTGGCTGATCGGCCGCACGCCGTCGCGGCGCTGGGGCGACGTGGAAGACCTGGTGGGCGCGGCCGTGTTCCTGGCCAGCGATGCCTCGCGCTTCGTCAACGGCCACATCCTGTATGTCGACGGCGGCGTCACCGCCACGCTGTGAAGGACAGATTGCCCATGGAAGCCCTCGTCATCCACGCCCCCGGCGACCTGCGCGTCGAGACCATCGAGACGCCGCCACTGCAGCCGCAGCAACTGCAGGTGCGCGTGCGCGCCGGCGGCATCTGCGGCTCGGACCTGCACTACTTCCAGCATGGCGGCTTCGGCACCGTGCGCATCAAGGAGCCGATGGTGCTGGGCCACGAGGTGGCCGGCAGCATCGAGGCGGTGGGCCACCAGGTGACGGGCTTTGCCGTTGGTGAGCGCGTGGCCATCAGCCCCAGCCGACCTTGCGGCGCCTGCCGCTACTGCCAGCAGGGCTTGCAGAACCACTGCCTGGACATGCGCTACTACGGCAGCGCGATGCGCACGCCGCACGTGCAGGGCGCGTTCCGCCAGCGCATCGTCTGCGACGCCAGCCAAGCGCACAAGCTGGCCGACCATGTCAGCGACGGCGAAGGCGCGATGGCCGAGCCGCTGTCCGTGGCGCTGCATGCCGTCAACCGGGCCGGGCCTCTGCTGGGCAAGAGCGTGCTGGTCACCGGCTGCGGGCCGATCGGCGCGATGGCGGTGATCGCCGCGCGGCGCGCGGGTGCGACCTTCATCGTGGCCACCGACATGGCGGCGCAGCCGCTGCGCGCGGCGCTGAAGGTGGGCGCCGACCAGGCGATCAACATCAAGGAACAGCCCGACGCGCTGGCCGCGTTCTCGGCCGACAAGGGGCAGTTCGACGTGCTCTTCGAGGCCAGCGGCAATGCGCGTGCTCTGGTCGGCGCCTTCGATGCGCTGCGCCCGCGCGGCATCATCGTGCAGATGGGCCTGGGCGGTGAGATGACGCTGCCCATCAACACCATCGTCGCGAAAGAGTTCGAATTGCGCGGAACCTTCCGCTTCCATGCCGAGTTCGCGGTGGCCGTGGAGCTGCTGAACAAGCGGCTGGTGGACCTGAAGCCGCTGATTTCGGCGACCTTGCCCTACCGCGACGCCGGCAAGGCCTTCGCGCTGGCGGCCGACCGTTCACAGGCGATGAAGGTGTTGTTGAGTTTCGATTGACATGCGCCATCGGTGCCATTGCAGCGAAGGGGTCCCGGTGTCCAGAGTTCTTGCCGTCGCTTGCGTCTTGCTGGCCCTTGGCGGGTGCAGCCAGTGGCAGACCTACAAGTGCGTGCGCGACACGGTGGCCCGCAACGAGCCGTACTACAGCCAGGCCGATCGTGACGACAGCGAGTTGCTGGCCCGCCAGGCCTGCCGCGAGCGCGCCTCCGCTACTCGGCCTTGACAGAGCGCTGCAGAGCCGCGCTGCCGCGCCGGCCTTCCTCCAGCACCTCGGGCGGGACTTCCTTCAGGTCCCAGACGATGCCCAGCAGCGCCAGCAGGCGCAGCACCCAGTAGGTCGGGTCCGGCTCGTACCAGTAGAAGCCGGCGCGCGCCGCGTTCATGTAGCGGTGGTGGTTGTTGTGGAACGCAGCGCCCATGCTGGGCAGCGTCCACCACCACATGTTGGTGCTGGTATCGCTGGTCTGGAAGCGGCGCAGGTTGAACCAGCCCGGCTTGGTGCCGTGGGCAAACACGTTGACCATGTAAGGCGCGTGCTGCGAGGCCACCATGCTGACGAAGAACACCCACACCACTGCGGCCATTCCCAGGCCGGTGACGCCGAACAGCGTGGTGTATTCGCCGACCAGATAGGTCAAGGCCAGCGTGGCCAGCGGAAAGACGTAGTGGTGCTTGTTGATCCACACCAGCTCGGGGTAGCGGCTCAGGTCCTTGGCCTCGTCCAGCGGCGTGGCCAGCGTGTCGTCGTCGATCAACCAGGTGTAATAGGCCTTGTACCAGGGCAGGACGACTGGCGAATGCGGGTCACCCGGCTGGTCGGACAAGCGGTGATGGCGGCGGTGGATCACCGCCCACCAGATCGGCCCGCGCTGGCCGTTGGCCGCGGCCAGCGCCGCCAGCATGCACTGGAAGGTGCGCGAGGTCTTGTAGCTGCGATGCGAGAAGTAGCGGTGCACGCCACCTTCGATCGAGAACACGCGGATGAAGAAGCCGATCAGCGCGGCGATCAGCAGTTCCTTGGTCACCGGCACGAAGAATACGCCGAGCAGCGCGAGGTGCCCGATCAGCGCGCGCACGATGACGGTACGCGGACCTTCGGTGCGCTGGATGTTGTCAGCGATCATGAATCCTCCCGACGACCTTGTAGCTGCTGTCCGCGTGTCATGTGCCGCGCGCGGTGAATGCATCGTACCCAAGCGGAAGGGCTGGATCAAGCTTCTGCGCGCGTGTCCTGTTTGGCGCTGCCGCGGCCGATCAGCCCCAGGCTCAAGGCGGTGCCCAGCAGCACCACGGCGCAGCCGGCCACCATCTGCAGCGTGATCGCCTCGCCCAGGTAAAGCGCGCCGGAGACCATGGCTACCAGTGGGCTGAGGAAGGTGACCGACATTGCGGGCACCGTGCCGATGCGACGCAGCAGCCTGAAGTACATCCACATGCCCAGGGCCGAACTGGCAATGCCGAGAAACGCCATCTCGGCCCAGGCCCGCGCGCTGGGCGGCGTGCTCGGCCAGGTGGCCCAGGCCAGCGGCGCCAGGAACAGGCTGGCCGCGGCCAGGCTGCCTGCCGTGGTGACCATCGGGTCGACGCCGGCCATCTTGCGCCGCGTGTAGCTGGCGCCGACGCTCCAGATCATGGCCGTGCCCAGCACCGCCAGCACCGCCAGCGGGCCTTCGGCCGTTTTCAGCGAGACGTTGCCGCTGCTCATCAGGATCAACACGCCGACGAAGCCCATCAGCAGCCCGCCGGCGCGCCAGGCGCCGAGCCGCTCCTTCAGCACGAAGTGCGCCACCAGCGCGGCGAACATCGGTGCAGTGGCGTTGAGCACCGCCGACAGCCCGGCCGTGATGTGCAGTGCGCCCCAGGTCATCAGCATGAAGGGTAGGGCGGTGAAGGGCACGCCGACCATGAACAGCGCGCGAGGGCTGGCGCGCAGCTGCGGCCATCCGCCGCGGTAGAAGACGATGGGCAGCAGGATCAGAGCCGCGATGCCCAGGCGCATCGACACCAGCGGTGCCGGGCCGAAGGCCGGCACGGCGGCACGCGTGAAGAGGTAGGCGCCACCCCACAGCACGCTGAGCAGCAGCAGTTCGATCACATCGCGGGGGCGCATTCACCCCAGCTTACCGGAACGCGGTCCGGTGCCTAAAATGCTTTTCCCTCGGCCCACGGCCGACCCTCATTGGAGACTGTCACATGCGCGACTATCTGAAGTTCTACATCAACGGTGCCTGGGTCGACCCGGTCACGCCCAAGACACTGGATGTCATCAACCCGGCCA
>Ga0105090_10002436_pt1 | contig 10385 bp, 9 predicted proteins | sample PPLLak3March2015_FD_79110 | JGI IMG/M metagenome (GOLD analysis project Ga0105090, IMG submission 79110) | Freshwater sediment microbial communities from Prairie Pothole Lake near Jamestown, North Dakota, USA - PPLs Lake P7 Core (1) Depth... | ecosystem: Environmental > Aquatic > Freshwater >... | reverse complement strand
GAACCGGATGATCTGCCATCCATATGACGCGAATAGTTTTCAATACCTGAACAGTAGCCTATTTCTTTCATCATTTCGATGTCAAACTTTGTTCTCTGTTCAATGCGTTGCGCTTCAAGATATTTTTCATTCTTTCGAAATTCCTCTAATCTTTCAGCAAGTTCAAGCTCAATATTATAAATAGCCTTCTGCATCTTGTCGCGGTCAGTAACAAAATATTTTGCCGGATAGATTGGTGCTGATTCAACTTCCCTGAGAACATTTCCTGTCAAAGAATCGATGATTGAGATTTTTTCGACGTCGTTATCCCAGAGCTCAATTCGAATTGCTTCTTCGTTTTCATAAGCCGGAATAATTTCTATTACATCTCCTCTTGCACGGAAAGTTCCTCTGCCAAATTCAGAATCGTTTCTTACAAAATGAATATCAATAAGTTCACGCAGAAATTTTTTTCGCTCGAGTTTTTCACCTTTTTTCACAAATATAATTTGACGGGCATATTCATCCGGCGCACCAATTCCGTAAATACAGCTAACACTGGCAACTACAATAACATCTCTTCTTCCTTCTATAAGTGAGGTTGTTGCTCTTAAACGAAGACGGTCAATTTCTTCATTGATTGAAAAATCTTTTTCGATATAAAGATCGCTTTTAACTACATAAGCTTCAGGCTGATAGTAATCGTAATAACTTATAAAAAATTCAACAGCGTTTTCAGGAAAAAAAGATTTGAACTCCGAGTAAAGCTGTGCAGCAAGAGTTTTATTGTGGGAAATTATGAGTGTCGGTTTATTTAACTGTTCAATTACATTTGAAATGGTAAATGTTTTTCCGCTGCCGGTTACTCCAAGAAGAGTTTGGAATTTATCACCACCTTTTATTCTTTCAACTAATTGTGTAATAGCCTGCGGTTGATCTCCGGCTGGTTTGTAGTTTGAAACAAGCTTGAATTTGTTCATGAATTAGTCGAGCAAAATCTCATGGACATGAAATCCGCTTTGTGTTAAATGTCCTCTTAGAATAACAACATCTGCTGACTCAAAACCGTTTGGCAGATGTGCATCACCATAAGCTTTAACCACTTTGCCATTTTTATCTGATGTATAGAAACTTATTTCTCCAATACGCTCTATTCCTCTGTCAGCCAATAATTGAACTCTTATTTCTTTTACTGCATTATTATTCGGATCAAAATCTGAAAATGACCCCAGGTTTTCACCTTTAACAAAGTAAAATTTATATACTAAAAATACTGCGGCGATGATTAGCACCGGTAAAACAAGCTTTTGTAATGTTTTCATAACTCTTTTTTTATTTGATTAAATTGCAAACAAATTTAAAGAAATTACACTCAACTATTCAATGCAATAGAGGATTGAAATGAATGATAAGAAAATGTGGATAATAATCTCTGCTGTTTCCGGGTTTACTGCTGTGGCTATTGGTGCTTTTGGTGCCCATGGATTGAAGGAAAAACTTTCTGCTGAAATGCTTGAAGTTTATAAAACCGGAGTTTTATATCAGTTCATTCATACAATAATTCTTTTAATCCTTGCTTTAAATAATTTTATCAAAGGCAAAATTGCTTCAATATTTTTTCTGGCCGGAATAATTCTATTCTCATTTTCACTCTACCTCTACTCGACTTCTGGCATACGTTTTTTTGCAATGATAACTCCGATTGGGGGAGTGTGTTTTCTTATAGGATGGCTCTGGTTAATTGTTGAAGTGATCAGAAGAAAAGATAAAATCTAAAACTTATTTGATTGCTCTTAACTTAAAATATACTTCTTCAGGTGAAAAGATACCTGCGAAAAATCTCTCATAGATTACCGGTTCAAGGTTTACAAAAAAATCCATCCACTTTAACAAGGCAAAATTTGATGTGATGAATTTCTTCTCAAGAACATCAAATTGTGCTTTACCCTCGTAGTTAGTTCTGTGGTTGAGTTTCCATTTTTCATAAAATTTTAACTTACGACTGCCGATAAATTCATAATTGTCGAATGTGCGAATTGAGAATGGAATTTTATGATCAGGTTCGCCGAAATATTTAGTATTCAGGAAGAATGGTGCGTACACTATCAGATTGCCATTAGGCTTTAAGATACGATACAACTCGGTGATTGTGTTATGAAAGCTACTAAGGTGTTCAAGTATGTGGGAGGCATATATTTCATCAAAATAATTTTCTTCGAACGGATAAGGAAATGAATTAATATCATGTATCTTATTTCCACCATAATCAACAATATCGAGATTGATATAGCCTTCTTTTATGTCCTTACCGCAGCCGAGGTTTAGTTTGTTCATTTGTTGGATGTAAATTCTTTAATTCATTTAAAGCAAATTTAAGGATGGAAAAGATCAATATGGAATAAAAAAAGCCCGATCTGAAAAGACTGGGCAAGGTTGGAAGATTTAATAATTTTTAATTAACCATAACTGTGGGATTGTTTCTCTCGTTAAGAGCAACTTCCTGAACTTTAACTCTGGCAACACCCTTTTCGAGCATTCCAAGTTCAATTGCTGCACCTTTTGAAAGATCAAGCTCTCTACCTTCGATGTATGGGCCTCTATCATTAATCCTCACAATCACCGATTTACCATTTTTAGGGTTTGTGATCTTTAAAAGCGTTCCGAAGCTTAAGCTTTTATGAGCTGCGGTCAACGCCATTTGATCATAAACCTCACCGTTTGCAGTGAATTTGCCGTGAAACTTGGGGCCATACCAGGATGCCTTTAGAGTTCCACGATCAATAAATTTAACAGCTGAAGTATTAACGGTGTTTTCTTTTACCGTCAGTGGAACGAATTCTTCAATTAAAATCCGCTCATTTTCTACATTTTTCTCTCCTTTTAACACAGTAAAGCCAACCAATGCACCTATTGCAAATGTAAAAAACACGATTATTAATGACTTCAAACAGAACCTCTTTAATAGTTTAACATGTATTGACGTAACAAACTTAAGTTGGCGTCGCCAGTATTCCAATGGAAGATTTAGGCAAAGTTACACAAGCAGTAATTAGCAAAACTATCGACTTTAATGGTGTGTTGGTCGGTTTATTAAAAACGACAGCGACAAAAAGTGTATTTTCCGACGATATTAGCACTTCCCAAAAATTATTATCTCTGAGGGTAGCATGGCAATTAGCTATAGAAAAATTCAAACTATCTTTTTCAGTAAAACCAATTCCATAGGCTTAAGGTTGCTCTGTATGATTATCCAGTCAGGCACTATTTCCCCTGACTAGCCGGTTTACACATTTAGCTGATTGAGGGAGGGTAAAACCATTCCCACAAGGGAAACCCATCAAAATTGAGAGGTGAATTGACTGATACAATTAAGTTAAAAACTTTACATAGTCTCATCAATTCCTTGTTGGTGTAAATGGTTAGCGAATTCCGAAAGTCATAACCAACATATGTTAACAACTACTTAAGCCTCTCGTACAAAATCATTATTAATCATAGTTTCAGATAGATTTCTAATAAAAGAGAAGAAAATTATTATTAGTGATATGAACAGATAGTAAAAAATCCTTGTTGAAGATGAAATCTAAATGCTTTCAATGTTTTTGTTGATTCTGATTGATGGAATAGTTTTTGCCCAAGCTGTTAATTAATTACAGTAGTTAAGAACTAATTTTAAATTTTGAATGATCAAGGCAGGGGAAGCAGAAAAGCTTCATATAGCGATAATTGGCAGAAAGAATGTTGGCAAGTCATTACTGATTAACCGAATAGTCAGTCAGGAACTTTTCATCGTCAACGATATTCCCGGAACTACGACTGAACCTATGGGAAAAGCAGTTGAACTTTTGCCTTATGGTCCTGTTGTAATTGTTGATACAGCGGGAATTGATGATGAATTTAGTATTAGAAAAATCAGCAAAACGATCAAGGCAATTTCATATGCTGATTTTGCAGTTCTGGTCCTGGATGCAAGGGAAGAGCTTGATAAAAGTGAAACCGAGCTGATCACATATCTTCAAAAGATTAATGTTCCATTTCTTGTTGCTGTTAATAAGATTGAATTTGGAATTAATGCTCACCTGCTGACAGAGCTTGAAGCGCTTGAAGTTACCCACTTTGAATTATCTTGCAAAGAAAATGCTGGTATTGAAAACTTAAAGAAAAAATTAGTTCACCTGCTGCCTGGTGAAAAAAAAACTCCTCTAATTAAAGATCTTTTTACTGAAGGAGATATGGTGGTACTAGTTGTTCCTGATAATTTTGATGAATTGCAGGGAAGTGTGTTTAAATCTCAGATTCAAAAAATTCAGGAAGAGCTTGGTGAGGATATGATTAGAGTTGTTGTTAAAGAAAATGAATTAGCAAGCTCACTTATAAATCTAAAAAATACACCGGATCTCGTAATTGCAGATAGCCATATTATCTGGTGGGTTGCTGAAGTGATTCCCGAAAGTGTGAAGTTAACTACATACTCGATCGTTTTGACGAGACAACAAGGAAACCTCTTTGAATTTGTTAAAGGAATTAAAAGAATTGAAGAATTGGAAAACGGTGACAAAGTATTGATTTCAGAAGGTTGTAATAATCATATGCAGGAGTATGAAATAGGTAAAATGAAAATTCAGGAGTGGTTAAAACTTTACTCGAAAAAGAAATTACAGATTGATTATTCCAACGGCTGCGGTTTCCCGGATAACCTTTCGGATTACAACCTTATTATTCATTGCGATGGTTGTTCCATTTCACAAAAGCTTTTCAGTAGCAGAATTAAACAGGCAAAGTTGATGGACATACCCATAATTAATTATGGGGTGCTTACTTCATTTTTGAATCATACATTCCCACGCACTATTCTACCCTTTAATGAAGCAGTTACAGCTTTAAATAGAATCAGTCACAACTAACATTTTTCAGAATTGCAACTACAAAATTTTCTATTTTGATATAGCTCACATCCTTCTTCCATCTTTCAATAAATAGCTTCTCAAAAGCAAGAAAAATCAATTGCTATTGTAGAATGTTGATTTGAAATTTTAACTTAGTATCAACTTTTTTTCTTCAGCCAATGGCATCTTAAATGAATAAGTATTTACGATTGCGAAATCAATTATTGAGGAAAAAATGCATAACCAGATCTTTGAAAATTACCAGTTAAATGACAGAAGCAGCTTAATCCCTCTTCTTCAGGATATACAATCAATTTACGGTTACCTTCCTGAGAGTGCCTTAAGAGATATTTCGGACTTTGTTAAAGTTCCGCTTAGCCGGGTTTACGGAGTTGCTACTTTTTATAATCAATTCAGATTAACTCCGCTTGGTGAAAATGTAATTCGTGTTTGCAGAGGAACTGCCTGTCACGTGAAGAATTCTGCTAACATTCTTTATGCTCTTGAAACTGAACTGGGAATAAAAGCTGGTCAAACTACCCGTGATAAAAAATTCACTCTTGAAGTTGTTAACTGTATCGGAGCTTGTTCAATTGCTCCGGTAATTTTAGTCAATGAAGATTATCACGGAAGAATTTCTGTTAAGGATATTCCGAAAATCTTGAAGAAATATCAGGCAGCAAAAAAAAATGAGAAGGCAGAGGAGGTTGTACAATGAAAGATTTCAACCAACTCTGCTGCGAAAAATGCTGGCACACAACTGATAAACCTTGCGAACATTTCATTCAATGCTGCACTGAAGGACCGCTCTGCCATCACGATGAAAAATGTGAACACGAAATAACATCTCTCCGCAAGAGATTAAAATATGAAGAGCACGATCACCCCATAATTATGATTGGAATGGGAACTTGCGGACTTGCATCGGGTGCAGCAAAAGTTAAAGAAGCAATCGAAGCTGAATTGAAAAAATTAAATATAGAAGCAACAATTGAGGGAACAGGCTGCATTGGATATTGTGCAGTTGAACCGATCGTTGATATAAAACTTCCCGGGAAAGACAGAATATCCTACCAGGAAATTACTGTGAAGGATGTTCCGAGATTTATTAAAACAACTCTTGTTGAAAAAGAAATTTATAAAGAAAAAGTGCTCGGAAGTCACGGAAAATCAAATGGAGTAATTAGTTTAAAGCAGGTTCCGTTCTTCGAACATCAGCAGAAAATTGTTTTAGCAAATTGCGGAATAGTAAATCCTGTTTCGATTGATGCATACCTTGCGCATGGTGGATTCAAGGCCTTCGATAAAGTTCTCAGGTTAATGAAACCCGAAGAAGTAATTAAAGAAGTTTTAACTAGCGGATTAAGAGGAAGAGGCGGCGGTGGTTTTCCAACAGGGAAAAAATGGGAGTTAGCTGCAAAACAAAAATCTGATCAGAAGTATTTGATTTGCAATGCAGATGAAGGCGACCCCGGTGCATTTATGGATCGTTCGCTTCTTGAAAGCGATCCTTATCGAGTTATTGAAGGAATGATGATTGCTGCCTATGCTATCGGTGCAAGCGTTGCATACATTTATTGCCGCGCTGAATATCCTCTTGCTATTGGTAGACTTCAGAACTCAATTGCAAAATGTGAAGAGTACGGAATACTTGGCGATAACATTCTCAACAGCGGTTTTTCACTTCACATAAAAATTAAAAAGGGTGCCGGTGCATTTGTTTGCGGAGAAGAAACTGCACTCATCGGATCAATTGAAGGAAGACGTGGAATGCCGAAACCTCGTCCTCCTTATCCTGTTGTATCAGGATTATTTGGTAAACCAACAGTCATCAACAATGTTGAAACTTATGCAAACGTTCCTCCGATAATTATGATGGGCTCACAAAAATTTGCTTCGATTGGAATAGCAAAATCCAAAGGCACAAAAGTTTTTGCACTCAGTGGAAACATTAAAAACACTGGATTGGTTGAAGTTCCGATGGGTGTTACTCTTCGTGATGTGGTTTTTAAAATCGGCGGAGGAATTCCAGATAAAAAAGAATTTAAAGCTGTTCAGATTGGCGGTCCATCAGGAGGCTGTCTGCCTGAAAGCGTGATTGATACTCCTGTTGATTATGAATCGTTGAAGGAAGTCGGCGCGATGATGGGTTCAGGCGGGTTTGTTGTGATGGATGAAGAAACTTGTATGGTTGATGTGGCAAAATATTTTTTAACATTCATCCAGGAAGAAAGCTGCGGTAAATGTGTCCCTTGTCGTGAAGGAACAAAAAGAATGCTTGAAATAATTGAACGAATACCGAAGCGTTACGGAAATGATGGAAATAAACTTGATCAGCTTCAGAGATTTAAAGGAATGATTCACTTGCAGAGGTTAGCTGATGTGATCAAAGATACTTCGCTGTGTGGATTAGGACAATCAGCACCAAATCCTGTTCTCTCAGGATTAAGATATTTCCGTAACGAATATGAAGAACATTTGTATGACAGAAAATGTTCATCAGGCGTTTGCAAGGAATTGTTGACTTTTTCAATTGACAATGAGATATGTGAAGGCTGCGGCTTGTGTGTTAAGAAATGTTCGGTTGAAGCAATTGTTGGCGAAAAAGGACAAGCCCACTACATCTTGGATAATAAGTGTATTAAGTGCGGAATGTGTTTTGAAATATGCCGCTTTGATGCAATTAATATTAATTAGTGTTTCACCCTGAACTTGTTTCAGGGTCTTTAGAGAATCTTATGGAGATTCCGAAACAAGTTCGGAATAAAAAAAGGAATTTTGGAGTTATAAATGGTACAATTATCAATAAACGGAATAAAAGTAAACGCGGAAGAAGGAATGACAATTCTCGATGCTGCCAAGTCAGTTGGAATATCAATACCAACACTTTGTCATTTGAAAAATCTTGATCCAACCGGTGCTTGCCGAATCTGTGCTGTTGAAGTTGAAGGATTTAGAGGTTTGACACCTTCGTGTGCTTATCCAGTTGCAGAAGGATTGGTTGTTGAAACTGATTCACCAAGAGTTCGTAAATCAAGAAAAACTATAGTTGAACTGCTGGTAGAAAATCATCCGCAAGATTGTTTGATATGCGTTCGAAATAAAAACTGTGAACTTCAGGATTTATCTGAGAGATATGGTGTTCGTGAACATCGTTACGTCGGTGAAACAAAATGCCATGCAATAGATATCTCAAGCGCATCAATGGAGCGCGATCCTGCAAAATGTATTCTTTGCGGAAGATGCGTTCGTGTTTGCCACGAAGTTCAAAAAGTCGGTGCGATAGATTTTACAAGAAGAGGATTCACTTCAATTGTTACAACTCCATACAATAAAGGATTGAACGTAAGTGATTGTATTTTGTGCGGACAGTGTATTCTTGTTTGTCCCACTGCAGCACTTAGAGAAAAAAGTACGATCAAAGAAGTTGCAAATGCAATTTATGATAAGAAGAAATACTGCATAGCTCAGATTGCACCTGCTGTTCGTGCTTCACTCGGCGAGGAATTTAATATGCCTCTCGGAACAGATGTTACCGGATTACTTGTTACCGGTTTAAGAAGATTGGGATTCAACAAAGTCTTCGATACAAACTTTGCTGCCGATCTTACAATTATGGAAGAAGCAACGGAACTTATTAGCAGAGTTCAGAACGGTGGAAGCTTACCGATGTTTACAAGCTGCTGCCCTGGCTGGGTAAAATATGTTGAGATGAACAGACCTGAAATTTTAGGTCACGTTTCGAGCTGTAAATCTCCCCACGAAATGGAAGGTGCAGTTTTGAAATCATACTATGCAAAGAAAATGGGAATAAATCCCGAAGACATTTATGTTGTTTCGATTATGCCGTGCACTGTAAAGAAGTATGAGTCTGATCGTCCTGAACTTTCTAACGAAGCAATGCCGGATGTTGACGCAGTTCTTACAACACGAGAACTTGTAAGGTTTTTTAAGATAGCAGGAATTGATTTCAACGATCTGCCGGACAGCGAGTTTGATAATCCACTTGGTGAATCAACAGGAGCCGCAGCAATATTTGGAACAAGCGGCGGTGTAATGGAAGCTGCACTTCGCACTGCTTATTTTAAGATGACAGGCAAAGAACTTGAACATCTTGAGTTTGAGGAGATACGTGGAATGGATGGAGTTAAAGAAGCAACCATAAAAATTGGTGATCTTGATGTTAACATTGCTGTCGTAAACGGAATTGGAAATGTAGATCCGATTCTTGATCAGGTCCAGAGCGGAACATCAAAACATCATTTCATTGAAGTGATGGCTTGTCCCGGTGGCTGTATTAATGGCGGCGGTCAGCCCATTCATCAGAAACCTGAAAAAGTTATGAAGAGAATCAAAGTTCTTTATAAAATTGATGAGAATGCAAAGACGAGAAGATCACATGAGAACGAATCAGTCAAAACTTTGTATCGGGAGTTTTTGGGTGAACCGAATTCGCACAAAGTTCACGAGATTCTTCATACTGAGTATTTTGATAAAAAGAAAAATTTAAGAAACTAAGTGTATCTTAGTGTCCTGAGTGTCTCAGTGGTAAAATTCTTTTTTCACCACTAAGGCACTTAGAGCACATAGTAACACAGAGAATAAAATGAACCAGGCAATAGTAACTACAATATCAGACAGATGTAAAAGATGTTATTCTTGTGTAAGAGAATGTCCCGCATCTGCAATACGAGTTATTGATGCACAAGCTCAGGTGATTGAGGAGCGCTGCATTGCGTGCGGACATTGTGTTAAAGTTTGTTCGCAGGATGCCAAGCAGATTTTTTCGGAAGTTGATATCACTTACGAGCTTTTGAGTACAAATAATGCGGTTGCCATTGTCGCTCCTTCATTTGCAGCTTCATTTCCTGATAATTACGGAAAAATTCCAACTGCTTTAAGAAAGCTCGGCTTTACGCAAGTAATTGAAACTGCGTTTGGTGCTGATCTGATAGCAAATAGTTACATGGACGTTATTAGCAATGAAAAAGAAAAAACAATTATCAGCTCTGCCTGTCCTGCTGTGGTAAGCTTCATTCAGAAATATTATGCGGAGCTTGTTCCGAATCTTGCGAAGGTTGTTTCACCGATGATTGCACTCGGAAGATACCTAAGGCAGAATGAGAATGAAGATGTTAAAATTGTTTTCATCGGTCCCTGTGTTGCAAAGAAGCACGAAGCTCAGGATGAAGATGTTGCAGGAGTTATTGATTCAGTTCTCACTTTCACTGAACTTAAGGAAATGTTTGAGAAGCAGTCAATCAATATTGATGAACTTGAAGAGAGTGATTTTGATGGTCCTTATGCGATGATGGGTAAAGCATATCCTCTTGCCGGAGGTTTGCTGAAGACAACAGATGTAACTGATGATATTCTCGAGAAAGATATAATTGTTGTAGAAGGAAAGAAAAAAGTTTTGGAAATAATTGAAGAAATTTCCAACAATCACATCAATGCAAAGTTTACAGATATACTTTTCTGCGAAGGCTGCATCAGCGGACCGGCAATTGATACAACTCT
>Ga0105090_10002434_pt1 | contig 10386 bp, 9 predicted proteins | sample PPLLak3March2015_FD_79110 | JGI IMG/M metagenome (GOLD analysis project Ga0105090, IMG submission 79110) | Freshwater sediment microbial communities from Prairie Pothole Lake near Jamestown, North Dakota, USA - PPLs Lake P7 Core (1) Depth... | ecosystem: Environmental > Aquatic > Freshwater >... | reverse complement strand
GCGTGTTGGGAAAGGTAATTGGACGCAATCGCACCCCCGCCACCGGTCTTGTTCGTTACGACTGCGGACGGGACGATCTTTTTTTCCTGCCAGATGTTCTGAATCACCCTTGCCGTCAGGTCCTGATTGCCCCCGGGTCCAGCACTGACAATGAGCTCTGCGGTACGATCCGGTTTCCACTGGGCCCATGCGCCGCCGCTACATGCCGTTATCAACGCGAGTCCGGACGTTATCAGTGATAAAAATCGATGCTTGCTGTTATTGGTTCTCATGATGATTCCCCTCCACGTTTAGCCGCTGCCGGCGATTTAGTGCTGATGATTTTGTCGCGCTCCAGTTGTTCGATTTCCGCAGTGGAGAGACCAAGCATCTCGTGCAATACCTCGAACGTGTCGCGACCGACTCGGCCCCCACTTTTGCCGATGGTCCCGGGAGTACGCGTAAGTCGCGGTACGGGCGCCGCCATTGCCACCTCGCCGAGTTCCTCGTCGGGAATACGTGGAATCATGCCGCGCGCCTTGAAATGCGGATCCTTGAATATGTCGGCCATGTTGTAAATTCGCGTGAATACCACGTCCTCTGCCGACAATTCCCGATCAACTGCCTCATAATCGCGTGCACCAACCCAGGCCGCGACAATGCCGTCCATTTCCTCGCCGTGCTTGACCCGCTCGGGACGGGTATTGAATCGCACATTTTCGAGAATATCCGGCCGTCCTATTGCTAGGCATAATCTCCTGAAGCTGTTGGTTTGTGAACCTTGAATATGAACATAAACGTCATCGCGGGTCAGGAACAGGTTGTTGACGACGCTACCGGTGTGTCCGGCACCTTCGCGGCCAACGATATAACCGGTTTTTTCATATGCAGCAATGTGGGCCTCCATAAAGCTGAAGGCGCATTCGTAGAGCGCAGTATCCACGACCTGACCTTGCCCCGTACGGTCACGGTGGCGCAGTGCCATCATCGCGCCGAACGCGGCATAAAGCCCGGTAATGCAATCGGTCAATGCGACATTTGCACGTGCTGGCGGGCGATCCGCATCACCGGTCACATGACGTAGGCCGCCGACAGCCTCACAAACAACGCCATAGCCAGGACGGTGGCTGTACGGCCCCGTCTGCCCATAGCCCGACACCCGCACCAGCACCAGACCGGGATTGATGCTGGAAAGTGCCTCGTAACCGAGCCCCCACTTCTCGAGCGTGCCTGGGCGAAAGTTCTCGATGACCACGTCGCACTTGCGGACGAACTTCCGCACCAGATCTTGACCAGCCGGCGTTCGCAAGTCGACAACGATCAGCTTCTTGTTACGCATCAGGCTCGTTGCGTACAGGGGTTTATCCTTATAGCGCCTGCCCGAACGTATGGGATCGCCCTCTGCAGGCTCAATCTTGATGACCTCAGCACCAAAATCCGCAAGTAGCCGTGCACAGAACGGGCCTGCGATCGTCGTTCCCAACTCCAGCACGCGTATGCCCTGCATCGGCAGCGTAGGTTTTTCGTTGGTTTTATCTTGCATCGCTCTCCTCCGATCAAAGCCCTATTTTGCAAGCAAGTCGTTCAGCACACCTCGCAACTCTTCGTATTGAGCCGCAAAAAACTTCTGGCTCTCTGCACTGCCGAGATAATTGTTTACCCAGTAATTTTTCTGGATGTCTTCATTCCATTCAGGGGTCTGCACCAGTTTCTGCAGGGCGTTGTCCCACCACATCGTCTGTGCAGCGGTCATGCCTTTGGGACCGAGCACACTCCGCCAGTTGGACACAACAATATCAACACCCTGCTCTTTCCAGGTTGGCACATTCGCCAGTGCGCCCGGCAGGCGCTGCGGGGCCGCAATTCCAATGATCCGCAATTGACCATTGGCGACATGGGGCGCTGCATTGGCGACAGCTGTCGCCACGATATCAATATGCCCGCCCAGCACCTGGGTGATCGATTCACTTCCGGAGTTGAAAACTACGACGCGCATCTTGCCGACATCCACGCCAACGCTTTTGGCAATCTTTCCCACCGCGATGTGCTGCATTCCACCGCGGGCCGTCGCTACCGCCGCGCTGACGGATGCGGGATCCGCCTTCATCTTCTGGATCAGGTCGGCTCCGGTCTTGATCGGCGATTCGTTGCGGACAGCAATCGAAATGTATTCACTGAACAGTAGCGCCAGCGACGTCATGTCGGTGTGGTTGAGCTTGCTTTTTCCGGAAATGTGGTTAAGCAGCACCACCGGGGAACTGACAGCGATATACCGCCCGTCGCTGCCCTGCTGGTTGAGATACGCCATGCTGATGGCCCCACCGCCGCCGGGTTTATTGACGACGTTCACCGGCACCGGAATGATGTTGCGTTCCTTCCAGATTTTCTGCATCGTCCGCGCAGTCCTGTCCTGAGCGCCGCCGGCGCCCGAGCCGGCGACGATTTCGACAAACCGGTCCGGGGCCCAGGGTTCAGCGGCGTGCCCCGTTGCCATCATAAAGACGGCCACCAACATGTAAACCAGTGTTTTCAGCATTTTCTCCTCCTTGAATTCCGATTTTCGGACTTCCCGTTGCCAGTGGCCGGTCAAAATCGCCGGGTAGTTATATTGTTCGAATCAATGCATGCGGCTGCGGCTTCATTCCGCCTTAAGCCCCATTTCCCTGATGATTTTTCCCCACCGGGCGATTTCCGACTTTAAATAGGCCGTCAGCGATTCCGGGGTACTGATGATGGGGGTCACGCCCAAAGCCAGAAAACGTTCCTTCATTTCCGGCTGTTGCAGTACATTGTTAATGCCTGCATTGACGCGATTGACGATGCTGCGCGGCGTGCCGGCGGGCGCATATATGGTGTAACCGGAAACCACGTCAAACCCCGGCACTCCCGATTCGCTGATGGTGGGCAATTCAGGCGCCACATCAGCGCGTTTTGCACTGCTTACTGCAAGCGCCCGCAACCTGCCGCTCCGCACGTGAGGTAATGTGCCGCTGACTACATTAAAAACCACCTGCACTTCGTTACTTACAATTGCATTGAGCGCAGGACCTCCGCCTTTATACGGGACATGCAGAAAATCGACCTTGGCCATGGATTTGAACATTTCACCGGTAAGGTGCGTTGCCGTGGCGGTGCCCGCCGAGGCAAAGGACAGTTTCCCGGGATTCGCTTTTGCATGATTGATAAGGTCTTGCGTCGACTTGACCGGCAGGGAAGGATGGACTGCAAGCACGTAGGGCATTTGCGCCATAAATGCCACCGGAGCCAGATCCTTGAGCGGATCAAACGACAAACGATATAGCGATACGTTAATAGCCAGCGCACCTGACGTTGCCAGCAGCGTATAACCATCGGGCTGAGAACGTACTACGATCTCCGTGCCGATCAGCGAACCTGCACCGGCACGATTATCGACGATGATCGATTGTTTCCAAGCTTCACTCAGCCTGGGTGTAATGGCGCGGCTGACTACGTCATTGGACCCTCCCGCGGCATAAGGGACAACCACGCGAACAGGTTTGCTGGGATAGGAATCGGACCATGCTTCAGCCATCGGCAAGACCAGGCTCAGGCTGGCCAATGTTGCATACAGGCAGATATGCATCTCTACCTCCTCATTTCTGGTTTTATTGGTTTAAAAAGCACGGGGAGCGCCTGGCTAGAAAGTCGTCGGCCAGTTGCTGATGTTATGTTCGCCCACGCCCCGCGTAAGTCTCATCTGATGCACATCCAACGCGCGGATCAGGTAGTCCCTGGTCTCGCGCGGGTCGATCACCGTCTGCGTTTCATATAGTTCGGCCAGCGCCCACACCGACGAGTCCCGCTGCAGCTGCTCGGTCAGCTCCGCATAACGAACCGGATCGTCTTCGCGCTTGATCCCGTAGGCAATGCTCACAGCGATGGCAGGGTCGACAAAGCCGAGATCCGCAGTGGGCCAGCAGGCCACTTCGTCCGAATTTTTGCCACCCCCCATGTTGAGGTACGCCTTGCCGTAACTTTTACGAATGATGATACTGACCTTCGGCACCGTGCACAGCGACATCGCGTTCACCCAGTTGATGATGCGCCCCGGCGCCCCGCGCAATTCGCCCTCTACGCCGATCATGAAACCGGGAACATCGACCAGAAACACCAGAGGAATGTTGAACGAGTCGCACAACACCAGAAAACTCGTGACCTTGTTGCACGCATCCACGTCGAGCGCCCCGGCCTTGAACAGCGGGTTGTTCGCGATGACTCCCACGGTACGGCCTTCGAGGCGGGTGAGCGCCGTCATCACTGAACGGCCATATCGCGGCTTCAGTTCGAACACCGAGTCTTGGTCGAAGACGGTCGCGACAATCTTGCGCATGTCATAAACCTTGTTGCGCGATTCCGGCAGCAACTCCAATATGTTCCGCATCTTCGCACCGGAGCCTTCCGCCACCGGGACCTTGGGTGGCGGCTCCTTGCAGTGGCTTGGAAGGTACGACAGGAAGCGCTTGACCGCGTCGATGGCTTCCTCGTCGGTATCCACCGCGAGATCAACCATTCCCGTTTTCTCGGTGTGCATTTTCCAGCCGCCCAGTTCCTCGCCTTCAACCGGCTGACCGATGGCCATCGACGTCACACGGTGGCTTGCCACGGCAAATGTCGCGCCCTTGCGCATCACTACAAAGTCCGAAAGGCTGGCATACCACGCCGAATGTCCGTAGCAACTGCCCAGCAGGGCGGATGCCCAGGGCGTCTGGCGCAGCCGCTGGTATTCGGCACCGTCCTGCCCGACGATTGAACGGCCGTTTGCGCCCATGCGATCCGGCACGCGCGCACCGCCTGTTTCCCCGAAAAACACGATGGGCAGGCCGCGCCGCGTGGCAACCTGCTTTACATGCTTCACTTTTTTCTGTGCGGTCAGTGCGCTGGTTGCGCCAAGCACGGTAAAGTCATTGGATATAACCGCCACTTCACGGTCGTCGATCCGGCCAAAACCCACAACCTTGCCGTCGGCAGGCGTGCGCGCCCGCATCTCCGGACGGGCGGAGGTGGCAAACATGCCCGACTCGAAAAAGCTTCCGCCATCCAGCAGACGCTCCACACGCTCACGTGCATTGAGTATGCCCTGCGATTTCCGGCGCGCCAGTTTTTCTGGTCCCCCCATTGCCATCGCCCTTGCGCGACGCTCTTCCATCTCCTGCAACATTGCGCTAAATGGCATGTTCTTCCCCTCCTTTTTGGATAGCTGATTTACTCTCTAGAGAAATCAGCATTAAAACTGTAGGTCAAGGTTGCGACGCTGATATATTATTCAGAAACAAAAGTGATTGCTTCGCCGTGCATGCTAGGAGGAAACCCCATGATCCGAAATACGGTAATGATCGTAATGGCATCGCTGTTTGCAGCGGGCTCTTGCCTGGCGCAGTCCACCTGGAAACCGGAGCACAACGTGGAATTCATGACCGGCACTGCCGCCGGCGGCGCCCTTGATCGCAATGCGCGCCTGATCCAGAGCATCATCCAGCAGCGGGGCTGGGTGAACGTGCCGTTTACCGTTGTCAACAAGTCCGGTGGTGGCGGAGCCGTGAGCTGGGCTTACATGAACCTCCGCCCGGGCGACGGTCATTACCTGTCGCTGGCCTCGATCGTATTGATGACCAACAAGATCACCGGTGCCAATCCGATCACCTATACCGACCTTACGCCGATCGTCCACCTGATGTCCGAATATCAGGCGATGGCGATCCGCGCCGACTCGCCGTTCAAGACCGGAAAAGAACTGATAGAACGTCTTCGTGCGGACCCGACGTCCGTCACGTTCGGTCTCGGGACGCCTCGCGGCGGATCCAGCCATATCAGCATCAGCCTGTTGGCGAAGGCCGCGGGCATCGATGCGCGGAAACTGCGCTTCGCGGTATTCAAATCCGGCGGAGAGGCGGCGGTGGCCCTGCTGGGCGGCCACGTCGATGTCGTCGCGTCCAGCGCCAACAATTATGTCAGGCATGTCGAGTCCGGAAAGATGCGCATACTCGGAGTCGCCTCGCCTCAGCGCCTTAACGACGGGTTTGCCAACGTGCCGACATGGCGCGAACAGGGGTTTGACGCAGTATTTGCAAATTGGCGCGGCATCTATGGCCCCAAGGGTCTGAGCGCCATGCAGATCGCCTACTGGGAAGACGTGTTCGCCAAGATTGTCGAAACCGATGAATGGAAGCAGGAACTGAGGCGCAATCTTTCGGTACCCACCTTCATGCGCCACAAGGAAATGACTGGTTTTCTGAATGCAAATTTCCAGCAGTTCCATGAAATCCTCTCGGAATTGGGGTATGCGAAGTAAGCGCTTCATTGCCGTAACTGATCCGGCATTGAAATTCCTGTAACAGGCATGAAGCCCGTTCCGCTCAGTGATCGAGAACAGACAAACTTCTCGAACTGACTGACGGCCGCAAGGGCGCCACCAGCGTTGTTCAATTCGTCGTATACCGGGATTCCGCTGGTCGCCGCACGCAGCCGGAATTGCCGTTTCTGTTCCTCCAGCACTGGATCGCCATCCGAACGCAGCGCCATGACGAAGTGTGATTGGCCTGAATAGGACTCCTTAACCTTCAAGGCAGCTTGAACTAGCGTATCGAGCGTTTCAGCCTTGCCATAGCCTTTGAACGCCGTCATGTTCAGATGCATGATCAAAGCATCAGGTTTGTCGAGCTGGTAAATTGTTTCTAGTATCTTCGAGGCTGCAGCACCACCATCCTTGCGGAAGTTTCCCCCCGGAATGTCGACAGGATTGTTGATGGACGAGCCTGGCAGCAGTTCGATTGCTTCGAGCGCATGTCGCGTTTCATCTGAAAATGGCGCCACCGTCAGGCCATGTTCGGAAAGATAGTCGGCTGCGAGAACGCTGGTCCCGCCACCATTTCCGAACAGTACGACCTGCTTCGTCGGATGCTTGACAGCTGGCGTGAGCATCTGGAATGCGAGCAGAGTGTCGATCAGTTCCTCTACCGACTTAACAAGAATGCATCCGGTCTGCCGTGACAACGCCTGCCATGCACGATCGCCGCCGCCCAGCGCTCCGGTATGCGATTCCGCTGCCGCCTTGCCCTCGGGGGTGCGGCCGCCTTTCAGGATTACCACCGGCTTGAGTCCCTGCGTGGCGCGAAGTATGTCAAATAGCCGGCGACCGTCGCGCGCAGATTCGACATATAGACCGATGACTTTGGTCTCCTCATGCGCCAAGTAATACTCCACGAAATCACTCAGTCCGAGATCCGCGCAGTTACCCACAGTCACCAGGCCTGAAAAAGCCAAGCCCCGGTTAGATCCGCGCCGGACGATGTCAACTCCCAGCCCCCCACTTTGGGACAGTACACCGACGGATCCCGATGGCTGCGGCCCGATTTCCGTCCATGTGATGCCGCCACGGGGCGAGAATACTCCTACGCAATTGGGCCCGATGAGCCGCATCCCGCCTTGCCGAGCTGCCTTTACCAACTCCACCTCAAGAGCAGCTCCACCTTCACTCTCCGAAAATCCGCTTGAGACAACCTGTGCAAACCGCACCCGTCCATTGGCCTTTGCCAGCAACGGGATCACGTCTCGACCAGGAATAGCGATATAGGCATAGTCGACAGTTTTCGGGAGGTCGGAAAAACTGGCATATGCGGGAATACCGTCGATTTCCGCCGCAATGGGATGGATCGGATATATCGAACCGGTGTAGCCGAACGCCCGGATGCGTCTGATCAGCACATTGCCCCGGCCACCGCCTTTCGATGACGCGCCAACTACAGCAACGCTGGTCGGTTCGAACAAGGGGCGAAAGCGGTCGACGATCTCGGAAGATTTCTCGACTGTGACGCCAAACGGGGGAAAGCCGGGTGAAACCATCTCAGCCTTCCAGAACTGCAACCACTTGATTTTCCGCGACAGGATCCGACTGTTTGACAAGTATTTCCTTAACCACGCCACCGTCCTCGACAATCACCGGAATTTCCATTTTCATCGATTCAATGACTATCAACACATCGCCCGCCTCGACCTGATCGCCTGGAGCAGCTTTTATCTGCCAGACCGTTCCAGTGATTTCCGAACGCACATCAATTCTTGCCATGGTCAAACTCCTTTTACAAAAAATCCACGGGCTGACTCTGGAGCAATCTAAATGCTGCGGCTCCTGCCGCCATCCACGTTGATGGCTACGCCGGTGATCATTGCCGCACTGGATGAGGCCAGGAACACGGCCAATCCGGCAATATCCTTCGGCATGACTACCCGCCCCAGCGGTACTTCGCGGTTTAGGTATTTTTTTGCTTCTTCAGTTGAAATCCCGCGATCCTTCGCGGTCATGTTCACCAACTCCGTCCACCGACCGGTATCCGTCGAGCCGGGATTGATGGCATTAACGGTGATGCCCTGCGGTCCCAGTTCATTAGCCAGTGCCTTGGTAATGCCCAATGTGGCGAGATTGATTGGTGACGACATCACCGAGAACGGCCCCGCTTCACGGCCGCGCGTTCCGGCAACATTGATGATGCGTGCCTGATCCGATTTTCTCAGCAGCGGCAGGCAAATGCGCGTCATCCTGACCAGCCCAAACGGTTTGACATTGAAATTGCGCTCCCATGCATCATCGGCAATGTCTTCCAGACGCCCGCGGGTTGCACCACCCGCGCAATTGACAAGAATGTCGCAACCGCCAAGCGTCTCTGCAGCTCTCGCAACCGCCTGTGCAAGTTTTTCCGGGTGCTGCATGTCCAGTTCACAAACCACCGTACGAATCTCCGGATTTTTTCCGGCTAGCTTGGCGGCTAGTGCATCGCATCGCGTCAAATCGCGTCCAAACAAGGCAACGCTGACACCTTCCGCCGTCAAGGCGGTGGCAATTTCGGTGCCAATGCCGCGCGAAGCTCCGGTAACAAAAGCCTTGCGCCCTTTGAGTCCGAGCTCCATAAGTCCACCTTTAGTGGTTACATCGGCTATGAGCAGGCTATCGCCATCCCCCTGCGCGTTCGTCCGGTTGAGTGCTTCATTCCCCGGAACTCTTTTTTTGTCGCCAATGTTATTGGTGCGATGGAAAAGAATAACAATTGCAAGAATTCCATTCAAGAATATGATGTTATTCTAGTATCTTAAATTGAGATACTGAGATCACCCCATGAAGCTTCAACAATTGCGATATGTTGTAGAAGTTTTTCGTCATGACAATCACTTGTCGGCGGCAGCGGATTTTCTGAACACTTCGCAGTCCGGGGTCAGCAAACAGATACAGTTGCTCGAATCTGAACTGGGGTTTTCGGTGTTTCAGCGCAAGCGCAATCGTATCCTCGGCCTCACTGAGCCCGGCCGAAGGATCATTGAGATTGCGCAGCGTGTCATCGGCGATATCGAGAGCTTAAAAGCCGTTCGCGATGATTTTGCAACTCAGGATGAGGGCAGCCTGACCATTGCCACAACACATACCCCCGCACGTTACATTCTGCCGGAGATTATTGAAAAATTCGTGCGCCGCTACCCGCTTGTCAAAATCGGTTTGAGACAGGGTAATCCAACCCAGATATGCGAAATGGTGGAAACGGGGGATGCCGATATTGCAATGGGCACTGAAACCAATCAACCGTTTCCGAATCTGGTCCGCATGCCCTGCATGCAACTCTCACGCTGTGTGGTAGCGAAGCGGGGTCACCCGATACTTCGAGCCAGACAGATCACGCTAGCGGAAATCGCAAAATACCCCGTCATCACGCATGATCCTGCATTCAGCGGCCGGTGGCGGGTCATGGAAGCATTCCGCAAACAAGGATTAAAACCACAGTTTATTTTCGGAATCGTCGACGCGGATGTCAGCAAAGCCTACGTCGAACGCGGTTTCGGCATTGCAATCCTGTCAGCAGTATCTGTGGATGCAAAACGCGATGCCGGGCTACAGGCGCGGGATGTCAGTCACTTGCTGGAGCCCAATACGGCCTATATCTCGCTCCGGAAAAACGGCTATTTCCGGCAGTTTGTATTTGACTTCATCAATCAGGTTTCACCTGAACTTACGCCGGACCGGGTCGCGGCACTACTCAATGGCACACTGAAAAAAACTGTCAAACCAAGCCGCAGACGGAATCCCGCGTGAAACTCTGTTTTATCTGCGCGCAGCCTTGAAACGCTCATAGCTCGCCAGCGCCGCCAGCGGGTGCCCGGCATTAGCCATTTCGTCATACACCGGTACGCCCAACGCCACCGCCTTGTCGCGGAATTCGCGTTTGCTTGCTTCCAGTGCAGGTTCGCCGTCGGAACGCAGGACCAGGATGAAATGCGACTGGTCCGGATATTTTTGCTGCACACGCATCGCGGCAGCGACCAGGTTTTCCAGCACTTCGGGTTTGGTGCGCCCGACGAAGGCAGACAGGTTCAGGTGCATCACCAGCGCCTCGGGTTTGCCCTGGC
>Ga0105090_10002433_pt1 | contig 10387 bp, 10 predicted proteins | sample PPLLak3March2015_FD_79110 | JGI IMG/M metagenome (GOLD analysis project Ga0105090, IMG submission 79110) | Freshwater sediment microbial communities from Prairie Pothole Lake near Jamestown, North Dakota, USA - PPLs Lake P7 Core (1) Depth... | ecosystem: Environmental > Aquatic > Freshwater >... | reverse complement strand
GCGCTGCTGGCCGGTGATGTCGACGGCATCCCGCGTTTCGGCGCCTTGCAGGCGATCAAGCAGTTCCAGGCCGACAAACGCTTTACGGTGCAGGTGGGCAGCACGGCCGGCAAGGGCATCCTCGCCATCAACAACCGCAAGGCGCCATTCAACGACGTGCGCGTGCGCCGCGCCATCACCCACGCCATCGATCGCCAGGCCTTCATCGACGGCGCGCAGGAAGGGCTGGGCCGTCCCATCGGCAGCCACTTCGCGCCCACCGACCTGGGTTATCTGGACCTCACCAAGGTCACGGCCCACGACCCCGAGAAGGCCAGGGCGCTGCTGCGCGAGGCCGGCGTCAGCACGCCGCTGAACGTGACGCTGACGCTGCCGCCGCCGCAATACGCCCGCAAGGGCGGCGAGATCGTCGCCGCGCAACTGGCCAAGGTTGGCATCAACGCCAAGATCGAGAACGTCGAGTGGGCGCAGTGGCTGGCCGGGCCCTTCAAGGGCAATTTCGACCTCACCATCATCAACCACGTCGAGCCGCTGGACTACGCCACCGCCTACGCCGACCCGAACTACTACTTCGGCTACGACAGCGCGCGCTTCCGCGGTTTCGTGGCCACGCTGGCGGCCACCAGCGACCAGCGCGAGAAGGCGCGGCTTTGGCGCGACATCCAGCGCCAGCTGGCCGAGGACGCGGTCAACGCCTTCATCTGGAACCCGGCGCAGGTGGCGGTCTTCAAGCGCGGCCTGCGCGGCCTGTGGAACAGCTCGCCGATCTTCGCCAACGACATGGCGGCGGTGAGCTGGGCGCCGCGCCCGGCCTGAAGCCACCGTCGGCGGGGGCCGGCCGAGAGCGCGCTACATTCCGCCTCATGTCTCACGCAGACCCCCGCGGCAACCCCACCGGCAGCGCCAGCGTGGCGGCGCGCGACGCGGCCGAGCAGGCGCTGTGGCGGATGATGTCGTTCTACGACACGCCGCTGGCCGACCTCGACGCGGCTGCGGCTGCCGACCCGGGCTGGGCGCTGCCGCACGTGATGAAGGCGGGCTTCCTGCTCAGCCTCACCGAACCGACGCTGCTGCGCGAGGCCGACGCCCACCTGTCGCACGCACGCGGCCTGGCCAAGGAGGCGCCGGCACGCGAACGCGCGCACCTCGAAGCGGTGCAGCTGGTGCTGGAGGGCCGGTGGCACGCCGCCTGCCGCTGCTGGGACGCATTGCTGCTGCAGCACCCGCGCGACGCGCTGGCGCTGCAGTGGGCGCAGCTGTGGGACTTCTATCGCGGCGACGCGAACGGTCTGCGGCTGCGCCCGGCGCGAGCGCTGCCGGACTGGGACGCGGCCGATCCGCTGCATCCCTACGTGCTGGCGCTGCACGCCTTCGGGCTCGAGGAAAGCAACCTCTACCCGCAGGCCGAGGATACCGGCCGCCGCGCGCTGGACGCCAACCCGCGCGTGCCGTGGGCGGTGCACGCCGTGGCCCATGTGATGGAGATGCAGGGTCGCTTCGAGGAAGGCGCGGCCTGGTTGCGCCTGCACCAGCCGGCGTGGGCTGAAGGCAATGGCTTCGCGTGCCACCTGTGGTGGCACAAGGCGCTGTTCAGGCTGGAGGCGCTGGACACCGCCGGCGTGTTGCGGCTGGTCGACGCGCACCTGAGCGGCGACGCGCTGCAGATCACGCTGCAGCGCGTCGACGCGGCAGCGATGCTGTGGCGGCTGCATCTGCTCGGCGAGGACGTGTCGGCGCGCTGTGCCGAGGTGCTGTCAGGCTGGGGCCTGGCCGACGAACACGCCGGCCACTATGCCTTCAACGACGTGCATGCGGTGATGGCCATGATCGGCGCCGGTGAGGTCGCGCGAGCCGAATCCTGGCTGGCACGCTGCGCAGAACGCGCGCTGCAGCCCGCCGAAGCCGGCCGCAGCAATCACCAGATGGCGCGCGAGGTCGGTCTGCCGCTGATGCGCGGGCTCGTCGCCCTGGCCCACGGCGACGCCGACGGCGCTGCCGACCTGATCTACCCGGTGCGTTCGGTGGCGGCGCGGCTCGGCGGCAGCAATGCGCAGCGCGACCTCGTCGACCAGACCCTGCTGGCGGCGGCGGCGCAGGGCGGCCGGCGCGACATCGGCCGCGCGCTGGTCAACGAGCGTTCGATGGCCAAGCCGGCGACGCCGCTGACGCGGCACTGGATCGAGCGCCTGGCGCTGCCGACACAGGCCAGGGCCTGAGTGGCAGGGCCGGCGGGAGGGAGCATGTCCGAATACGCCGCTCAGGTCGAATGGCAGCGCAACCCGCTGGAGACCTTCACGGACCACCGCTACAGCCGCCGCCACCTGCTGCGTTTCGACGGCGGCGTGGAGATCCCCGGGTCGTCGTCGCCCAGCGTCGTGCCGCTGCCGCTGTCCGATGCCGGCGCCGTCGACCCCGAGGAGTTGTTCGTGGCCTCGCTGTCCAGCTGCCACATGCTGTGGTTCCTGTCGTTGGCGGCCGGGCAGGGTTGGCGCGTCGACCGCTACGAGGACAACGCCGTCGGCACGCTGGCTCGCAATGCTGCCGGCCGGATGGCCATGACACGGGTGACGCTGCGGCCCTGCGTGCGCTTCGCCGGCGAACGCCTGCCGACACCGGCGCAGTTGCAGGCCCTGCACGATGCGGCGCACGAGGCGTGCTTCATCGCCAGCTCGGTGACGACCGAATTGCGCTGCGAGCCGCAGCCCTGAGCGCGCGCCCGCTGCCCCACTTGGCGCGGGGGTCTTGAAGAACGGCCGCTGCGCGCCCAGATGGTCGGGTGACAACCGCCGCCGCCGTGCTGTTCCTCGCCGGTCTTGCACTGGCCGTAGCCTCCTGGCTCTGGGGCCCGCCTCTGCTGGCCTCGCTGCGGCGCCTGCGTGTGCGTCGGCAGCCGTTTCCGCCGGCCTGGCGCGAGATCCTGCGCCGCCGCATGCCCGGCTTCGCGCGCTGGCCGGCGGACGTGCAGCTGCAACTGAAGAAGCACGCCCAGGTGCTGCTGGCCGAGAAGCCGTTCATCGGCTGCGGCGGCCTGTCGATCACCGACGAGATGCGCGTGCTGATCGCGACGCAGGCCTCGCTGCTGCTGCTGAACCGGCGCGCCGGGTACTTTCCCAACCTGCGCCAGGTGCTGGTCTACCCCGGCGCCTTCGTCGTCGACCGCACGGCCGCCGGCCCCGGCGGCCTGGCGCGCGACGAGCGCCGCGTGCTGGCTGGCGAATCGTGGCAGCAGGGGCAGGTGATCCTGTCGTGGGACGACGTGCTGGCCGGCGCCGCCGATCCCGGCGACGGCCGCAACGTCGTGATCCACGAATTCGCGCACCAGCTCGACCAGGAAAGCGGCTTTGCCAACGGCGCACCGTTTCTCGGTCGACGCGAGCGCTATGCCCGCTGGTCCGCGGTGCTGGGCCTCGAGTTCGCGGCGTTGCAGCAGCGCCTGGTGCGCGGCGAGACGGGGTTGATCGAGCCCTACGCCGCCACCGATGCGGCCGAGTTCTTCGCCGTCGTCAGTGAACTCTTCTTCGAACGGCCGGCCGCGCTGGCGGCGGAACACCCGGCGCTGTACGGCGAGCTGGCGCGCTATTACCGGGCGCACCCGCTGCTCTGGTGATGCCCAGGCGTGATCCTCCTCGTTGACGAACGTTTGATCGGTCGACGCCACCTCTAACGCCCGGCTAATCGTTCCATTAGCTTGTGTTAAGGTTTCACATTAGCGCGTGCATTTGCCAGATCGAGAGACGACGCGCTGCCGGTGCGTTTGAATGCGTCGGCCAGGGAGCTCTCACCACCGGACGGACCGATGAAAAAGACCTACGCCCAGATCGTCAAGCAGATCGAAACGCTCAAGCAGGAAGCCGACAAGTTGCGGCGACAGGAGATCGACGGCGTGGTTTCGCGCATCCGCGAAGCCATCGAGCATTACGGCCTGACGGCCGAGGATCTGGGCCTGGCCGCCAAGGCCCCGCGCGCGCCGAAGGCGGCGGGCAAGCCAGTGGCCAAGACCGGCCGCAAGTCGGCCAAGACCAAGGCCGCCACGCGTGCGGTGAAATTCCGCGACGAGGCCGGACGCACGTGGGGCGGCATCGGCAAGCGTCCGCAGTGGCTGCGCGACGCGCTTGCCGCGGGCAGGACGTTGCAGGATTTCGCCGTTCAATAAGGCACTGGCAGCGCCGACGGTTACGGCGCCACTGTCTGGCGAACGGCGTGGTCCCACGCCGCCATGCGCTCGGCCGCCCGTTCGCGCGGCAGCGTCGGCATGAAGCGCCGCTCCTCGCGCCACAGCGCCGCCAGTTCATCGCGGCTGCCGTAGACGCCGGCCGCCAACCCGGCCAGATAGGCGGCACCCAGCGCAGTGGTCTCGGTGACCTGCGGCCGCACCACGGGGATGCCCAGCAGGTCGGCCTGGAACTGCATCAGCAGGTCGTTGACGCAGGCGCCGCCGTCGACACGCAACTCGGCCACCGGCGCCGCGTCGCCGGCCATCGCCTGCAGCAGCGCCGCGCTCTGGAAGGCGATGCTCTCCAGCGCCGCACGGGCGATGTGCGCCACCGTGCTGCCGCGGGTGAGGCCGACGATGGCGCCGCGCGCGTCGGGCTTCCAGTAGGGCGCGCCCAGGCCGGTGAACGCCGGCACGACGATGACGCCGCCGCTGTCGGGCACGCTTTCGGCCAGCGCCTGCACCTCGCCGCTGCCGGCGATGGCGCGCAGGCCGTCGCGCAGCCACTGCACGACCGCGCCACCGACGAACACGCTGCCCTCCAGCGCATATTCGGGCGCGGCCGTGGTCTGAGCCGCGGCGGTGGTGACGAGCCCATGCCGCGAGGTCTCGAAGCGCCCGCCCGTGTGCATGAGCATGAAGCAGCCGGTGCCATAGGTATTCTTGGCCAGACCGGGCTCGAAGCAGGCCTGCCCGAACAGCGCCGCCTGCTGGTCGCCGGCGATGCCGGTGATCGGGATCGGCGCGCCGAACAGCGTCGTCTCGCCGTAGACATGGCTGGAGGGAAAGACCCGCGGCAGCACGCTGTCGGGCACGTGCAGCGCCTTCAGCAATTCGTGGCCCCAGACGTTGTGGCGGATGTCGAACAGCATCGTGCGCGAGGCGTTGCTCACGTCGGTGGCGTGGACCCGGCCCTGCGTCAGCTTCCACAGCAGCCAGCTGTCGATGGTGCCGAAGGCCAGCTCGCCCTGCGCCGCGGCGATGTGCGCGCCGTTCACGTGGTCGAGCAGCCAGCGGATCTTGGTGGCGCTGAAATAGGGGTCGATGACGAGGCCGGTGGCGGCCCGCACCACGTCGGCCAGCCCCTGCTCGCGCAGTTGCGCGCACAGTGGTTCGGTGCGCCGGTCCTGCCAGACGATGGCGTTGTGGATTGGCCGGCCAGTGCGGCGATCCCACAGCAAGGTGGTCTCGCGCTGGTTGGTGATGCCGATGGCGGCGATGTCGGCCGCACCCAGGCCCGAGGCGGCCAGCGCTTCCTGCGCCACCGCGAACTGCGTGGCCCAGATCTCCTCGGCGTCGTGCTCGACCCAGCCCGGCTGCGGAAAGAGCTGCCGGAATTCGCGCTGCGCCCGCGCCAAGATGCGCCCGCTGCGGTGGAAGACGATCGCGCGTGAACTGGAGGTGCCCTGGTCCAGCGCCAGCAGGTGGTCCTTGGCCATCATGTGTCTCCTTTTGGCGGAGACTCTGCCACAGCCCGCGCAGCGGCGGGTTCAGGATCAGTTCAGGTACATGCCCAGGTAGCGCCGGCCGTAACCCACGGCGTCGGCATCCGGACAGGCGTTGAACCATTCCACCAGTTGCTTGCGGGCGCGCTCGCGCTGTTCGCCCTTGTCACGCAACACCACTTCCAGCAGTTGCTCGAAGGCGGCGCGGAAGTTGCCCTCGTAGACGAGCAGCGCCGCCAGCTCGAAGCGGGCCTCGAAATCCTTGCCATCGGCGGCGATGCGCGCGGCCAGTGCCTGCGGGTCGCCGGCGGGGCGGTTCAGGGCCAGTTGCAGCCGCGCCGACAGGGCGGCATGGCGATCGTCGCGCGCCGCAGCGGGCAGGCCCGCAAGCAGGGCCTGCGCGTCGTCGAGTGCGCGGCGGTCGAGCAGGCGTTCGGCCAGATCCAGCGTGGCGCCCGCGTGACCGGGTTCGATGGCCAGCGCGTTCTTCAGCAGCGCCTCGGCGGTGGCGGCGTCCGGGGCGGCCGCGGCATCGGTGCGCAGCTGCTCCGTCGGCGAGACCTGCGGCTGCAGGTGGCGGTCGATGAATTCGCGGATCTTGGACTCGGGCAGCGCACCGACGAACTGGTCGACCGGCCTGCCGCCGACGAAGAGCACCACCAGCGGGATGCTGCGGATCTGCAGTGCCGCCGAGATCTGCGGCGCCTCGTCGGTGTTGAGCTTGGCGAGCACGAAACGGCCGCCATAGGCCTGCGCGAGCTTCTCCAGCACCGGGCCGAGCGAACGGCAGGGCCCGCACCAGGGCGCCCAGCAGTCCAGCAGCACCGGCACGTCGAGCGAGCGCTCGAGCACCGTCTTCTCGAAATCGGCCTCGCTGACGTCGAAGGACAGGACCGGAGCGGTGGCGTCGGGCGCCTTGGCGGGTGGATTGAAGCTGTAGCCGCCGGTATCGAAGCTGGTCTTGGCAAACATGTGGATCCGTCCCTTGATTGACGTGGGCGTGTCGTCACGCCGGCAGGGCGCGGCGGCGTGACGGCCCGAGTCGGATCTTAGCTGCCCGGCGGCCCGGACCGCGTCGACGGTGCCGGGCGGCCGTTGCCGGTCAGGGGTACAGGCCGCGTTCGGCGCGCGCGGTCAGGATGCGTTCGCAGGCCACGGCGAAGGTGGCGGTGCGCAGCGTGATCTTGTGGCGATCGGCGGTGTCCCAGATGCGCTTGAGGGCGCCGATCATGATCTTGTCCAGGCGCAGGTTGATCTCGTCTTCGGTCCAGAAGAAGCTGCTGAAGTCCTGCACCCACTCGAAATAGCTCACCGTGACGCCGCCGGCGTTGCAGATGACGTCGGGCACGACCAGGATGCCGCGATCGGCCAGGATGTCGTCGGCCGACGGCACCGTGGGACCGTTGGCGCCTTCCAGCACCAGCCGGGCCTTGATGCGGCGCGCGCGGTCGGCGGTGATCTGGCCTTCCAGCGCGGCCGGGATGAGGATGTCGCAGGCGACGTCCCAGAACTCCTCGTTGGCCATGAACTCGCCGCCCTTGAAGCCGCCCACGCCGCCGGTGGATTTGACGTGCGCCATGAGGTCGGCCATGTCGAAGCCGCGGTCGTTGTAGATGGTGCCGGTGTGGTCCTGCGCCGCGACGATCTTGCCGCCGGCCTGGTTGAAGAGTTCGGCCGCCGCCGAGCCGACGTTGCCGAAGCCCTGTACCGCCACCCGCGCACCGTCGAGCTCGAGATTGATGCGCCGTGCCGCCTCGCGCCCGGTGACGAAGACACCGCGCCCGGTGGCCTTGACGCGGCCCAGCGAGCCGCCCAGGTCGACCGGCTTGCCGGTGACGACACCGGTCGCGGTGGATCCGGTGTTCATCGAATAGGTGTCCATCATCCACGCCATGATCTGCGGGTTGGTGTTCACGTCCGGCGCGGGAATGTCGCGCTGCGGCCCGATGATGATGCCGATCTCGCTGGTGTAGCGCCGCGTCACGCGCTCCAGCTCCTTGTTCGAGAGCTGCTTGGGGTCGACGCGGATGCCGCCCTTGGCGCCGCCGAAGGGCAGGTTGACGGCAGCGTTCTTGACGCTCATCCAGGCCGCCAGCGCCATCACTTCCTCCAGCGTCACGTCGGGGTGATAGCGCACGCCGCCCTTGCCGGGGCCGCGGCTCAGGTTGTGCTGGACGCGGAAGCCCTCGAAGTGCGCCACGCGGCCATCGTCCAGCTCGATCGGCACGTCGACGATCAGCATGCGCTTGGGGTGCTTGAGCGTCTCGATCCAGCGCGCGAGGTGGCCGAGGTAGGGCGCCACGCGGTCGACCTGCATGAGGTAGGTGCCCCAGGGGCTGTCGGGCGTGGGCTGGACGAAGGAAAGCGATGAACTCATGTGGTCTCCTCGGGATGTTGGGATCGACGCGGCTTCCGGGCCGGGGTCCGATCGACACGGCCCCTCGTGGATGGCCGCGCCGGCGCCGCTGCTCGCGTCCTGCACTGTAAGCGGCGCCGGGGGCTCCGAGATCGGGTGCTTCCATGCATCCTGTGCATGGGGTTGGCGGGCCGAAGTCATTGCCGGGCTGGCTACACTGCCCGCCATGAAGGAAGCGACGATCGGATTCATCGGCGGCGGCAACATGGCGCAGGCGCTCATCGGTGGCCTTCTGCGTGGCGGGCGGGCGCCGTCGTCGATCGTCGTCGTCGAGCCGGCGCCGGCGCAGCGCGAACGCCTGGCGCAGGCCTTCGGCGTGGCCGCGCTGGCGGCGGCTGACGCCCGGCTGTCGGCGGCCGGCACCGTGGTCTGGGCCGTCAAGCCGCAGTTCTTCGCCGCCGCGGCGGCACCGTGCGCAGCCTTCGTCGGCGGCGCGCTGCAGCTCAGCGTGATGGCCGGCATCCGCAGCGATGCGCTGGTGCGCGTCAGCGGCAGCGAGCGCGTCGTGCGCGCCATGCCCAACACGCCGGCGCTCATCGGCCGCGGCATCGCCGGGTTGTACGCCCGTGACGCCGTGACCGCTGCCGAGCGCGCCGAGGCCGAGGCCCTGTTCGCGCCCACCGGGGCCGTGCTCTGGGTGGCGCTGGAGAGCGATCTGGACGCGGTGACGGCGTTGTCGGGATCGGGTCCGGCGTATGTCTTCTATTTCGTCGAGGCCATGATGCAGGCCGCGGCCGAGATGGGTCTCACGCCCGACCAGGGGCGGCAACTCGCGCTGGCCACCTTCGACGGCGCTGCCGCGCTGGCCGCGGCGTCGAGCGAGCCTCCCGAGGCCCTGCGCGCCCAGGTCACTTCGAAGGGCGGCACCACGCATGCCGCGATCAGCGCACTCGAGGACAGCGGCGTGAAGGCCGCGTTCGTGAAGGCCTTGCACGCGGCACGCCTGCGCGCCCGTGAACTGGGCGACGAATTCGGGTCGGCCTGAACTCAGCGCAGCGCCAGGTCGGCGGCCACGCCGCAGAAGACGGCGAAGCCCAGCCAGTGGTTGAGCCGGAAGGCCCTGAAACAGCCTTCGCGCGTACGGTCACGGATCAGCGTGTAGTGCCAGGCCGCCTGCGCCGCCGCCGCCGCGATGCCGATCAGGTAGACGCGGCCCAGGCCCAGCGACAGGCCCAGTGCCGCCCAGCTGGCGAGGTAGATCGCGTAGAACGCCATCACGGCGGCCACGTCCCAGCGGCCGAGCGTGATGGCCGAGGTCTTCATGCCCACCTTGAGGTCGTCGTCACGGTCGACCATGGCGTACTCGGTGTCGTAGGCCAGCACCCAGAACAGGTTGCCCAGCAGCAGCGCCCAGGCATGCGGCGGCACGGCGGCGTTGACGGCCGCCAGGCTCCACTCGGCGCCGCCCTGCGCGGCGGCAAAGGCCATCGGAATGCCGAAACTGAAGGCCACGCCCAGCACCGCCTGCGGCATGCCGAAACCGCGTTTGGCATAGGGGTAGGCCAGCGTCACCACCAACGCCGTGAACGACAGCAGGATCGCCGGCGGCGCCGTGGTCAGTACCAGGCCGAAGGCGGCCAGCGACAGCACCGCGCCCACGGCCAACGCCTCGGGCACCGAGACCTGGCCGCTGGTCACGGGGCGGCGCGCCGTGCGCTTGACGTGGCGGTCGAAATCCTTGTCGGCGACGTCGTTGACGCAGCAACCGGCGCTGCGCATGAGGATCGTGCCGAGTACGAAGACCACCACCAGGTGCCAGCCCGGCCAGCCGTCGGCGGCGATCCACAGTGCGCTGAGCGTGGGCCACAGCAGCAGCAGCCAGCCCGCCGGACGATCCCAGCGGATGAGGTCGAGGTACAGCGCCAGGCGTGAACGCGGCAGGGGCAGGGTGGGCACGGACAGATTATCGGCACACCGCCGGGCACACCTGCACCGGCGGCATACCCCTCCAGCCGCTTCTGGAACACCAGCCCCGCATGCTCGCGCAGGGCGTGGAACCTGATCTTCGGCCAGTACTCGCGCTGCCGCTGCTCAACGACTGTCGCCGGCCATCGGTTCGGCGTCCGGCACATGCGCCAGGGCGCGCTTGAACCTCGCCTTGGACGCACGCTTGGCGCGTGACTGCAGGTAGTCCTGAGCGCCCAGCGCCGCGAGCTTCTCGGCCAGCGCCGTGGCAATCAACTGATTGACCGAAACGCCCTCCTGCTCGGCATAGGCCCGCGCGTTTGCATGCAGCGATTCAGGGAGGCGGATGCTCATCGCACTCATCGTTGGTTCTCCTTCGGTCGGTTCATGAAGTCGGCGGGTGTCAGG
>Ga0105090_10002431_pt1 | contig 10390 bp, 8 predicted proteins | sample PPLLak3March2015_FD_79110 | JGI IMG/M metagenome (GOLD analysis project Ga0105090, IMG submission 79110) | Freshwater sediment microbial communities from Prairie Pothole Lake near Jamestown, North Dakota, USA - PPLs Lake P7 Core (1) Depth... | ecosystem: Environmental > Aquatic > Freshwater >... | reverse complement strand
GGAGATGTCGGTTGTGGTGCATCGCGCGGGCGCCGAGGCTGCACTGTTTGCATCAAGGGCGGCACAGGCATCGACGGAAGCTGGCGGCCTCGCCCCGGCTGTCGACCCTCTTTAGGACACATTTAGGACACCCCAAGAAAAAAAGCACCGGCGTTTCCGCCAAGTGCTTGATTTTTCTACCGATTTTGGTAGGCGCGATTGGACTCGAACCAACGACCCCCACCATGTCAAGGTGGTGCTCTAACCAGCTGAGCTACGCGCCTGGGTCAGCCTTGCAGTATATACGGCCCTGCGCGCAAAGACCGGTCGAGCCGGGCGCCGTCATTTGCGCCGGGCGTGACGTACGCCAGGCACGCGGCCGATCTGCGCCAGCACCGGCGCCAATCGCGAGGCATCGGACAGCTCCACGGTGAACGTCATCCAGGCCGCGCTGCGGTCCTTGGCGGACTGCGTATGCACGCCTGTCACGTTCATCTTGTCCTTGGCAAAGACCTCGGAAATGTCGCGCAGCAAACCCGGCCGGTCGGCGGCTTCCACCAGCACGTCCAGCGGGTAGACTGCCGGCTTGTCGCCGCCAGGCTGACCCCAGCCGACCTCGATGACGCGGCCCGGCGCCGTCTGCGCCATGTGGCGCAGATTGCTGCAGTCGGCGCGGTGCACGGCCACGCCGCGGCCGCGCGTCACGAAGCCGGCGATGGCATCCGGCGGCGCCGGGCGACAGCAGCGCGCCAGCGTGGTGAGCAGTGAGTCGATGCCCACCACGAGCACGCCGCCGCGCCCGCCACCCGCCTCGGCGCGCGGACGGTGTAGCAGCACACGGTCTTCGGCCGGTGCCGGCTCGGCGGGTCGCAGCACGGTCTCGATGTTGCGCAGCGAGAACTCGTCCTTGCCCACCACCTCGAACAGCGCCTCGGCGTTCCTGAAGCCCAGCTGGTCGGCCAGCGCGTCGAGCTTGACCGCCGTGCGGCCTACGCGCTGCAGCAGCTTTTCCACCGCCTCGCGGCCGCGCGCGATGGTTTCGCTCTGCACCTGGGCATTGAACCAGGCGCGCACCTTGGCGCGCGAGCGTGGACTGGCGATATAGCCCAGCTCCGGATTCAGCCAGTCCAGCGAAGGCCCGCCCTCCTTGGCGGCCACGATCTCCAACGTCTGCCCCGAAGCCAGCGGCTTGTTCAACGGCACCATGGCGCCGTCCACACGCGCGCCGCGGCAGCGGTGGCCCAGGTCGGTGTGCAGCGCATAGGCGAAGTCCACCGCGGTGCCGCCGGCCGGCAGGTCGATGATGCTGGCCTGCGGCGTGAAGACGTAGATGCGGTCGTCGAAGGCCGCGGCGCCGGCCTCGGCGCCACCCTGGCGCGAGGCGTCACGTTCCCAGGCCAGCAGTTCGCGCAACACGGCCTTGCGCGCCTCGGCGATGCGTTCCTCGAATTCGCCACCGGCTTGCGCGCCGCCGCTGCCGCGCAAGCCGCTCACGCCCGCATAGCCGCGCGCACCGGCTTCCTTGTACATCCAGTGCGCAGCCACGCCGTGCTCGGCGTGCTCATGCATGGCGCGCGTGCGGATCTGTACCTCCAGCGGCCGGCCGTCGCTGCCCAGCACCACGGTGTGCAGGCTCTGGTAGCCGTTGGGCTTGGGGCGTGCGATGTAGTCGTCGAATTCGCCTTCCATCGGGCGCCAGGCTTCATGCACGCGGGCCAGCGCGGCATAACAGGCAGCCACGTCGGGAACGATGACTCGCAGCGCGCGGGCGTCGAAGATGCGCGCGAACGCCAGCCCCTTGCCGTGCATCTTCTTCCAGATGCTGTACAGGTGCTTGGGCCGGCCCTGCACATCGGCAGCGATCCCGGCCGCGGCCAGTAGGACGGCAAGCTGTTGGCGCGCAGCTTCCACGCTGCGTTCGCGTTCGGCGCGCGTTTCGTCCACCTGCCGTGCCATGCGCTGGTATTCCGCCGGCTGCAGGAAGCGGAACGACAGATCTTCCAGTTCCCACTTGATTTGCCAGATGCCCAGCCGGTTGGCGAGCGGCGCAAAGACCTGCAGTGACTCCTGGGCGATGGCCTGCGGGCACGCCCGCTTGTTCGCCGCGAACCAGCGCAGCGTCTGCAGTCGCGAGGCCAGGCGCAGCAGCACCACGCGCAGGTCGCGCGAAAAGGCCAGCAGCATCTTGCGCACGCGCTCGGTCTGCAAGGCCGGCTGTCCGCCGCCGGCCCCATGCTCCTGCTGCGCCTCGCGCGCGGCGCGCTGGATCTGCACCAGCTTGCGCGTCAGCATCACCAGGCTGGCATAACTGTCGCCGAAGGCCTTTCGCACCACCTCTTCGGGGCGCTGCAGGTAGTCGCCCGCGTAGACCAGGTAGGCCGCCGCGCACAGCGATGGCGCGCCGCCGATGCCGGCCAGCAGCGACGCCACGCCGTCGGCATGACCCAGCGCGTCTTCGCCGGTATCCAGTGGCTGGCCGCTGAGCAGCGGCTCGGCAAAGGCACGGGCGCGGGCGACGGGGTCGGCACCGTCGGCCACTGCGCCGCCCAATCCGGCCGCGCCGGCCAGGTGAACGATGGCCGCGGCGTCTTCGGCGTTCAACGTCCCAGGTGCGCCCGGGCTCGCGCCGGCCGCAGCGCGCTTCATGGTTCGAGCAGGAACGCTCGCACCACAGCCCTTTGTTCGGGCTGCACCAGCATGGGCGCGTGGCCGATGCCCGCGAATTCGTGCAAGCGCGCCCGCGGGCCGCGCTGCGTCATGCCCACCGCGGTGTCGTGCGAGAGCAGGTCGGAGTCGGCACCGCGCAGCAGCAACGTCGGGCAGGCGACGCGGTCATAGCCCTGCCACAGCAGCGCCGCGCCGGCCGCAGCCATTTCAGTCGTGATGGCGCGGAAAGGCACGGCGATGGCCGGGTCGTAGTGCGGCTTGAAACCGTCACCGTCCGGGACCAGTTGCGGCCGGGTGAGCTGCAGCCACTGTTCGCGCGTGTGCGGGCCGAAACCCTGCGAGATGGCCTGCAGCGCGTCGGCGGCCTCTTCCAGCGTGCGCCAATGCGCCGGCTGGCCGAGATAGGCGCCAATGCGCTGCAGCGCGGCGGGCTGGATTGTCGGCCCCACGTCGTTGAGCACCAGCCGCCGCACCGGTGAGCCAGGCAGGCTGGCCAGCCCCAGGCCGATGAGGCCGCCCATCGAAGTGCCCACCCAGTCCACCTGCGCCACGTTCAGCCGCGCCACCAGCGTCACCATGTCGGCCACGTAATTTGGGATGGCGTAACCCAAGGGGTCGGCCAGGCGGTCGGAGCGACCGCGGCCCACCACGTCGGGGCAGACCACGCGGTACTCGTCGCACAGGTCGCGCGCCAGCGTGTCGAAGTCGCGACCCTGGCGCGTCAGCCCATGCACGCACACCAGCACGCGCGGATTGGCCGGCTCGCCCCACTCCCAGTACGCCATGCGGTGCAGGCCATGGCTGCCAAGGCACTGCACCGCATGCAGGCAGGGTTCATTGCTCGGTGAGGTCATCTTCGGTTCAGGCGGCGCTCGATAATCGTGGCATCCTAACAACCCTCCACCGGGAATCCACCATGCTCAAAGGCAAGACGGCTCTCGTGACCGGGTCCACCAGCGGCATCGGCCTGGGCATCGCCCGCACGTTCGCCGCCCAGGGGGCGCAGGTCATGCTGAATGGCTTCGGCGACTTCGAGGCCCCGCTGGCCGAGTTGCGCCAGGCCGGCGCCCGGGTCGTGTATCACGGTGCCGACATGAGCCAGCCCGCGCAGATTGCCGACATGGTCCAGGCCTGCGAAGCCGAATTCGGCGCCTGCGACATCCTGGTCAATAACGCCGGCATCCAGCACGTGGCGCTGGTGGAGAATTTTCCAGTGGAACGCTGGGACGCCATCATCGCCATCAACCTGAGCTCGGCCTTCCACACCATGCGCGCGGCACTGCCGGGCATGAAGGCGCGGCGCTGGGGCCGCATCATCAACGTGGCGTCGGCGCACGGTCTGGTGGCCTCGGCACAGAAGAGCGCCTACGTGGCGGCCAAGCACGGCATCGTCGGCCTGACCAAGGCCGCGGCGCTGGAGTGCGCCACCAGCGGCGTCACGGTGAACGCCATCTGCCCGGGCTGGGTGCTGACGCCGCTGGTGCAGAAGCAGGTGGACGCGCGCGCCGCTGCCGATGGCGTGGACGACGCCGAGGCCAAGCGACGGCTGCTGCAGGAAAAGCAGCCGTCGCTGCAGTTCACCACGCCCGAGCAACTGGCCGATCTCTGCGTCTTCCTGTGCACCGAAGCGGCGAAGAACGTCATGGGCCAGGCCTGGGCCATGGACGGTGGCTGGACGGCACAGTAGGCCCGGGCGATCGCGACGCCGCTACTTCCTCATCTGCACGCTGCCGCTCACCACGGCGGACACGGTGGCCTTGCCTGCTTCCACCGGCAAGGGCGCGTCCTCCATCGCCGCGCGCGAGGCCTGGGCGCGCATCATCGGCACTGGCATGCCACGCATCTCGTCGCCCGACACATTCACCTCGCGCACCGTGTAGCCGCCGAAGCCGAATTGCTGCGACACCGACTCGGCCCGGGCACGGAAGCGCGCAATGGCCATGGCCGCCACCTCGCCCTCGACCTTCTCGCGCGCCTCGCGCGACAGCGAGAACCCCGTGCGGGCGATCGTCAGCGTCTGGATGCGGCCGGTGAGCTGCGCAATGGCCTGCGCATCGCGGCCTTCCACCACCATTTCGGTGCTACCCTGCCAGCCGACGATGCCCCCCTGCCCCGCTGCCGGCCGGGCGCTGGCGGGCGCATGGCGCGGGTATAGCGAGAAGGCGCCTGTGCGCACCTCCAAGTGACCGGGTTTAGCGGCCTTGCGCGCCTCGGTCAGCGCCGCGTCCAGCGCTTGCTTCAGTTGCGACTGCACGGCGGCCGCATCCAGCCCTTCGCGGCTGGTGGAGAAGACGACGGTCAGCCAGTCCTGCGCCACGTCGATCGAGGCACTGGCGTTGAGCGTGACCACGTTTTCCGGCGGCGGCAGCGTCTGCGCCAGAACCGGCAGGCTGCCGGCCAGGCCGGCGACAATGGCCCAGTTTCGGAGGGCACTTCTTGGCAGCGTGGGCATGGACTTCCTTGCTGGGATTGAAACGATGAAAAACGATGAAGATTGCGCTTCGGCGAGCGCTGCCACTCAACCCGTGGTAAGCATCACGGGTTGACCGGCAGACATGGCCGAGGCCGCGAAAGACCTGTAACAGAAGGTACTCTCACCGCCAAAACAGCGGTCATCGCCCCGCACAATGCGGTTGTTACAAATTCGGAGCCGGTCATGAGTACCCCCGCCACCCCCCGCGCCGACCGCATTGTGGTCGTCGACGACGATGCCCGCATCCGCGACCTGTTGCGCCGCTACCTGTCGCAGGAAGGCTTCGACGTGCTGCTGGCCGAAGATGCCAAGGCACTGAACCGCGTGCTCACGCGCGAAACGGTGGACCTCATCGTGCTGGACCTCATGCTGCCGGGCGAGGACGGCCTGAGCATCTGCCGCCGCCTGCGCGCCGCCAACGACAGCACGCCCATCATCATGCTCACGGCCAAGGTGGAAGACGTTGACCGCATCGTGGGCCTGGAAGTGGGTGCCGACGACTATCTCTCCAAGCCTTTCAACCCGCGCGAACTGCTGGCCCGCATTCACGCCGTGCTGCGCCGCCGCCCGGCGCCCGAGGCGCCCGGCGCGCCGTCCAAGGAAGCCCAGGTCGTCACCTTCGGGCCCTTCGAATTCGACCTCTCGCTGCGCCGACTGTCCAAGAACGGCGAACAGATCGCGCTCACCACAGGCGAGTTCTCCATGCTGAAGGCGCTGGTGCGCCACCCACGCCAGCCGCTCTCGCGCGACAAGCTGGCACAGCTGGCGCGCGGCCGTGAATTCGAACCCTTCGACCGCAGCCTGGACGTACAGATTTCGCGCCTGCGCAAGATGCTCGAGCCCGACCCGGCGCAGCCGCGCTATATCCAGACCGTCTGGGGCGTGGGTTATGTCTTCGTGCCCGACGGCGCCAGCTGACCCCCAGCCGTGCCGCAACGCCCCCTGGGCCTGAGTCTCTTCTGGCGCACCTTCTTCCTGTTGGCCCTGCTGCTGGCCGGGGGCGTGTTTGCCTGGGTGCAGACACTGCGGGCCATGGAGTTCGAGCCGCGGGCGGTACTGGCCGCGCAGCAGACGGCGAGCTTGGTCAACCTGACGCGCGCCGCGCTGGAGCAGGCCGACGGCATCAACCGCGTCGCGCTCGTCAAGAGCCTGGGCGCGAAGCAGGCCGTGCGCATCCGGCCCCGCGAACCCGGTGACCGGTGGGAACCCTTCGCGGTGGATCGCTTCACGCGCCGCGTCAGCGAGGAGCTGATCGGCGCGCTGGGGGCCGACGCCGTGGTGGCACGCAACGTCAACGGCGAGCCCGGGCTTTGGGTGGGTTTCCCGATCGAACGCGACCGCTACTGGCTGCAGGCCGCGCCGGCACAGACCGGGCCGCTGAGCGGCGGCACCTTGGCCAGCTGGATCGGCATTGCGCTGGCGGCCACGCTGCTGGGCTCGGTGGCCATCGCGCGACTCATCAACCGGCCGCTGCAGCAACTCTCGTTCGCGGCCAGCCGCATCCGCGACGGCGATCTGGACTCGCGGCTGGACGAGAACACGCTCACCAGCGAGATCCGCGAAGTCAACCGCGGGTTCAACCGGATGGCGCGCGAACTGGCGCGGGTGGAGGAGGACCGCGCCGTGATGCTGGCGGGCATCAGCCACGACCTGCGCACGCCGCTGGCGCGGCTGCGGCTGGAAACCGAGATGAGCGTGCAGGACGAGGAAGCCAGGCGCAACATGGCCCTGGACATCGATCAGCTCGACGCCATCATCGACAAGTTCATGGACTATGCGCGCCCGGGCGAGACGCGGCTGACGCCAGTCAACGTGGCGCAGCTGGTCGACCGCGAGGCCGCAGCGCTGCGCGACCCGTCGCAGATCCGCATCCAGTCTCGCGTGCCGGCGGACCTGGAGGTGCTGGGCGACGAGACCGAGCTCGGCCGCGTCTTCCTGAACTTGTTCGAGAACGCCCGCCGCTACGGTCGCGGCACCGAAACCGGCCAGGCCGAGGTCACGGTGTCGGCGGTGCAGACGGGGCCGTGGGCAATCGTGAGCGTGCGCGACCAGGGGCCGGGCGTGGCCCCCGAGAAGCTGGCGCACCTGACGACGCCGTTCTTCCGCGGCGACGCCGCGCGCACGGCCGCCACCGGCGCCGGGCTGGGGCTGGCCATCGTGGACAAGGCCATGCAGCGCATCGGCGGCACGCTGGAACTGGCCAATGCGCCCGAAGGCGGGCTGGTGGCGCACCTGCGGCTCAGGCGCGTGGGTTGACGTCGGCAGCGGCGGGCGCGGTGCGCAGATCTTTCGTCAAGTCGCGAAGCGCTGCTTCGTCCAGCGTCTCGCGCCGCAGCAGTTCGCGGGCGCAGTGGTCCAGCGTGTGGCGGTGGCGCTCCAGGATGGCGGTGGCCCGCTCGAAGGCCGACATGACGATGCCGCGCAACGCCTCGTCGATGCGCTCCTGCGTGGCCGGACTCACCGGGCAGCCGCCGGGCGCCGGGCCCACGGCATCCAGGAAGCGCGGCGGCTGCGCCTCGTAGGCTACGTAGCCCAGCTGTTCGACCATGCCGTAGCGCGTGACCATGTCGCGCGCGATGTCGGTCACCTTGGCCAGATCGTCGGCCGCGCCGGTGGACAGGTGGCCGAAGACCAGCTTCTCGGCCGCGCGCCCGCCGAGCAGCACCATGATCTTGTGTTCGAGCTCCTCGCGCGTCATCAGGAAGCGGTCCTCGGTGGGCCGCTGGATGGTGTAGCCCAGAGCGCCGATGCCGCGCGGAATGATCGACACCTTGTGCACCGGGTCGGAACCCGGCAGCGAGAGTGCCACCAGCACATGCCCCATCTCGTGGAAGGCCACCACCTCACGTTCGCGCGCATTGAGCACGCGGTTCTTCTTCTCCAGCCCGGCGACGATGCGTTCGATGGCGACCGTGAAGTCGAGCAGCGTCACTTCGTCGGCACCGCGCCGCGTGGCGGCCAGCGCCGCCTCATTGCACAGGTTGGCCAGGTCGGCGCCCGAGAAGCCCGTGGTCAGCGCTGCCACCTGCTCCAGGTCGACGGCCGGCGCCAGCCGCACCTTCTTCACGTGCACCTTCAGGATCTGCACGCGCCCGGCCTTGTCGGGCCGGTCGACCAGCACCTGGCGGTCAAAGCGTCCGGCACGCAGCAGCGCCGGATCCAGGATCTCGGGCCGGTTGGTCGCGCTGAGCAGCACCAGGCCCGAGGAACTGTCGAAGCCGTCCAGCTCCACCAGCAGCTGGTTCAGCGTCTGCTCGCGCTCGTCGTGGCCGCCCACCGGGCCGGCGGCGCCGCGCGCACGGCCCAGCGCGTCGAGTTCGTCGATGAAGATGATGGCCGGCGCCTTGGCGCGCGCCTGCTCGAAAAGGTCGCGCACGCGCGCCGCGCCCACGCCCACGAACATCTCAACGAATTCGCTGCCGCTGATGCTGAAGAATGGCACGCCGGCCTCGCCGGCCACGGCCTTGGCCAGCAAGGTCTTGCCGGTGCCGGGCGGGCCCACCAGCAGCACGCCCTTGGGCATGCGCGCGCCCAGCCGGCCGTAGCCCTGCGGATCCTTCAGAAAGGCCACGATCTCCTGCAGCTCGGCCTTGGCCTCGTCGACCCCGGCGACGTCGGCGAAGGTGACGCCGGTGTCCTTTTCCACGTAGACCTTGGCGCGGCTCTTGCCCACGCTCATGAAGCCGCCCATCCCCATGCCCTGCTTGTCGAGCACGCGGCGGATGACGAAGAACCACAGGCCGAAGAACACCGCCGCCGGCACCACCCACGAGGCGATGTCGCGCAGCAGCGTGCTTTCCACCACCCGCGTGTAGGGCACGTCGTAGCGCGACAGCCGCTCGGCCAGGTCGGGCTCCACTCGGTTGGCCACGATCACCGTCTTGCCGCCGGGATCGGGGTTCTTCAGCTTGCCGGTGACGGTGGTTTCGCCCACCACCACCTCGGCCACGCGGCGGTCGGCCAGGGCCTGCTCGAAGACGCTGTAGGGCACCGGCTCCACTTGGCGCTGCGTCTGCCACAGGCTTTGCAGCCACACCAGCGACATGAGCGCCAGCAGCCAGTAGCCGACATTCCATTGTGTCTTGGGGTCGGACTTCACCGCGAAGCCTCCCGCGTCAGCCCAGGCCGGCGCGGCGCAACCGGGCGCGCAGCCGTTCGATCTCGTCCTGCAAGTCGGCCACCAGTGCCGCCAGTTCGGGCACGGCGTCGAAGTCACGCTCCAGCCGCACCATGCAGCGCACGCGTTGCAGCGCCACGGTGTCGAAGTGCCAGGCGGCGGCATCGACCCGGTGCGCCGCCAGCAACCCGGCTTGTACCCGCTCGGTCACCCAGTCCGGGCCGACCTCGGTGGCGCGACACAATTCGTCCAGCGTCAGCAACGCCTCTTCGGCCAGCACGACCAGCCTGTCTTGTTTCATGGCCATCGGTTCACTCCCCGCGCGCGGCGTCGGCCGCCGCCACCTTGCGGGCGTCGAAATCGGTCAGTTCCGCCGCCATCTGCTCATACAGCTTGCGCGCCCGCGGATCGAAGGCGCTGGGCAGCACGACACGCACCACCAGTTCCAGATTGCCCGGCGCGGCGCCGGGCAGGCCCTTGCCGCGCACGCTCAACTCACGCCCGCTCTGGGCACCGGCCGGCACACGCACTTTCAGGGTGGTGCCGTCCGGCAGTTCCACCGGGACCACCGCTCCCAGCGCGGCTTCCCAGGGTGCCACCGGCAGGTCGGCCACGAGATGCGCGCCGTCAATGCGAAAGCGCGGGTGGGGCTTGAAATGCACTTCCAGGAACAGGTCGCCCGCCGGCGCACCGCCCTGCCCCGCCCCGCCCTGCCCGGCCAGGCGGATCATCTGCCCGGGCTTGACGCCGAGCGGAATCTTCACATCCAGCGTGCGCGGCTGCAGCGAGACCCGGCCCTGCGCATCGACCTCGGGGCTGCGCAGCGTGACCTGGCGCGTGGCGCCGCGCCAGGCATCCTCGAGATCCAGCACGATCTTGGCGTGGTGGTCTTGGCCGCGCATCTCGAAGCGCCCGCCCGAGGCGCGCCTGTGCGGGCCGCCCCCGGCGCGGCCGAACAGTTCGGCGAAGAAGTCGCTGAACTCGCCCGCGTCCATGCCGGGCGCACCACGGCCGGAAAATTCGAAGCCGGCGTCCCAGTCGGGCGGAGGGGTGAACGCCTCGCCCTGGCGCCGGCCCTGGCCTACGGCGTCGTAGGCAGCACGGCGCTCGGGGTCGGAGAGCACCGCGTTCGCCTCGTTGATCTCGCTCATGCG
>Ga0105090_10002430_pt1 | contig 10395 bp, 8 predicted proteins | sample PPLLak3March2015_FD_79110 | JGI IMG/M metagenome (GOLD analysis project Ga0105090, IMG submission 79110) | Freshwater sediment microbial communities from Prairie Pothole Lake near Jamestown, North Dakota, USA - PPLs Lake P7 Core (1) Depth... | ecosystem: Environmental > Aquatic > Freshwater >... | reverse complement strand
CAGTTCGCGCATCACCAGTTCGCCGATGCGGTCGGAAGCCACTTCGCGCAGCGCCAGCTGCACCAGTTTTTCCTCGATGCGGTCGAGCGCCAGATCGATGCTCTCGGTGGTGACGGGGCGCTTCCTCATCGCCAGCATCATGCTGGCCTTGAGCTTGTCGCGGTCGTAATCGGTGCGGCTGCCGTTCTTCTTCACCACCTGCGGCAGTTGCAGTTCGACCCGTTCGTAAGTGGTGAAGCGCTTGTCGCAGGACAGGCAGCGGCGGCGGCGGCGCACGGTGTCGCCGTCTTCATTCTCCCGTGTATCGACGACCTGGGTATTAGGCTCGGCGCAATACGGGCATTTCATGTATCGCTCCCGGAGAGCGATACATGAAATGCCCGGTGGGCACAGTGTTGGCCATCCCCCCAGCCCCCTTCCCGCGGAAGGGGGTGACCAGTCACCTCCCCCACTTGGCGGGGGGCGAAGGCGGGGTTTCGCGGAGCACCGCTCCGCGCCGCCGAAGCCGGCAGGCTGTGCAAAGCCTGCCGTGGGCCGCAGGGAGGGGGTGCCCTCCCGGGAATGGGTGTATGGCGTTCAGCCATACACCGGAAACTTCTTGCACATCACCGACACTTCGCCGCGCACACGCGCCAGCACCGCTTCATCGTGCGGCGCATCGAGCACGTCGGCGATCAGATTGGCCACCTGCTCGGCTTCGATCTCGGTAAAGCCGCGCGTGGTCATAGCCGGCGTGCCGAGACGGATGCCGGAGGTGACGAAGGGCTTTTGCGGATCATTCGGGATCGCATTCTTGTTCACCGTGATGTGGGCCCGACCGAGCGCCGCCTCGGCGTCCTTGCCGGTGATGTTCTTGGCCTGCAGATCGACCAGGAAGACATGCGACTCGGTGCGCCCGGAAACGATGCGCAGGCCCCGGCTCTTGAGCACCTTGGCCATGACCTGGGCGTTGCCGATCACCTGCTCCTGGTAGTCGCGGAACTCGGGGGTCATGGCTTCCTTGAAAGCTACCGCCTTGGCCGCGATCACATGTTCCAGCGGGCCGCCCTGCAAACCCGGAAAGATCGCCGAGTTGATCGCCTTTTCATGCTCGGCCTTCATCAGGATCAGTCCTCCGCGCGGGCCGCGCAGGGTCTTGTGCGTAGTTGAGGTCACCACGTCGGCGTGCGGCACCGGGTTCGGGTAGAAACCTGCGGCGACAAGGCCGGCATAGTGCGCCATGTCCACCATGAAAATGGCTCCGACCGCCTTCGCCACCTTGGCGAAACGCTCGAAGTCGATCCGCAGAGCATAGGCCGAGGCGCCGGCGATGATCAGCTTGGGCTTGTGCTCGTGCGCCAGACTTTCCATCGCGGCGTAGTCGATTTCCTCGTTTTCATCCAGACCGTAGGGCACCACGTTGAACCACTTGCCGGACATGTTGAGCGCCATGCCGTGCGTCAGGTGGCCGCCGGCCGCGAGGTTCATGCCGAGGATGGTGTCGCCCGGTTTGAGGAAAGCCATGAACACCGCCTGGTTGGCCTGCGAGCCGGAGTTGGGCTGGACGTTGGCGGCGTCGGCGCCGAACAGCGCCTTGGCCCGGTCGATGGCCAGTTGCTCGGCCACGTCAACATGTTCGCAGCCGCCGTAATAGCGCTTGCCCGGATAGCCCTCGGCGTACTTGTTGGTCAGCTGAGAACCCTGGGCTTCCATCACCGCCCATGAAACATAGTTTTCCGAGGCGATCAGCTCGATGTGATCTTCCTGGCGGCGATTCTCGCTCTGGATGGCGGCCCAGAGTTCGGGATCGGTCCTGGCAAGGGTGTTCTGCTTGGCAAACATGGCGGAATCCGGAGATGGATGGGAAGGTGCGGATTTTAGCACCCGCACCCGGCCGGCCGCCAACCGCCCGCTAGCCTCTGACCTCGTCGAGCGCCCGGGTCAAATGCCCGCAATCGGCCCAGGAAACCAGGCGCCAGCCCGAGTCTTCGCGTTCCAGCCAGTTGAGGGCGGCGTTGGGCAGCGTGAAATCGCGCGGCGCGTCGAGCGCGCGGCCGGTCGCGGCGCGATAGACAACGTCGAGCACGCCGCCGTGGGTGAAGGCCAGCACGCTTTGCCCGGGATGGCGTGCCGCCAGCGCATCGAGTCCGCGCATCACCCGCGCGGCGAAGGCGATCAGGGATTCGCCGCTGTCGAAGTCGTAGTCGGGCGTGCGCGCCTGGTGATGCTGATGGACGTGCGGCAACTGCTCGCGCGCCTCGCTCACGGTAACGCCCTGCATCACGCCGAAATGCCGCTCGCGCAAAGTCGGCGCTGGCGACACGGCGATCTGCCGCTCCGCCACGGCGATCTGCGCCGTGTTCCAGGCGCGCAGCAGGTCGCTGCTGTAGACCGCCGCGAAGGATTGCCCGCGCAGGCCTCCGGCGATTGCCCGGGCCTGCGCTTGGCCTGCTGCGTTGAGGTCGATGTCGACCTGCCCCTGGACCCGCCTCTCGGCGTTCCAGTCGGTTTCTCCGTGGCGGATGAGGCAGAAACGGGTGCTCGTTGTTACGGTCATGCGCCCTATTTTACGGCTTGTGGCGGGCGTCGCTGCGCAGTATGCGCGTCAGATTCTGCCGAATATAGCCGATGTGGTTGGCTGCGGCGTCCAGCGCCTTTCCGGCATCCCCCTGCTCGATGGCCCGCCAGACCGCGCGATGCTGGTCGAGCAGGGCGTCCCGGGCCGCGGGAACCTGCATCAGTTCGCTCAGGTTGCGCCGCAGGTTGTCGCGCATCAGGCGCAACAGGCTCGCCGTCAAGTGGCCGACGATGACATTGTGCGAGGCTTCGGCGATGGCCTGATGAAACGCCAGGTCGGTATCGACCTGAAGATCCAGGTCTTCGCCGCCGAAGGAATCTTCGAGTGCCGCGAGGCATTGCCGCACGCGCTCGCGGTCGGTGGCCGTGGCCCGCGTCGCCGCGCATTCTGCGGCGCGCCCTTCCAGCATGTTGCGAAACTCCAGCATGTCCTCATGCACCGCAGGATGGTCGCGCAGGATTTCCTCCCACGGATTGCCGAAACTGGAATCGAGGCGATCGGTGACAAAAGTACCCCCGCCCTGCCGGCTTTCCAGCAATCCGCGCGCCGCGAGTTTCTGGATGGCTTCACGCAGCGAGGCGCGCGAAACGCCCAACTGCACCGACAAGTCGCGCTCCGAAGGCAGGCGGTCACCGGGCTTCAAACGACCCTCGAGCATCCTCTGTTCAATCTCCCGCGCGACCACGTCGGCCAGTCGCGGTGCAGTCATTTTTGCGTCCATTACAAAAATATAACACTGGTCTGACCACAATATCAACAGGAAACAAATTTTCAAAAAGATATTCGATAAGGCTGTTGACAGTAGTGATTACGGTCTTTATCATTTTACAAGCTTTGGTCTGACCATTGATCCACAGCCGGCTCATCGATGAGCGCAGACTGAAACGGCTATTCCTGGCGACCCGCTCAAGATGCTGACGCAATCAGGGAGAAGTTCTTGACTCAAAAAATGTTGACGGCTCAGGTTAAGATGCTTCAAAAACACGTTCGCGCCGGACAAGGCGATGCTCTGCCCGGCCAAAAAACAGCCTTGGAGGTCGGCGCATGAATGCCATGCTGAAAATGTCGCAACTGATCGATGGCCTGAATGGCCGTCTCGGCCGCGGCCTGATGTGGCTTATCCTCGCCGCCGTGCTGATTTCGGCCGGGAATGCCATCGTGCGCAAGGCTTTCGACATGAGTTCGAACGCCCTGCTGGAAATCCAGTGGTATCTGTTCGCCTCCGTTTTCATGCTCGGCTCCGGCTTCGCCTTCCTCAAGAACGCCCATGTCCGCATCGATTTCATCTCCAACCATCTTTCTGCGAAGACCCGCAACCTGATCGACATGGTCGGCATCGTCGTCTTCCTGCTGCCGCTGTGCTACATGCTCATCACGCTCTCGTGGCCGCTGTTTGCCAATGCCTGGAACAGCGGCGAGATGTCGCAGAACGCCGGCGGCCTGATCCGCTGGCCGATGTACGGCCTGATTCCCCTCGGCTTTACCCTGCTGGCGCTGCAGGGCCTGTCCGAATTGATCAAGCGCGCCGCCTTTCTCAGCGGTGCCGGTCCGGATGTCATCAGCCACATCGAGACCGAGTCCAAGGACGAAATCGGCCACGAGATCGAAGAGCACGCCGCCCACGTTCAAGAGGAAGTCCGCTGATGGAATTCATCGCCCAGAATTTCGTGCCGCTGATGTTCGGCGGCCTGCTGCTGTTCCTGCTCACTGGCTTCCCGGTGGCTTTCGCGCTCGCCGCGACGGGCTTGTTTTTCGGCTTCCTCGGCATGGAAGCCGGTCTGTTTCCGCCGGTGCTGTTCCAGGCGCTGCCGCTGCGCATCTTCGGCATCATGCAAAACGACACGCTGCTGGCGATTCCCTTCTTCACCTTCATGGGCATCATTCTCGAAAAAAGCGGCATGGCCGAGGATTTGCTCGAGACCATCGGCCAGGTGTTCGGCCCGGTGCGTGGCGGCCTCGCGCTGGCGGTGATCTTCGTCGGCGCGCTGCTGGCCGCCACCACCGGCGTGGTTGCCGCCGCGGTGATCTCGATGGGACTGATCTCGCTGCCGATCATGCTGCGCAACGGCTACAACCGCACCATCGCCACCGGCGTGATCACCGCCTCGGGCACCCTGGCGCAGGCGATTCCGCCCTCGCTGGTGCTGATCGTGATGGCCGACCAGCTCGGCCGCTCGGTCGGCGACATGTATGCCGGCGCCCTGGTGCCGGGCCTGCTGCTGGTAGCCTGCTACGCCCTGTTCATCATCTTCATCGCCATCGTAAAACCAGCCTGGGTCCCGGCATTGCCGCCCGAAGCGCGCATCTACAAGGAAGCCAACGGCTCTTCCGGCCACCGCTCGCTGCTCGTGCTGTTGGTGATTGCCGCGGCGGCTGGCTTCGCCTGGAGCCAGGTCCATGACGGCCTGATCCGCGGCTGGACCGGCCGTGAAAATGCGGCGCCGGGCGACGAGGTGCTGATCCTGTCGATGACCATCGCGTCCTTTGTGGCCCTGGCGCTGGCCATCGTCAACCATGTGCTCAAGCTCGGCCTGCTGTCGAAGCTGTCGGAGCGCGTGACTTTCGTCCTGATCCCGCCGCTGGTGCTGATCTTCCTCGTGCTCGGCACCATCTTCCTCGGCCTCGCCACGCCGACCGAGGGCGGCGCGATGGGCGCGCTGGGCGCCTTCATCATGGCGCTGGCGCGGCGCAAGCTGGAAATGCGGCTGCTCAAGGAAGCGCTGGAAAACACCACCAAGCTGGCGATCTTCGTCCTCTTCATCCTGATCGGCTCCACGGTGTTTTCCTTCACCTTCAACGCCGCCGACGGCCACATTTTCATCGAGCACCTGTTCAGCAAGATGCCGGGCGGCGCCATGGGCTTCCTGATCGTCGTGAACCTGCTGGTTTTCATCCTCGGCATGTTCATCGACTTCTTCGAGATCGCCTTCATCGTCGTGCCGCTGCTGGCCCCGGTCGCCGAAAAGTTGCTGCCCGCGCTGCTGCCGGCCGGCAGCGACGCGCTGATCTGGTTCGGCGTCATCATCGCCATAAACCTGCAGACATCCTTCCTCACGCCGCCTTTCGGCTTCGCGCTGTTCTACCTGCGTAGCGTGGCGGCCAAGAGCGACTACAACGACCGGGTAACGGGTCAGCGCATTCCGGCCGTGACGACCGCGCAGATCTACAAGGGTGCGATCGCCTTCATCGTCCTGCAGGTGATCATGGTCGCTGCCGTGGTGATCTATCCCAACCTGGTGCTGGGCAGCCTGGACAAGCCGCCGGTGGCCGGTACGCAGACCATCCAGCTCGAGGCGACGCGCGTGGAAGAACAGGCCGCGCCGGCCGACGGCAAGGAAGAGACCGCAGAGGAAAAAGCCAAACGGGAGAAGGAAGAGGAGGAGGAGGAAGATCCCGCCAAGGCCCTGATGCGGTCGATGAACAAGGACAAGAAATAGTGGCAGAAGGTGTGGTGTAGTATCCGGCGACATGCCATTCGGGCAGCGCCGTTTTGGTTGAACAACAAACGAGGAGATTCATACATGGAACGTCGCAAATTTCTGCAAAACGCCGCCGGTACTGGATTGGCCGGCATCCTGGTTGCCGGTGTCGCACCTGCGGTTCATGCCCAGGCCCCGGCCATCAGATGGCGCCTGGCGTCGAGCTTCCCCAAGGCGCTCGACACCATCTACGGCGCTGCCGAAACCTTCTCCAAGGCGGTCTCCGAGAGCACCGGCGGCAAGTTCACCATCTCGGTCCATGCCGGCGGCGAGCTGATGCCTGCCTTCGGCGTAGTGGATGGCGTGCAGCAGGGCACCGTCGAATGCGCGCACACCGCCCCCTACTACTTCTTCGGCAAGGATGATACCTTCGCCATCGACTGCGCGATTCCCTTCGGCCTCAACAGCCGCCAGATGACCGCCTGGATGTACGAAGGCAACGGCATGAAGCTGATGCGCGAGTTCTACAAGGACTACAACATCGTCAATTTCCCGATGGGCAACACCGGCGCCCAGATGGGCGGCTGGTACCGCAAGGAGATCAAGACCCTGGCCGACATCAAGGGCCTCAAGATGCGCATCGGCGGCTTCGGCGGCAAGGTGCTGTCGGCCATCGGCGGCGTGCCGCAGAACATCCCCGGCGGCGAAATCTACCAGGCGCTGGAAAAAGGCACCATCGACGCCACCGAGTGGGTCGGCCCCTACGACGACGAAAAGCTGGGCTTCTACAAGGTGGCCAAGCACTACTACTACCCGGGGTGGTGGGAAGGCGGTCCGCAGCTTTCGCTCTACATCAACCAGAAGGCATGGGATGCGCTACCGGCAGACTACAAGGGTATCGTCACCGCGGCCGCTTCCCACGCACACGTCGACATGCAGGCCAAGTACGACGCGAGGAACCCGGCGGCCCTGAAGCGTCTGGTGGGCGCCGGTGCCAAGTTGCACGCCTTCGACCCGTCGATCATGAAGGCCGCCCATGACGCCGCCATGGCACTGTATTCGGATCTGTCAGCCAAGAATCCGAAATGGAAAAAGGTCTACGAGGACTACGCCGCGTTCCGCGACGAGCAGAACCTCTGGTTCAGCTTCACCGAAGCGAACTTCGACAACTTCATGCAGCGTGGCCGCTTCGCCAAGGCCAAGGCCGCGGCACCGGCACCGAAAAAGAAGTAAGGGAGATTCGTCCGGCCGTCCGCGGCCGGCACTCAGTACAGACCCCGCTGCGGCGGGGTCTTTTTTTGCATTCAGCGCAGGGCGAGACGCCAGAGCGAGGTGGTTTCGGCGGCGCGCGCGGCATGCAACGGATCGCTAGTGTCAACTGACCGCGAATGGCTCGGCCTGACATCCATCCGTCCCGACACTTTGAGGCCGCTGGTCTCGATCGTCGCCAGCAATTCCTCGCGCGTGCGCAGGCCCAGATGCTCGGCAAGATCGGAAAGTATCAGCCAGCCCTCGCCGCCCGGTTCCAGATGATCGGCAAGCCCGCCGATGAAGCCCCGCAGCATGCGGCTTTCGGGATCATAGACGGCACGTTCCAGCGACGAATTGGCGCGAGCCGGCAGCCAGGGCGGATTGCATACGATCAGCGGCGCGCGGCGCGGCGGAAACAGGTCGGCTGTCAACACCTCGACCCGCTCCGCCAGGCCGAGTCGCGCCAGGTTTTCTGCGGCGCAGGCCAGCGCGCGCGGATCCTGGTCGATGGCGACGATGCGTGCCACTCCGCGCCGTGCCAGCACGGCTGCCAGTACACCGGTGCCGGTGCCGACATCAAAGGCCAGATTACATTGCGGCGGCAGCGGCGCTTGCGCCACCAGGTCGACATACTCGCCGCGCACCGGCGCGAACACGCCGTAATGCGGATGGATGCGCGCGCCCAGTGCGGGGACTTCGACGCCCTTCTTGCGCCATTCGTGGGCGCCGATCAGGCCCAGCAGTTCGCGCAGCGAGGCGACGAAGGGTCCGGTCGCCGGTCCGTAGGCCTCGACACAGGCTTGCGCCACATCGGGCGCCCGCCGCAGCGGAATCCGGTAATCGTCATCGAAGGGCAGCAGCAGCATGCCCAGTGTGCGGGCGCGTTGCAACCTGGCCAGGCGGTACTTATGGAAAAATTCCGGGAAGGATTCCGGCAGGGATTGCGTACCCGTGGTCGGCGCCGCAGGCTTGCGCGGCTTGCGCTCGATGCGCCGTCCCATGGCCTGCAGCAACTGGCGCGCATTCTGAAAATCGCCGCGCCAGAGCAGGGCCGTGCCTTCGCAGGCCAGGCGGTACGCCTCGTCCGCGGTGATGCGGTCATCGGCGACGATGAGCTTTTTCGGCGGCGCTGTTCCGGCTTCAGATTGCCAGCGCAGCGAACGCACCGCGCCGTCTTCGGTCCAGGTGATGGCCGGAGAAACACTCACTGCGCTTTGCCGCTGCGGAACGGCTTGTCTTGCACCGGCACGATCGACACCTCGATGAACATGGAATGGACGCATGGTACGTTGCGGGCGAACGTCTGTAAATTTTCAGCGGGCGCCGGTCATGGATGGCCGGGCCGCCGTACCGCCGGCACCGGCGCTGTGCGTCCCTTTGGGAACTTTTCTGGTTACCTCTGAGCGAAGCTCTTGCGGTAAAGTCGCAATCCCTGCCAACGCCCTTGCCGCGATGCCGCCACGCCTGCTGTTCACCATTGTTTTCATCGAAGGCTACTGCTCGCTCGGCGCCGAGATCATCGCCTTGCGCCGTCTGATACCGCACGTCGGCAGTTCCATCGTGGTCACGGCGCCGACCATCGGCCTGTTCCTGCTCGCGCTGGCGCTTGGCTACTACTCGGGCAGCCGCGTCGCGGCGAACTACCGCAGCGTGGTGGCGCGCAATTTCCTGATCTCGGCCGCGCTGCTGGGCGGAGGCCTCGCCGGCGGCAGCGTCAACGCCATCTTCGCCGCAGGCCCGGCCGGCATGGCCTACCTGGTTTTCATCGGTGCCATCCTCTGCCCGCTGGCCTGGCTGCTGGGGCAGACGGTGCCGATCCTGACCAACCTGATGCGCGCACAGCGCAGCGGCGAAGCGGCCGGGCGCGCCCTGTACTGGTCTACCCTCGGCTCATTTCTCGGTTCCGTCACACTGTCCCTGGTGGTCATGCAACTCTTCGGCGTCTGGGCCGCGGTGCTGCTCGGCGCCTTGATGCTGGTCGCCGGCGCCGCACTGGTGCAGCGCCCGTCACCGCTGACGACGGGCTTGCTGGTGGCCGTGACCGCGCTCAGCGTGACTGCCAACTTCGGCGACCGCCAACGCGCCGATACCGCCTATGCCGATTACGCCGTGGAGTCCGTGCAGCGCGAAGGCATGCTGTCGCCGCGCGCCTTCGTGGTCAACAACCAGCACGCGTCGGTGATTGACAGCAGCGAACCGCCGCAGTATGCGCGCTATGTGCAGCACCTGCGGCGCATCCTGCTCGAGGATCTGCGCTTCAGCGATCGCGACATCCTGGTGCTGGGCGCCGGCGGCTTCACGCTGTCGCACCGCGAGCCATTGAACCGCTATACCTACGTCGATATCGACCCGGCGATCCGCACCATCGCTGAGCGCGACTTCCTGCGCGAGCCGATCCGCGGCGAATTCGTCGCCACCGATGCGCGCCGCTTCGTGGTCGATACGACGCGCCGCTTCGATGCCATCGTGGTCGATGTCTACAGTTCCCGCACCTCGATTCCCGGCCATCTGGTGACGCGCGAGTTCTGGCGCGATACGCGCCACGCCTTGAAGCCCGACGGCGTCATGCTGGCCAACCTGATCCTCGACGGCCGGCTCGCCAGCCCCTACGCGCGCAACCTGCTGGCAACCATCGAAAGTGCCTACGGTCGTTGCGCGGTCGAGGTACTGAACAAGTCGGCGCCGCTCAGCAACGTCATCGTCACCTGCTTCACCGGCGGCGACAGCGAAGCGACCCGGGTTTACGTCGATGAACGCAATCTGGCCGACATCGACAGCTCCCGCTCGCCTTAGCGCCTGGCTCCGTTCCGGTCGCCGTGTCGCCGGCGCCGACTTTCAGCCATTTCAATTGCCGGCTATCGTCATGCGCTCGATCAGGATCGATCCGACCTGCTTCGAGCCGCGAACCTCGATGTCGTTGCCGATGGCAACGATGCCGCGCAGCATGTCGCGCAGGTTGCCGGCAATGGTGATCTCCTCCACCGGATAGGCGATCTCGCCCTTTTCCACCCAGTAACCGGCGGCACCGCGGGAATAGTCGCCGGTGACGTAATTCACGCCCTGGCCGAGCAGTTCGGTCACCAGCAGGCCGCTGCCCATTTCGCGCAGCAGTCCCTTGAGGTCGTGCCGGCCCGGTTGCACCAGCAGGTTGTGCGCACCACCCGCGTT
>Ga0105090_10002429_pt1 | contig 10396 bp, 6 predicted proteins | sample PPLLak3March2015_FD_79110 | JGI IMG/M metagenome (GOLD analysis project Ga0105090, IMG submission 79110) | Freshwater sediment microbial communities from Prairie Pothole Lake near Jamestown, North Dakota, USA - PPLs Lake P7 Core (1) Depth... | ecosystem: Environmental > Aquatic > Freshwater >... | reverse complement strand
TTCCGGCGGATCCTTTGCAGCGGTCTCACCCGACTCCGAAGCGAAGCCAATGCCACCTACGGACGTGAGTGTGCTGTGACGGCGTAGGCCGGGCACGCAATGACGTTGCACGCGGGCCCGGGGTTCATTTGCATCGGCGCGCAGAAGGCAGGCACAACCTGGCTCTGGGAGGTCTTGCGCGAACATCCGGGCGTCTGGCTGCCACCGGTCAAGGAGTTGCACTGGTTCGACGTCAGGCATCCCCCGACTGAACTTGGCGGCCGGTTTACATTCAAGCACCGAAAGGGTTGGCGCAGGTATACGCCCCTGCTCCGTCCTGGCGCATGGCGCGACCTGCCTTGGCTAGTTCGCTTCTACCATGGCGCCCTGCACGGCAATCAGAGCTACAACAGCCTGTTCCGACGAGACTCGCCATGCTTGACCGGCGAAATCACTCCCGCATACGCGATCCTGGACGAGGATACAGTCGCCTCGATCCACTCACAGTTGCCCGCACATTGCCGCATCGTCCTGATTCTGCGCGAACCGGTCGATCGCCTCTGGTCGGGACTGCGCATGCATTGCCGCAAGCGCGGCGTATCGATTAACTCGCTCTCCGCCGACGAGATCGACGCGCTGGCATCGCGGCCAGACCAGGCCTTGCGTTCCGACTACCGACGGACTTTGCGCAACTGGTCAAGATTCGGCGATCGCCTTGGCGTCTTCTTTTTCGAAGACATGCTCCAGACTCCAAGTTCTTTCCTCGCCCAGATACTCACGTTCCTCGATCTGGACCCGAGCTGGAACCCATCTGGGATGGACAAAGTCAGCAACTCTGGTGGTGCCTCACAACCGCCTCCAATTGATCTCGCGCGCAAATGGCGAATCCAATTCGAGCCGACTATCCAGGCTGTCCGAGATCACGTGGGTCGCGTCCCGCCTACTTGGGATTCAGGTTCAATCGACCCGCCGCGCTGAAGTGGCTTGGCGGTACCGCAAATGGAACAGAAGCGCACGCGCCCAGCCGACCTGCCTTCGATGCCGGCTAACCAGGGCAAGAAAGTCCTTAGCCTGGCGCATTCGCATGGACGCGGCAGAAAGTCTCAACGGCGCGCGGTCGCGCTGCACGTCGTAACCTAGTTCATGCAGCATGGTGCCTGCTATGCGTTCGATGGTCACGATCTCTTGGACATTCTGCCAATCACGAAACTTGTTTGTGTTTCCGCGAACGATTGTAGTTGCACCACGCGTCGAGCCGAGATTCTCCGACGGTCGTGCCAGGAGCAGCATCGATGGCCGGAAATCGATTCCGAGAAAAATGCAAAGCCTCCGCATGACAGAATCGGCGTCCTCGGTCAGGTCCTCGTAACGCACCCAACAAAAGCGAGATCCGAGTTTGCGGCCCTGGTCGATTCCAGATTGGACATCGTCCGTCCACCGCTGCGCCGCACGCAGCGGGTCTTTGCCCCAGACCGTCTGCGACGAAAGGGCCTGGTCGCGAACGTCGCGGACGATATGAATGAACCTGGCCGACGGAAAGTGTTTGGAGATGTCCGCGACATGCGTTACGTAAGATGGCGACTTGTCGCCCCAGACGACCGGAGTTCCGGGCTTCGCTTCGATGTCCCAGCGAACGAGAGCCTCAAACAGACTCGCGGCCGTACGACTTCCCCCAGTTTCGAACCAGGTGTCCTCCGGGATCGTCCGACCAAGCTCCGCCTGGTACATGAAATATGAAAAGCGCGTGATCCACCGATAGAACTCAGCGAAGGAACTCCGCGAGCCAATCGCACCACCCCTGGCCTCGACATACCGGGCCAATAATGGAAAGACCTCCGTCTCGGTACGGGGAATTCTGACCAGCGGATGACCGCACAACAGGTCTCGCAGCAACTTAGTTCCGGATCGCGGCATCCCCACCACAAACAGCGGTCCGATGAATGGATCATCCTGCAGGATCGTGTCGTGGTCAGCCATAATAGATATGTCTTTTGCCGGTCACTTTGCAGAGCCGGCCGATCGTCAGGTCCGGACATTCACATGGTAGCGCGCCCCCGGATGATTCACCGCAAGTCTTGCGTCACGCCCCGTCGGGAGGCCGCGCCCTCGCCGCGGTTGGCCCGAGACACTGCGGGGACCTGCTCGTGAACGCCGCCTTGACGCTTATGATCGTGTCGGTCATGACATTCGAGTATCTCGCCGACGAAGACTGGCTGCCCGGGGCCCTGAAATTCACGCCCGAGATTCTCTCGATGCTGGTACTGCTGTACGTGGTGTTGATCGGCGGCCGCGACCGGTTCCAGAACGTTAGACCTGCCTACTGGCTGGCGTTCGCCGCGATGGGGCTGGTGATTGCGTGCGGACTGGTTGCCAACGCCATCGAACCGGGCCCTCTCTTCACTGGAATCCGCAGTTACTTTCGTGCCCTTCCGTTCTTTTTATTGCCGGCGGTCTATCTGGTGACGCCCCGGCAGCTGCGCTGGCAAATGGTCTTGATTCTGGGAATCTGCCTGATCCAGTTCCCGATCGCCTACGACCAGCGTATGCACGACTTTCGTTCGGGGTCGACTACCGGGGACCATACTACCGGCACCCTAGTGAATTCCGCCTACCTGTCGATCTTCCTGATCTGCGCGGCCGCCGTATTGACCGCCTTCTATGTTCGACGACGCCTATCCCTGCCTGCGTACTTCGTGCTGTTGCTCGTGGTACTCGCTCCTACCACTATCAACGAGACCAAAGCGACGCTTTTGCTGGTACCGGTTGCCCTGATGACAACATTCATCGCAGGTGCGCGACCGGGTGCTCGACTGCGAAATGCAGCCGTTGCGATCGCAGCTCTCGCGGGATTCGGTGCCGTATTCGTGCCCGTCTACGACCATTTCGTAACGCCACGCTGGGGATACGGCATTCTCGACTTCCTGACCATGGAGGGACGTGTCGAAGGTTACCTTTCCGATGACGCGGGTCTCGGCGCTGAGAAGGCCGGCAGGTTGGACGCACTCACGGTTCCCGCAAGGGAATTGACTCAGGATCCTGGTGCGATGGCATTCGGCTACGGTCTTGGGAACGCTTCCGATTCGGCGCTAGGCATGCAGTTCCAGGGACGCTACTTCCGGAAGTTCTCTGTTTTCCTTAAAACGACCGCCAGCACCATGATGCTGGAAGTTGGATTCCTCGGCCTTGGCCTCGCGCTCCTGGTACTTGCACTGGTTCTAGGCGATTCGCGCCGGGTGGTCGCGCGGGATGAGAGCTTCATGGGTGCGTTCGCTCTAGGCTGGATCGGTGTCACCGTCACGATAGTGTGTTCGCTGTTCTACAAGCCGATTCTCGACTCCACGGCCATTGCATACCTCTTCACTTACTTCTCGGGCATAGTCGCCGCACACCGAATGCGCTTGGCCAACCAAAACAGACCCAGCGAACGGGAACTCGCGGCTCCGCGATTCGGCGTCGAGCGTCAGAGCGGACTACTTTGATTCGCGGGCGCCATTAGGATCGGCTTGCGCGGCACTTAGAAAGGGAACCACCGAACCGGCAGCACCCGGCGCAATATGTCCCGCTCTTCTGCCGTGAACGGCTTCCAGATTGCGCAGATCCCGAAGAACACCCCGGCCATCGCGAGCCCGGCCGCAATGGAGGGCCACGGTGATGAAACGTGACCGAACATCACGTTGATCAGAATCACGATGCCTGCAAGCGCGGCAGCAATCGCATAAATCCTGGACAGGCCAGCCCAGTCGGTCCGGTATGGATACCCACGGCTGCGCATCGCCCGGACGATGAAAATCGAGAAGAACAACGCATACACGAAATCCGACAAAACCAGCGCAATCAGACCGAACTTCGGAATCTGGCTCCAGGCCAGACCGATCGTCGTGAGCGATGCGACAACGGTGGCCGGTATCAGGGCCGCACTGCGATCGATGGCATTGACACAGATCACCTGCAGCGTGCGCTGGGTCGTCGGCACCAGCGACAGAAGCAGCAATGCCAGCACCCAGGCGCTGTCCATGAATTTCCCGCCGGTGAGAAGACTCACAGCCGGTGCCCCAGCCAACCATAGCCAGACCGCAACTGGCAGCGACACGAGCAGATTGGTCTTGAGAATTGCCGAAACGACGGCGTTCATCTGACCGAAGTCCTTGGTCGCCTGATACCGGCCAATCAGCAGGGGCTCGATTACAGTACGAAGCATATGGAACGGCAGAAGGCGCGCAAACTGGTCGCTGAGCTGCCTGAAAAAGCCGAAAGCGGCAACTGCTTCCTGGGGCAGGAGTGCCGCTGCAATCAACGTCTGCACTTTTGGCTTGGCTGCCGAGGAAGACTGGCCCATGGCATAGTTCTGCAGCGCGAAGACTCGGATGCGGCTCCAGTTTTCGGGCCAGGCTCCGCGGACTCGCTCCGACTCTTGCCCGGCCAGGGCTTTCAGGTGCCTCCGCGTCATGACGGCCATCCACGAGAGCCCCAGTGCCTCGGAACCCACAGTGATCCAGATGGCCATGGTCGCAGTCAGCGACTTCAGGACAATGACGACGCCGACCAGTATGGCAAGTCGGGTCATCCAGGTGATTGATGTCGCGTCGCGTATCGCACGCTGCAGCATCAGCGACTGCAGGATGATTCCACTGAATTGCCCCATGGCGTGTACGACACCGAATGCCAGAACGGGCATTAGCAACGATGCCGAGTTCAGTTGAAACATCGGCCCGATCCAACGCCACCCGGCCGCGATGCAAATCCCAAACAGGATCATCAGTCCCAGTCGCGCCTGGCGCAGGCGATCGACCATTCGCGTCAAATCATGCGGATGTGCGTTCAGCCGACCTTCGGGCACGTAGCGGAACGCAGCCCGGTCCAGCCCGAACATCGACAGCGAACCCAATACGGTGCCGGCTGCAATCACGGTGACGTAGATTGCGTAGTCGGGAATCGACATCACCCGGACGGTGATCAGGGCTATGAGGAATCCGGCGCCAGCCTGGATTACCCTGGCCAGCAACTGGTTCTTGATGCCCTTACGCGCGCTTTTGGCTCCATACGGATTGGACTTGTCAGCCATGCGACTTCTCCGGCGCTAACACACCAAAGCGCGCGTAGATGGTCGTCAGTCGCCGAAGGCTGGTCCCGAGCGAATATCCGTCCTCGATCGTCTGCCGCGCCGCAAAGCCGAGCCGCCGTCTCAGCTGGGCGTCCCCCAGCAATCGACCCAAGGCAACGACCAGTGCCGCCTGATCCCCGGGCCTGACCAGCACTCCGTTGACGTCGTTGCTGACCACCGACGGTATCCCGCCTACGCTGCCGACGACGACCGGCTTGCCTGCCGCCATCGCCTCGAGCAACGCCATTGGCAATCCTTCGGCATACGACGGCAAGGCGAACACTTCTGCCCGGGCGAGCTCACTCCGCGCGGCCTCGGCCGACAGCCACCCCGGACAATCGACGCGATCACTGACACCCAGGCTACTTGCCAGCGACTTGATCTCGGCAATTGCACCGTCACCGGCGCACACCAGCCGGGCATGAGGAAATCGCGCGGCCAAGGCGGCGAACGCCCTGACGAGGTCGAACGTGCCTTTCCGCTCACCAAGGCGTCCCAGAAACAGGATCCGGCCGCTCTCCAAGTGGCGGTCAACATCCACCGACGGCGGCAACGGCACGGCGTTGGGCAGCACGTCGACACAGGCGCGCGGTTCGATTCGCAACAGGTTGCTACGCCACTCCTCCGACAGCGCGAGAACCAGCGCGGCACGACGGAAAGTCTCGGCCACTCGAGCCTGCTGGCGCGGCGTGCACTCGCGCTCGTAGAAAGTCATGAACTCGGAACCGTGCATGTGCAGTACGTACGGACGGCCGCGGAGACGCGTCATGCGGCAAACCCACTCTTTGCGCCAATATGAAGCCCGCGACGAAAGATGGATATGCACCAGGGGCGCAGGCATGCGCATCAACTCAAGGGCAATTCGCAGATAGCCCGCTGCGGCAGCAAGCGCCTTGCGCGCCGAGCTGCCGTCGCGATGCGTTGCCACGTAGCGCAGCGGAACCCGCTGCGACAGCCCGCCTTCGAGATAGCCACGAACCACCGACGAAATGCCGCCCATGGTCGTCGTGTGAGTGCCGACCATCAAGACCGACTGGCATACCGGCCAGTGTCGTTCGCACGGCGCCAGCAACCGTCGATACTGTCCCTCGAGATCACCGGCGATCCGGCCGTAGGTGCGGTTCTGCGAGACCCATTGTCGCCCTCGTTCACCCATAGCCGCGCGCTCGCCGGCACTGCGCGCAGCCAGCCAGCGCACTGCACGTGCAAAATGCCGGGCACCCCACGGCACGCACACGCCTCCCCGGCTCGCCTGCAGCACCCGGCGCTGCTCTGGATGGTCGTTTGCTATCACGGGACGTCCGAGCGCCATGTACTCGACGAGTTTGGTGGGTGAAGTAGACAGCAGGACTGGCGTGGGAAAGAACGGCGACAGGCAGATGTCTGCGGACTGCAGGTGTCGAAGAGCTTCAGGTCGGGGCAACTGACCAGTTACCTCGAACTGCGAACCAACGCCGCAGTTTTCGGCGTATACCCTCAGACGCTGAACTTCCGCGGGGCTATCGCCGCCTATGATTTTCAGCCGAACTGGGCAGCCTGCAGTCCGTAGCAGTCGCAGCACGTCGACCAGCATCTCAAGCCGACGGCGACGGTCCAGGGTTCCGAGGTAAGCGAGGGTCGTATCCGCCTTCAGGGCGCCAGCCGAATCGCTCACCTCGCCTACTCGAGGAGCGATGTCGGATTCTGCAATCCCCATCGGAACAGGAGTAATCCTCCCGAGTTCCGCGCCACGTTTCACAAGATCATCTCGCATGCGCACGCTCTGGGCGAATACATGATCCGCACGCGGAAGGATCCAGTGGTAAAGCAGTAAACCGGCGATACGGCCCTGGAGTTTCGTAAAGATAGGAAAGCGTGCGTTACCTTCACGTGCACGCTCAAGGCGGGACTCCGGAATCGGAAATGAAAGCCAGTAGAAGAAGCTGAGGCCCTTCATACGTGCCACAACCAGGGCAATCGATGCGACCAGGAACTTGTCGCGCACCTGGATGGCGTCGTAGCGGTCCGCGCGGGCACGGGCGAGCATGCGCAGGTCGTGCCACAGCGACAGCCAGTACTTGTACAAGCCCCCCAGCAGGCCTCGTCTGGAACAGGTGGCGCCTACCCATGCGGTCGATCCGTGCCATGGCGTGGGCCCAACGGGTGTTGCGACATCCACCGCTTGCGCCACTAGATCGATCCGGTGTCCACGACGGCCTGACATTTCCTGGCCGAGCAGAGTCTCGACGTCGACACGGCTGGTCGGAAAATTTTCGCGGCAGAACACCAACAGTCTGAGCGGTGCTTCCGTCATGCAGGGTACCCGGGCATCACGCTGTAATAACCGGCAGCGCCGACCACGTGATCGTCGTAGCAAACTCGCTGATGCCGGAGACCGCGTCGCGAGCGACGACCGTGGTCGTCGATTCGCGGCTTCCGAAACTTCGCGAGATCCAGCCGGCACGCGGCTGCAGGGATCCACGGTAAAGCTCGACCTCGGATCCGGCACCCAGTTCCAGAACCACCACGAGGCCGTCGGACTCGGCGATGATCCGTCCGGGTCCGTCGCGGCGCACGTGCCACGACTCTGCAAAATGCCACGACCGTTCGATTCTGTGATCCGCGCTACAGACGATTGTGTCGGTGACGGACAAAGTTCGATCCACCGATTCGAAACGCACGTCGCGCAGATGGGTCACCGGGTCGCGCAGGCGACGATAGCCGTCATGGTGCGCGTGCAGCCGCACCGGCGCGTCGGGCGGATCGCAGCAGTCGACCGTCGCCACCGCCTTCTGCAACCACATGAAAGCCCCGCCGATCAAAGACTGATCGACCCCGTCGACACGTACCGTATTGTGCGCGGCCGTGCTGCGGAAATAATCGCGCCATTCCGGGTCGCTGTGATAGCAGTACGTGCCCGGATCCACCAGCACCTCACGCCCGCCCAGCGACAGCACGACCGACAGGCAGTCGGCATGCCCATGCGCGGCGATCGACAGAAACCCCAGCGGCCCCGCGTCAACCACGGCAGAGACCTCGCGGGATGTGCCGAAGTGCTCCCCGAGGACGTAATAGCCACCCTCGGGGAAGACCCGGGGCGGCGGAGCATCGTTTCGAGGGTATGCCGCGGCTCTGCCGAGACCCGTGGCCAGCCATGCGACTGCGCCGCGTCGATCGGCCGCCTCCGCGACGCGGCCGGCGAGGCAGCCGTCCCAGTCGAGCAGGTCGTCGAGGCGGCGCGCAGCGGCATCGTCCGCAAATTTGAATACCATGCCGTCGTCAGCATCGCCGAAGTCCGGCATCCGGCCACCTGCGTTGCGGATGGCGCGCAGGAAGCCGGTCATGCGCTGCAGTCTCGACCAGTATTGGGCAGGGAACGGATCCCCGGCGCGCTCGCCGACCAGGCCCGCCAGCAACGCGAACTGCAGCACGAAGACCTGGTAGCTCGTGGTCTGCTCACGCGATACGCCGTCGTCGTGCACCTGTCGCTCGATCTCGCGCTCCAGGATCTGCTTCGCCTGCTGCCTCCATGCGGCACTCTCGCTCCAGCAGGGCCAGGCCGTCGCCGCAACGTACAGGCCAGCCATCTCGCCGATCAGGTGGTTGTTGGCCGACGAATGCCGCGACTGGTTGCGCTCGATGAAGCGGCAATGCAGGTAAATGCTGTCGAGCCACCCCTGCAGCGGTTCGCCACCGTCGTTCCAGTTGCCGAGCAACCGACTGCCGAGGTACCAGTTGATGAGGCGGATGCCGTGTTCGAGTGCGCTGACCCAGTTGATGCCGAGGGGATACGGGCTGTCGCGCAGCCACGACTCAATCAGCCGCAGGGCTCCGGCGCGAAACCGTTCGTCGCCGCTGACGCCCCAGGCCTGTGCCAGGGTCACGTACTGGTAGTGGCGGTTGACCTCCCAGGTATTGCGGGCACTGCCCGCGACCGCCACGTCGCGATAGTCAAGAAACTTGCCGTGGGTCAGTGGTGCACGCACGCCGCTCACCGGATCGGTGCTCCAGGCGCCCGGCGCCTCGCCGAGTCGCCGCCATTCACCGAAGAGCTCGACTTCGCCGCTGAGAATGCGCTCGGCCGCCGCCAACAGCGAATCGTCTTGCCTGGTCGGCGCCGGCCACGGCGGAAGCTGCACCTTCGATGGGCGCGCGGGTACAGCCGCTGTCGACGGCCATTGACGATCGATCAGATCGACAAACGACTGTCTCGCGCGCCAGCCGATCTCTCCGGCGGACATCAGCGAAAGGCGACGCAGGTACCATTCCGGCGATTGCATATCGGTCCAGGTCCTCAGCGCGCGCCGCTGGGCTTCAGCAGGTCGATCAGTTGATCGATGTTGCGTTCGGAGAAATTTTCACGGGCATGCTCGAGCGCAGCGTTGCCCACGGACTCTCGCAACTGTGCGTCCTGGATCGCACGTACCGTCTGCAGCTTCAGTCGCTCGAAATCGTCACTCGCCGACAGGCCGTACCGATCGCTGTCGAACATTCCGTCCGGATTGACCGACAGACTCACAACGAGCACCTTGCGCAGCCAGCACTGGATGAAGGTATTGGCAAACCCTTCCCTCGCGCTCGTATTCACGAACACGTGGCTGCGTTCCAGCAGCGCGTTGACCTCATCCTGTGCCAGCGCCCCGACGTAGCGCACGTTGGGACTGGCGCTCAAGAGGCGCTCGAACTCATCGATTTCGGCACGGTCGGTCGGTCGCGCACCCGCCATTACCCATTCGACGCCAGGTACCGTGGCGAGTTCGCTCGCAAGCCGCAGGAATAGATGCGGACGCTTCGACGGCTTGAGGTTCGCGACCCAGCACACGGTCACCGGCGCTTCGGATTTAACCAATTGGCCGGCAGGCAAAGGGTGAAAGTTCGGTATATGCGCCGAGTACTCTCGCCCGTAGTGCTGCCGCAACGCTGCGCCCTGCTCGAGGTTCTGCACCACGATCTCGTCCGCGTGGCGTATGCCGTAGTCCAGGCAGCGCTGCTCGAGCCACTGCAAAGGCAAGCGCGGCGAGATCCCGAATCGACGCGGAAGCACGTCAGTGTCGAGGGCCACGTGCCACACCATGCGTGCACCTCTGCGCCGGCAATAGTGTGCCGCAATGCCCGTGTATGCACAGCCCACGCGCTGGTAAACGACGTCCGGCCGCAGGCGCGCCAGCAGGCCCCAGAGCTGCGGCGCATCCTGCACGAAGGTGCCGGCGACCCGGCGGCCGCGACCGATCCGGTGTATCTGGTACCCGGTCGGCCGATGACCCGGCGCCGCCCGCCGGGTGACGTAGTGGACTTCGTAGTCGCCACGTTGCAGCAGGCGCTCGATCAGCAGCCGCG
>Ga0105090_10002428_pt1 | contig 10398 bp, 4 predicted proteins | sample PPLLak3March2015_FD_79110 | JGI IMG/M metagenome (GOLD analysis project Ga0105090, IMG submission 79110) | Freshwater sediment microbial communities from Prairie Pothole Lake near Jamestown, North Dakota, USA - PPLs Lake P7 Core (1) Depth... | ecosystem: Environmental > Aquatic > Freshwater >... | reverse complement strand
GCGGGCCGACTTCGTGTCCCTGCACGTCCCCCTGACCCTGCCGGGGAAGAGTCCCGAGCCGACCTTCCACCTGATCGACGAGGAGGTCTTCGCGGCAGGGGCGGCCTCGGGGCTGCGGGTCGTCTCCCAGATCGCGGTGGGGGTCGACAACATCGACCGCGCGGCGGCGAACCGTCACCGGATTCCCTACACCCACACCCCGGACGTCCTCACCGACGCCACCGCCGAGTACGCCTTCTTCATGATGGGCGCCGTCGCGCGCCGGCTCTACCCGGCCGAGGTGCAGGTGCGCGCGCGCGAGTGGGCCACCTGGCACCCCTACCTGCCCTGGCTCGGGGACGAGGTGACCGGCCGCACGCTGGCCGTCCTCGGGATGGGCCGGATCGGCCAGAGCATGGCGAGCAAGGCGGTGGGCTTCGACATGGACGTGCTCTGCCACAGCACCTCTCGCTCGGGCGCCCTCTCCGGCTTCGTTACCGCCGTCCAGAGGGTGATGGACCTCCGGCACCGCGAGGGGCTCTCGACCCGCCGGCAGGCGATCGAAGTCGTCTCCCTGGAAGACGCCCTGCGGCGGGCCGACTTCGTGTCCCTGCACGTCCCCCTGACCCTGCCGGGGAAGAGTCCCGAGCCGACCTTCCACCTGATCGACGAGGCGCGGCTGCGCCTGATGAAGCCGACCGCGTACCTGGTCAACACTGCCCGGGGGCCGGTGGTGGACGAGCAGGCGCTGGCGAAAGCCCTGCGGGAAGGCTGGATCGCCGGGGCCGCCCTCGACGTCTTCGAGAAGGAACCCCTCCCCGACGACAGCCCGCTGCGGGACGAGGCCCTCCTGCCGAAGCTGCGGCTCTTCCCACACGCGGCCTCGGCGGCGCGGGCCACCCGGCTCTCCGCCGACCCCGACGTGGGCATGGCCGGCCGCTGCGTGCAAGGCGCGATCGACGTCCTCGAGGGCCGCTACGGCGGCGACCCGAAGCGGATGCCGTTCGTGGTCAACAAAGAGGCCTTCTGATAGCATCTCGTCTCCCCTCCTAGGAGAAGCAGAAGATGATCGGCCGGACGATCGCCCACTACCGGGTCACGTCGAAGCTCGGCAGCGGGGGCATGGGTGTCGTGTACGAGGCCGAGGACACGAAGCTCGGCCGCCACGTCGCGCTGAAGTTCCTGCCCGCGGAGCTGGCCCAGGACGCGGACTCCCTCTCGCGCTTCCAGCGCGAGGCCCGCGCCGCCTCGGCCCTCAACCACCCCGGCATCTGCACCGTGCACGCGATCGACGAGCACGAGGGCCAGCACTTCATCGCCATGGAGCTCCTGGAGGGCGAGACGCTCGCGGAGCGGATCCGGAAGGGCCCGTTCGAGCTCGGCGCGCTCCTCGACCTGGGGACCCAGATCGCGGACGCCCTCGAGTCGGCCCACTCGAAGGGGATCGTCCACCGCGACCTCAAGCCCGCGAACATCTTCGTGACCCCCCGCGGGCAGGCCAAGATCCTCGACTTCGGCCTCGCCAAGATCGAGCGGGCGCGGCCGGCGGGCGGCACCGAGCACTCCGAGGCCCCGACCGCGGTGCAGCCGAACGAGCTCACCACCGCGGGCACGACGATGGGTACGGTGTCGTACATGTCGCCCGAGCAGGCCCGCGGGCAGCTCACCGACGCCCGGACCGACCTCTTCTCCCTGGGGACGGTGCTCTACCAGATGGCCACCGGCGTCCTGCCCTTCCAGGGCGAGACCTCCGCCGTCGTCTTCGAGGCCATCCTCAACCGCGAGCCCCCGCCGATCACCCACCTCGTCCCCGCCCTGCCCGCCGAGCTCGGGAGGCTGCTCGAAAAGGCCCTCGAGAAGGACCGGGCCCTGCGCTACCAGAGCGCGACCGAGCTCAAGACGGACCTCCTGAGGCTCCGGCGGAAGACCGACTCGGGCGGCAAGCGCGCCGCCGAGCCCGGCGAGGCGAAGAGCGGCGCCCAGAAAGCCGCCCAGAAATCGATCGCCGTCCTGTACTTCGAGAACCTCTCGGGCCAGAAGGAGGACGAGTACCTGCGCGACGGGGTGACCGAGGACATCATCACGGAGCTGTCCAAGATCAAGGGGCTGAAGGTGCTGTCCCGGCAGGCCGTCCTTCCCTTCCGGGACAAGCCGGTGGCGACCGCGCAGGTCGGGCAGCAGCTGCGCGCCGCCGGCGTCCTCGCCGGCAGCATCCGCCGCGGCGGCAATCGCCTCCGCATCAGCGCGCAGCTCGTGGACGTGGAGTCGGACGCGTTGCTGTGGTCCGAGCGCTACGACCGCGAGATGGCGGACGTCTTCGAGGTCCAGGACGAGATCGCGCGGAAGATCGCGGAGGCGCTCCGCGTCACCCTGAGCCCACAGGAGCAGGAGGCGCTCGCGGCCAAGCCCACCGAGAACGCGCAGGCCTACGACCTCTACCTGCGCGGGCGCAGCTACGCCCGGCGCCAGGTGCGGCAGGACCTGGAGTTCGCCCTCCAGCTCTTCGAGAACGCGGTGGCGCAGGACCCGGGGTTCGCCCTGGCGTACGCGGCCATGGCCACGGTCTGCGCCGTCTACCACGACCTGCACGGGCGCGAGGCCTCCTGGCTCGGGCGGGCCCGCGAGGCGGCCGCGAAGGCGATCGCGCTCCAGCCCGACCTTCCCGAGGCCCGGGTGGCCCAGGCCTGGATCCACTACGCGACCGGCGAGAACGAGGCCACCCTGAGCGTGGTGGGCTCCGTGATCGAGAGGAAGCGCGACACGGAGGGCGCCTACTACCTGCTCCTGCTCGCTCTCTTCTCGACTGGCCGGTACCAGGAGATCGCGGCCACCGCCGAGGCCGCGATCGAGGCGAGCGGCGCGGACTACAACGTCTACGTGCCCATCCAGAACGCCCTTGGCGCCCTCGGCAAGCACGATGCGCTCCAGAAGATGCGCCAGCGGGCCGCCCTGGCCTTCGAGGCCCACCTGAGCCAGGCGCCGGAAGACGCCCGGGCGCGCATCCTCCTGGCCGGGGCCTATGCCGCCGTCGGACGCAACGACGAGGCGACGCGGGAGGCCGACCTCGCCATGGTCCTGCGGCCGAACGACGCGAACGTGCACTACAACGCGGCCTGCACCTTCTGCACGATGAGCAAGAAGGCCGAGGCCCTGGCCGCCCTCGGCCGGGCCTGGAAGGCCGGGTTCCGGGACCCCGACTGGGTGCGCCGCGATCCCGACCTCAACCTGCTCCACGGAGAGCCGGAGTTCGAGCGGCTGTACCCGGCGGATGCCGCGGAGGGCGGGCGGTGATCGGCCAGTCCGTCTCCCACTACACGATCGCCGGAAAGCTCGGCAGCGGCGGCATGGGCGTCGTGTACGAGGCCGAGGACTCGAAGCTCGGGCGCCGCGTCGCCCTCAAGTTCCTGCCGGCGGAGCTGGCCCAGGACGCGGACTCTCTTGCCCGTTTCCAGCGCGAGGCCCGCGCCGCCTCGGCCCTCAACCACCCCGGAATCTGCACGGTCTACGCGATCGAGCAGCACGAGGGGCAGCACTTCATCGCCATGGAGCTGCTCGAGGGGGAGACGCTCGCGGAGCGGATCCGGAGGGGGCCGTTCGAGCTCGGCGCGCTCCTCGACCTCGGCATCCAGATCGCGGACGCGCTCGAGTCGGCCCACTCGAAGGGCATCGTCCACCGCGACCTCAAGCCCGCGAACATCTTCGTCACCCCGCGCGGGCAGGCCAAGATCCTCGACTTCGGCCTCGCCAAGATCGAGCGCCCTCGGCCGCCGGGCGGCGGGGACCACTCGGAAGCGCCCACCGCGGTCCAGCCGAACGAGCTCACCAGCGCGGGCACGACGATGGGGACGGTCTCCTACATGTCTCCCGAGCAGGCGCGCGGCCAGCTGACCGACGCGCGGACGGACCTCTTCTCGCTGGGCACGGTGCTCTACCAGATGGCGACGGGAGTCCTGCCGTTCCAGGGAGACACGTCGGCGGACACGGTGTCGGCGATCCTCAATCAGGAGCCGTCGCCGGTCACGCAGCGGAACCCCGCGTTGCCGGCCGAGCTCTCCCGCATCCTGTCGAAGGCCCTCGAGAAGGACCGCAACCTGCGCTGCCAAACCGCGACCGAGCTCAAGACCGACCTCCTGCGGCTGAAGCGCGACGCCGACTCGGGCGGCCGGCGGGCGGCCGAGCTCAACGACTCGCGCAGCGGCGCCCGGAAGGTCGCGGAGCGGTCGGTCGCCGTTCTCTACTTCGAGAACCTCAGCGGCGTGAAGGAGGACGAGTACCTCCGCGACGGCGTCACCGAGGACATCATCACGGAGCTGTCGAAGATCAAGGGGCTCAAGGTGCTGTCCCGGCAGGCGGTGCTCCCGTTCCGGGACAAGCCGATCCCCACCGCGCAGGTGGGCCAGCAGCTCAAGGCCGACTGCGTCCTGGCCGGCAGCATCCGCCGGGGCGGCAACCGCCTCCGCATCACCGGCCAGCTCGTGGATGCGGCCTCGGACTCGCTGCTGTGGTCCGAGCGCTACGACCGGGAGATGGCGGACGTCTTCGAGGTGCAGGACGAGATCGCGCGCAAGATCGCGGAAGCGCTGCGCGTGAAGCTCTCGCCCCAGGAGGAGCAGGCCCTCGCGGCGCGGCCGACGGAGAACCTGCAGGCCTACGACCTCTACCTCCGCGGGCGCAGCTACGCGAGGCGCCACACCCGGCAGGACCTCGAGTTCGCGCTGCAGATGTTCGAGAACGCGGTCTCGCTCGACCCCGAGTTCGCCCTCGCCTGGGCGTCGATCTCGAACGTCTGCGCCCAGTACCACTACAACTACGAGCGCCAGCGGAAGTGGCTCGACCGCTCGCGCGACGCCTCGCGCAAGGCGATCGGCCTCCAGCCCCACCTGCCCGAGGTGAAGGTCGCCCAGGCGTGGATCCTGTACACGCAGGCCCAGTACGAGGAGGCCGCCCACGTGGCGCAGGAGGCGGTGGAGAGGAAGCGCGACACGGAGGGGGCCTACTACCTCATGCTGCGCGCCCTCTTCGCCGCGGGGCGGTACCAGGACGTGGCCGCGGTGGCCGACGCGGCGCTCGAGGCGAGCGGCACCGACTACAACGTCTACGTGCCGATCACGAACGCGCTGGGGGCGCTCGGGAAGAAAGAAGCCCTCGAGAACATGCGGCAGCGCGAGATCCAGGCGCTCGAGAACCACCTGAAGACGGTGCCGGAGGACGCCCGCGCCCGCAGCGTCCTCGCCGGCGACTACGCCGCCATGGGCCGCCCCGAGGACGCGGTCCGCGAGGCGAACCTCTCGATCACGCTGAGGCCGAACGAGGCCACGGTGCTCTACAACGCCGCCTGCGTCTTCTGCCAGATCGAGCGCAAGGACGACGCGATCGCGGCGCTGCGCAAGGCGTGGGAGGCCGGCTTCATCGACCCCGACTGGGTACGCCGCGACCCCGACCTCGCGCTCCTCCACGGGGATCCCGAGTTCGAGCGGCTCTACCCGGCCGAGGCCATGGACGGCGGGGCGGGGCCGTCGGGGGAGAAGGGCCGATGATCGGCCGCGCTGTCTCCCACTACCGCATCGCGTCCAAGCTCGGCAGCGGCGGCATGGGCGTCGTGTACGAGGCGGAGGACACGAAGCTCGGGCGCCACGTCGCGCTCAAGTTCCTGCCCGCCGAGCTCGCCTCCGACCCCTCCACCCTCGAGCGCTTCCAGCGCGAGGCGCGCGCGGCGTCGGCGCTCAACCACCCCGGGATCTGCACGGTCCACGAGATCGACGAGCACGAGGGCCAGCACTTCATCGCCATGGAGCTGCTCGAGGGGGAGACGCTCGCGGACCGGATCCGGCGCGGGACCGTCGATCTCGCCACCCTGCTCGACCTGGGCACCCAGATCGCGGACGCCCTCGAGTCGGCGCACGCGAAGGGCATCGTCCACCGCGACCTCAAGCCCGCCAACATCTTCGTGGGGCCGCGCGGCCAGGCGAAGATCCTCGACTTCGGCCTCGCCAAGTTCGAGCGCGCGCGGCCCGCGGCCGGGACGGAGCACTCGGAGGCCCCCACCGCGATCCAGCCCAACGAGCTCACGAGCGCCGGCACGGCCATGGGGACGGTGTCCTACATGTCGCCCGAGCAGGCGCGCGGCCAGCTGACCGACTCGAGGACCGACCTCTTCTCGCTGGGCACGGTGGTCTACCAGATGGCGACCGGGGTCCTGCCCTTCCAGGGCGAGACCTCGGCGGTCGTCTTCGACGCGATCCTCAACCGCGAGCCCGTGCCCCTCGTCCAGGTCAACCCGGCGCTTCCCGCCGACCTCGCCCGGATCCTGGGCAAGGCGCTCGAGAAGGACCGCAACCTCCGCTACCAGACCGCCACCGACCTGAAGACCGACCTGATGCGGTTGAAGCGCGACACCGACTCCGGCGGGCGGCGCGCGGCGGAGCCGGGCGAGTCGCGCAGCGGGGCGGTGAAGGCGGCCGAGAGATCGGTCGCCGTCCTCTACTTCGAGAACCTCAGCGGGGTGAAGGAGGACGAGTACCTGCGCGACGGCGTCACCGAGGACATCATCACCGAGCTCTCGAAGATCAAGGGCCTCAAGATCTTCTCCCGCCCCACCGTGCTCGCGTACCGCGACAAGCCGGTCACCCCCGTGCAGATCGGCCAGCAGCTCAAGGCCTCCTGCGTCCTCACCGGGACCCTGCGCCGGGCGGGGCAGCGCCTGCGGATCACCGCGCAGCTCGTGGACGCCCAGACCGACTTCCCGCTGTGGTCCGAGCGCTACGACCGCGAGATGGCGGACGTGTTCGAGGTGCAGGACGAGATCGCCCGCAAGATCGCGGAGGCGTTGCGCGTCCAGCTCTCGCCCCAGGAGCAGGAGGCCCTGGCCGTCAGGCCCACGGAGAGCCTGCAGGCCTACGACCTCTACCTCCGGGGGAAGAGCTTCGCGCGGCGGCTGACCCGCCAGGACCTCGAGTTCGCGCTCCAGATGTTCGAGAACGCGGTCTCGCTCGACCCCGCGTTCGCCCTCGCCCACGCGGCGATCGCGAACGCCTGCGCCCAGTTCCACTACCACTACGAGCGGGCGCAGGGCTGGATCGGCCGCGCGGTGTCGGCTACCCAGAAGGCGAGCGCCATCCGCCGCGACCTGCCCGAGGTCCTGGTGGCCGAGGGCTGGATCCTCTACGCCGAGGGGCAGTACGACCAGGCCGTCTCCCTGGTGCGCCAGGTGATCGAGCGGAAGCCCGACACCGAGGGCGCCTACTACCTCCTGCTGCGGGCGCTCTTCGCCTCCGGCCAGTACCACGAGGTGGTGCGCCTCGGCGACGCCGCGCTCGAGGCGAGCGGGGGGGACTACAACGTGTACGTCCCCATCACGAACGCGCTCGGCGCGCTCAGCAAGAAGGACGCCCTCGACAAGATGCGCCAGCGGGAGATCCAGGCGCTGGAGACCCACGTCCGGACGGTGCCGGAGGACGCGCGTGCCCGCACCCTCCTGGCCGGCGACTACGCGAGCCTGGGACAGGTCGATGCCGCCGAGCGCGAGGCGAGCCTCGCCATCTCGCTGCGCCCCAACGAGGCGATCGTGCTGTACAACGCGGCTTGCGTCTTCTGCCAGCTGGGGAAGAAGCCCGAGGCCCTCGCGGCGATCCAGAAGGCCTGGGACGCGGGCTTCCGCGACCCCGACTGGGCGAGGCGGGACCCCGACCTGGCGCTCCTCCACGACGACCCGGAGTTCGAGAAGCTGTACCCGGCCGGCTCCGGCGAGGGCCGCGCGTGATCGGCCAGGCGGTCTCCCACTACCGGGTCACCGCGAAGCTCGGCAGCGGCGGCATGGGCGTCGTGTACGAGGCGGAGGACACGACGCTCGGCCGGCACGTGGCGCTCAAGTTCCTGCCCGCGGAGATGGCTCAGGACGCGGCCTCCCTCGAGCGTTTCCAGCGCGAGGCCCGCGCCGCCTCCGCGCTCAACCACCCCGGGATCTGCACCGTCTACGCCATCGAGCAGCACGAGGGGCAGCCCTTCATCGCCATGGAGCGGCTCGAGGGGGAGACCCTCGCGGAGCGGATCCGGAAGGGGCCCTTCGAGATCGGACCCCTCCTCGACCTCGGGATCCAGGTGGCGGACGCGCTCGAGTCGGCGCACGCGAAGGGGATCGTGCACCGGGACCTCAAGCCCGCCAACGTCTTCGTCAACTCCCGGGGCCAGGCCAAGATCCTCGACTTCGGCCTGGCCAAGATCGAGCGGGCGCGGCCGGCCGGCGGCGGGGAGCACTCCGAGGCGCCCACCGCGGTGCAGCCGAACGAGCTCACGACCGCGGGCTCGACGATGGGCACCGTCTCCTACATGTCTCCCGAGCAGGCGCGGGGGCAGCTCACCGACGCGCGCACCGACCTCTTCTCCCTCGGCACCGTCCTCTACCAGGCCGCCACCGGGACGCTGCCCTTTCCCGGGGAAACCTCGGCGGTCGTCTTCGACGCGATTCTCAACCGCGCGCCCCTGCCCGTCGGCCAGGCCCGGACCGGCCTGCCCGCGGATCTCGACCGCATCCTGGGCAAGGCGCTGGAGAAGGAGCGGGGCCTCCGCTACCAGTCGGCGACCGACCTCAAGACGGACCTCCTGCGACTGAAGCGCGATCTCGAGTCCGGAGGCCGCCGGGCCGCGGAGCTCTCCGAGTCGCGCGGCGGGGCTTCCAAGGCGGCCGAGAAGTCCGTGGCCGTGCTGTACTTCGGCAACCTCTCCGGGGTCAAGGAGGACGAGTACCTGCGGGACGGGGTGACCGAGGACATCATCGCCGAGCTCTCGAAGATCAAGGGGCTCCGAATCTTCGCCCGCTCCACCGTCCTCGCCTTCCGCGACAAGGAGGTCACCCCGACCCAGGTGGGGCAGCAGCTCGGGGCGGCCTTCCTGCTGACCGGCAGCCTGCGGCGGGCGGGGAACCGCCTGCGCATCAACGCCGAGCTCGTGGACACGACGACCGACTTCCCCCTGTGGTCCGAGCGCTACGACCGGGAGATGGCCGACGTGTTCGAGGTGCAGGACGAGATCGCCCGCAAGATCGCAGAGGCGTTGCGGGTGACGCTCTCGCCCCAGGAGCAGGAGCAGCTCGCCGCCAAGCCGACCGCGAACACGGAGGCGTACGACCTGTACCTGCGCGGCCGCAGCTACGCGCGGCGCCTCACGAGGCAGGACCTCGAGTTCGCCCTCCAGATGTTCGAGAACGCGGTGTCCCGCGACCCGCAGTTCGCCCTCGCCCATGCCGCTATCGCGAGCTCGTGCGCGCTCTTCAACCAGCACTTCGACCGCGCACCCGACTGGATCGAGCGGGCCAAGGCCGCGAGCCGGAAGGCGAGCGCCCTCGGGAGCGACTCGCCGGACATCCAGGTGGCGGAGGCATGGATCCTCTACGCCGAGGGGATGTTCGACGAGGCCATCGCGCGCGTCCGTCGGGCGATCGAGCGCAAGCCGGACGTCGAAGGGGGCTACTACCTGCTCGGGCGGGCGCTCTTCGCCGCCGGCCAGTACCAGGAGGTCGTCGACCTCGCCGAGGCGGCGGTGGCCGCGTCCGGGGAGGACTACAACGTCTACGTGCCCCTCCACAACGCGCTCGGGGCCCTCGGCAAGAGGGAGGCACTCCGCAACGCCGTCCAGCAGCGGATCCTCGTGCTGGAGGCGCACCTGCGGAAGTCGCCCGAGGACGCGCGGGGCCGGACGCTGCTGGCCACCGACTACGCACACGTGGACCGGGGAGACGACGCGGCGCGCGAGGCAAGCCTGGCCATGGCCCTGCGGCCCAACGACGCGATGGTGATGTACAACGTGGCCTGCGTCTTCGGCCAGCTGGGAAAGAAGGACGAAGCCCTCGACGCCCTCCGCAAGGCCAAGGACGCCGGGGAGAACGACGCGACCTGGGCCCGGCGCGACCCCGACCTCGCCCTTCTCCACGGGGACCCGGAGTTCGAGAAGCTCTACCCGCCGACGGCGGCGGAGTGAGCTCGAAGGAGAGCCGCCGATGATCGGTCAGACGGTCTCGCACTACCGGGTCACGTCGAAGCTCGGCAGCGGGGGCATGGGGGTCGTGTACGAGGCCGAGGACACGAAGCTCGGCCGGCACGTGGCGCTCAAGTTCCTGCCCGGGGAGATGGCGCGGGACGCCGCCTCGCTCGAGCGCTTCCAGAGGGAGGCGCGCGCCGCTTCCGCCCTCAACCACCCCGGGATCTGCACAGTCTACGAGATCGACCAGCACGAGGGCCAGCACTTCATCGCCATGGAGCTGCTCGAGGGCGAGACGCTGGGGGAGCGGGTCCGCCGCGGGCCTCTCGACGTCGGGCCGCTCCTCGACCTCGGGATCCAGATCGCGGACGCGCTCGAGTCGGCCCACGCCAAGGGGATCGTGCACCGGGACCTCAAGCCGGCGAACATCTTCGTCAACGCGCGGGG
>Ga0105090_10002427_pt1 | contig 10399 bp, 7 predicted proteins | sample PPLLak3March2015_FD_79110 | JGI IMG/M metagenome (GOLD analysis project Ga0105090, IMG submission 79110) | Freshwater sediment microbial communities from Prairie Pothole Lake near Jamestown, North Dakota, USA - PPLs Lake P7 Core (1) Depth... | ecosystem: Environmental > Aquatic > Freshwater >... | reverse complement strand
CGCCACCACGCCTTCGACCGCCGGATCAGCGTAGATCGCTTCGATGGCCGGTATGTAATTCTCGATGGGGCACTGGGGTGTCAGATCAATGGGATTGCCCAACGCGGCAAATGACGGCACCAGGGCACGCAGGCGTTCCATGGTGGCAGGGCTTAACGAGGGCAGCACCATCCCGGCGCGTTCCGCCGCATCGGCAGCCAGCACCGACGGCCCGCCGGAAATCGTTACGATGGCAATATTGCGCACCGTCTTCTTCCGCAGTCCGACCGCGGCGGCGTCCATGGCGTCGAAAAACGTTTCGGTGTCGGCGGCTTCGATCACGCCGGCACGGCGCAGGCCGGCCCGAACCGCGGCGTGGCTGCCGGCCATGCTGCCGGTGTGACTGGCCGCCGCCTTGGCGCCCGCCGCCATCTTGCCTGCCTTGAGGATGACCACAGGCTTGCGAGCCGTTACCTTGCGGGCCACCTCGACGAAGCGCCGGCCGTCGCCGAAACCCTCTACAAACATGCCGATAGCCGTTGTCTGCGGATCCTCGCCGAGCCATTCGAGCGCATCGGTGATGGCGACATCGGCGGAATTGCCCACGCTCAGGAAGCGTGACAAGCCGAGCCCGCTTGCGCGCATGTGGCCGAAGAACATGCCGCCGAAAGCTCCGGACTGGCTGACGAAGGACAAGCCGCCGGCGGTGGTCGGAATGCGCCAGAAATAGGAGCCGTTGAGCCAGCGATCGCCGCCCAGATGACTCACCACACCCATGCAGTTGGGACCGACCAGCCGCATTCCGGCGGACTTGGCGATTGCCACCAGGCGATCCTGGACGGCGCGCCCTTCTGCTCCGGTTTCGCCAAAACCGGACGACAATACAATCGCGGCACCGGTGCCTGCGGCGGCGGCATCGGCAACAGCCGCCTCGACCCTCTTGTCCGGCACTGAAATCAGAGCCAGGTCAATCGGCCGATCGAGCCTTGCCACCGCCGGAATGCCGTCGATGGTCTGCGCTTCCGGATGCACGGCGATGACTTCGCCGGCACCGTTGGCGGCATTTTTCAGCAGCGTGTTGCCGAGCTTGCGGCTATCGGCAGCCGAGGCGCCGTACACCGCGATCGACTTCGGATTGAACAGGCTATCCAGACTCATTGCAGGCGACCTCATTTTTCGTTGCGGCAGCGGCGGTGGGTCAGGAATCCAGAAGCCGCTGCGACATAAAATGCTTCAACACCTCATTGGCGCCGCTGATGATCGGCAGCACCATCGCATCGCGCACATATTTCTCGATCGGGTAGTCCTTCATGTAGCCTGATCCACCGAAGATCTGCATCGCCTTGATCGTGACACGCCGCGCCATTTCAGCGGGGTACACCTTGGCCATGTTGGGCGGCAGCATGCCTTCTGCGGACATGCGGTTTGCGCTTTGCCACGCGACGCGGCGCACCATCAAGCGGGCCATTTCAATATCCGCCTTCATGTCGACCAGCATCTGGCCGACCGCCTGGTACTTGCCGATGGGCTGACCCCAGATCTCCCTTTCCCTGGCGTATTGCAAGGCATGCTCATACGCGGCGCGGGCGACACCCACGGCCATCGTGCCGGTGCCGACACCGTTGGTGTCGTAAATGGCATTGATGGTCTCGAACCCGGCACCTTCTTTGCCCAGCATGTACTCCCTGGGCAAGCGCATGTTCTCGAAAATGAGCTCCCCGTTCATCGAGGCCCGATGCCCCATCTTGTCCTCGATGGTCCCGATTGAAAAACCCGGGGTATCGGCGGGAAAAAAGAACACGGAACAGGACTCGGAATTAGCCTTGCTGCTGTCGCTGCGCGCGAGCAGACCATACAGCGTCGACACGCTGGCGTTGCTGGAGAAGGCCTTGCTGCCATTGATGACGTAATGATCGCCGTCCCTGATCGCCCTGGTCCGGGTACCCAGCTTCGGATCCGGAAGAGGACAGAATATCTCGGTGCCGCCGGAAGGTTCGGTGGCGCCGAAACAGATCAAGTGCGTCCCGCTCGTATCGTTGGCGATCGGTACCAGCCAGTGCTCGCACTGCTCCTTGCTGCCCATGCGGGCGATCATTTCCGACATCGACATGACAACATGAAAGGCATTTGCCATGCCGATATCGCCGGCTGCCAACTCTTCCAGCAGTACGGCGTAATCGAGTGTGCTGCCGCCCATGCCGCCGTACTCTTCGGGAATCAGCAGCGAGTGGAATCCCAGCTCGAAGCCCTTCCTGATGACCTCAAGAGGAAAGGCCTGCTTTGGATCGGCAATGCGATCCACGACGCTGGCGACAGGCTTGATCTCCTTCTCGGCAAAACGCCGCGCGACATCCTGTAGCTGCCGCTGTTCCTCGGACAACTCGAATCCAATCATGGTCCTACCTCACGTCCGGTCGTGTGCGTGACACACTTCGACGATCAGATCAGGCCGGCTTCGGCCAGGCGCGTATCGACCTGGTTGCGCATGTAGTCGGACAGCACCTCGAAGGGCGGGCGCACCGGACCGCCGGGCAGCCCAAGCTTCTCGGCCCAGTACTTGAGGCCGGCCAGCGGGAACACACCCTTGCCCATCAGGTAGGCAATCTGCGTCTCGTGGAACAGGACGCGCAGCGGCGACAGATCGTTGTAGATCTGCATGCCCTCGGCGATCTTGCCGGCCTTGAGCAGCTTGGTGTACTGCGACACGCGCGGCTTGGCCGGGGTCTGGAACAGCGCGCCGACGAAGTTGCAGAACTGCATCGCGGTGTCCGGCATGTAGCGCATCTGCTCGGGCCAGTAATCCTCGAACGGGTCGCCGATGACGATCAGGTCGCCCGCCGCTTTGTAGGCCTTGAGCGTTTGATCGATGCTGCCCATGCCCTGTTTGATGCCGCAGATGTTCGGAATCTTTTCGGCGAGTTCCTTGATGAACTCGGGGGTCAGCACGTAGCCGGAAGGACGGGTGTTGTACAGGCAGATGCCGATGTTGACGCGCTCGGCAAGGTACTCGTAGTAGCGCAGCACGCCTTCGTTGGAGGACGAATTGGAATACGGTGTCACATGCATCAGTGCGTCGATGCCGACGGCCTCGGCATGCCTGGCCAGTTCCACGGCGGCCATGATGCTGGGGTGGCTGGTATTGGCCAGCAGCGGCACGCGGCCGGCGACTGCCTCGACTGCCACTTCGTAGATCTTCTTGCGCTCTTCGACGGTGAATGTCAGCCACTCGCCGCAGGCGCCGTCACAGGTGATGGAGTCGACGCCCATCTCGATCTGGCGGTTGATCCAGGCCTTGGTGCCGGCGTAATCGATGCTGTAGTCGTTGTTCAGGGGCTGGATGATGCCGCCGTTGATACCGGGCAGATTCTTGCGCGCCCACGCCTTGGCTTCGTGCTTCTGGTACTTCATTTACCTTCTCCTGTAATCCAAAGGACTTCGTTTTGTTATTTAAGACTGCATCGTTCAGGTCATTGGAACATGAATATTCATACAAATATTGACTGCACGTGAAAATCGTCTTGATTAATAGCGCACAGCCGCCAACAAGCAATTGCCTTGCCCAAGGCGCATGAAGTTTCATATAATTATACTCGGATGTGCAGCTGCAGAAATCCGTTCGACCGGAACTGTCGCTGCCCGCAATCACAATGCAATCATATACGTGGAGTGCTGTTGTGATGACAACAAAGACCATGGCGCAAGCTTCCGCCGATGCATCAACGACGGCTCGTTTTCTCGACGAATACTTGCCCTATTGGCTGGCGCAAGCCAGCTATTGGATCTCCAGCGAATTCCACCGCGAAGTCGCAGAGGCAGGTCTGACGGTCGCCGAATGGCGGGTTTTGGCCAGCTTGCATGGCAGCTCCGGCGAAACGATAGGCACGCTTTGCCGCCTCGCATTGCTCAAGCAACCAACGCTGTCGAAGCTGGTGCAACGTCTTGAAGCGGAAGACCTGGTAGCGCGCCGAGACACCGATGGCGACCGCCGGCAGACCATTGTGACCAGTACTGCCAAGGGTCGGGCGCGGGTCGCCGCGCTGGTTGGCAAGGCCCGGGTGCATCAGCAGGAAGTGCTCAAGCCGTTCGGTGAAACCAATTCCCGCGAGTTGATACGCACCCTCAAAGATCTGGTGCGCCAGCATGAGCACACCGGCTTGTTCGATTCGAAATAGGCGCGTTCCGGCCGCTGGCGAGCGGCTCAGTACGTGATGTCGTACTGCCCGAGATCGACTTCCCTGAACTTGACCCGGGTGAATAGTTTGCGGTCGGCTGCGAACGGCACCAGGGCGTCGATGCCGATCTTGGTTACCGTGCCGCCCCGGCCGTCGGCATTTACCTTGACGATGGGATTGAGGATGTGGCCTTCCTGGCCCGGCAGGATGACCAGATCCGTAGCGACATCGCAGCGCGTGGTGATCGCCCAATCGACATCGACCGCGTCATACAGGTTGACGTCGGTGTCCACCACCACCACCCGCTGCAGCGAGCGAAATGCCTTGAACGTCTCGGTGATCACATCCTTGCCGATACCGGCGCGGGTATTCGCCACCTGCACCACCGCCTGGTAAAAACCGCAGCCTCCGGGCGGCAGGTACACCGCCTTCAATTGCGGAATTTTCGCCTGCACCGCGCGGAAGATCGCCGCCTCCGCCGTGAAGCCGACCGCGTTCCAGACTTCCTGGCCGGAGAGCACCGTATGGAACACCGGCTTGCGCCGCCGCGTGATCTTCTTCACCTTCATGACATAGCGCTTGTCGCGGCCGCCGTAATAGCCGGTGACTTCGGCGAACGGCGCTTCCCATTCGCGGACACCCGGCAGGATCTCGGCTTCGATCACGAACTGCGCGTCGGCATAGGCCGGCACATCGACGGTTTGCGCCTTCATCCAGTGAATGGCCTGCCCCGCCAGATGGCTGGCAATGGCCGGCTTGCCGTCGCCCAGCCGCGGCAGCGACGAGACGATCCAGGGCGCCAGCCCGACGCCGTTGTTGATCGTCACCGGCAGCGTCTCGCCGCGCCGCTCAGCGATGGCGACGTACTCTTCAAGATGCCGCCCCGGATCGATGAGGAAAGTCAGCCGGTCCTTGCGGGTCATCTGCATGCGGTGAATCGCCGCGTTGATGCCGCCGGTTTCCGGATGACGGGCGACGATCAGCGAGGAATCGAGGTAGCGCCCGCCGTCCTTGAGCGCATGGACCGGCATCGGCAGGACGGACAGATCGACGGTTTCCTCGATCACCTCATTGGCCGGGGCGCGCTCCAGGGTTCTTGCGGCGAGCGCACCCTTGTTCTTTTGCCATTTGCCGACCGCCTCGGCGATGCGAAACGGCACCTTCTCCTTGGCGATGCCGAACAGCGAACCGACGATGGCGCGGTTCCACAGCAGCCCCGTGAACACCGGAAATGCGTGGCCCTTGACGCGCTCGAACAGCACCGGCTTGCCGCCTTCGAGCTTGCGGGCGATTCCCGCCAATTCAAACTTCGGGTCAACTTCCGAGCGCACGCGGATCAGCTTGCCCGCCGCCTTGAGTGCAGCGATGCAGACGCCCATATCGCTCAGCGGCGTCGCCACACTCGATTTTGAACGCTGATTTCTCACTATCCCACTCCTTTTTGTTAGGTGCTTACTCGACGGTAACAGACTTGGCGAGATTGCGCGGCTTGTCTACGTCGGTCCCCTTCACCAGGGCGACGTGATACGACAGCAATTGCAGCGGAACCACGTGCAGCACCGGCGAGAGCGGGCCGTAGTGCTCGGGCAGGCGCAGCACATGCACGCCGGGCTCTTCATCGACCGCGGAATCCGTATCGGCAAAGACGTAGAGTTCGCCGCCGCGCGCGGCGACTTCCTTGAGGTTGGACTTGAGCTTTTCCAGCAGGGCGTCGTTGGGTGCGATGCTGATCACCGGCATGTCCGCGTCGACCAGCGCCAGGGGGCCATGCTTGAGTTCTCCGGCCGGGTAGCCCTCGGCATGGATATAGGAAATTTCCTTGAGCTTCAGCGCGCCTTCCAGCGCGATCGGGTAGTGATGGCCGCGACCGAGAAACAGCGCATGGTGCTTGTCGGCGAAACGCTTTGCCCAGACCTTGATCGCCGGTTCGAGGGCCAGCACCTTCTGCACGGCGACCGGCAGGTGGCGCAGCGCCCTCAGGTGCCCGGCTTCCTGCCCGGGGTCCAGGCGCCCGGCCTGCTTGGCCAGCGTCACGGCGAGCAGGAACAGGGCGGCGAGCTGGGTGGTGAAAGCCTTGGTCGAAGCGACGCCGATTTCGGGGCCGGCGCGGGTCAGGAAGCGCAGCGCGCATTCGCGCACGATGGCCGATTCGGCGACGTTGCAGATCGCCAGGCTGCGGCCCATGCCCAGCGCCCGGGCATGCTTGACCGAGGCCAGCGTGTCGGCGGTTTCGCCGGACTGGGAAATCGCCACTACCAGTTGCTCGGGATCCGGCACCGAAACGCGGTAGCGGTATTCGCTGGCGATTTCGACGCTGCAGGGAATCCCCGCAAGCTGCTCGATCCAGTAACGCGCGACGAGGCCGGAATGGTAGCTGGTGCCGCAGGCCAGGATCAGCACCGAGCGCACGCCGGCCAGCATCTCCGGTGCGGCAACGCCGAACAGGTTAGGGCTCAGGGTCTGCGCGCCCCCGATCATTTCCAGCGTGGCCGCCAGGGCCTGCGGCTGCTCGAAGATTTCCTTCTGCATGTAGTGCGTGTAGTCGCCGAGTTCGACATCGTCGGCCGAGAGCGTGCTTTCATGCACCGGGCGGTCCGCCGGCACATTGGCCGCCGTGCCGTCAGCGCCGACTATTCGGATCGCATCGCGTTTTAGTTCGGCGACATCGCCGTCTTCGAGATAGATCATGCGCCGCGTCACCTGCAGCAGGGCCGAGGCGTCCGAAGCGGCGTAATTGCCATCCTCGCCCAGTCCGAGCAGCAGCGGCGCGCCGTGGCGGGCAACGACGATGCGGTCGTCCCATTCCCGCAGCACGGCAATGGCATAGGCACCGACCAGGCGCGCGGTCGCCAGGCGCACGGCCTCGAACAGGTCGGGCGTCGATTTGAGCGTTTGCCGGATCAGGTGGGCGATGACCTCGGTGTCGGTATCCGAACTGAACACATAGCCGCCTGCCGTGAGCTCCTGCTTCAACTCGGCGTAGTTCTCGATGATGCCGTTATGCACCACGGCGACGCCGGCGGAGACAAGCGGATGTGCGTTGCGCTCGGAAGGCGCGCCGTGCGTGGCCCAGCGCGTATGGGCGATGCCATGGTGGGCGACCTGCCCTGCTGCCTGCTCGGCGAGTTCGGCGACGCGACCGGCGCTGCGCAGCCGGGTCAGGGTCGGGTTGAGCAGTGCCAGGCCGGCCGAATCGTAGCCGCGATACTCAAGCTTCATCAGCCCTTCGATCAGCACCGGGACGATGTTGCGCGCGGCGACGGCTGCGACGATGCCGCACATGGCTTACTTCTTTTTTACCGGCCGCTTCCAGCCTGGAATCGACATCTGTCTCGCGCGCGAAACCGTCAGCTGGTCCGGCGGCGCATCGCGGGTCAGCGTGGTCCCCGCGCCCAGCGTGGCGCCGCGACCGACGGTGACCGGCGCGACGAGTTGGGTGTCGGAGCCGATGAAGGCATCGTCCCCGATCACGGTGCGGAACTTGTTGGCGCCGTCGTAATTGCAGGTGATGGTGCCGGCGCCGACATTGACCCGGCTGCCGATGGTGGCGTCGCCGATGTACGCCAGGTGGTTGGCCTTGGAGTGGTCGGCGATGCTGGAATTCTTCACTTCGACGAAATTGCCGATATGCACGTCGCGCCCCAGCTCGGTCCCGGGGCGCAGCCGCGCAAAGGGGCCGACGATGCTGCCGGCGCCGACCACGGCATTCTCGAGCACGCAATTGGCGCGCACCTGAACGCCGTCGCCCAGCACGACGCGTCCTTCGAACAGGCAATTGACGTCGATGCTGACGTCGCGGCCACAGACCAGTTCGCCGCGCACGTCGATGCGCGACGGATCGGCCAGGGTCACGCCCTGCTCCATCAGGCGCTCGGCGAGGTTGCGCTGGAACACCCGCTCCAGCTGCGCGAGCTGCAGCTTGCTGTTCACGCCCTCGGTCTCCCACGGGGCATCGGGATGGGCGGTAACCACCGGCATGCCCTCGGCGACCGCCAGCGCCACGATGTCGGTCAGGTAGTACTCGCCCTGCGCATTGCCGTTACCCAGTCCTGGCAGCCAGCGCGCCAGGGCAGCGGTGGGCGCCACGAGGATGCCGGTATTGATTTCACGGATCGAACGCTCGGCATCGTCGGCATCCTTTTCCTCGACGATGCGGGTAACTTTTCCAGCGACCCGGACGATGCGGCCGTAGCCGCGGGGATTGTCGAGGTGCGCGGTGAGCAGTGCCAGCGAGTTGCTGCCGGCGGCGGCGATCAGACGCCGCAGCGTAGAGGCGCGGGTCAGCGGCACGTCGCCATACAGCACCAGAGTAAAAGTCGGCGCCGGCGATACGGCGACGGCAAGATGCGGCAGGGCTTGCATTACCGCATGGCCGGTGCCGAGCTGCGGTTCCTGCAGGGCCCAGGCCAGGTCGGGCGCATCGAGGGCGGCACGAACCTGCTCGCCGCCATGGCCATATACCACGCAGATCTGCTGCGCGCCGATTTCGCGCGCGCTGTCGATGACGTGCGCCAGCAATGGCTTCCCCGCCAGGGGATGCAGGACCTTGGGCAAATCGGAATGCATCCGTCTGCCCTGCCCCGCTGCGAGTATGATGACGTTCAAGGCCGGCTTACCGGGGCAGCGTGCTGGAACCCATCAGGAACTGGTCGACGCTGCGCGCGCACTGGCGGCCTTCGCGGATGGCCCAGACCACCAGCGACTGGCCGCGGCGCATGTCACCGGCGGCGAACACTCCCTTGACGCCGGTAGCGTAGGACTTCTCGCTTTCGGTATCGGCGCGGGCGTTGCCGCGATTGTCCTTATCGACACCGAAGGCATCGAGCACGCCGCCCACCGGGCTGAGGAAGCCCATGGCGAGAAACACATAGTCGACCGGAATCTCGAATTCGGAACCGGCGACCTCGCTCATCCTGCCGTCCTGCCATTCCAGGCGCACGGCCTTGACGGCCTTGAGCATGCCTTTCTCACCGATGAATTCCTTGGTGCCGATGGCCCAGTCGCGCGCGCAACCTTCGTCGTGCGACGACGAGGTGCGCATCCTGAGCGGCCAGTAGGGCCAGGTCAGGGCGCCGTTTTCCTGTTCCGGTGGACGCGACAGCAACTCGATCTGGGTGATGCTGGCGGCGCCATGGCGATTCGAGGTGCCGACGCAGTCGGAACCGGTGTCGCCGCCGCCGATGACGAGCACGTGCTTGCCCTTGACGTTGATCGGATTCTTGCTGCCACCCGACACTTCCTTGTTCTGCGGAATGAGGAACTCCAGTGCGAAATGCACACCGGCGAGTTCGCGTCCCGGCACCGGCAGATCGCGCGGGTATTCTGCGCCGCCGGCGAGAATGACTGCATCGAAATCCTTCTTCAGTTGCGCGGGGCTGATGGTCTTCTGCGCGTCATTGACGATACCCTTGGGCAGCGCGGCGCCGGTGACCATGGTGCCGGTGACGAACCTGACGCCCTCGGCCTTCATCTGCGCCATGCGCCAGTCGATCAAGCGCTTGTCGAGCTTGAAGTCGGGGATGCCATAGCGCAGCAGGCCGCCGATGCGGTCGTTCTTTTCGAACACCGTCACGGCATGGCCGACGCGCGCCAATTGCTGGGCAGCGGACAGCCCGGCCGGGCCGGAGCCGACGATGGCGATCTTCTTGCCGGTCTTTTTCGCCGCCGGTTGCGGCAGCACCCAGCCGTTTTCTCCGGCCTTGTCGATGATGGCGCGCTCGATGGATTTGATGCCGACCGGCGTCTGCGGAATGTTCAACGTGCAGGCCGCCTCGCAGGGGGCGGGGCAGATGCGGCTGGTGAATTCGGGGAAGTTGTTGGTCGAATGCAGGATATCGATGGCCTCGCGCCAACGGCCCTTGTAGACCAGGTCGTTCCAGTCCGGGATCAGGTTGTTGACCGGGCAGCCGTTGTTGCAGAAGGGAATGCCGCAATCCATGCAGCGCGCACCCTGGGTTTTGGCCTGCTCGTCCGTCAGATGCGGAATGAACTCGCGGTAGTGGCGCACCCGCGCCTCCGCCTTCTCATAGCTCTCGGAAATGCGCTGGAATTCGAGGAATCCGGTGGGCTTGCCCATTACGCTGCCTCCTTGAGACGGGCGGCTTCCAATTCCTTGAGCGCACGCCGATATTCGTTCGGGAACACCTTGACGAACTTGCCGCGGGCCTTGGCCCAGTCGGCAAGAATCTCGTTCGCCCGCGCGCTGCCGGTCAGCTTTGCGTGCTGTTCGATCATCTGCTTCAACTGCG
>Ga0105090_10002425_pt1 | contig 10400 bp, 13 predicted proteins | sample PPLLak3March2015_FD_79110 | JGI IMG/M metagenome (GOLD analysis project Ga0105090, IMG submission 79110) | Freshwater sediment microbial communities from Prairie Pothole Lake near Jamestown, North Dakota, USA - PPLs Lake P7 Core (1) Depth... | ecosystem: Environmental > Aquatic > Freshwater >... | reverse complement strand
GGCATGTCCCAGCCGCCGAAGTCGACGGTGCGGGCCCCGGCCGCGACGTGGGTATCGAAAAGCGGTGTGCGCAATCCCATGACTTGAGTTTCCCGTCCCAGCCTTGCCATTTCGTGACCAAAAAAAAGGGCGGCAAGCCGCTCGAAAACGACCTGCCGCCCCTCTGTCCTTTTGACCTGAGAGATCGGGAACCGGCCCCCAGGCCGATGCCGCACCCCTTCGGTGGGTCCGCAACGAGGCGGACCACTCTCCAGAGCCCATCAGGTGCTGCCGTTGTTTTGCCTGAGCGTTTCCGGGCGGGTTGCGCCTTCGGCGGGCCGTTTTCCGACCACTCTTCGGACAGACCTTGCGATGGGTCCCGGGATTCTACCCCCTCTCCTGCGGAAGGGGGAGAGGGTCGGGGTGAGTATCTGGTTCAGATCGAGGGAAGCATGTCGTCCGCCCGCCTCGTTCAACCGGGGATCAATGCAGCTGGCGCAGTGTGACCACGACGCGTTAGCCGCGGGCTTCAGGCCTCTCGCAGCGCGAAATCCGCTTCAAGTCGTTGCGCTGGATCTATACCCCTCCACCGTGACCAGCCGCGCGGAACTGCACTCATCGCGAATCGCCTTGATGCCTTGATACGCGGCGCCGTAATAGAAGCTGTCAAAATCCGCGATTGACGGAAATTTGAGCAGCACGATTCTGCGCGGCGACCAGTCACCTTCGTAGACCGTGTGTGCTCCACTTCGAGCCAGAATGAAGTTACCAACTGAGTTGCGTGCCGTTCGATGACCGGTGCGATTCCGTGCGCTGGGCATCCTGACCTGCTAGTCCAGTAAGATGACGAAAACACGCGGAGGACGGCGATGACCGATCAGTCTGACCACGAAACCCGCTGGCGACTCCTGCGCGATGTCGTGGTGTTCCAGATCAAGCTGGGGATGGAGGCGGTGCTGGACCTCACGCTCATCCCGGTGTCGCTCGTGGCGGCAGCGCTGGACCTGCTGCTGGGGAACTGGCGACGACCACGATGGTTCCACGCCGTGCTTAGGTTCGGCGAGCGATGCGAGCACCGGATCGACCTGTGGCGCGTCGCGACGCCCGGTGCAGGCGCGCCTCAATCGGAGGTCGATGCGGTCATGCGCAGCATCGAGACCCTGATCCGTAACCCGCGCACTGGACCGGACAAGGTGCGTGAGCTCAGGCGCTGGGCCGCAACGAAACTTGCGCCGAGCGGTGACGGCGATCCGCAACCTCCTGACCGTCGCAACGATCCCCCGAGTTGAACCTGCCCGGAACACAGTGGAGCCACCGTGGCGATCGGCCGTCGAGCCCTGCTGCTTTGCGGATCGGTCCGACCCGGTCGTCGGGCGGCTCGCCTGGGTCGATGGCCGCTGGGCCGGTGCCGCCTGCCGGGTCGACGGCTGCGCCGAACGCTGGGGCGCCGGGCGCGACGACATGCCGCCACTTCGTGCGGGGCTGCTGCGCGACATACCGCCTCCGCAACGAGCAACGCCCCTGCCGGCGGTCGCGGTACGAGGTACATGATCTGCTCGGCGCCCGCCGGGGGAACAAACGCGAATGCGCGGCGTCCAGCTTCGCCGGCACGCTCCAATCGTGGAGGTCGGCGCGGAATTGCGGTTCGCCCGGTGAACGCGCCTCGAAACTCGTGGCCGAGCCGACAGAAAACGACGACGACCCAGACGGCGATGACGACGACTGACGCGTCACCGCCGGTCTCGATCAGGACCACGCCGCCGACCGGCAACGAGGATGCAATGAGCGCTGCCGTACGGAGTATCCGGGCCGAGAGAGATACGCTTGTCGAAGGCGTGCAGGTCGAGCGGTCCAATCGATTCGCTCCTGCAGCCCACACGAAGGAAATACTCATGAACAGACTCATCTACATCATCGGCGCAGTCGTCGTTGTCATAGCCCTACTGTCGTTTTTTGGTCTGCGTTGATTCGCAGCACCCATTCGGGAGGCAACCTCGACTGAGCAGGCAGACCGTCCAGTGGTTGACGGCGGCAGGGCCGCGTTCGGCCGGACCTGCCGTTGCCAGCAGGATGGCGATCTCGACTGCGGTGGCGAGCACGGACGCGAGCAGGATCGCCGCCTCGCACACAGAATTTATGACAGGTCCCGCCGACTGGGACGACCTCGACTGACCAGCCAGCGGTCACCCAACCTTGGAGCAATGACCCACGAAGAAGTCAAAGCCGCACACCGCACGCAAGGATCCGTCGTACCTCGTCGCCACCTTCTAAAACTTTCCTGGCGTCGACATTCCACTGCCGTCGGTCGAGCAGTGCCGTGCCCGTGGCATCGGCACGCCGACCATAGCGCTTTGGGCCATCTCACGCCGGAGGACCGCCTCAACGCATTGCAACCACTCATCACGCTGCTGGCCGAACAGATCGTTCGCGACGTACTGGATGAAGAAGCATCGTCGCTCGCGGAACCGCGTAAGCTGCACGCCCCCACTCACCGACCGGAGCTCACGATGGCCCCAACGCACAGCAAGACCCGCAAGCGCACGAAGCGCTCGATCAACCCCTGGACCGCCGCGGACCTGAAGGTCCTGCGCAAGCAGGCCGGCCGCACGTCGGCCGCCAAGATCGCCAAAGCCATGAAGCGCACCGAAGGCGCTGTGCGCCAGAAAGCCGGCAGTCTTGGCATCAGCCTGCGCCTGCGCTGACGCGCCCTCTCTCTGTACATAAGAGCGCCGTGTACTCACAGACACAGGCGTGGTCGACATGGACCACCGAACCGACAGCTCCGTGGAACGAGCGCTCGAGACCTGGCGATGAGCGGCAAGCATGCGACCTCTGGAACCCGCTCCAGCGCCACCCTGCTGTTACTTCTGGGCGCGGCAACGCTCGTCGGGGGCTGTGCGACAGTTGCACCAGTCACGGCCGGTTCTCGACCGGTCAGCTGGGCAACCCGCGTCGAGGCGAGTCCCGGATTGTCGAATCTCCATCGTGTCAACGCATCCCTGTATCGCTCGGCGCAGCCGTCGCGAGAGGGCTTTGTGTTTCTCGACACGCGCACGAGCCTCGCGAATGGGGATCCTCCGATCAATACCATCGTCTCGCTGCGTGCCTTCACCGATGACTCTTCGCTCGTCGCGGTATCCTCGGCACTGCGCTTCGAGGAGATTTCGTTCAAGACCTGGCACCCCGAGGACCAGGATGTCGTCAAGTTCCTGCGCATCGCCACGACCCCTTCCCTGCAACCGGTGCTCGTCCATTGCCGCCACGGCTCCGATCGCACGGGAACCATGGTGGGCATCTATCGGATCGTCGTCGAAGGCTGGACCAAGGCCGAGGCCATCGACGAGATGATCAATGGCGGCTTCAACTTCCACCCGATGTGGCAAAACCTGCTTCGCTATATCGAGGCACTGGACGTCGAAGCTGTCCGTGCGCAGGTCACGGCACAAGGACCATGGTAATGACACAACCCACCGCTGCGGTGACCCCGGCGTAGGCCACGATCCTCCAGCGGCCGATCCATGGCGTCGGACGATTCCATCAATAGACGCCAACACGCTCGCCGCACTCGTGCCGAACCGTCACCCGAGAACGTCCCCATGACCGTTGCACACAAGATGACCGTCGAAATCTGGAGCGATGTCATCTGTCCATTCTGCTACATCGGCAAGCGCAAGTTCGAGATTGCGCTTGCGCAGCTGCCGAACCACGACCAGATCGAAGTTATCTGGCGGAGCTTCCAGCTGCAGCCCGAGACGCAGACCGACCCCTCCCGCAACGCCGTGCAGAACCTCGCGGAGAAGAAGGGCTGGACCCGGGACGTCACCCGCCAGGTCATCGCCGACGTCACCGCTCGAGCCAGGCTCGTCGGACTGACGTTCGACTACGACCGCACCGTGGTCGCCAACACCTTCGACGCACACCGGCTTGCGCACTACGCCGACAGCGCGGGCAAGGGTGCCGACGTGCAGGAGCGGCTGTTCAAGGCGTATTTCGTCGACGGCCAGAACATCGCCGACCCTACGGTACTGACGACACTCGCCGTCGATGCCGGCCTGGCTGCAGATGAAGTAAGAAATGTGTTGAGCGGAGATCAGTTCGCCGCCGACGTCCAGCGCGACATTGACCAGGCCTCGCGATTCGGCGTCAACGGCGTGCCCTTCTTGGTTTTCAACCACAAATACGCAGTCGGCGGTGCGCAGGACAGTTCCATCTTTGTCCAGGCCTTGCAGCAGTCTCTCGCCGAATGGACCGGCACCACGGCCTCTTCGGCGCCGCCGCCCGCTGCAGCGGGCGACGTGCGCGATCGGGAAGGGCGCTGCGACTAGCGGCGACGCCCGCACAGCGGTGTGGCTGCGTGTTCCTGCCTTGCAAGTGCGGTCACCACCGCAATCGCATCGGACGAACGCATTCTGCTCACTCCCGTGGCTTCTTCGGCCGCTCCATTTCTTCCAGGCGGATCACGGCCGCCTTGAACATCCCGGTGGCCTCGGCACTCGACAGCCCGCGGGCCGCCGCTTCACGCACCGCCTTGAGCAGTGCCGCCTCGAAGCGGATCTGTGTTGCATCACCGACCGTCGTCTCACGGCCGTGGCTCGCAACGCAGAGCACGCCGTCCACGCGTTCGTCGAGCAACCCGTCTGCGAGCAGGCACGCATACGCCGCACGCACGTCCGCCGGTTCGATGGCCAGTTCAGCCGCAACGCGTTCGCTCGTCGGCAACAACGCCCCCGCCGGCAACTGCCCCGCTTCCACGTCCTGGCGGATCACCTGCTGCAGCCGCTCCGCCAGCGACGGTCCCGCGCGATCGTGCATCGCCCGTCGCCACCGTCCCGTCCGCGTGGCCCAGTACTCCTGCATACGCTGTCACCTCAAATGGCTTCCCAACCTGTCCACGCCGAACGCGGCTGCGTCGCCACGGCCGGCACCCGCACCGCTCTATTCCGTGACCCCCTCGATCCGCAGGCGCGGCAGTCGCGTGCTCGTCGTGACGCTTTCATCCCAGCTGATGGCGCGGTTGCGCCCAGCCGTCTTGGCCAGCAGCAAGGCCTGGTCGGCGCGTTCGATGGAGTCCTCCACACTGACCTCCGGATCGAGCAACGCGAGCCCGAATGACGCCGTCACCCGAAGTGCGGTGCCGTCGGGACCGCTGGCCAACGATCGGGACACGAGGGTTTCGCGGACGCGCTTGACCACCGTCTGGCCAATCGCGAGATCCGTGCCGGGTAACGCAATCAGGAACTCGTCGCCGCCGTAGCGAAACACCTTGTCATAGGGCCGCAGGTGCTGGGCGAGCAATCGAACCGCGCTGGCCAGGATCTCGTCGCCCACGTGATGGCCACAACGGTCGTTGACGTCCTTGAAGCGATCGAGGTCCATGAAGACGAGGCAGCACGTCTGGACGTGCCGTTTCGCCAGCTCGTGCCACTCACGCAGTTCCCGCAGCATCTCGGCGCGATTGTAAGCACCGGTCAGCGCGTCGCGGTTGCGCAGCGTGCACTCGATCTCGTGTCGCAGCGAGTCGAGTCCGAGGCGCAGCTGCATGCATCCGGCCAACAGTGCCTCGAAATCCTCACGAACGATGGGCTCATCCGCCGCCACCTCCCGCAGCACCCGTGCGGCGATCCGATGCAGGCGCTCGTGCTCCGAGCCGACCGCCATGAACGCCGGTGTTGCCCGCAACTCGGCCGGTGCCTGCTGGTAATACCAGCGGCCAAACCGGCAACTGAAGTGAGCGTCTTCCGCCAGGTCGTGCAAATCAAGCGGCAACCCGCAGACGATCTCGCGCAGCAGGTTGGCGTGCCACTCGACATAGTCCTGCGTGGCGTGTTCCAGCTGCGCCAGTGCAGTGCGCAGCGTGATCGGATCCATGTTGAGCATCGGCGTTCACCCCGTACTCCCGGCGCCGGCCCCTGTCGCATCGTCGAACCCCGCCCCGAGTTCGAGGCATCCGATGCGCGCGCAACGGCGATTGCAGTTCGCCAGCGCTCTGCGCGTTGCCGGTCAGGCCACGTTCATAGCGTGGCCCTGGATCACCTGCGTTACAAGAGCGGGCCTGGCAGATCAACTGAAATTTTCGTGCAACGCGTCACAGATCGAACACGGGCCCAACCGACGGGATTGCACGCCTTGCGTATGGCGTCACGCCGTTCTCGCCGTCAAGGTGCTCCGTTGCGGGTTCCCGAGGCCTCGTCCGGGCCCTTGCCTGACGTCTCGGGCGACGGCGCCAAGTAGCAGGCTGCATCGATACTTCACGTGCCCACCCACGCCCGGTCATCGTCGAGACCGGGCGCGGCACCGACCGCACCCTGACCCTGAATCGAGTCGCCTCCTCAGTCGGGACGCCCGCGACCGAACCGCGTGGCCGACCGGGCCCTCGCCTTCACCGCTTCCGACTCACGGTCGCGCGGCGTCGACGTCGTCGTCAGTGAGCGGATCAGCACCGTCGCCGACGCCGTGACCTCCACCACGGCCTGCTGGAACGCCGCCTCGTTGGCCTTCGACGGCGCCGTGAACCCGCTCAGCTTGCGCACGAACTGCAGCGAAGCCTCACGAATCTCCTGCTCCGTCGCCGGCGGTTCGAAGTTGAACAGCGTCCTGATGTTTCGGCACATGGCGACTCCCGCAGTTTTCGGCTAGTGTCCGATTCGAAACGCCGCGATCAGGAACAGCACCGTCGCGATCGTGCCCAATCCACTCCGCACCGCATGCAACCGACCCCACCGCTCCAACAGTGAGCGCGTCGCCGCGTCCGCGGACTCGGGCGCGGTCGCCAGCAGGTGCCGGTTAGTCGGCATGATGCCCAGCAGCGTGTACGGCCAGTTCGATACCAGCACGACGGCGCCCGCGAGCCAGAAGCCGTCCCCGGTCTGCCACCAGGCCAGGGCACCCAACATGCCACCCAACACTGCAAGACTCGCCTGCATGGCGAACCCGCGCGCGTAGCTCGGCTTCCACTGTGTCAGGAGGGCGCCGACCGGCAGCCCCAGCCGCGCCGGGTGCTCCGCCACGTTGATGTAGATCGCCGCACCCGCGAACGCCGCGGCAATCACCAAAGCCAGCAGTCCCCAGATCATTGCAACCTCCGCGCCCGCATGACTCACGCTCCTGCCAATTCCATCGGTTGGAAGCGCACACCGTTCGCCTCCCGCACCAGCCCGACACGGCGAAACCCCAGCCGCTCGTAAGCCGGAACCGTGTAGCCGGCGGCATTCACCGTAAACCGACCCACCGCTTTGCCACCGCGGATCGCATCAATGCGCGCCAACTCCCACAGTCGCCGCGCCAACCTCGTGCGCTGATGAGACCTTGCCACGAACAGATACTGCAGATGCGTTGCAGCGCGCACCCCAACGACACCGACGAGCACCGCACCGTCCTCGGCGACCTGGAAACGGTACTCGCGCGCCTTGCCTTGCGAGTCCGAAAAATCGATATTGTCGCGATCCATGTGTTCGCCATAGAAACAAGCGCCGGATCAGTGCCTCAACCTTTTCCGGCACACAGGTACATCGCCGCGAGGTACGCGACCCCGATCGCATACAGCGACCCGAAGATCCGCTGGTTGTGCCGGGCCAGCCACTCGGGCAGGTAGATGTCGAAGTTCGCCCGGCGATCCTCCGTGTAACGCGCCGCGATCGCCGTGAGCGGGCAGCTCCACCGGTGGAACCAGAGCACCACGACCTCACCGAGCACGATCGTTGCCAGCACGGCTGCGGCGCCGAACCGCCGCTGCCAGGTCAGCCACGGTATCGCCACGACGCAGCCGGCGAATACCGCCCACACCACCGTGTGCAGCAGCCTCACTGTCCTCAATCGACGCGCGGCTTCGTTCGTCATGCCGTGAAGGATTGTCCACATTTTCTCTGCCTGTCGCCAAACAGAAACACTCTGATGACTGGCCTGACTTCACGACCGATGGATAATCATGTCGTCAACGAGGGACGGCAAGCGATGACGTCCCGTGGCACAGCAAGCACGCGAGGCACACCGATGGGCTGGGCAGACACAGTGAAATCGTCGGCACTGACCGTCCTGGCCGAGCGGACGGAAACCACCGGACGGGTTTCCGGCCACACGCTGTGGACCTGGAATCCTTACGGCGTCTGGCTGTCACGAGCCAGGCCTCCTGGCGAAATCGACGCACAGCCATCAGTGAGTGACTCGCCCGCGCACCCACGCCGGTATACGGCGCCTCGCAACTGAAATCGATCTCGCGCGCCCGGCCCCACAGTCCCGACAGTATCCCCGCCCGCAGAGAACGCGGGCCGCTTCAATCCGGCGTCGCGCCCGAGCCCGCCCCGTCTGATGCTGTGTCGCCGGCAACCTGGCGCGCTGCATCGTCGAAAGTGAGCAGTTTCTGGCGTGCGCTGCTCGGATCTTATGGACCGCTGTCGCCGGTCCAGAACCACTTCCTCGAGCATTCCTCATCCACGAACGAGGTATATGCACGGCCAGCCTCCGCGACGAGCTCGACAACGTGCTTTCCCGCGTGGGAGCTCCATGCCCCACGCAGTCGCCGGCGCAGCGATTAACCCGCGGGGCGAATGCTGGCGGGATCCGACGGTCGCAGCTCCGGACATGCGTCCGGTTCCACGGTCCACATCGAGTTGGCGACGTGCCAGGCTTCGCCGACCTTGATGAAACTGAACATGTCGACGCCGCAGTGACTGGTCTTGCCGTCGATCCAGAACTCGTAGGGCGCCCAGACCATCGCGATGCTGCCCCGGACCAGCACGGTCGGCGCCCAGTATCGCTCGCGGTACGTGCGGCCATCCTTGCGCGCCGGATCAACCCAGTAGGAATTGGGCCGGCCCAGGACCTCCATGCCACCGCTCGGGAGCGCGCGTGCCCGGTAGTTCATCCCGTCCGGCGTCTGCATCGACGCCATCGCGTCGAGATCGCTCGCCGAAATCGCGGCCAGGTAGCGGTCCATTGCGGCAAGAACGGCTCTCTCATCTTCCGCCTGGTGCCCTGTAGTGCTGGGCGCCGGCGGATTGTCCGCAAACGCTATGGTGCCGAACACGGCCAGCACCATGCCTCCCAGAATGCTTCGAATCATTTTTGCTTTCCCCCGCAATCGGCAGACCTGCCCGCATTCACGGTACTGGATTGCCCGCGCAAACGTCGACCGTCGCAGCAGCGCTGTCCACCGCCGCGGTTGCCCCAGCAGCAGGAAGCGCAGCCGGTTCCGCAGCCGGTCGATGCGCTCGACAACGTGGGTGTACGAATAATGAGCTATCTGGCCCACTGCAAATTTCGACTAAAGTATTGATAATTCACAACTTGTTTTGTCAGTCGGGTGCATGTCGGCACCGCAGGCATTTCATTGGTGGTTGCGATGAGGGCAGTGGCTTGCCAATGCCCCTCGGGGACCGGAACATCGCGTCCTTCTATATAGAGAGGTCACCGCATGCGTCCGGTCCTGTCCGCCCTGGCCCTGCTGCTCGCCCTGCCTCTGTCCGTCCCGCTTCAGGCGCAGAATAAAACGAGCTACGCCAAGGACTTGCATGCGCTTTTCGACGCCGAATGGGAGCGCGGCCAGGTGCCGCCGAAGATCATCATGCAGCGGGTACCGCCGCAGCTCGACAAGCAGATCGTCACGGACCCCACCAAGAGCCCGTTTTACGAAGCGTTCAGGAAGATGCCGGATTTGATCCCGGCTGCCGATCAGGCGCGCCTGCATGCCGCCGCACGCGATGCGATCATGAAGACGGTCGTGCCGTCGTACGAGACGTTGAAGCAGTACGTCGTCAACGATTACCTGCCGCAGGCGCGCGATACCGTCGGCCTCTGGGACACGCCGAACGGCGCAGAGCGCTACGCCGATCTCGCGCGCTTCTACACGACAACCAAGCTGACACCAGACGAGGTCCACGAGATCGGCCTCAAGGAAGTCGCGCGCATCCGCGGCGAGATGATGAAGGTCATTGCGAAGACGGACTTCAAGGGCAGCTTCGACGAATTCCTGACCTACCTGCGCACGGACCCGAAATTCCGCTACACGGACCCGACGGAACTGCTCCTGGCCTACGAGGCGATGGCAAAGCGCATGGACCCGACGCTGCCGCAGTACTTCGGCAAGCTGCCGCGCATGCCGTACGGCGTGCGGCAGATCGCGGAGCAGGTCGCACCAGACACCACAACGGCCTACTACCAGGGCCCGGCGATGGACGGCAAGCGCGCGGGGTACTACTACGTAAACCTCTACAAACCCGAGGAACGCCCGAAGTACGAGATCCCCGTGCTGACAATTCACGAGGCAGTGCCGGGCCATCACCTGCAGATTTCGCTGGCGCAGGAACTCGGCGAGCTGCCGAAGTTCCGCCGCGACTTCGAGACCACCGCGTTCGTCGAAGGCTGGGCGCTCTACAGTGAGAGCCTCGGCGAGGAGATAGGGTTGTACGAGGACCCCTACGACAAGT
>Ga0105090_10002424_pt1 | contig 10403 bp, 9 predicted proteins | sample PPLLak3March2015_FD_79110 | JGI IMG/M metagenome (GOLD analysis project Ga0105090, IMG submission 79110) | Freshwater sediment microbial communities from Prairie Pothole Lake near Jamestown, North Dakota, USA - PPLs Lake P7 Core (1) Depth... | ecosystem: Environmental > Aquatic > Freshwater >... | reverse complement strand
CGCGGCGCAGCGGCCGGTAGGCGATGCGTTCAATCGACAGGCCGAGGATTGCGCAGACCAGGACTGCGGTGCCGCCGGCGAGTACGAGTATCACGGGCGCCGGAACCCCGGCAGCGGCCAGCAACTGGATAACGGTCAGCGAAACCAGCGCACCGATCATGGTGATGTCGCCATGGGCGAAATTGATCAGCCCGAGGATGCCGTAGACCATGGTGTAGCCCAACGCCACCAGTGCGTAGATGCTGCCCAGCACAAGGCCGTTGACGATTTGTTGGGCGAAAATTTCCATGGTTAACCGGTGCTACAGACGACAACGGCACCCGAAAGGGTGCCGTTGAGTCCTTGGTTGCAGATTATTTTTTCTCTGCAGCGGGGGCTGCCGGAGCAGCCTCGGGTTTGACGATTTCCAGCGGCTCCCACTTGCCGTCCTTGACCACGTAAATGGTGATAGGGCCGTTTTTCAGGTCGCCCTTGTCGTCAAACGCGATCGGCCCGATTACGCCCTGGTAATCGGTCTTACCGATTTCCGGAAGGAATTTTGCGGGTTCGGCCGAGCCGGCGCGTTTCATTGCATCAACAAAAACAAACACCGCGTCGTAACCCATGGGCGCGAACAGTTCGACTTCCTGATTGAACTTGGCTTTGTATTTTTCGAGGAACACCTTGCCGCCGGGCATCTGGTCTTTCGGCAGACCGGGGATCGACGCCATCGCGCCGTCCGATGCATCGCCGGCGAGTTTGATGAAATTGGGTGTCTGCATGCCGTCGCCGCCGATGAATTTGGCTTTGATGCCGAGCTCTTTCATTTGTTTGACCATCGGTCCGGCTTGCGGATCAATGCCGCCAAACATGATCAGGTCGGGTTTTTTGCCCTTGATCTTGGTCAGGATTGCCTTGAAGTCGGTGTCCTTGTCGGTGGTGTGTTCACGGGCAATGATTTTTGCGCCCAGTGTTTTGGCAGTGGCTTCGAAATTGTCGGCAAGACCCTGCCCGTAGGCCGTGCTGTCGTCGATGATCGCGATGTTTTTCGCTTTCAGCGTGTTGACTGCAAAGCGGGCGAGTGTCGGACCCTGCTGGCCGTCGTGCGCGACCACGCGGAAAGTGGTTTTGAATCCCTTCAGCGTGTAATCGGGATTGGTGGAAGACGGTGAAATCTGCGGTACACCGCCGTCGGCGTAAACCTTAGACGCCGGAATCGATGCACCGGAGTTGAAGTGGCCGACCACTGCGGCCACTTTGGCATCGACCAGTTTCTGCGCGACGGTGGTGGCCTTGGTTGGGTTGGCTTCGTCGTCCTCGGCGATCAGTTCCAGTTTCACCTTTTTGCCGCCGATCTCGATACCCGCGGCGTTTAAATCTTCTACGGCCAGCTGCACACCGTTGCGGATGTCGATGCCGATGTGGGCCTGGGGCCCGGTCAGGGGGGATGCAGAACCGATTTTTACGGTCTGCACTTCCGGCGCTTTTGGTGCCTCGGCTTTAGGTGCGGGCGGTGGCGTTTCCTTGCCGCAGGCGGTGATCAATGCCGCGGCAATCAGTGCCGCAGTGACGTGGCGCAAGGTGTGCATGTGCATGGAGGCTCCCGTGTGATGTCGAATCAGCAAGCAATGATTATCAGCTGGCGCTGAGTCGTATTTAACTCGTTGTTACTGAAAGAGATTTATTGATTATCCGGAGGGGGCGGCACAATGTCAATTTTAGCGCCCGAATCTCATAGCAACAAAAAAAGCCGGCGCATGCCGGCTTTAATGATGGAAATAAGACGCAGTGATTATTTGAGCGTCAGTGTCCAATTCACGATGGCCTTGATGTCATCTTCCTTGACGTGGGCGTTCGGCGGCATCGGAGTGGGGCCCCAGACACCGGATCCGCCAGCCTTCACTTTTTTCACCAGGTTGGCTGAAGCAGCTTTGTCGTTGCGGTATTTGGTGGCGATTTCCTTGTAGCTGGGGCCGACGAGCTTGCGGTCGACCGCATGGCAGGTCATGCAGCCACTGGACTGGGCGAGTTTTTCCGATGCGGCAACGTGGCCGGAAATCATGACACTGAATGCAAACAGAACGGCAAAGACGAACTTCATGAAAGCTCCTTGATTGTCTAAAGGACAAAAATTCGTGAACAAAAAAGCGTGAATGGCAAAACTGCGTGAGCAACGATTGTAGCCGAAGCGGTACACGGGCCGAACGCCGCTTAGGGCTTTGTCCACCACACCGCCGGGTTACTTTCTTCCTGGATCGACCGCAGGCCGCTGGCCCTGCGGCAGATGTATCGCAACATCAAAAACAACGTTGATGACCACAACCGGTTGACAGGATAGATTATAAGTTGTTGTTTTTATTGTGTTTTGTTGTAAACACTGGTTACAGTGTTGATTAGTCTGAATGATCAGTCGGTGACCGCGCCCTTGCTGGCGGTGGATACCAGACGCGCGAACTTGGCCAGTACGCCGCGGGTGTAACGCGGCTTCGGCTGTTTCCATTTCTTTTTGCGTGCGGCGAATTCCTTGGCGGAGATATTCAGCTGGATCAGCAGTTTGTGCGCATCGATGGTGATCGAATCCCCTTCCTTGATCAGCGCGATCGGCCCGCCCTCGAATGCTTCAGGGGCGACATGGCCTACCACCATGCCCCAGGTGCCGCCGGAAAAACGGCCGTCGGTGATCAGGCCGACGGATTCACCAAGGCCCTGTCCGGTCAATGCGCCGGTGGGCGCGAGCATTTCCTGCATGCCCGGGCCGCCTTTCGGCCCTTCGTAACGGATCACCACCACGTCGCCGGCCTTGATCTTTTTCGCCATGATCGCTTTCATCGTAGCGGCTTCGGAATCGAACACGCGAGCCGGTCCGGTAATCTTTGGTGATTTCAGACCGGTGATCTTGGCGACGCAGCCTTCCGGCGCGAGGTTGCCTTTGAGTATGGCCAGGTGTCCCTGTTTGTACATCGGGTTGGACCAGGGGCGGATCACATCCTGGTCAGCGCGCGGCGCATCCGGAATATTTTTCAATTCCTGCGCCAGAGTGCGGCCGGTGATGGTCATGCAGTCGCCGTGCAGCAAACCCTGCTTCAACAGCATTTTCAGCACCTGCGGCACACCGCCGGCCCGATGAAAGTCAACAGCAACATACCGTCCGGAAGGTTTCAAGTCACACAGCACCGGCACTTTGCGGCGCACACGCTCGAAATCATCAATGGTCCATTTGACCTGCGCCGCATGCGCGATGGCGAGGTAATGCAGCACGGCGTTGGTCGAGCCGCCGGTGGCCATGATCAATGCCACGGCATTCTCGATGGATTTGCGGGTGACGATATCGCGCGGCTTGATGTCCTGCTTGATGGCATTGACCAGCAGCAGCGCGGAATGCGCGGCGGAATCGGCCTTTTCCGGATCCGGCGAGGCCATCTGCGATGACCCCAGGGCGCTCATGCCCAGTGCTTCGAAAGAGGAGGACATGGTGTTTGCGGTGAACATGCCGCCGCAGGCGCCGACCGAGGGGCAGGCATTTTTTTCGATGCCGATGAAGTCCTCGTCGCTCATTTTTCCGGCAGAGTAGGCACCGACAGCTTCAAAGGCGCTGACCACGGTCAGATCCTGGCCTTTCCAGCGGCCGGGTTTTATTGTGCCGGCATAGACGTAGATGCCCGGCACGTTCATGCGCAGCATCGCGATCATGCCGCCGGGCATGTTTTTGTCGCAGCCGCCGCAGACCAGCACGCCGTCCATCGCCTGGCCGTTGACGGCGGTTTCGATGCAGTCGGCAATGACTTCACGCGACACCAGCGAATATTTCATGGCTTCCGTGCCCATGCCGATGCCATCTGTGATGGTCGGCACGCCGAACACCTGCGGCATCGCGCCCGCGTCGTGCAGCGAAGCGATCGCGCGGTCGACCAGTGGCTGGATACCGGCATTGCAGGGATTCATCGTCGAATGCCCGTTGGCGACGCCGACAATGGGTTTTTCGAAGTCGCGGTCGCCAAAACCCACAGCGCGCAGCATGGCGCGATTGGGGGCGCGGGCGACGCCAGCGGTGATCAGGTGGCTGCGTTTATTGAGCGGCATGATTGTTCTCCAATGGGCCTGCGGGTCATCCGGCGATGGCCACAGCGGCGGGACACGTATAATAAGGGCGGCATTTTATCGTATCCCCGCATTCTCCATTTGTCGCATCTCATGTTTGTTCATCCCCAATTCGATCCTGTGGCGTTGCAACTCGGACCGCTGGCCCTGCGCTGGTACGGACTGATGTACCTGCTCGGCTTCGCGCTGATCTGGTGGTTCGGACGGTACCGCATAGACCGTAATCCGGGGGGCGTGTGGACCCGCAACGACATGGATGACGTGTTGTTCTACGGCATCCTCGGCACCATCCTCGGCGGGCGGCTGGGTTATGTGCTGTTTTACAAGTTCGGCGATTACGTGGCTGCGCCGTGGAAAGTGTTTTATGTGTGGGAGGGCGGCATGTCTTTCCATGGTGGATTCCTCGGCGTGGTCATCGCGATGATCTGGTTCGCGCGCAGCCGCCGGCGCGACTGGCTGCAGGTCACGGATTTTATTGCGCCGCTGGTGCCGCTGGGGCTGGCGGCAGGGCGTATGGGTAATTTCATCAACGCCGAATTGTGGGGAAGGCCGACGGACCTGCCTTGGGCGATGGTGTTTCCCCAGGTCGATCGGGTGGCGCGTCACCCATCGCAACTCTATGAGTTTGCGCTTGAGGGCATCGTGCTGTTCCTGATCCTGTGGCTGTTCACGTTGAAGCCGAGACCGCTCGGCGCGGCGTCAGCGTTGTTCCTGATCGGTTACGGCACATTCCGTTTCGGTGTCGAATACACCCGTGAACCCGACAGTTTTCTGGGTTTGCTGGCCTTCGGGTTTTCGATGGGGCAGTGGCTGTCGTTGCCGATGGTCGTGGCCGGAATCGGACTGCTGGTCTGGTCGTATATGGGGGCGAAGACGGGGACGGGGACGAGAACCGGGACGGGGCCGCGCTGAGCGGCTAATTCAATTTTTTCGGATCGACCTTGCGCGCCGGTTTTTCCCGCGCGCGCCGTGCCGCGCGGCGGTCGAGCAGGCGCTGAAAATTATCCAGCGACAGCAGGTGCGCATAAACGCGTGACAACATGCCGTTGCGGGCGAGTTCCTGCAGTGTTGTGGCCGGCAGCGCCTGCAATTTTTCTTCGGAAATCCGGTGCATGCCGGTTAGTGCGATCGGTGCTTCGCCCTGCGGCGCGACCTGTGCGGTAAAGGTTTCCAGCAAGTGCAGTTCATGCAGCTTTTTGCACATTTCTTCGGTGCGCGCGAGGTCGGCTTCGAATTCGAACAGCAGTTTGCGCAGGTGATCCCATAACGGCAGCGGTTCACCCTTGCTGTCGTAGAGGGCTTCACCCTTGGCGTTCAGCGCACGTTTTTCGACGCAGGCAATACGTTCAGCTTGTTCCTTGCCGTCAACGGTGACGCGGGTCATGCAGAACGGGTAACGGCGCACATAGGCCGGCAGGTAAACCCCGGCATCCCAGGCATCATCGCCGGCGACAAACAGGTTCTGCTGCGCTTCAAGGCCCAAGATGGCCATTGCGACAAAGGTGTTTCCGGCATCGCCGGAAATAAAGGCGATCGGGTAATCGTGGATCGCCGGCGCAAATTCGGCGAATGACAGCGGCAGTGCCGTCAGATTGCGGAACAGCACCGGCAATTTGCGTTTAGCCGGCAGCAGTACCTTGTGGGTTTTCGCCAGCGGGACGATTTCCTGGTAACCGTAGGGAGGATTGATGTCCACAATGATTTCCGCGCTGTGTTTGAATCCAAGGGTTCAATTTAACAGGATGGACAGGATGAGCAGGATAAACCAGGCATTCGTGTAACGCGTGCAACAGGCCCTCATCCTGTAAATCCTGCCCATCCCTGTAAATTCGGTTTGATTATAGCCGCCGTTGCCGTCGATTTGCCGCCTGCCCGCCCAGCGGGGTAGAATCCGCCCTCTTTTTGGGGTGGTAGCTCAGCTGGGAGAGCGCCGCGTTCGCAATGCGGAGGTCGGGAGTTCGATCCTCCTCCACTCCACCAAGATACTTCTAGTGCATTGATGCACTTGAAGAAACACCAAGCAGATACTGCAAAACACTTCGGGTGGCCCAACCAGGTGGCCCAATCCAAGGGACCTGCAAGACGTTTGTCTACACAGCATGTGTCCGGTTCATACAACACCCCAAGCGAAACCACTTCGGGGTCTTTTGCTTCCGCCGCGTCATTCCGCTCGATCTTCAACTCCTGCCGCGTAGCGCTCGCCCGGGCTTAATTTACTCTTTGTGAAATCTATGCAAGAATCAAAAAGGAAGAAGTAACAATAAATACAATTACAAAATGTAATTAGCGCCTTGCGGATGTTTTCTGTTTGACCATCCGGATCTGGCGCAGTTGGGAGAAAATGCAATATGTATACGCCGTTGCTCGACGATGATTCTCTGCCATTCCGGATCTCGATCGGGCATCTGCCCCCGCCGGAAGGCCTTTCCTTCACTTCGGCGATGGCGGTGATGCGATGAGCGCGCCCGCTGGCGGCCAGTTCCGCGCACCGAACGTCTCGACCGGACATTTGCCTGACCCCGAGCTGGTCACGGCGCTGGTGGTCGAGGCCTACAACACCTTCAAGCACAACACCGAAGGCAAGAATTCCACCGTCTATCCGGCGATGGAACGGGTGAAGAGCGACCTGTTCGGCATTTCCGTGGTCGGCGTCCAAGGCCGGGCCTACGAGATCGGCGACACGGCGCACGAGTTCACGATCATGAGCGTGTCGAAGCCGTTCATCTTTGCGTTGGTCGCCGAGGCGCTGGGCGTGCAGGAAGTGCGCGACAAGATCGGCGCCAACGCCACCGGCATGGCCTTCAACTCGGTGGCCGCGGTCGAGCGCAGCCCCGATGCGCGCACCAATCCGATGGTCAATTCAGGCGCCATCGCCACCACCAGCCTGGTGCCCGGCGGCGATGTCGAGTCGCGCTGGAAGTTCATCTACGACGGCTTGTGCGCTTTCGCCGGCCGGGCCTTGGTGCTCGATGAAGATACGCTGGAGTCGGCGCGCGCCACCAATCACCGCAATCAGGGCATCGCCCGCGTGTTGCAGAGCGCAGGCCGCATCTACCTTGACCCGGCCGAGGCGGTGGATCTTTACACCAAGCAGTGCTGCCTGAACGTCAGCGCCCACGACCTCGCGGTGATGGGCGCCACGCTGGCCGACGGCGGCGTCAACCCGGTCACCAAGCAGCGCGTCGTGTCGCCCGAGATCTGCCATTACACGCTGGCCGTGATGGCCACCGCCGGTCTTTACGAAACTTCGGGCGACTGGCTGTTCGACGTCGGCCTGCCGGGCAAGAGCGGCATTGGCGGCGGTATCGTCACCGTCTCGCCCGGCAAAGGCGGCCTGGGAACGTTTGCGCCGTTGCTCGACGCCGCCGGCAACAGTGTCAAGGGCCAGTTGGTGGCCAAGTTTCTGTCGCAGGAACTGGGCATGGATCTTTTCGTGTCCAAACCCGAATAAGCCGAATCACCCGTTACCATCCAGCCAAACAAAACCGCAGGGAGACCCGCCATGACCACAGCCACCATGCCGTCCGCAGGCCAAACGAAGGAGTCCTGGGCGCCGATGATCGCCATCGCGCTCGGCCAGGCGCTGATGTCCTTTAACGTGGCGTCGCTGCCCGTTGCCCTCTCCGGCATGGTAAACAGCTTCAACGTGCCTCCGACCACGGTGGCCACCGGCATCGTGATGTATTCGCTGGCGGTTGCCGCCTTCGTGATGCTCGGCGCCAAGTTGAACCAGCGCTTCGGCGCCTTGATCGTTTTCCGTACTGTGGTGGCGCTGTTCGGCGGCGCACAGGTGCTGATGACCTTCAGCCCCACCGCCAACCTGATGCTGACTGCGCAGTTGCTTTCCGGCATGGCCGGCGCCGCTTTGGTGCCCGCGCTGGTGGCGCTGATCGCCAACGAGTACCACGGCAAACAGCAGGCCACCGCGCTTGGCGCGTTGGGCTCGGCCCGCGCGGGCGCGGGCGTGCTGGCGTTCCTGATCGGCGGCATTCTCGGCACGCAGATCGGTTGGCGGCCGGCGTTCGGCATTCTGATCGCCGTGTCGGCCATCGTGCTGATGTTGAGCTTCAAGCTGAAGCCCACCCCCAGCCGCCCGGAAATCAAGATTGACCTGGTCGGCGTGATCCTGGCGGCGGTCGGCATCGCCTTGTTCGTGTTCGGCTTCAACAACCTCAACCGCTGGGGACTGGGCATGGCCAACCCGGCCGCGCCGTTCGACCTCTTCGGCGCCTCGCCGGCGCCGTTCATGATTGTGATCGGTGCAGTGCTGCTGCAAGCCTTCGTGGCCTGGACGCGCCGTCGCGTAGCGGCCGGCAAAACGCCGCTGGTGGCCCTTGAAGTACTGCAGTCGCCAACCGAGCGCGCCGCCGTGTATGCGATGTTCGTGGTGGTGGCACTGGAGGGCGCGCTCAACTTCTCGGTGCCACTGTACATCCAGATCATCCAGGGCCGCAGTCCGATCGAGACGGCGATTGCGATGTTGCCGTTCAACCTGACGGTGTTCTTCTCGGCCCTTCTGATTGTCAAGTTTTACGACAAGTTCACGCCGCGCCAGATCGGCGTGTTCGGCTTCACGCTGTGCACGGTGGCGCTGGTGTGGCTGGCCTGGGTCGTGCGCAACGACTGGAGCGCAGCGGTCGTGATGATCGGTCTGATCATCTTCGGCATCGGCCAGGGCTCGCTGGTCACGCTGCTGTTCAACGTGCTGGTCAGCGGCTCGCCCAAGGAACTGGCCGGTGACGTGGGTTCGATTCGCGGCACCACCAACAACCTCGCGGCAGCAATCGGCACGGCGCTGTCGGGTGTGGTGTTGGTGGGCCTGTTGAGCTCGTTCATCCTGAGTTCGCTGACCAGCACGCCGCTGCTGAAAGCTGAACTGACGTCCCAGATCAATCTGGACAACAACATCACCTTCGTCAGCAACGATCGTTTGCTGGCGACTCTGGAGCGCACCACGTTGTCGCCGGAGCAGGTGAAAGAAGCCGTTCAGATCAACACCGATGCGCGGCTGCGCGCGCTGAAGATCGGCTTGCTGCTGGCGGCCGCGCTGTCGCTGCTGGCGATCTTCCCGGCCACCCGCTTGCCGAACTACAAACCTGGCGAGATTCCCTCGAATCCGCCGCTGCCCAAGCCGCAGGCGAAACGCGACGACGAATAAAGGAGTCAGCGATGGCCAAACCCCGTCTGCTCTTTCTTTCGCTCGGCGGCACCATCACGATGGTGCCGAGCGCCGAGGGCGGCATTACGCCCAAGCTCGGTGCGGCCGAACTCGTCGCCTCAGTGCCGGCGCTCGGCGAGGTTGCCGAGATCGACGCGCAGTCGCCTTTCAAGCTGCCCAGCCCTTCGCTGACCACCGGGAATCTGGTTGATGTCGCGGCTGCCATCAACAAAGGCTTCGCTGCCGGCTTCGACGGCGCCGTGGTGATCCAGGGCACCGACACGATCGAGGAGTCCGCATTCTTGTTAGACCTGCTGGTCGATTCCGACAAGCCCGTGGTGATCACTGGCGCGATGCGCGGCGCCGATGCCCCCGGCGCGGATGGACCAGCCAATCTTCTGTCGGCAGCTATCGTCGCGGCCGCCCCCGAGTCCCGCGGCCTCGGCACACTCGCGGTGCTCAACTACGACATCCACGCCGCGCGTTTCGTACAGAAATCGCATACCGCCCTGCCCTCGGCGTTTCTCTCGCCACTGGTTGGAACCATCGGCACCGTGATCGAGCGTCGGCCGCATTACTACGTCCGCGTGACGCGCAACCCCACGCTGTCCGCCACGGCTGGGGCTCCCGCGCCGATCGCGCTGGTCAAGGTTCCGATGGGCGATGACGGCCGTCTGTTGAAGGCGCTGCCCGGCCTCGGCTACGCGGGAGCGGTGATCGAAGGTATGGGTGCCGGTCACGTGCATGCCGACATGGCGCCCATTGTGGGCGAGGTGGCGCAGAAGATCCCGGTGATACTAGCGAGCCGGGCGATGACGGGGCCCGTATTCACGAAAACCTACGGCTACCCCGGCGCGGAGATCGACCTCATCAAGCGTGGTGTCGTGCCGGCGGGCTACCTCTCCGGCCTGAAGGCCCGCTTGCTGCTGGGGCTTGTCCTGCGGTCGAAACCCGGCGTGACTGGCGTCAGCGAGGCGTTCGCGCCCTATCAATAGCGGGCCGGGGAAAGGCGACGGGCGCGCCGGCATCACGCACCTTTCGGGCCAAGAGGACTTTTCACCGATCGGGTTCAGTTGCCGGTTGTCCCGCGCCACAAAATGACGCAGTAGCTCAGCTTCGCGGCGACGCGGATTCCGGCGGGTGGTAGCGAAGTGTGCACTAACTCAGG
>Ga0105090_10002423_pt1 | contig 10405 bp, 10 predicted proteins | sample PPLLak3March2015_FD_79110 | JGI IMG/M metagenome (GOLD analysis project Ga0105090, IMG submission 79110) | Freshwater sediment microbial communities from Prairie Pothole Lake near Jamestown, North Dakota, USA - PPLs Lake P7 Core (1) Depth... | ecosystem: Environmental > Aquatic > Freshwater >... | reverse complement strand
CGGTACCCTGGGAGCGCGACGGGGAGGACACCATGACTGACACGCTGAATCTTCTCGAGGCGGTGGAGCAGCGCGGGCCCTACGCCGTGTGGACGCTCATGAGCGAGGACGAGAGGCGCGCGGCCGCCGTCGCGCTGTGGGAGGGTGCGGACCGCGACAGCCGTGCCGCGCTCGAGCTGGCTCTCGCCAAGGACCTCAAGTTCCGCGCGCAGTCGGTGCGCCACCTCGGGGCCGACAGGGTGGCCGGGCGCCTGGTGCGGCTCGCCGAGGAGCTTCCGGAGGCGGTCCTCTTCCAGTACCTCTTTCACCTCCACATGGGAACCCGCCGGCCGCTGATGGTGAAGTTCCTGGACGCGGTGGGCCTGCCGCACGAGGACGGTGCCCTGGAGCTGCCCGAGGGTTTCGAGGGCCCCGACGCGGCGAAGGTCGAGAGCTGCGGCCGCGAACTCGTCGCTGCGAGTGGCCACGAGGCCCTGGTCTACCTCGCGACCTTGAAGGTCGCCGACGGCGAGTTCTGGGCCGGGCTCGAGCCGGTGCTCAAGGAGCACGGGTCCGACGGCAGCGCGCTGTGAAGCTTCCAGCCAAGATTGCGCCGGGGAGCAGGGTGCAGGGAGCAGGGTGCAGGGTGCAGGGAGCACATGCAGTCGGCCTCATGACGCGCTGGAAGTGAAGGTGCTGGAGTTCCGGCCCCTGCTCCCTGAACCCTGCTCCCTGAGCCGAGCCTCAGTCTGCCGTGTAGGTCGCCGAGTTGCGCTCGGTCTCGTGGACGGTCAGCGCGGCGAGCTCGACCCCGGCGGGGAGGGCGGGGGCGACCCGCTCGAAGAAGACCCGCGCGAGGTTCTCGGCGGTCGGGTTGAGGCCCTTGAGCCACGGTACCTCGAGGTTGAGGTGGCGGTGGTCGACGTCGTCGATCACGGTGCGTTGGAGGATGCCCTTGAGATCCTTCATGTCGATGAGGTAGCTGCTCGCCGGGTCGACGTCTCCCCGCACCGACGCCTCGATCACATAGTTGTGGCCGTGCCCGTGCTGGTTGTTGCACTTGCCGAAGACCTCGCGGTTCCACTCGTCGGAGCACGCTGGGTTGTGCAGCCGGTGCGCCGCCTCGAAGTAGACCTTGACCGTGACCGTGGTTGCCATTCCCACCCCCGCAGCATAGCGCTCGTGATACGGGCGTTTATTCCTGGTCAGGAAGGTGCAAACGATCGAACGTTCAAACGTTTAACGTTCAAAGTTTTCTGTGTCTAGCCGCCGGTACAGCTCCGGCCGGCGATCGCGCAGGAAGGGCAGGCGCTCGCGCGCGTGGCGCACGGCTTCGGCATCGACCTCGCCGATCACCACCCCGGCCTGCTCGCCGAGGCTCGCCGTCAGCGTTCCCCAGGGGTCGAAGAGGCTGGAGTCGCCGCGGTGGGGATGGCCCTCGGCCCTGCCGATGCGATTGACGCCGAGCACCCAGGCCTGGGTGTCGATGGCGCGGGCGGCGAGCAGAGTCCGCCAGGCCTGGGCGCGCCGGGTCGGCCAGTTGGCGATGACGACGAAGAGATCGGTGGTCGCCGCGGCCGCCCGGAAGAGCTCGGGGAAGCGGAGGTCGTAGCAGATGAGGGGCGTGACCCGCAGTCCTTCGATCTCGATGGTCGCGAGCGCCTCGCCGGCCTGGTAGTGGGTGGCTTCGTCGGCGAGCGAGAAGGGGTGAATCTTGCGGTACCGGAGCAGCTCGTCGCCGTCAGGCGAGAAGATGCCGCAGAGATTGGTCGGGCGTTCCGCGCCGGATGCCGCGTAGCCGGCGACCAGCCAGACGCCCCAGGCGGAGGCGGTGCCGGCGAGGAAGGTGCGGATGGTGGCGGCGTGCGCGGCCATCGCCTCGGCGCGCATCGAAAAGCCGGTGGCGAACATCTCGGGCAGGGCGATGAGGCGGGCGCCGCGCGCCGCCGCCTCCTGCAGCAGGGGCGCGGCCCGCGCGAAGCTCGCGGCCGGATCCTCCCAGACGATGTCGAGCTGCACGCCGGCGACGATCATGGCACGGTGACCTCGACCCGCAGCACGCCCCACGCGCCGCGGAGCCGCCGAGACAGTTGCTCCTCGAGGTCGGCAGTGGAGGCCGCGCCGAGCGAAGCGTGAGCGGTGAGAGTGGCGGCGATGAGCGGCGAGATACGAGGCATCATCGATCTCCAGGCCCTCTCGAGCCTATCACGGGACCACCGGCGGCTCTGCCATAATGCGGGCGTCTCATGAACGCTCCGCACCACGATGCCGCGCAACCTTTCGCAAGCCGGCCGCCCCAGCGGCGGCGGCCGCGGGCGCCGGTGGTAATGGCGATCGTGGCCGCCAACATCCTCGTCTTCCTCGCCTGGCAGGCGGCGACCGTGGCCCCGGCGCTGCAGGTGTTCATGGTCACGAACTTCCTGGTCAGCACCACCCACCTCCTGCACGGACTGGTGTGGACGTTGCTGAGCGCGGCCTTCTCGCACAGCGAGCTCTGGCACCTCGTCCTCAACATGTTCGTGCTGTGGAGCTTCGGGACGGTGCTCGAGCACCTGTGGGGAGCGCGCACCTTCCTTCTGTTCTACCTGACGGCAGCGGTGGTCGCCTCCCTCTGCCACTGTCTGGGCTCGTCGCTGCTGATGCACAACCCCGACATCCCGGCGCTCGGGGCCTCGGGGGCGGTCAGCGGCCTGCTGCTCGCCTACGCCCTCATCTTTCCCCGCCACCGGATCCTGCTCTTCGGCATCATCCCGGTGCCCGCCCTGGCCGGCGTTCTCGCCTTCGTCGGCATCGACCTCTGGGGGCTCGTCGCGCAGAGCCGTGGCGGCGGCCTGCCGATCGGCCACGGCGCCCACCTCGGGGGTGCCCTCGCCGGCGCCCTGATGTACCTGCTGGTATTGCGCCGGCGGATGCCGGGCGCGCCCGCCTCGGGCGGGTCGGCCGCTCCGCGGACGCCGCTGCTGGCCGCCGAGGAAGCGGCCGAGTTCGAGCGCATCCGGTTGAAGATCGAGGCCGAGGGACCGCACAGCCTGAACCCGAAAGAGCGGGACTTTCTCGACCGGCTGCGGGCGCGGGTGATCGAGGCGCAGCTGCGTTCCGAGCGCGACGCGTGAGCCTCCCGGGAAGCCGGCCTTGCCGCAGCAGCGGGGTGGCAGGTACCATGCCGGGGCGGGCCCTCCCGGGCCGTGGAAGGGGGCGCGATGGGGACGGTTGAGCGCGACATCCGGCTCGAAACCTTCAACTCCTACAAGGAGCTCTTCGCCAGCGCGCCGATCCGCCTGATGAGCCGGACCGTCAATGCAATGCGGGCCAAGGGATACGGCGACCTCGCCTCGGCCATCGGCGATCTCGACTGGCGCACCGTCCCGGAGGACGACCCCGAGGACCCGAACCTGCACCATGACTGGCACGGCATGCTCGAGGCGGCCTTCGGCCACATCGAGAGCTGGTTGAGCCAGCTCAGCGCCCATCCCTACGGCTACAACATCGACTCAGTGGGGGTGCCGGCGGTCACCGGCGCCTGGAGCGCGATGTGGTCGCGGCAGCTCGGCCTCGAATTCACGAACCGACCCGACTCAGCGCCCGAGATCTTGATCTGCCACGGCGGGAACCAGGCCCTGCAGGCCTCGCTGCTCGGGATTGCGGAAGCGCGCCGGAACCGGGTCGGCACCGGCGAGCCCGCGACCGTGCTGGTGCCGGTCCCGACCTTTTCCTGCCCGCTCGACCAGATGGCGCTGCAGGGCATGCGGGTCGTCCTGCTGCCGCCCGGCCGGCCCGACATGGACCCGCACGTGGACGACCTCGCGCAGGTCCCGGACGGCGTCGACATCGACGGCGTGTACCTGATGCCGATCAACAACCCGACCGGGCGCACCCAGCCGCCGGCGCAGCTCAAGGCCTTCGTCGACGGCGTGCTGGCTCGCTGGCCCCACGCGGGCGTCATCCTCGACTCGGTCTACGTCCGCATGCACCCGCGCTACGACGAGCTGCTCGGATGGTACCGCGAGAGTCCCCGCTACGCGGAGGCGGTGATCTTCATCGACTCCCTGTCCAAGACCCACGGCGTGACCGGGCTGCGCTCGGGCGCGATCCTCAGTCGTGCGAAGGCGTTCCGCGACGGCATCGTGCGCTATGCCCAGAACGTCATGGCCGGCCCCTCCAACACGATGCAGGCCGTCATGCTCGCGCTGCTCGCCCCCTTCATCCTCGGCGACGACGAGGTCATCCGGCACCGCATCCGCCTGCAGCTGCGCATCGGCCGCCACCTGCAGCGGCGGCGGAGACTGCTGATGGCGGCCGCCTTCGCCCGCCACCGCGAGCTCTTCGACGTCGCGCAGCCGGTGCTGCCCGACCCCGAGGGTTTCGACTGGGAGGGCTCGATGTACGCCGACCCGAAGCTCTCTCCGCGGGTCCTCGCCCTTGCTGCGGAGCACGATGTGTCGCCGACAGTGGCCTTCTACCTCGAGACCGGTATCGGCGGCGTGCCGCTCGAGGGCTTCTGCCGCAACCGCAACCTCGAGCGCCACGGCCTGGTCGTGAACGGCGACTCCGTGCGCCTGCGCGCCTTCCAGGAGGAGGCGCGCCGCTATGTTCGCCTGTCCTTCGGCATGACGCCGCCGCCCAGGGAACGTTTACACGATTGATCGTTCAACGTTCGAACGTTGCCGCCCAACCGCCCCTGGGCAGAGGGGCGGAGGGGCGGAGGGGATGGCCCGACCCGCAACTCTCTGCGCCTTTGCGTTACATTCCGCGTCTTATCCTCGATCGCCGCTCGGTGAAGGGGTCACGGCGCTGACGGCGAGGGCGACGAAGCCGGCGGCGAGGAATGCGGGCACGAGCTCGTAGAGGTTCGACATTCCCCAGTGCTGGACCAGCCACCACGAGGCCACGGTCAGGCCGGCGGCGGCGGCCACGGCCAGCCGGTCGGCGGGCGCAAAGGAACGCTTGAGCTCGCCGAGCGCGAGGATGGCGCCCGCTGCGAGCAGGCTGACCCACCAGGCGCGGGCGAAGGCCGCGGGGTGCGCGGCCGGGTCGCGGCCGAGGTTCCAGACCACGGTGACGCCGACGCCGGTCAGCATCGCCGCGAAGGCGCCGTGCCGGTTGACCCCGCGGCGCGCGAGCGCGAGCAGGACGAGCGGCGCGAAGGCCGCGCCGAGACCCGACCAGGCGAAGAGCACGAACCAGTAGACGAGGCGCACCTCGGACAGCGCGACGAGGATTCCCGCGAGCCCGACGGCCGCCACGGTGAGGCGGCCGAGCAGCAGGCTGCGGCGGTCGTCGCGGGAGCGGCCGAGCGCCTCCTCGACGATGTCGTAGGAGACCGCCGAAGCCGCGACCAGCAGCTGCGACGACACTGTGGAGAGAATGGCGGAGATCACCGCCGCCAGCATCAGACCCGCCAGCACCGGGTGGACGAGCTCGAGCGCCAGCGCCATGAGCGCCTGCTCGCCGTCGCCGAGGTCGGGCAGCATGACCCGGGCCACCAGGCCGATCAGGCCCGCGCCGTAGAACACCGCGAGACCCCAGAACATCGCGATCAGCTGCAAACGCCGGATCTCGCGATCGTCCCGCGCCGCCATGTAGCGGGTAATGACGTGCGGCATCCCGGGGTAGCCGAGCCCGATGCCGAGCTGGCCGATAACGAAGCCCCAGAGGGCGGGCCCGATACGGCCGCCACCGGCGGTCAGGAGCTGGGGCTCGATGGCGCCGAGGCCGGAGACGAGCGCACCGAAGCCGCCGAGGCGGGCCACCGCATACAGCGGCAGGCCGATCAGCGCCCCGGCGACCAGCAGGCCCTGGAAGAGGTCGGTCCAGGCGACGGCGCGGAATCCTCCCAGCGAGGTCACGAGGGTGATGACCACGGCGCCGATGACGACGCCGAGGAGGTAACCGCTCCGCCCTTCGATGCCGAGCGACGAGGCGAAGGCCTTGCCGGTGGCGGTCATCTGCGCCGCGACGTAGCCCATCATGCAGACGAGCACGATCGCGGTCGCGGTGATGCGCAGCACCTTGTTGGGGTCGCCCCAGCGGCGGGTGATGACGTCGGTGAGGGTCACCGAGCCGTTGGCCGCCGACAGCGGCCGCAGCCGCGGGGCCACCAGGTAGACGTTGACGAGGTAGCCGAGCAGACAGCCCGGCGCGTACCACAGCCCGGACACGCCGAAGCTGAAGGTCATGCCGACCGCGCCCAGGGTCACCCAGCCCGACTCCGAGCTGGCGGTCGAGGAGATGCCGGCCGACCAGGCGCCGAGCGAGCGCCCGGCGAGGTGGAAGTCCTCGCCGCCGTGGGTGCGCCGCGCCGCAAGCCAGCCGATCGCGAGCAGGATGCCGAGGTAGGCGACCATCACCCCCGCGACGATGGTCACCGCGCCCGGCGCGACGGGCGTCACCGCTCCGTCTCCCGCCGCCGCCCACCGCGCAGGCTCTCGAGCACGACCGCCGTGGCGAGCAGCAGCGGGAAGACCCACAGCAGCAGGTGGGCGCCGAGGCTGAGGCCGGGTTCGGGCATGGGGACCTCCGGGGAGAGTGTAGCGTGACCGCAGAGGACGAATTCGGAGTTCGGAATGCGGAATTCGGAATGAGGTCGCGGCCGCCGAAAGCTCGCGTTGCATGGTGACGCGCTGCCGGCTGGAACCGTTTCAGGGGCCGCCGAGTGGCCGGTGCTACACTCCGGCGAACCGAGGGGAGGGAGCATGAAGAGGACCCTGTCCGCGCTCACGATCGCCGTCGCCCTGCTCCTGGCATCAGGCCTGCCGGTGGGGGCCGGCGAGCCGGTTCACGTCATGCTCGCCAACGACGACGGCATCGACGCGCCCGGCCTCGCGGCGATGGCGGCAGCCCTCGCCGCCGACCCGGCCTACCGGGTCACCGTGATCGCCCCCAAGCACCAGCAGAGCGTCACCGGGCACTCACTGGTGACCCGCAGCGAGGTCGAGGTCAAGGCGCACGAGGCGGTAGCCGGCTGTCTGGCGTGGTCGGTGGCCGGGACGCCCGCGACCGTCGCCCTCGTCGGCCTCACCGCCCTGCTCGTCGACGACCCGCCGCAGCTCATCGTGTCGGGGATCAACTCCGGCGAGAACGACGGTCTCGGCGCCTGGACCTCGGGGACGGTGGCGGTGGCGCGGGAGGGGGCCTTCGCCGGCATTCCCGCGGTGGCGGTGTCGCTGCAGCTCGACTGGGCGGACCCCCGGCCCGACTTCGCGGCGGCAGCCCGCTGGGCGAAGCCGGTGATCGACGCGGTCCGCGAGCACGGCCTGCCCCCCAGGACCTACCTCAACGTCAGCATCCCCCGCGATCCCGGCGCCATCCGGGGCTACCGGGTGGCGAGGATGGGCCTCGACCCCTCCGAGGTGGCGCGCTACGTCGCGGTGCGGGTCGACGACGACGGAACCCGCTGGTACTCGAGCAGCTGGAAGCCGCCGGTGGTTTCGACACCGGGCGGCGACACCCACGGGATGGCCGGCGGCTGGGTGACCCTGGTGCCGCTCGGCCTCGACCTCACCGTGGACAGCGCCGTTCCCTTCCTGCTGCAGCTCGAGATCGCGTCGCCGCCGCCCTCCGGGGAGGCCCCGCCGCGGTGACGTTCCGGTCGCGGATGCCCTGCCGGCGTTGACACCTCGAGGATGCGCACCTAGAGTTGGGGGCCCCGTGTGCGCCACGGGATGGCGTGGGCCCGGCGGCTCGGGGCCGGCGCCGCGGGAGGGAGCGTATGGGACATCGGATCACACGCAAGCAGCTCAAGCAGGACGACGAGTTCGTCTCGACGGCGGAGCTGATTTTCCGCTGGCTGGCGGGCAACATCAGGCCGCTGCTCGCCGGCGTGGGGGCGGTGTGTGCGGCCGCGCTGATCTGGTGGGGGGCCTCCGCCTGGCTCGGCACGAGGGCTGACGACGCCTCGCTCCTCCTCAACAAGGCGGTGACCACCTTCGAGGGGGCGGGCGGCGAGGGGGCAATCGCCCCGGCAGGCGACCTCGACGCCGCCGAGGCCCAGTTCCGGGAGGTCGTCGAGCGCTACGGGCGCAGCGATCAGGCGGACATGGCGCGGCTGTTCCTGGCGCGTATCGCCTTGAGTCGCGGCCGCAGCGATGAGGCGCGGGCGAGCCTGGTCGAGCTCGCCGGTCGCCACAAAGGCAACCTCATCGGGCAGCTCGCCACCCTCGATCTCATCGAGCTCCGCATCGCCTCTGGGCAGGGCGCCGAGGTCGCCGCGGAGCTCGAGGCGATGGTGGCGGGCGACCGGCCCGGGCTGCCGCGCGACGCCGCGCTCTACAAGCTCGGCGAGCTCCTGGGCTCGAGCGGCGAGAGCGAGCGGGCGCGGACCACGTTCGAGAAGCTGGTCGAGGAGTTCCCCGAGTCGCCCTACGTCGCCGACGCCCGCCAGAAGCTCGGCGAGCTCGGCTGACGGCAGGCGCTCGGGCGCCGCATGAGCTTCGTCGAGGCGATCGCGGCCAAGCGCGACGGGAAAGCTCTCGATCGCGGGCAGATCCGCGCCTTCGTGCGCGGTGCCGTTGACGATTCCGTGCCCCGCGAGCAGCTGGCAGCGATGCTGATGGCCATCTGTTGGCGCGGGATGAGCGCCGACGAAACGCACTGGCTGACCGAGGAGATGCTGCACTCGGGCGAGGTCTGGAACCTCGCTGCCGATCGTCCGGAGGTCGTCGACAAGCACTCGACCGGCGGCGTCGGCGACACCGTGTCGCTGGTCCTGGCGCCGCTGCTGGCCGCCGTCGGGGTCCCGGTGGCGATGATGGCCGGCCGGGGGCTCGGCCACACCCAAGGCACGCTCGACAAGCTCGGTGCGATTCCCGGCTGGGAATCGCGCCGCGATCGCCGCGGGACGCTGGAGCTCATCGACGGCTGTGGTGCGGCGATCATCGCCCAGACCGTCGGCATCGCGCCGGCGGACCGAACGCTGTACGCCCTGCGCGACATCGTCGCCGCCGTGCCGTCGCTGCCGCTGATTGTCGGCTCCATCATGTCGAAGAAGCTGGCCCTCGGCGCCGGCACTCTGGTCCTCGACGTCAAGTGGGGGTCGGGCGCTTTCCGCAAGACGGTCGCGGATGCGCGCGAGCTCGCCGCCGCCCTGCGCGGGGTGGCGGTGGCCGCCGGGGTGCGCTGCCGGGCGCTGGTCACGGACATGAACCAGCCCCTCGGCCCGGCCCTCGGCACCGCCTGTGAGGTGCGGGAGGCGCTGGCGGTGCTCCGGGGAGGTGGTGACCCGCTGCTGCGGCAGGCGACCCTGCGGCTGTGCCGGGAGGCCATGACCCTCCGCGGGTGGGACGCCGGCGATGCCGAGACGACGCTCGAGGGTGCGATCGGTGACGGCTCCGCCGCTGCCGCCTGGGACCGGATCGTGCTCGCGCACGGCGGGGACCCGGACCCCGAACGCCTGGCCCGCCCGCTCGCCGAGATCGCGGTGCCCACCGCCGCCGCGGGCTTCGTCGTCGCCTGCGAGGCCGAGGAGCTCGGTCGCGTCGCCGTCGCGGCGGGCGCCGGGCGGCAGCGGGTCGAGGATGAGCTGGCGCACGGCGCCGGGGTCCTCGTGCACGCGCGGCTCGGCGACCGGGTCGAGCGTGGGCAGCCGCTGGCGACGCTGCTCGTCGGTGAGCGCGCGATCGATCGCGGGCACCTTGCGGAGCGGCTGCGCGCGGCGTTTACGATCGGCTCCGAGCCGGTGGACCCGCCGCCGCTGGTGGTCGCAACGGTGGACGAGGTTTGAGGCCGGTGGCGGGAGTCGGATCAGCGGGACTCATGGCACGGGTGGAGGTGCGATGACACGGCAACAACGGGCGCTGGTCACGGGCGGCGCGGGCTTCCTGGGTTCGCACCTGTGCGGGCGGTTGCTCGACGAGGGGCTCGAGGTGGTGTGCATGGACAACCTCATCACCGGCTCCCTCGACAACATCGCGTCCTACTTCGGGCGCGACGGCTTCACCTTCGTCCGCCAGGACGTCACCAACTTCATCCACGTGCCCGGCGAGCTCGATTTCATCCTCCACTTCGCCTCGCCGGCCTCGCCGATCGACTACCTCAAGCTCCCGATCCAGACCCTGAAGGTCGGCTCGCTCGGCACCCACAAGGCGCTCGGTCTCGCCAAGTCCAAGGGCGCCCGCTTCCTCCTCGCCTCGACCTCGGAGGTCTACGGCGACCCGCTGGTGCACCCGCAGCCCGAGAGCTACTGGGGCAACGTCAACCCGGTCGGGCCGCGCGGCGTCTACGACGAGGCCAAGCGCTTCGCCGAAGCGATCACCATGGCCTACCGCCGCCACCACGGCGTCGACACCCGCATCGTCCGCATTTTCAACACCTACGGTCCGCGCATGCGGGCAGGCGACGGGCGGGTGGTGCCGACCTTCATCTGCCAGGCGCTCGCCGGCGTGCCCCTGACCGCCTTCGGCGACGGCACGCAGACGCGCTCGTTCTGCTT
>Ga0105090_10002421_pt1 | contig 10409 bp, 12 predicted proteins | sample PPLLak3March2015_FD_79110 | JGI IMG/M metagenome (GOLD analysis project Ga0105090, IMG submission 79110) | Freshwater sediment microbial communities from Prairie Pothole Lake near Jamestown, North Dakota, USA - PPLs Lake P7 Core (1) Depth... | ecosystem: Environmental > Aquatic > Freshwater >... | reverse complement strand
GCATGCGCACCCTCCTGCTCGCCGCGAGTCTCGCCGCCACCGCCCCGGCCATGGCTGAGACGGTCGTCCTGCACTGCGGAGACGTGTTCGACTCGACGACGGCGAAGCTGGTCGGGGCGCGCACCATCGTCACGACGGACGGCAGGATAGGCCAGGTGCTGCCGGGCCGCGTGCCGGTGCCGGGCGCCCGCGAGGTCGATCTCTCGGGCCACACCTGCACGCCGGGCTGGATCGACCTGCACGTGCACATGGCGTCGCAGTCTGGTCCGCGCAGCTACGAGGAGCGCTTTCGCCTCGACGACGCCGACTACGCGCTGCGCGGGGTGGGCTACGCCGAGAAGACCCTGAAGGCCGGGTTCACCACCGTCCGCGATCTCGGCGGCGAGGTGACGCTCAAGCTGCGCGACGCGATCAACTCGGGCGCGGTGAAGGGTCCGCGCATCTACGCGGCGGGCAAGTCGATTGCGACCACGGGCGGCCACGCCGACCCGACGAACGGCATGAACTCCGAATTGTCGTTCATGCTCGGCACGCCGGGGCCGACCGAGGGCGTGGTGAACGGCGCGGACGACGCGCGCCAGGCCGTGCGCCAGCGCTACAAGGACGGCTCGGACGTCATCAAGATCACCGCCACCGGCGGTGTGCTGAGCTACGCGAGGAGCGGCGACGCGCCCCAGTTCACGGTGGACGAGGTGCGCGTGGTCGTCGAGACGGCGAAGGATTACGGCTACGCGGTGGCCGCGCACGCGCACGGCAAGGAAGGCATGAGGCGCGCCATCGAGGGCGGCGTGACCTCGATCGAGCACGGCACGTTCATGGACGACGAGATCATCGCGCTCATGAAGAAGCACGGCACGTGGTACGTGCCCACGATCACCGCAGGCCGGTTCGTGGCCGACAAGGCGAAGGTGCCGGGTTACTTCCCCGACATCGTGCGTCCTAAGGCTGAGCGCATCGGCGCGCAGATCCAGGACACGTTCGCCAGGGCCTACAAGGCCGGCGTGAAGATCGGATTCGGCACCGACATGGGCGTCGGACCGCACGGCGACAACGCGCTCGAGTTCGGCTACATGGTCGAGGCCGGGATGCCGGCGGCCGAGGCGCTGCAGGCCGCCACGTTCAAGGCCGCGCAGGTGCTCGGCGTGGCAGACCTCGGCCAGATCGAACCCGGTTTCCGGGCCGACATCGTGGCCGTGCCCGGCAATCCGCTGGCCGACATCACCCTCACGCGCAAGGTGGCGTTCGTGATGAAGGACGGCGTCGTCTACTGAAAAAGGGGACGCACCCCTTTTCGGCCCGAAAAGGGGTGCGTCCCCTTTTTCAGTCCCACATCGAGACGACGTGACCCACGTCGGGCGCGACGCGCCCGGCGTGAACCTCGCGCCACGTGCCCGCCGCGGCGGCCGCGCCGTGCGAGTGCCTCACCTGAAGCCAATCGCGGCTCCAGTCCACGAACGCCTTTACCGCGGCGGCGATCCGTTCCTGGTAGCCGCGCGGCCCCCAGTCCTGCACGCGTTTCTTCACCTGCGTCGGCGCGAAGAAGAACACCGGCTTCGGCCCCGGCAGCGCGGCCGTGCGCGGCGGCGCTTCGTGATGGCTGCGGCCGATGGCCATGGAGTGCTTCAGCTGCTCGCCGAAGTGCGTATGCACGGCGGCCAGGACAGGGCCGCTGCCTGCCATGTCGATCGACACGATCGGTGTGCCGGCGGGGATGTCGGCGATGTCTTCGTAGGTGAGCACTTCGTCGTAGCAGCCGAGCGAGTGCGTGAACGCGTGGTTGCGCCCGGACGTCACGCCGATGACTTCGACACCTGCGCGGGCATCGGCGCAGCGCGCGAACCCGATCGCGGTCTTGCTGGAGGCCGACAGCACCAGCACGCGCCGCGCACCGAACCAGTCGTTGTCGGCGAAGTAGTCCTCCGCGAGCCAGCCGGTGATGAACAGCCCGCGCAGCAGCGCGTGGCGATCCTCCGCGTCCGTGCCAGGCTGGTGGAACGGATCACGGTCCGTAACGACATAGGCTCGATACACGGGCGCGTGGGCGGCACGGTGTGCGCCGTCGTCGCGCAGCCCGTCCGCGGTCGGCGTCACCGTCATGTCCACGTAGCGCGCCATCGGGTACCACCCGTAATAGCGGCCGCCGACGGGAATCTCGGGGTGCCCTGATTCGACGATCTCGGCCCATCCCATGGCGGGCACGCAGCCCCAGCCAGGTGCGCCGGTCGGAAAGAAGTCCCAGTAACCGAGCAAGTCGCCCGTCGTCGCATAAGTGACGGTGTTTGCCGTGACGGCGAAGCGCTCGATGCGGAAGCGCACTTGTCCCGGGGCCAGTGGCGGCATCTGCGATTCGTGGATGCGCGACTCGGCGTGTCGTGCGCGGTCGATCTGCAGCGTCAGGTTGTGTGTGCCCATGCCCCGTACGGTGCGGGGAAACCGCGGATTCTGCAACCGGTCAGAGCCAGCGCCGGAACCACTCGGTCGCGAGCGCGGCCACCTGCTGCAGCGTGCCGGGCTCCTCGAACAGGTGCGTGGCACCCTGCACGATCTCGAGCCGTGCTTCGCAGGAGAGGTCCGCGAGCGCGCGGTTGTTGAGCTCGATCACGACTGGATCGTGCGATCCCACGATCAGCAGCGTGGGTGCGGTGACCAGTTGCAGCGCAGCCCCGGCGAGGTCCGGCCGTCCGCCGCGCGACACGATGGCGCTGACGTCGCACTCGACGCTGGCCGCGAGCGCTGCCGCGGCACCTGTGCTGGCGCCGAAGTAGCCGCGTGTCAGCGACCGTGCCCAGTCCTGCCCGTCGAGCCAGCGCGTCGCGCCCACGAGGCGCTCGGTGAGCAGGCCGATGTCGAAGCGCAGGCTGGCGTCGAACTGGTCGCGGCGCTCCTCCGCCACGGTCAGCAGGTCGAACAGCAGCGTGCCGATCCCGCCGCTCACGATCTGCTCGGCCACGTACCGGTTGCGTGGGCTCAGGCGACTGCTGCCGCTGCCGTGGGCGAAGAGCACGATGCCCGGCGCACCGGGCGGCAACCACACCTCGCCGGCCAGGGACGCATCTGCGGTCACGATGGAGACGTCGCGTCGTGTGGTCGTCATGCCATGTCCGCAATGACCGCAGGCTCAGCTCAGACGTAGCTCACGTAGTGCGGGTCGTACATCTGCGAGCGCATGAACTCGACCAGGTCCTCGGGCCGCTCGAGCGTCGCGAGGCCGTCGCGGTAGGCGACCTCGGCCACCGCCGCGGCGATGTGGGCCGAGACCTCCAGCACGCGGTTGAGCGGCGGGTACAGGCTGCCCTGCGCGAGATCGGCCTCGCTGGTGTGCTCGGCGAGCGTGCGCGCGGCAGCCATGAACATCTCGTCGGTGACGCGCGTGGAGCGCACCGAGACGACACCCAGGCCCACGCCCGGGAAGATGTAGGAGTTGTTGCCCTGGCGCGGCACGTAGTGCTGGCCCGCGAAGTCCACTGGGTCGAACGGGCTGCCCGACGCGAACAGTGCCTTGCCGCCGGACCACTCGTAGGCCTGCGCCGCCGTGCACTCTGCCTTCGACGTCGGGTTGGAGAGCGCGAACACGATCGGCCGCTCGTTGAGCCGGGTCATCTCCTCGATGACCTCCTTCGTGAACATCCCGGGCGTCGCTCCGACGCCGATGATCGCGGTGGGTTTCAGGTCCTTCACGGCGCCCAGGAAATCCGCCACCGGCTCGTGCGGATGCGCGTAGGGCTTCTTGTGCTCTGCAAGGTCGGCGCGACTCGCGACCACGAGGCCTTTCGAGTCCACCATCCAGCAGCGCGCGCGGGCCTGCTCCGGAGTGAGGCCGCCGGCCACCATCGCGGCGGACAGCAGGTCGCAGATGCCGGTGGCGGCTTCGCCCGCGCCCAGGCACAGGAACGTCTGGTCCGCCATTCGCTGCCGCGTGATGCGCAGCGCGGAGAAGATGCCCGCGACCGTGACCGACGCGGTGCCCTGGATGTCGTCGTTGAAGCAACAGATGCGATTGCGGTACTTGCGCAACAGCCGGAACGCGTTGTGGTTGGCGAAGTCCTCGAACTGGACGACGATGCCGGGGAAGACCTCCTGCGACGCCATCACGAATTCCTCGACGATCTCGTCGAGAGCGGCGCCGGACAAGCGCTTCTGGCGGATGCCGATGTAGAGCGGGTCGTCGAGCAGCGCCTGGTTGTTGGTGCCGACATCGAGCATCACCGGCAGGCAGTGGCGCGGGTGCAACCCGGCGCAGGCCGTGTACAGCGACAGCTTGCCGATCGGGATGCCCATGCCGTTGGCGCCGAGGTCGCCGAGACCGAGGATGCGCTCGCCATCGGTGACCACGATCATCGCTGCCTGGCGGTACGGCCAGTTGCGCATCACTTGCGCGATCCGGCCGCGGTCGTCGGCGGTGATGTACAGGCCGCGCGGGCGGCGGTAGATGTGGCCGAACTGCTGGCAGGCGAGGCCGACCGTGGGCGTGTAGATGATCGGCATCATCTCGTCGAGGTGGTCGGCAATCACCCGGAAGAACAGCGCCTCGTTCCGGTCCTGCAGCGCCTCGAGCAGGATGTACTTCGACAGCGGCGTCTGCAGCCGGCGGATATTCTCCAGCACGCGGTTCGACTGGAGGTCCTGCGTGCCGACCTGCGGCGGGAGCAGTCCCCGCAGGCCGAGCGCCTCACGCTCGACGGGCGTGAACGCCGTGCCCTTGTTCAGCGTCGGGTCGCGCAGCAGCGCGGCACCGCGCGGGAACCAGTCGGGCAGGGGCGGTGGCAGGACGTTTTTCGTCGGCATGAAGTGCTCCCGAAGAGACCGGGTTGGACGGGTGCTGCCGCGAGCGCGGCTCGGCGCGCATGTTCGGTGTGATGCGCCGGTGTACGGAATCCGCAGATACCGCAAGCTCGTGCGACGCGACGGTCAGTCCGTTGCGCGGCGCCCGACCGAACGGCGGCGTTCGGTCATCGCCCATGGACCGCCGAGCTGGCCACTCTCGTCGGCACGGCGCGGGCCGGCACGCCGGTCATCGTGGTGCCGGTACGTGCACTTGCAGGTGTCGGGACGATCGCAGTTGGCGAGCGGCAGGCGCGGAGCATCCGCGGAGAGCACGCGGACGTCGCGCAGCAGCTTGGCCGCCGCGCAGGCCTTGGAGCCGCCCAGCACCGACACGGCGTGATATCGCAGCCGCGGTGTTCTCGTGGCCATGCGTGGCACTCCTCGCGCGGACTCCGTTCCCGCGCCATTCCCCTGTAAGTGCAAAGTTAGTCCACTTGGGCGGGCTGCGCCATCCGTAGTGCGCCGTGACGGCCGCGCCGTGTGCGCGACCGCTGGCCGACGTTATGTCAGCAGCAGGAGGTGGCCGTGCTGTCCGAGGGCTGCGGCTGCAGGCCCGGGCCCGGCGCAGCGACCAGATGACCGGCATCCTCCCAGCCGAGGATGCCGTGATCGAGCGACATGGGGTTGATAAAGCCGAGGCGCAGGAGGGCCTCGGCGGCCAGCGCCGAGCGACCGCCGCTCAGGCAGTAGAGCACCACCGGCCGTTCGCGATGCGCTAGCGCCTCGGCGGTCTCATAGCGGACCGCTGGGTGGCCGTCCACCTCGAACTCCAGCAGGCCGCGCGGGATGTTGACCGCGCCCGGGATGTGGCCCTCGGCAAATTCGTCGGGCTCGCGCACGTCCACGACCGGGCAGCCGAACTGCTGCAACTCGAGCAGCTCGGCGGGTTGGATCTCGCGGATCCGGGTCTTGGTGGCGGCGATGAGGTCGCGGACGGTGAGGCTCATGGGGCGCAGGTTCGCCGCCGGCCCGGACCGCGTCCAATGCCGGCGCGTCAGGCGCTCATGCCGGCCGGTTCTATGGCGGGTCCGTTGCGCGTACCGAGGCGGCCCAGGCGCGCAGCGCCGGCGTCAGATGGTCGTCGGCATCCGGGTAAGCCTGGCGGAACGCACGCAGCTCGGTCGCCGCCGCCGCAACCTCACCGGCTTCGTGCAGGGCTGCGATGCGCTTCGCCCACTCCTCTGGCGAAAGCTTTGCGGCCACTGACTGCTTGGCTGCAGGTGGGCCGGTACCGGCCTGTGCCGATGCTGGCGCAGGTGCGGATGCGGGAGCTGGCACGGAGGCCACTGCTGCGGCGGCGTCGGCTCCAGCGGCGGCGACGGCCTCGGTCGAGACGGTTGCCTCGTGGTCAGTCTTCGCCTCAAAACGATCTGTCCGCGTTGCTCTCTCCGCGGGCGCCGCGCTGTCGACCTGCGGCGCGCGAACTCCTGGCTCCCGCGGGATCATCTGCACCAGCACGAATGCCAGCCCGGCAACGCTTGCAGCGGCCGCCATCGGTTGCCAGGCGCGCCACCACGCTCGACGCTCAGGCGCCCTGCGGCCGGCTGCCTGGCGGTGGACCTCCGCTCGCGCCGCTGAGACGATCGCCGCGTCGACCTGTGCCGCAGGCACGTCGCGCGACGCGCTGCGCCAGGCAGCGTCGACGGCTGCATCGTCTACGCGTTCATCGCGGCGTCGCTCTTCGGTCATTGCAGGTCCTCCAGCGCAGCGCGCAGCCTGCGGTAGGCGTAGCGCAGCCGGCTCTTGATGGTCTCCAGCGGTACGCCGGCGAGCCCGGCGATCTCGGCCAGCGAAAGCCCGGCTTCGACATGCAGCAGGAACGCGTCGCGCTGCGCCGCGGGTACGTCGCCGAGCGCAGTCACGAGCCGTTGCCCCAGTTGAGCGTCGATCGCGCGATCGAGCGGATCGCTGCGGTTGCAGTCCACTCCGTGTGCCAACGGAATTGCCGGTGCCGCGTCGTCACCCTCGTCGTCGAGTGAAACGAAGCTTGCGCCGCTCCGCGCCCGCCAGTGATCCACGAGCCGGTGGCGCGCGAGCGTATAGAGCCAGGTCGTGAAGCGCGCCTCGGGGGAGTAGCGCTCGCGGGCGCGCACCACCTTCAGCCACACGTCCTGCTGCAGCTCGTCCGCGGCGGCTCGCTCGGAGGTGTGCCGCAGGAAGTAGCGATACGTCGGTCCCTTGTGGCGGGCGTAGAGGCGCTCGAATGCGAACGCGTCGCCGCGCGCGTAGGCGAGCATCAGCGCTTCGTCGGATTCGTCCGTGGTGCCTGTGTCCGCCGCCCTCATGCGCCGGGCAGTATCGGTGCGGGCAGCGGACACGGCAACGTTCATCGCCTGACCGCCTCGCTCACGGGTCGGGCACGAAGCCGAGCGCGGCCGGGAACGGATCCGGCTCCCGCCACGGCCGGGGCGGACGTGGCAGCACGCCTTGCGCGACGAGGTTGTCGCGCCGGTCGTAACGGATGACGACCCGCTGATCGGGGCGAGCACTCGCGCGTTCGAATTCGACGCGCTGCACGGGCGACCACTCGCGCCGTCCGTGACCCGTGCCGAGCGGAGCGGCTGAGCCGGCGGCCGATTCCATGGCGTCGCGGGACGCCTTTGCGGCGGCCGCCGAGTCCTGCCGAGCGGCGCCCGGAGCAGCGGCAACGGACTCCGGTGAGGACACCCAACGGGCTTCACGCTCGCGGAACAGCGCCACGCCGATCACCCCCAGGTCGTCGGGGCGACCGGTGCGGCTGGCATACGCGTCGCCCGGATCGGAGAAGTAGAATGCGGCGGTGCGCTCGAGGTCCTTGCGCCAGCCCTCGATGGTCGCGTAGCCGTACGGCTCGATCACGTAGCCCGACTGGTCGGGCGCCGCGGTCTCGCCTGTGACGACGTTGACGCCGTCCACGCTCACGACAGCGAGTACGCGCCGGTCGCTGCAATTGCGGATGCGGATGGCGTACTCGTGGCCCGGCTGGCCGACGATGTACTGCCGGCCGCGGTGGCGATGGATGTCTAGCGTGCGCTGCTCGCCACGGTCATAGACGTCAACGCGCGCGACGGGCGCCGGGCACGCGTGCGCTGCCGGCGCGATGATCGCTGCGCCGAGCAGGGCGCCGGCCAGCAGCCGGCTGCGCCGAAGGAACAGGGTGGGACGGGACATGGCGGCCTCCGCTTACAGGGTGTTCGACCCTGTAAACGGCGCCGCCGCGAACCGGGGGTTAAGCGGTCTTCATCTGGGACTGCTGGTAGTTCTGCAGCCCCACGCGGCCGATCAGCTCGAGCTGGGTCTCGAGGAAGTCGATGTGCTCTTCCTCCGACTCGAGGATGTCCGCGAGCAGCTCGCGGCTGACGTAGTCGCCGACCTTCTCGCAGTGGGCGATGGCCGACTTCAGGTCGGGGTGGGCGATCTGCTCGAGCTTGAGGTCGCACTCGAGCGACTCCTTCACGTCCTCGCCGATCATCAGCTTGCCAAGGTTCTGCAGGTTCGGCAGGCCCTCGAGGAACAGGATGCGCTCGATGAGCCGGTCGGCGTGCTTCATCTCGTCGACCGATTCCTTGAACGTGTAGTCGCCGAGCTGGTCGAGGCCCCAGTTCTTCAGCATCCGCGAGTGCAGGAAGTACTGGTTGATCGCGGTGAGTTCGTTCTTGAGGATCTTGTTGAGATGCGCAATGACTTCAGCGTCGCCCTTCATGACGAACTCCTGTAACGAGTGAGCGGATTGGAGCGGGGCCGAAGCGCCCCGCAGGTCACGCAGCCTGAGGGGCGCGCGACTGGGAATCAAGGGTCTCGTCGAGGACCTGGCGGGCGCAGGTCTCGCAAGCACCGCAGCACGTGGCGACGCCGGTGCGGGACTGCAGCTGCTCGAACGAACGCGCGCCTTCCTGGACGGCCTGGCTCAGGCGCTTCTCCGAGATGCCGTGACAGACGCAGATGTACATGGCTTGACCCTCGGCGCAAATCCTAGCGTGGCGGAGTTCGTATTGCAAATCATTCGCATTTAAGTATTTTCCGCAACTCCCAGCCGTTCTCGGAGGCAACTTCTGCCACGGCCGGGCGCCGCCGATGGCATCATCGGCGCCCGTTTTGGCCTGACCGACCCGCACGGCGGTCCGACGCCCGAGATGACCCAAACCCCCGAAGAACCCATCGACGTGCAGCGCGTGCTGATGGACCGTGCCAAGCGGTTGGCCGAGGCTGACCTCGTGCCCCACGAGCGTCCGTTGCTGCCACGGCTGGTCGGCCTGGGCCTCGCGTTGCTGATCGTGCTGGTCGTGCTGTTCGCCTTCGACCGGTTCCTGGCCAGCATGCAGCGATTCCTGAGCCTGCCGATCACCGACCCGGAGCCAGCGGTCACCGAGCCGCTGCCGGCGTACTCCGTGCCTGCGGAAGAGGGGCCGTTGGGTGACGGGGTGCGGCCTGGCGTTGAGCCGAGTCCCGCCCAGGAAGCGGCCCCGGCAGCGACACCAGCCGAGACTGCGCCCCCACGCTGAACGGCGTGACCCGGCAGCGTTCCGGGCTCAGCAGCCTTCCTTCTTCTTCTTCTTGGCGACGGGCGTCGCCGGCCCCGGCATGGGCGGCGGGGCAGTGAGCTTCGGCAGTTCGGCGCCGGCCGTCGGCGCCCCGGCATCGCCACCGACGCGCGCCTCACCGCCGAAGAACTTCGCGACGTGCGCGGCCCGCTCGAACTGCGCACGTGCTTGCACGTCGGCATCCGCCGACAGCGTCGGGAAGATCACCTCGTCCTTCCAGCTGTCGAGGCCGCCGAGCACCATGTACACGCCTTCGTAGCCCCGGGCGCGCAGCAGCATCCAGGCCTGTGCCGAGTGGATGCCGCCCTCGGAGTACAGCACGATCTTCTCGTTGCGCAGCAGCGGATAGTCCGCGAGACCGGTCAGCGGCACGTTCTCCGCGGTGGGGATGTGGTACGCGCCGTAATCCTGCTCCGTGCGCAGGTCGAGCAAACGGTAGTCCGCGCGTCCCTCGATGATCCACGCCGCGAGCTCGGGTGCCGTGACGTGGTCGACTTCCGCCTCGACCACCGAGGCGAGTTCGCGTGCGTCTAGCTTCACGAACGGGCCGCGGTGCGGCTGGGCCAACAGCGCGATGGTGCCTAGCGCGACCGCCAGCATGGCGAGCTTCCGGTTGAGCGTGAACTGGCGCAGGTTCATGACCGGCTCCCGGCCCAGCGCTCGATCTTCGTGGCGCCCCAGAAGCCCACGACCGCGATCACCACGACGGCGAATACGACCAGGCCCCACGGCAGGCCGAACACGTCGGGCAGCGTCACCTGTCCCATCGGGTCGGCGTTCACGAAGCCCTTGATCGCGGGATACACCTCGGCGTACACGAACGTGCCCGCGAAGATGCCGAGCGCGTACACCATCGCGTCGATGCGACCGGTCGCGAGCGCCGCGACCGAGGTGCCAGGGCAGTAGCCGCCGACCACGAACCCCACGCCGAGCACCAGTCCGCCGACGATCTGCGGCCCGAGGTACGTCGGCACCAGGTACACGAGGTCGAGGTCGAGCCAGCCGATCCAGCCGAGGTAGGTGACGCCGAGCATCGCCGTGACGATGGCCGTGAACATCACCTTG
>Ga0105090_10002419_pt1 | contig 10412 bp, 6 predicted proteins | sample PPLLak3March2015_FD_79110 | JGI IMG/M metagenome (GOLD analysis project Ga0105090, IMG submission 79110) | Freshwater sediment microbial communities from Prairie Pothole Lake near Jamestown, North Dakota, USA - PPLs Lake P7 Core (1) Depth... | ecosystem: Environmental > Aquatic > Freshwater >... | reverse complement strand
GTCATCGGCAGGTTCAGCGTGAAACGGGTGCCGCCGCCGCGCTCGGTGGCGATGGCGACGCGGCCGCCGAAGGCGGCAAGCTCGGAACGAACCACGTCGAGGCCAACGCCGCGGCCGGCCAGTTCCGTGACTTCCAGCGCCGTCGAGAAGCCCGGGGCGAAGATCAGATCCATCACCTCGCGGTCGCTCGGGTGCTGGTCCGAGCGCAGCAGGCCGGAGGCGAGGCCGCGGGCGCGGATGCGCTCGATGTCGAGCCCGCTGCCGTCGTCGGCGATGACGATCTCGATCTCGTTGCCCTCCTGGCGGACCTCGAGCCGCAGTTCGCCGGTCTCGGCCTTGCCGGCGGCGCGCCGCGATTCCGGCCTTTCGATGCCGTGCACGATGGCGTTGCGCACCATGTGCTCGATCGGACCGGCCATCCGCTCCAGCACGACGCGGTCGAGTTCGGTGCCGCCGCCGCCGAGGTCGACATTGACGCGCTTGCCGACCTCCTTCGCCGCCTGGCGGGCGACGCGGAACAGTCGCTCGCTGATCGACGCGAAGGGCACCAGCCGCACGCGCATCAGCTGCTGCTGCAGTTCGCGCGTCAGCCGGTACTGCGACGACAGGTCGGCGACGCTGGTCTGCAGGCCCTTGCTCATAGTCTGCTGGATGGTGGCAACGTCCTCGACCGACTCGGCGATCATCCGCGTCAGTTCCTGCAGGCGCGTGAAGCGGTCGAACTCGAGCGGATCGAAGTTGGGGGTGGCTTCAGCCAGCTTCTCCGAGCGTGCCTGGATCTGCGCCTCGGCCTGGATCTCGAGTTCGCGCATCTGCCCACGCAGGCGCTGGATGTTGTCGTGCAGGTCGGCGAGCGCGCTCTTGACGGTTGCGGTGTGGTTCTCGACCCGCGAGCGGGCGATCAGCATCTCGCCGGCCTGGTCCACCAGGCGGTCGAGCATGTCGGCCCGGACACGGATGTAGGTCTGGGCCGCGGCGGGCTCCACCGCCGCGGGGGCTTCCGCTGGGGTGGCGACCGGCACCGCCTCGCGCGGCGCGGTGGCCGCCACGGCAGGCAGCGGCGCGGGGGTCGGCAGCGGCGGCGCGGCCACTGGCGTGCCCTGCTGCAGGCCTTCATAGAGCGCCATGACCGCGTCGTAGCGCGCCTGCAGGTCGTCGGCCAGTTCGGCCGGCAGCGCCGGCAGGGCCATTGCCGCCTCGGTGCGGGTCTCGATCTGGTGCACCTGTTCGCCGAGCCGCATCGCCCCGGCCATCCGGGCGCTGCCCTTGACGGTATGCAGCAGCCGCATCAGTTCCCGCAGCGGCGCGCGATCGGCCGGAGCGGCGGCCAGGGCGCGCAGCCGGCTGCCCGCCGCCGGCAGCAGTTCGCTTGCTTCGGCGAGGAACACCGGCAGCAGGTCGGCATCGATGTCGTCGCTGACCGAGGGTGCGGCCTCGGCTGCGGCCGAAACAGCCGCCGTGTCGGAAGCTTCGGCTGCGGCGGGCGCCTCGTCCGAGGCGACCGGTTGCGCCAGGATCGCCGCTTGCTCGGGGACAGCAGCGACGGCGGCACTGGCGCGCTGCTCTCGAACCGAGTCGACAAGGGCGCGGATCGCCGCTACGTCGGCCGCCGCCTCGTCAGGATAGAAGCCCGCGGCGAACTGATGCAGCATGCCGCGGATGCGTTCGACCAGCCGATCGAGCAGGTCGAACTGCCCGGCGCCGAGGCACACGCCCGCCGACTGCTCGGGCGCCAGCTGGCCGCGCAGCAGATCGTCGAGCGGATTGGCGAGGTTCCACACCGATTGCAGGCCGACGGTCGCCGTGATGCCGGCCAGCGAATGGGCGCTGCGCAGCGCGGTCTCGGACGCCGGCCGCGCCGGCTCGTTGCGCCAGTCCGCGAAGTCCTGCGCCAGCGCCCGGACGATGTCGTCGGCCTCGCTGAGGAAGACGCTGTACAGACCCGGGCTGAGCGTCACCGGGCCGACGCTTCGAGCCTCTTCCCGTTCGGCCGGCATTTCGCCGGACGTCGCCGCGCCGAGCGCCAGGTCGATTTCATCGACCTCCTGGAAGGCGTCGACGACATCGAAGGCTTCGATCGTCTCACTGCTTTCTGCCCCGGCCGCCGGCGCGACTTCGGGCAGCGGCAGCTCGTCGACCACCCCGGCGTCGAGCGCGGCCAGGATGTCGACCTCGGTGGCCAGTGCCGCGGCGGCAGGCGTTTCCGCTGCCGGCAGCGCCGATGCATCGAGGCTGAACGGCAGGCCGTCGCGGATCCGCTGCGCCGCCTCGGCCAGGGCCTGCGCATCGACGGCGGCGGTGGCGTCGGCGCGGATCGTGCGCACCCAAGCGGCCATCACGCTTCGCGCGGCGGCAGCCAGCGCGAGCAGGTCGGCAGTGGCGGGCCGCTCCTGGGCCAGCCAGGCGTTGAAGCACTGTTCGATCGCCCAGGCGCCCTCGCCGAAGTCCATCAGGCCGACCATCCGGCTCGAACCCTTCAGCGTGTGGAAGGCGCGGCGCACGGTGGTCAGCCGCATCTTGTCGGCCGGCGCCAGCCGCAGCGCCTCGAGTTCGCCGTCGATGCCGGCCAGTACTTCGCCGGCTTCCTCCACGAAGATCTCCAGCAGTTCGGCATCGGCCGCCGATTGCGTCGGCGGCAGCGGCGCCGTGGCCACCTTCGGTGCCGGCGCTTCGGTCGCAGGCGCGCCGAGCGCCTGCGACAGCCGCTCTGCCGCGGCGGCATCCGGGCGCTCGGCCAGCCCGCGGGCGGCGGCGACGGCGTCGCGGGCGAGCGCCTTCAGCGCCGCATCGTCGAGCAGGTCGGCGTCGCTGGATAACTGCTGTGCGACCTCCTGCAACTCGCGTGCCGCCTCGGCATCGCCCGGACTGGCCGCCAGCAGGGCTGCCAGCTCGCGCGATCTCTGCAGGTGCGCCTGCGCCGTCGACTCGACGTTCTCCTCCGGCGCGTCGGCCCCCTCGGTGTAGACCGGGTGGCCGTAGGCGTCGAAGCCATCGTCGTCGACCGGCGCGGCGGCGTTCGGTGCCGCCAGGTCGGCGCTGAACACGGCCGCTTCGGCATCCCAGCGGAAGCGGCTTCGCGGATCGCCGTCCTGCTGCAGCGTGCCGACCAGGAAGCCGACTGCGCCAAGATTGCCGGCAACGCGGGCGAAATCCGCCTCGTCTGGTGCCGACTGCGGCTCGGCATAGCGGCGCACCGCCGTGCGCGCATCGTCGAGCGCGGCGACCACGTCGTCGAATCCGAGCAGCCCGAGAACACTCGACATCTGCTCGATCAGAGCCTCGAGGCCGTCCAGCTCGCTGCGCTCGCCCGGGTCGCGGAAGTAGCGGTCGAGCCGCTGTTCGATCTCGCGCAGCAGGCCGTTCAACTCGCCGACGACGGTCAGCATCGTCTGCCGGTCCTGCGCCTTGCGCGCCAGCTCGGACAGCCAGGGCTCGATCGCCGCCGGCGCTTCGCCGCGGCGCGCCGCGTGCAGCCGGTCGATCATCGAACGCGCACGCGTTTCGAAGCGCTCGTCGATGTTGGGCAGTTCATCGACCGCGAGGTCGACCAGCAGCATCGCCGTGGCCACCTCGATCGACAGGGACTCGCGGGTCGCCGGATCGGCGTCCTGCACGTCGGCGGCCAGGCGGCCGATCTCGGACAGCAGGGCGCCCAGGTCGCCGGCATCGACGGCGTCGGCATCCTCGCGGGCGGTGTCGAGCTTCGCCGTGAACACGGCGGTATCGCCTCCCGCCGAGGCCTCGGCCCAGGCTGTCTTCGCCTCGTTCAGGTTGCGGCGCAGTGCGCGCACGCGATCGGCGTCGAGCAGCACCAGGCGCGAACGCTCGTAGTCGGCAGGCAGCAGCGCGTCGAGGTCGAAGAGCTGCCGCACCTCGGCAACGCGGGTGACGTGCGGGTCGGCGCGGCCGACGTAATACAGCGCGTCGACCAGCAGGCGCTCGGCGACGCCGGTGCCGCCGTCGATCAGCCGCCGCAGCTGCAGGTTCAGCCGCGCCAGCACCCGCTTCAGGTCGACGTCGACGACGATCGCGTCGGCTTCGAGCGCATCGAGCAGGCCGCGCACCACCCACCAGAAGCTGCGCGCCAGGCCGCGTTGCGGCAGGCGTTCGAGGTCGAACAGCGCGTCGCGCATGTCGCGGCGCGAATCCTGGTCGCCCGGATCGCGCAGGAAACGCAGCAGGGCGCCCTCGAAGCGGGCGCGGCGCACGCGCAACTGGTCGGCGGTCATCGGCAGCACGCCGATCGCCTGCAGCGCCGGCCGCCGCGTCAGGTCGGGATACAGGAGGTCGGCCGGGTGCGCCCGCGCCGCGCCGACCAGCAGCCGCACTTCGCGATAGTGCGGGTACAGCCGGATCGGCTGGTCGGGTCGGCCGGCGCGCAGCCCTTCGAGGTAGGCAAAGCTGGCGCGAAGGGCGGCGCCGACCGTGCGCGCGGCGTCGGCGTCGCACTCTTCGGGCAGGCTCTCCCAGCGCTTGAGCAACTGCTCGGTGGCATCGAGCATCAGCGCGGCGCCGCGCAGTTCCAGCATCCGCACCGCGCCGGCCGCCATGTGCACCTGCTCGCGCGCCTTCTGCAGCGCGCCTGTGTCGCGCTCGGCGAGGAAGCGCTCCACCCCGGCGATCGCGGCGTCGGTGGTGGCGCGGATCTCGCCGGCCAGCCAGGCCAGCGGCGCCGCGTCGGGCGCCTCGACCAGCGACTGCGCCATCGTCATGTCGTTCATGGCCGGTCCGTGCTGCAGCGGCGCCCGGCCGACCGAAGCCGCTGAGCGCCCCCTCGGGAGGCAGCGACCGCAAGCGAGCGTGGGGGCGTCATATTCAGGCGACCCGGAAGCGGGTCACCGACTCCTTCAGTTCGCGGGCCAGCCCGGCCAGCTGGCCGATCGACTCGGCGGCGCGCCGCGTGCCGTCGGTCGTCTGCTCGTTTACGCCGAGGATGCGTTCGATGCCGCGGGTCACTTCGTCGGCGGTGCCGGCCTGTTCCTGCACGCTGCCGGCGATGCGCTCGATCAGGTCCGCGAGCTGACGCGACACGCGGCCGATGTCGGCCAGTGCCGTGCCGGCGGCGTCCGACAGCTTGGTGCCCTCGACCACGCCCTGCGTGCTCTTCTCCATCGCCGCCACCGCGTCCTGGGTGTCGGTCTGGATCGTCTTGACGAGCGCCGCGATCTGCTTGGCCGCCTCGCCGGAACGGTCGGCCAGCCGCTGCACTTCCTCGGCGACGACGGAGAAGCCGCGCCCGGCCTCGCCGGCGGCGGCGGCCTGGATTGCCGCATTCAGCGCCAGCACGTTGGTCTGCTCGGTGATGTCGGAGATCAGCTCGACGATCTCGCCGATCTCCTGCGAGCTTTCGCCGAGCCGCTTGATCCGCTTGGCGGTCTCCTGGATCTGCTCGCGGATCTCGTTCATGCCGGCGATCTGGTTGTAGACGGCGCGCTGGCCGCGTTCGGCGGTCTCCAGTGACACCCGCGCCACCTTGGCCGACTCGCCGGCGTTGCGCGAGACGTCGCCGATCCGCGCCGTCATCTGCAGAACGCTGGCGCCGGTGTCCTTCAGATCCCTGGCCTGCACCTCCGACGAGGCCATCAGCGAGGTGGCAATGTCGCGTGCGGCGCCGGAAGCGCCGTCGACCTGTGCCGCGGCGTCGTTGATGCGGCTGACCAGCCCGCGCAGTTCCTCGATCGTGTAGTTGATCGAATCGGCGATGGCGCCGGTGATGTCCTCGGTCACCGTCGCCTGCACCGTCAGGTTGCCGTCGGCCACCTCCTGCAGTTCGTTCATCAGCCGCAGGATCGCCGCCTGGTTCTGTTCGTTCGCCTTCTTCGCGGTGTGTTCGAGCTTCTGCGCCTCGAGCCGACGCACCTCGGCTTCCTGCATCCTCCGCCGACTGCCCCGCAGCAGCACCTGCATGATCGCCAGCACGGTGGCGACCGCCAGCAGCAGGAAAAGGATGCCGGCCAGCAGGTAGAGCGCGCGGCCACCGTAGCTTTCGGAGGCCAGTGACTGCATCGAGGCCAGCGCCTGCCGGGACGGCTCGGCGCTCTTCTGCAGGGCCGTCCTCGCCGCGGCCGCCTCGGCGACGGCGGTGGCGGCGGCCAGGCCGGCGGTTCCCGCCGACTGCAGTTCGGCGCTGGCGCGCGCCAGCGGCTGCAACCGGTTGCGCATCTCGCCGTCGGCGTTGGCGACCAGCAACTGCGTCGCATCGCGCAGTTGCGCCAGGTCGCGCGCCAGCAGGTCGCCGGCGTCGGATCCGGCGCGGCCGGACGGCAGCGTGTTGACGTCGCGCGACAGGCGCCACACCGCCACCGACAGCTGCGCCAGATGGCCGATCTCGCGCGCCGGCGCGTTCTGCTGCGCCCGCTGCGCCAGCAGCTCTTCGGCCTGCGTGGCGACGCGCGGCGTGATCTCGTTGATCGCCGCCAGCATGGCGCCGTAGGCGGCAAGCGGCTTTTCCTGGGCAATGATGCGGGCCACGGCGGCCTCGGCGGCCTTCCAGTTTTCGTTGAAGCGCGCCAGCTCGCCGGCCACCGGCCCGGAGGTATTGCGGTTCAGCGCGGCAACCAGTTCGCGCGACTGCTCGCGGCTCGACTTCAGCTCGGCCATCGCCGCGCTGCTGCCTTCGCTGGCGCCGATGGCGGCGCGGGCCATGCGCTCGCCATGCACCATCACCGCGGCGACCTGTTCGGAGACCTCGGCATGCATGCGCGCGTTGCGCTGGTCGAGCGCCATCACGACGATCACCAGGGCGACGAACAGGCCGAGCAGCAGCACCAGCCCCTGCAGTTGCTGCGCCATCGGCCGCTTGCCGATGCCCGGAAGATCGGTGCGCTGGGCGCGGTCGATCATGCGCGCCGCCCAGGTCTTGTTCTTCGACGACGACGGTATCTTGGAACGTTCGATCTTCATCGTCGGCGCGACGGCGCGCGCGGCCGCGGCTGCGGCTTCCTTCGTCGCCGGCTGCGCCGGCCGCCCGGCGACCGTGTCTTTCGCCGCGGTCTGCGTCGGCCGGCCCGAGACGGTTGCTTCGTTGTAGCGGAACGGCTGCCCCGCCGATCCCGCCGCGGGCGCCTCGCCGACCTCCTTCGGTTCCATCGTTCCCATCCGTTCCATCCTTTTCGCACCGGCGGGCCCGCCGCCCGGCTCTGCGCCGGCGATGCAAGCGCTAGATGCCGATCGACGCGAAGCGCTCGTCGAACAGCAGGTTCTCGATCTTCAGTTCGGTCAACACCAGGCCGCCGCTGTCGCGGAAGCGCGCACCGTCCCAGGGCGCGCCGCCGGCTTCCGACAGCGCTTCCAGGTCGCGGGCGTAGCGCAGGCCGAAGGCGCGCGTGATCAGCAGCGCCGCATTGACCTTGAGCGATTCGCCGAGCACCAGCAGCTGCAGCCGCTGCTCGTCGCCGGGCGGCTCGCCGCCGTCGATCTGCGTCAGGTCGTAGACGCCGAGCAACCGGCCGCGAACGTTGGCCAGGCCACGGAACCAGGGCCGGGTCCAGGGCACACGCGCGATCGCCGCGACCGGCACCACTTCACCGATGCTCGCCATGTCGACCAGGTAGTCGCGACTGCCGATGCGCACGCCGAGCCGCGCCGAAGGCAGCGCGGGCGTCGCGCCTGCCGCCAGCCGCTCTTCGAGCTGGGCCGTCATTTCCGTGGCGGCGGCCAGTCGACCGGCATGCTCCAGCGGCGCGTTCACGGCCTATCCGATGGCGGCGATCTTGCCGAGCAACTCGTCGGCCTTGACCGGCTTGGTGACGTAGTCGCGCGCTCCCTGGCGCAAGCCCCAGATCCGGTCGGTCTGCTGGCTCTTGCTGGTACACATGATGATCGGGATGTGCTGCGTCGCCGGATCGCGGGAGAAGTGCCGCGTCAGCTGGAAGCCGTTCTGCCCCGGCATCACCACGTCCATCAGGATCAGGTCGGGCGTGGCCGTCCTGACCTTGACGATGGCCTCCTCGGCATTTTCGGCCGCCGACACGTGGAAGCCGTTCTTCGTCAGCAGCTCGGTCAGGAAGTACCGCTCCGTGGGCGAGTCGTCGACGACAAGGACCTTCTTGATCGGCATGGCGGCGCGGGGTCAGGCGGGTTGGGAGGGAAGGGCCGAGTGCTGAAGCACCGCGGTCAGCAGGCTGTCCTTGGTGAACGGCTTGGTCAGGTATTCGCTGGAGCCGACCATGCGGCCGCGGGCGCGGTCGAACAGACCGTCCTTGGACGACAGCATCACCACCGGCGTCCTGGAAAAGCGCGGACTCCGCTTGATCAGCGCGCAGGTCTGGTAACCGTCGAGCCGGGGCATCAGGATGTCGCAGAAGACGATCGCCGGCTCGTGGTCGTTGATCTTGGCCAGCGCCTCGAAGCCGTCGTTGGCGAGAATCACCTCGCAGCCGGCCTGCTTCAGGAAGATCTCGGCGCTGCGGCGGATGGTGTTCGAATCGTCGATCACCATCACGCGGGTGCCGCGGATCCGGCTCAGATCGGGTGCCGCCATGCGCTAGCTCCGGGTGCTTGTGCCGGCGAGACGCCGCGCTGCGTCGGAGCGACGGCGGCCTGCCGTCGCGCGCCAACGCTCAGATCTCGACCATCTCGAAGTCTTCCTTGCGGGCGCCGCACTCCGGACAGGTCCAGTTCGGCGGGATCTGTTCCCATGCCGTGCCAGGGGCAAGGCCTTCGTCCGGCAAGCCCGCCGCCTCGTCGTAGATCCAGCCGCAGATCAGACACATCCATGTGCGTTTTCCCGCCTCTGCTGCCATGTCCGTTCGCGCGTAGACGCTTGTTCGTGTTGACTTACATACCGCCCGAAGGATCATAGCCCGCGACTCTCGAGGCGCGACCGCCGACGCGTTCATGCTTACGGTCTAGATCCAATCTCGCGGCCGCCACCGTGGCTCAAGGCAGGCCTGATCGCGCGCAATCGGCCGGGCGGCAGGGCCTGCGTACACTTTCGCGTCTCCCGACTTGCCTGGTGGCCAACGTGGACCGCAATGAACAGCTCTTCGCCCGCGCGCAGCTGACGACGCCGGGCGGCGTCAACTCCCCCGTGCGCGCCTTCCGCTCGGTGGGCGGCACGCCGCGCTTCATCGCCCGCGCCGAAGGCCCGTACTTCTGGGATGCCGACGGGCGCCGTTACATCGATTACATCGGTTCCTGGGGGCCGATGATCGCCGGCCACGCGCATCCCGACGTCGTGCGCGCGGTACAGGAAGCGGCAGCACGCGGCCTGTCGTTCGGCGCCCCGACCGAGGCCGAGGTCGAGATGGCCGAGGAACTGGTGCGCCTGGTGCCGTCGATGGAGCAGCTGCGGCTGGTGTCCTCGGGCACCGAGGCGGCGATGAGCGCGATCCGGCTGGCGCGCGGCGCCGCCGGCGCTGGTCGCGGCCGGCGCAAGCTCGTCAAGTTCGAAGGCTGCTATCACGGCCACGCCGACAGCCTGCTGGTCAAGGCCGGTTCGGGGCTGCTGACCTTCGGCCATCCGAGCTCGGCCGGCGTGCCGGCCGAGATCACGCAGCACACGCTGGTGCTCGACTACAACGACAGCCAGCAGCTCGAGGATGCGTTCCGCAGCCATGGCGACGACATCGCCGGCGTGATCGTCGAGCCGGTGGCCGGCAACATGAACCTGGTGCGGGCGACGCCGGAGTTCCTGCAGACGATGCGGCGACTGTGCACGCAGCACGGCGCGCTCCTGATCTTCGACGAGGTGATGACCGGTTTTCGCGTCGCCCTGGGCGGCGCGCAGTCGCTCTATGGCATCCGGCCGGATCTCACCGTGCTCGGCAAGGTGATCGGCGGCGGCATGCCGGTGGCCGCCTTCGGCGGCACGCGCGAAGTGATGAAGTATCTGGCGCCGCTGGGTCCGGTGTATCAGGCCGGCACCCTGTCGGGCAATCCGGTGGCGGTGGCCTGCGGCCGGGCGACGCTGAAGCTGATCCAGGCTCCGGGTTTCTACGAGGCGCTCGGTGCCGCGACGCAGTCGCTTGTCGACGGGCTCGCGGACGCGGCGCGCGAGTCCGGCGTGCCCTTCTGCGCCGATCGTGTCGGCGGCATGTTCGGCCTTTACTTTGCCTCTGCCGTGCCGTCGAGCTACGCCCAGGTGATGGCGACCGACAAGAACCGGTTCAACGCCTTCTTCCACGCCATGCTGGACCGCGGCGTGTATCTGGCGCCGTCGGCCTTCGAGGCCGGCTTCGTGTCGGCGGCGCATCAGGCATCCGTGATTGCCGACACCGTCGCGGCTGCGCGACAGGCGTTTGCGGCGACACGCTGAAGGAACTCGGCGGCGCAGCCGCTGACGAAGGGTCGATGTCCTCGCTTCTACGCTTCCTCCTGGCGGCCTCGTTGCTGCTCGCCAATGTCGCCGCTGGCGCACAGCCGGTCCGCGTCGACCACGCCGAGGCCGAACTCGTCGCCGCCTCCGATGC
>Ga0105090_10002418_pt1 | contig 10414 bp, 10 predicted proteins | sample PPLLak3March2015_FD_79110 | JGI IMG/M metagenome (GOLD analysis project Ga0105090, IMG submission 79110) | Freshwater sediment microbial communities from Prairie Pothole Lake near Jamestown, North Dakota, USA - PPLs Lake P7 Core (1) Depth... | ecosystem: Environmental > Aquatic > Freshwater >... | reverse complement strand
CGAGGACGACTCGCGCTACCGGTTCGAGAACATCATCGGCGACAGCGCGGCGATGCAGGCGGTGTTTCGGCTGGTCGCGCGCCGCGCGCCGACCAACAGCACGGTCATGCTGCGCGGCGAGAGCGGCACCGGCAAGGAACTCATCGCGCGGGCCATTCACTACAACAGCCTGCGCAAGGAGCAACCCTTCGTGCCCGTCGACTGCACCTCGCTGAGCGAAAGCCTGCTCGAAAGCGAGCTGTTCGGACACGTCAAGGGTTCCTTCACCGGGGCCATCGCCAACAAGAAGGGCCTGTTCGAGACGGCCGACGGCGGCACGCTGTTCCTCGACGAGATCGGCAACATCACCCTGTCGACCCAGGCCAAGCTGCTGCGCTTCATCGAGGAGCGCGAGTTCAAGGCCGTGGGCGACACTCGGACCCAGAAAGTCGATATCCGCCTGATCACCGCCACCAACAAGGATCTCGAGGGCATGGTCGCCGACGGCGAGTTTCGCGAGGACCTGTACTACCGCATCAACATTTTCCCGATCGAGATTCCGCCGCTGCGCGGCCGACGCGACGACATTCCCGTGCTGGCCAACCATTTCCTGAAACAGATCTGCAAGGAGATGAGCCAGCCGGCCAGCGAATTCTCGCCCGGCGCGCTGAACCTGCTGATGAACCACGACTGGCCCGGCAACGTGCGGGAACTGGAAAACGTCGTGGAGCGCGCGGTCATCCTGGCCGGCGGGGACGTCATCCGCCAGGGTCACCTGGTCGACATCATGGGCATGCTGCCGCAGATCGACCTCGACGTGCCGCGCACCAGCGAGGAGCTCAAGCAGTTGAAGAAGACCGTGCGGCAGAAGTCGGTGGAGAGCGTCGAAAAACAATTCGTGCTCGGGGCACTGAAGCGCAACGGCTGGAACGTCACCCGCGCGGCCGAAGAGACCGGCATGCAGCGCAGCAATTTCCAGGCGCTGATGGCCAAGTACGACATCCGGATACGCGGCGGGGAGGCTGCCCAGGACGGAGAAAGCTCCGGCGATACCGGAGCCTCCTGACGCTTGCTCTTCTGGGGCGGCTGGCGCAGCCAGAGCCCCGTTTTACTCATGCGGTTCTTCGTAGCCCGTGACCATCTCCTTGTAGTGCGACGACGGCTTCTTGCCGAGGAAGCCCATGTAGACGTGCACGAGGACGAACATCACGAACAGGATGAACATCACGACGTGCACCGTGTTCACCACGCGGAGGCCGCCGGCCAGGTCGATCAGGCCCTGGAAGCGCTGTACGTCCCACATCATCAGCCCGGTCAGGAACGTCAGCGGCGCCGAGATGAACATGATGAACTGGTAGGTCAGCTTCTGCAGCGGGTTGAACTTGTCGCTCGGCCGGACCTTGTGCGGCCGCTCCGCGCCGTGGAAATAGCCCCAGCCGTAATAAACGGCCTGCAGGAAATAGCGCTGGAAAAAGCTCTTCGGGTTCAGGTCGGGATGATAGTTCGTCGCCCGCTCTGAGAACAGGTAGTAAATGAACCACAGGAACCAGTTCGCGACCACCGCGAGGCCGACCCAGTTGTGCAGCTGGACCGCCGTCTCGAAGGACATCAGGCCCATCAGGTCGACGTAGCGGATCTGGAAGCCGGTCACGATCAGCACCAGGAAACCCAGGGCGTTGAGCCAGTGCCAGATGCGGACCGGCAGCGGGTGGAGGTAGACCCGTTCGTGCCGGGGCTGAATGTGTTCCTGGTTCATGGCCGTCGTGGTCCATTCCATGCGGGTCATTTCGATCGTGGTCATTTTACTGCTTTCCTTTCTTCCTGCGGATAATTCTCCCCAGGGCCATATGTCCGACGGGCACGGCCAGGCCGCCCACCAGGGCCAGCAACAGCAGCCCGTCGAGCAGCCGTATCCGCGTGCCGCCCGGGAGGTAGAAATCGCCGACGGAGTCCACCGACACGACCGAGTTGAGGACTTTCTGGTCGGCTTCGAAGCGCTCTTTGCGGCCATCGGGCCGGCTGATCGACACGGTCACGTTCTCGAAACCTTCGGCGCCACCCTGGTGGCAGCTTTCGCAGGAGCGGACGGCTTCCGTGCTCGGCGCGATGCGATGCGCGTCGACGCCGGTGGTGACTTCCAGGCGGCCGCGCAGCGTCACGTCCACCGGCTGTCCGTCGCGGCTGCCCTGGCGCACCAGCTTCCACAACTCGACCGGATCCAGGCCGTCGCCGGCCGGATCAATCGCGTTGAGCTGCTGCTCGAACGGCGCGCCCGTTTCGCTTTGCTGGCTGACCGGAGCCTGCTCCAGGTTGTCATACAGCTGCAGGTCGACCCGCCGCTCGGCCATCGGCGAGTGGCAAGCCGCGCAGGCGACCGACGTGAGGTGCATGCCGGCGTTGGGCAGCCATTGTTCGTGGGCGACGGCCGCGCCGTCGTGGCAGTCCAGGCAAGTGTCGCGCAGGTAGCCGCTGGCGGCCACCGCGGTGGTCTGGTGGGCCTGGTGGCAGTCCGAGCAGATCGGGGCCCGCACGTGCGCTTCGCGGATCACGTTGCCTTTGCTGCGGGCCTGGCCGTGCACGCTCTGCTCATAGGCCTGGTAGATCTCCTGGTGGCAGGTCGAGCAGGGCTCCCCACTGACCGGCTCGTACGCGGCGCGTGCCTGGATCGAGTGGCTGCTGTGGCAGTCGGAACACAGCGGCGCCGTGTCGCTGCCGCCGGCGACCATCCGGGCGTGCACGCTGTCCTGGTACTCCGCCTGCTTGGCCGCGTGGCACTGGCTGCAGGTCTGGTTGTGCTTGAGCGAGTACTCGCGGCGGCTCGCGACCGGCGCCCTCGACGGGTGCTTGCTCTTGGCGACGTCGCGGTGGCAGCCGGTGCAGCCGATCACGCTGTGAACCGATTGCCCGAACTCCTCGCCGTTGATCTGCAGGAACATCGTTTCCCCGTCGCCGAGCATCTTCTTGAGTTTCTTGCTGTGGCACTTGAGGCACTTGGCGTCGGGGTCGGCCGGCGGCGGCTCGGCCGCACAAGCGGCCTGCGCCACCGCCAGCAGGGCGGTGGCGAGCAGGAGGCTCAGCCATTTGGCTCGGGTGTCCATGCAGCTAGTCTATCCCGGACCGGCGCCGCCGGTCACTTGGCGGCGTGATTCTTCCGGTAGGCCTCGTAGCCGAGCTTGGCGAACATGTAGAAGCCCACCGCCGGCAGCGCGATGATGTAGCCCAGCGCGATGAAGGGCGCCGCCAGGAACAGACCGGCATTGCGGGCCACGCGGCTCGCCTTCCTCCACCCGCCCAGGGGCTTTGCAACCGCCTCGGCCGTTGCGATGGGCTCATTGGCCGGCGCCAGCTCCTCGGCCGGCTTCTCGAGCGCCTTCAGCGTGATGCTCTCGATCATTTCCGGGGTGAGGGGCTTGCGGACGAAACCGCTGACGCCCAGCACCGAGGCCTTCGCCTCGTTCTCTTCGGTGCCGTAACCCGTAATCACCACGATCGGGGTCCAGGGGCAGCGGGCCTTGATGCGCTCGGTGACTTCCAGGCCGTCCATGCCCGGCATCCGGATGTCGGTGAAAACGACGTCGTAGTCGTGCGCTTCGATGTCTTTCAGCGCTTCTTCACCGCTCAGGGCCGTATCGACTTCATAACCCTTTTCCGAGAGTACGCGGTCGAAGCTGCGGCCGACCACTGCGTCGTCGTCGATAACCAGTACGTGTCTCTTGGCGTTCATGACTTACCTCCTGACCTCTTCAATGGGTGACCGGGCGGCGGTCGGGCTCGCGCTCGACGAGGTCTTCTGCCTCCCGTTCATTCTGATTTCTGTGCATGGCCCAGCGCTTGTGCGTCCAGGCCTGGTTGGCGGCCTTGATCACATCCTCGGGCCCGACGGGCTTGGCGATGTAGTTCTGCGCGCCCAGCCGCACCGCCTCCTTGGCGGACTCGATGCTCGGGTAACCCGTGATGACGACCACTTCGCTGTCCGGCCACCGTTGCTTGATGGTCTTGAGGACATCCATCCCGTCCAGGCCCGGCATGCGAAGATCCAGCAGGATGACGTCGAAGGGATACCGTTCCATGACCTTCAGCGCTTCGTTACCATCTGCGGCCGCTTCTGCACGGCATCCCGTGCCCGCCAGGCTTCTGAGATGGCTGCGACGCACCACTTCTTCGTCATCTACGATGAGGATGCTGGCTTTGTCGTTCATTTGACCACCTCTCAAATCTGTCTCACCTGTGTATATGCAATTGACGTGCCAGCGCCGGAAAGTCACGCCGGATCAGAATAAAAAGCTGTGAAATCAACCGGATGGAATAAGCTGAAAGATGACGGTGGTGGCTGCGTGGGCGGCCTTGCCGGGCGGCAAGTACTTTTTCCATGTACAAGCCACGCGCGATTTGAATGGATTTATCAATCAGTTCAACAAGATGGAGATATTTCGAGGTGTATTGTTTTTTTATACGCCGCGGTGGATCTGTTGAAATCTGCGACCAAGTGTATGAATCAATACATATATAAAAAAGAAGCCCCGGGGTCCGGGGCTTCTGCAGATCGGTCTATGGGCGGCGATTCCGGCGGAGAGCCCGCCGCAATCAACGCTGCTCCCGGCTTCACTCGGCGGTCGGCGTGGTCTCGTGGCAGTTTTCGCAGTTGACTTCGCCGCCGGTATAGCCGTCGGGGTGCGGCAGTTCGGTCACGTAGTCGTGGCAGTCGACGCAGGACCACGCCTCGTGATCCTCCACCGCGAAGCCGCCCTCATCCGTGTGCACGCGGGGCCGGTCGCTGCCTTCCGGCGCCGCCCGGGGTTCATCGGCGTGGCATTCGAGGCAGGTCGCGTTGTCGGTCAGGTCCTCCTGGGCAACGGCCACCGAGCCGAAGCCGAAGGCCGCGGCGGCCGCCAGGGTGACAATCGAAACCAAGTTCAGGAATTTTCTCGAAAACATTGCAAGTCCTCCTCGTGTGGCTCAGGTGTGTGGGGCTCGGGGCTACCCGTCACGGATCAGAATAGATGCAAGTGTATGAACCCGACATGAACACACGCTGACCTGGATCATGTTCGTGCCCGACCTGCATAACTAAGGTCGCCCCTGTTATAGTGCCATTTTTCATACCGAGAATGGAACCTTTGCCCGACCAGCCGATGCGCCGGCGCCAAGAAAAAGGACCCGACCCGAAATGAACCTGCCGCTTCGCCCAACCACCGTTTTTCTCTGCACCCTTGCGCTGCTGCTGTCGTTCGCCCTGGCCGGCCCGGTCGGCGCGCAGACCGTCGATCCGAAGCTGACCAACGATCGTTGCCTGCGCTGCCACGGCAAGGAGGGTTTCTCCCGCAAGGACGCGGCGGGCCAGGAGCGCGATCTGCACGTGAGCGCGGACGTGTTCAAAGACAGCGTCCACGGTGAACAGAACTGCGTCGGCTGCCACCAGGACGTCACCAAGGTACCGCACAAGAAGGGTGTAGAGCACAAGGTCGGCTGTGTCCAGTGCCACCTCGAGGAATGGGGCAAGGTGCAGGCCGAAGGCGCAGAAGGCGAGAACGCCACGCTCAGCACCGTCGTCGACCACATCCAGAGTTACATGGACTCCCTGCACGCGCGGCCGCGCATCGACGACCAGTCGCGCACCAACGCGACCTGCCACGACTGCCACGGCTCGCATGACATCCGGCCGGTCGACCGCGAAGCGCGCTCGGACAATTACATGAACCTGCCGAACGTGTGCGGGACCTGCCATGCGGATGTCCTGGAGCAGTACCGTACTTCGGTGCACGGACGCGAAGTGGCGAACGGCAACACGGCGGCCGCGGTGTGCGCCGACTGCCATTCACGCCACGGCGTGGGCGAGGTGCACGATGCCGAAGGCCGTGTCGCGATTACCGCGAGTTGCGGCAGTTGCCACGAGGACAGCCTGCAGACCTACGAGAACACCTACCACGGCAAGGTCACCCGCCTCGGATACGGCGAAACGGCCAAGTGCTACGACTGCCACGGCTCTCACCTGATCCAGCGGGTGGACGATCCGGCCTCGTCGATGCACGTCGACAACCGGCTGGAGACCTGCCAGAACTGCCATGAGGGCGCCACGGCCGGTTTCGTCACCTTCCAGCCGCACGGCACCTCCCACGATCGCGAGAAGTATCCGCAGATGTGGTTCGCGTCGACTTTCATGATCGGGCTGCTGATCGGCACCTTCGCGTTCTTCTGGCTGCACTCGGCGCTGTGGTTCTACCGCGAGTACAGGGACCGCAAGGAAGGCAAGAACCGTCCGCACGTGATGGTGGAAGATTTGCCGGCAGAGTTCACCCAGGGCAAAACGCATTTCCGCCGCTTCACCAAGTGGTGGCGCCTCGCGCACCTGGTCGGCGCCGTTTCGATCATGACGCTGACCCTGACCGGCATCAGCGTGCTGTATGCCGACAGTTCCTGGGCGCCTTACGTCATGCGCCTCCTTGGTGGACCGGAAACGGCCGGCTACATTCACCGCGTGGCCGCGATCGGCTTCATGGGCGTGTTCTTCATCCACCTGATCTACTTCGCCATCCGGATCGGGCGCACCTGGCGCACGTTCGAGTGGTTCGGCCCGAACTCGCTGGTCCCCGGCCTGCAGGACCTGCAGGATGCGATCGCCATGTTCCGCTGGTTCTTCGGCCTGGCGCCCCGGCCCGCCATGGACCGCTTCACCTACTGGGAGAAGTTCGACTACTGGGCGCCGTTCTGGGGCATGACCATCATCGGCCTGAGCGGCCTGATGATGTGGTTCCCCGAGGCCACTGCCTCGATGCTTCCCGGCTGGGTGTTCAACGTGGCGGCCATCGTCCACGGCGAGGAGGCCTTCCTGGCCGCGGTGTTCCTGTTCACGGTGCACTTCTTCAACAACCACTTCAGGCCGGACAAGTTCCCGCAGGACACGACGATGTTCACGGGCCGGGTGCCGCTCGAGATCTACAAGCACGAGCACCGGCGCGAATACGAACGCCTGCTGGCGTCGGGCGAGCTCCAGAAATACCTGGTCGACGCACCGAGCGCGCCGCAGGCGCAGTCGGCGAGCCTGCTGGGCGCCACGCTGATCACGATCGGCCTGACCCTGTTGACCCTGGTGATACTGGGCTTCCTGGGAATATGATGGTTCGAAGGAGGTCTGTCATGAAACATCTGCTCTGCGCCATCGTCGGCACGCTGCTCCTGAGCGGCTGCGGCAAGGAGGCGGCACCCGTGCCGCCGCCCGTGGACCCGGAGGCCGGCAAAGCCATCGCCCAGGCCGAGTGTGCCGGCTGTCATCGCATGGACGGCTCGGGCAAGACGGCGAAGATCCCCAACCTGGCGGGGCAGCCGGCCGATTACCTGGTGGAGGCCATGCACGCCTATCGCGAGGGCCGTCGGCACCATGCCGCGCTGCAGGACCTCATCGCCGGGTTTGACGAGGCCCAGATACAGAACATCGCCGCGTATTTCTCCGGCCTGCCGCCGATTTCCGCCGCGGCGCCCGCGCCGTTGAGCGACGCGGACTACCGGCAGGGCGCTGAGTTCGCCGCGGTTTGCATGGACTGCCACGGCGAGCGCGGGTTCAGTACTGAGCCCGGCGTGCCCAGCCTGGCCGGGCAACAGCCGGTATACCTGATCGTCGCGACGCAAGAGTACGCCGACGGCAGCCGCGGCCACGCCGGCAAGCAGGAGATGCTCGAGGGGCTGGGGCAGGTGGACATCGAGAAAATGGCCATGTACTTCGCCGCGCAGGCCCCGCAACTGCGCGAACCGCCGCCCTTCGGCGACCCGCAACGGGGCGAAGCCGAGTCCGCCGATTGCGGCAGTTGCCACGGCTCGCGCGGGGTCAGCCACGACCCGATGATCCCCAACCTGGCCGGCCAGGAGCCGACCTACCTGGTGAACGCCATCAAGGCCTACCGCGATCACGAGCGCAGTCACGAGGACATGGTGACCGACATCTCCGATGAGCAGATCGAGGACATCGCCGCATTCTATGCAATCCAGTCAGCCGGCTCGCTGACCGACTCCGGCGAGGAGCTGGAATCGGTGGTGGCCAAGTGCAACCGCTGCCACGGCCGCGACGAGGGCGAAACGAAGCTGGCCCTGCCTTCGCTGAACGGCCAGAAGCGCGATTACCTGGTGCGCGTGATGCAGGAATACCGCGACGACGACCGCGGCAGTTCCATGATGCACAAGATGAGCTCCGGCTACAGCGACGAACTCATCGAGCAGCTGGCGGATTGGTACGCCAGTCAGCCGCCCCGCTAGGGGCGGCTGGCAGGAGCGGCTTTAGCCGCGATCAGCTCCGGCGGCCGCGTCCACGTTCCCCAGGTGCCGGTCGCGCACGTGTTCGGGGACCTTGTAGAACCACATCTGGTACATCGAAATCACCCACATGATCGCGAAGGCCAGCGCATTGACCCCGCCGGCGATCAGCACGACCCAGGCGAAGGGGGTGAAAATCTTGGTGACGTACCAGCCGATGATGTCCACCATGACGCCGCCGAAGGGCAGGGCGATGACGACGAGCTTGATCCACACGGGCCGCACGTAGGCGTGGCTGAAAATGAAGCCCATCAGGAAGAAAATGAAGGTCAGCCCGAACAGGTGGATGTGCGATACGCGCACCAGCGTGAAGATGTCCGCGCCGGTGTCCTGTGCGACCACCAGGGATATGTTGTCGAAGCCGTCCAGGTTCGACAGGTGGGGGTTGCTGCCGTCGTGGCAGCTCAGGCAATTGTCGGCGACGATCGCTTCGATGCGATCCGCGTAAATTTTCTTGTCGGCGCCCTCGCGGATCCAGTCGAGCATGACCTCCAGGTCCTGCTGCGGCAGCATGCCGGACATCGCCCCGAGCAGGGCCTGTTCCAGTTGCGTCGTTTCGGCGCTGCCGCTGTAGGTGGCCTTGATGTCGTCCACGGACAGGCCCGGCCGGGCGTCCGCGCCGGAATGGGCGGCAAAAACGTACAGCGAGGCGAACAAGTAACCCAGACCCAGCACCAGCAGGGCCCCGGTAAACAGCGTGCGCATGCTGACGGGCAGCTCCTGGAAATGCCGGTACAGCCGGTGGATTGCTTGGTCATTCATGTCGATGGACCCCCGGGGCCCGGCACGGGCGTGCCGGGCCGGATTTCGCCGTCTTGCAGGGGGGCGCTCAGTTGCCGCCCAGCGACTTGTAGTAGGCCGCCAGGTCCGCCATGTCCTGCTCACCCAGTTCGCTGGCGATGTCGCCCATCATCTCCGTTTCATCGATGCGCTCACCGGACGCATAGGCCTTGAGCGCCGCGATCTGCTCGGCCTCGTCCATGCCCGCGATGGACGGGGTCTCGTCGTCGCCCTTGCCGTCTTCGCCGTGGCAATCGACGCAGTCGATAGCCAGTTCGCCGCCCCTGGCGGCGTCGCCGCCAGCCTGGACCGAGCCGGCCGCCGCCAGCAACAGGAAAAGTACTGCAACAATCATCCTCGTATTCATGGGTGTTTCACTCCTTGGGTTCTTCACACGGTAATTGCATGTACACGACCGACTTGGGCGTTTGCGTGGCAAAGTGCCGCGCAAGGCGCGCAATGTCCGTCGCGCTCAGCGGGTCGGCCATGGCGTGCATAGCGGTGCTGCTGCGCTTGTTGCCGGCATAGGCCTGCAGGGCCTGCGCCAGGTAGGTCTCGTCCTGCCCGGCGAGCATCGGAAACCGCGGGTCGGCGCTGTTGCCGTCGATGCCGTGGCAGCGCTCGCAGCGGACGATCCATTCCGAGGTGGTCAGCGGGGTCCGCACGTTGCGCCGCACGGGCTGCTGCGCGGCGTAGAACGCGGCCAGGTCGGCGATCTCGGCCTCGCTCAGCTTCTCCACGGCCTCGAACATCTTCTCGTGCTGGCGCGCGCCGACCTGGTAGGCCTTCATCGCCTTGGCGAAGTAGCGGGCGTCCTGGCCGGCCAGCGTGGGCATGTCGGCGCCACCGGCGTTGCCGTCGTCGCCGTGACAGGTCGCGCAGGGCTCCGCCAGCGCCGCGCCCTTTTGCGCGTCGCCTTCGACGGCCTTGTCCTTGCGCCGCGGCTCCTGCACCGCGTAAAACACGGCCATGCCGGACAGGCTCTGTTCGTCAAGGTCCGCCACCAGCTTGCGCATCAGCTTGTGGCTGCGCCCGCCATCGGCATACGCCTGCATCGAAGACAGAAAATACTCAGGATCCTGCGCCGTCAGGTTCGGCATGCCCGAACCCGAGGCGTTGCCGTCATCGCCGTGGCACTTGACGCATTTCTTCATCGCGCCACGGATGTCCGCGAATGGATCGCCGGCGCCTTCCTGTTCGGCGATCTCAACGCCGGCCGTGTCGTCCGCAGAGGACCGTAGAACCGGGGCGAGACTGGCGTAATACGCGGACACCGCGAGCAGCGCCTCGTCGTTGAGGAAGCCGGTGGCGTGGTACATGTCGTCGTTGCGGCGCTCGCGGGCCTGGTAGGCCT
>Ga0105090_10002417_pt1 | contig 10416 bp, 9 predicted proteins | sample PPLLak3March2015_FD_79110 | JGI IMG/M metagenome (GOLD analysis project Ga0105090, IMG submission 79110) | Freshwater sediment microbial communities from Prairie Pothole Lake near Jamestown, North Dakota, USA - PPLs Lake P7 Core (1) Depth... | ecosystem: Environmental > Aquatic > Freshwater >... | reverse complement strand
ATCGTGCGCACGGTCGCGGAGGCGCAGCGCAGCCGCGCGCCCGTGCAGCGGCTCGCGGACCGGGTGTCGGCGTGGTTCGTGCCTGCGGTGGTTACCGTGGCCGTGATGGCAGCCCTCGCGTGGCTCGCGGTCGGGCCCGAGCCGCGGCTCGCGTACGCGCTCGTGGCGGCCGTGAGCACTCTCATCATCGCGTGTCCGTGCGCGCTCGGCCTCGCGACCCCGATGTCCGTCATGGTCGCGATGGGGCGGGGCGCGCAGTCGGGCGTGCTGTTCCGCAACGCCGAGGCGCTCGAGCGGCTGCAGGACGTCGACACGCTGGTGCTCGACAAGACCGGCACGCTCACGGCCGGCCGGCCGGAGCTCGTCACCGTCATCCCGGTGGACGGCGTCTCGGAAACCGAACTGCTGCGGTACGCGGCGAGCCTCGAGCAGGCGAGCGAGCACCCGATCGCGGCTGCCGTGGTCGCGGTCGCTCGCGGAAAGGGGCTGCGCCTCGGGCGCAGCTACGGCTACACCGCCCACCCCGGCATGGGCGCGACCGGGGTCGTGCAGTTGCGGCAGGTCGCGGTCGGCAATGCCGCGCTGATGGCGCGGATCGGCGTCGACGTCGTGGCGCTCGAGTCCGACGCCGAGCGTCTCCGGATCCACGGCGAGACCGTGAGCTACGTGGCGATCGAGGGGCTCGTCGTCGGCCTGCTCGGCGTGACGGACCCGCTGCGTCCCGAGGCCTGGGAGGTCGTGCAGCAGTTGAAGGCGGAAGGCCTGCGGCTCGTGCTGCTCTCCGGGGATCACGAGGCCTCCGTGGCCGCGGTCGCGAGCCAGCTCGGCATCGAGGAGGTCGAGGCGGGAGTGCTGCCCGATGCAAAGGCCGCGCGGGTGCAGGCCCTTCGTGCCGCGGGCCGGGTCGTCGCCATGGCAGGCGACGGCATCAACGACGCGCCGGCGCTGGCCGCGGCGGACGTCGGCATCGCGATGGGGGCGGGAACTGACATTGCCCGGCAGACGGCGGGCGTGACGCTGGTCGGCAGCGATCTCCGGGGGCTGCTGCGGGCAATCCGGCTCAGCGAGGCTACGATGGCGAACGTGCGCCAGAACCTGCTGTTCGCCTTCGGCTACAACGCGCTCGGGGTGCCGGTCGCGGCCGGCGTGCTGTATCCCGTGGCGGGGCTGCTGCTCACGCCCGCGGTGGCTGCCGCGGCGATGTCCTTGAGCTCGGTGAGCGTGATCTCGAACGCCCTGCGGCTCAGGAAGGCCCGCATCTAGCCAGCGTTCAGAACGATTCAGAACGATTCAGGACTGCTGCAGGACTCCTGCGGCACGGGTCGGCAACGTCGACGTCGTGGCTGGAACCGCTTCCGGCCTGTCGCGGCCCGCCGGGTCGCGCATCACAGCGCCGGAGGACCCGTCATGAAGAATCGTTCGCAAGCTTCTGAATCGATTAAGATTCGTCTCGTCGCGCCCACGGCTGCCGCGGCGGTGACGAGCCTGCTGTCGCAGGCGGCCTGGACTGCGCCGGGGGATCTGGATCCGAGTTTCGGCGACGTGGGGCGCTCGATTCTCTCGGACAGCTACGGCAGCGTCCGGGGTCTCGTCACCGACGGCGACGACGTGCTGTTCGCGGGTGACGGCCAGAGCTACGAGTACTACTCCGGTTACGACATGGGGGGCTTCGTCGACCGCTTCGACGCCGCCGGCGACAAAGACGTGCTGTTCGGTGCCCTGCGCCTGGATCTTGCTAGTTTCTCGGACGTTGCATGGCAAGTGGACGGGAAGGTCGTGGCCGTCGGGAGCAGCCCTGTGGACGGTCAGCTGGCGTTGACCGTCATCCGGCTGAATCCGGACGGGACGCCCGACGCAGGCTTCGGCACGCAGGGCGTCGTTCGACTGCTCGGTCCCGACACGGCTAGGGACCAGCTCGCCAAGTCGATGGTTCTCGAGCCGGATGGCCGGATCACGGTGGCCGGGGGGAGGAGCGATGGACAGCTGGTCGTCGTCCGGCTGACCGTCGATGGTGCCCTGGACTTGACGTTCGGCACGGGCGGCATCGCGGTCGGCCCGAGCGGGGACGGCTACGGCGGGTGGTTTGGAGGGCTTCGCATTGCGCGGACCGGCGCTGGCGGATACCGGGTGGCGTACAACCGGGAAGCAGTGGGATGTCGAGTGCTGGGCCTTACGTCCGGGGGCTCGGTGGATGCCGACTTCGGCAGCAATGGCGAGGTAGCGACCGTGACGAACCTCGAGGGTATCGTTGAGTGCACGGCGGTCGCGGCGTCGGCACCGGATGGGCTGCTGGTGGCGGGCACTTGCTGGAGCGAGGGTTTTCGCGGTTTCGCGAGCAGGCTTTCAGCGGACGGAACGCTCGACGCGTCATTCGACGCCGACGCCGCTACCGCAGGCTTCGAATCCGTCACGGCACTCGCGACGGGCGGCGGATCGATCTTCGTGGCGGGCGACGATGGGCTGGGGCTGTCGGGCGCGCTCGTGGTGCGGCTCACGCAATCGGGCTTGCTCGATCCCGCGTTCGGAGAGCAGGGCCGCACCTGGATAGACTTCGCCGAGAGCGACGACCCCGGCTCGGCGAACTACCTGGGCGTCGAGGTGCAGGATCTCGACGTCCGGGCGGACGGCGTCGTCGTCGTCGGAGGCGGCGCCCGCAACAAGCCGTTCATCGCCAGGCTGCTGGGGGACGCCGGCGGCGCGTCTCCTGGACTGGTCGCGTTCGAGACCCCGTCGCTCGAAGCCGTCGAGGGCGACGGTGCCGCGCGACTGACCGTGCGGCGCATCGGCGGCCGCTCGGGCGCGGTGAGCGTGGCCTATGCGTCGGCGGCCGACGGCGCGTCTGCTGGCTCCGACTATACGGAGGTCGCCGGTCGGCTGACTTGGGCCGACGGCGAAGCGGGCGAGCGCGAGATCGTCGTGCCCCTGGCGGTCGACGCGGGCGAGTCCCCGGAATCGTTCCGGGTCGAGCTTTCGGATCCACAGGGCGGGGCGGGGCTCGGGACCGGGCGGGCGACCGTGACCATACGTGGGGACAGCCACCCCGGAGGCTTGATAGGCCTGGTCAGCGGCTTTCCGGTCAGCGAAGGCGTGCCCTACAGGATCATCGTCTCCCGCAGCGACTACACGTCCGGCAGCGTGTCCGTGACGGTGAACGTGGAATCCGGCTCCGCCATGGCAGGCACGGATTTCGCGACGTTCGCTCCCGTGACGCTCAGTTGGGCCGACGGTGAGGCCGGGCCCAAGAGCGTGACCGTCGAGACGATCGAGGACAGCATCGCGGAAAGCGATGAAACGTTCAGCGTGAGATTGAGCAACCCCACCGGCGGGGCCGTCCTCGCGGCGGCCGCCAGTTCCCTGACCGTCATCCTGCGCGATGACGACACGGCGACGGGCGGCGGGGGCACTGGCGGAGGCGGCTCCGGTGGAGGGGGCAATGGTGGAGGGGGCAACGGTGGAGGCGGCGCCGCCGGCTGGCTGCTCGCCGGTCTCTTCGGCCTGCTCGGATTCGCGCGACGCCTGGCGCGCCGCTGAACCGGACCGGACCGCGGGGTGGCGGCAGGGACGCTGCCGCCCCGTGTTACGCGATCTGGCGTGCGACGTGACCGACTTCGCGGCCCGATCAGGAGGCTCGTGTAAGTCATTGTCCTTAATGAAATTGCAATCCGTCTGAAGCCCAGCGGTCATGCCCGGGGAGGATGCTGCACCCAAGCCTGGCGGCTGGAGCGCAGCGAGTGGGCACGACGACGGAAAACGTGTGGCGACGCGTGGACCTGGCCGAGCGACGCCTCTGCCTGTCGGTCAACCGCGGTTGCCATCGTGCCGGGATCCGGGGCTTCTTCGCCGCGGTGAGCCGGCTCGGCGACGGCCCGATCTGGTACGTGCTGGTGATCGTGCTCGCGGTCGCCGGCGGCCCGGACGGCGCCATGGCCGCGCTTCAGATGACGGTCGGCGGGGTCCTCGGCATCGCGATCTACAAGTTCCTGAAGCAGCGGCTCGTGCGCGAGCGGCCCTTCGTGTCGCACGACGACATCCTGTGTGGCACGGCGCCGCTCGACCGCTACAGCTTCCCCTCGGGCCACACCCTGCACGCGGTCAATTTCACGGCGCTCGCACTCACGCAGGTGCCGGAGCTCGGCCTGCTGCTGGTGCCGTTCGCGGCGCTGGTGGCGGCCTCGCGCGTCGTGCTCGGCCTGCACTACCCGACCGACGTCGTGGCCGGCGCGGCGATCGGCGCACTGCTCGCGACCGGCGTGCTGGAGTTCTGGCCCGGCTAGGGCGCGGTCGGTACCATCGCCGGCACCCTTTCGGGAGGCACGGCGAGATTCCCATGACCCGCACACTGAACGGCGATCCTCGCCGCGACGGCTACCGCATGCCCGGCGAGTTCGAGCCGCACTCGGGCTGCTGGATGCTGTGGCCCGAGCGTCCCGACAACTGGCGGCTCGGCGCCAAGCCCGCGCAGCAGGCGTTCGTCGCGGTCGCCACCGCGATCGCGGGCAGCGAGCCCGTGTCGGTCGGCGTCTCGGCCGCGCAGTACGCGAACGCGCGCCGGTTGCTGCCGCCCGCCGTGCGCGTCGTCGAGATCTCGAGCAACGACGCGTGGATGCGCGACGTCGGGCCCACGTTCGTCGTGAACGACCGCGGCGGCGTCCGCGGCGTCGACTGGCGGTTCAACGCCTGGGGCGGCCTCGACGGCGGGCTCTACTTCCCGTGGGACAAGGACGACGCCGTCGCGCAGAAGGTGCTCGAGATCGAGGGCTGCGACCGCTATCGCGCGCCGTTCATCCTCGAGGGCGGCGCGATCCACGTAGACGGGCAGGGCACGGTGATCACGACCGAGGAGTGCCTGCTGAACCGGAACCGCAACCCGCACCTCGAACGCGAGGAGATCGAGCGGCTGCTCGGCCGCTACCTCGGCGTCGAGACGGTCGTGTGGCTCGGCCGGGGCACGCGGCTCGACGAGACCGACGGCCACGTCGACAACCTCTGCGCTTACGTGAAGCCCGCGGAGGTCGTGCTGACCTGGACCGACGACCGCAGCGACCCGCAGTACGAGATCTCGCGCGACGCGCACGAACGGCTGATGCAGGCCCGCGACGCGCGCGGCCGGCGCTTCAAGGTGCACAAGCTCTTGCAGCCCGGGCCCCTGCACACGACGACCGAGGAGGCCTCGGGCGTCGATGCCGCGGAGGGTACCCAGCCGCGCGAGGCCGGCATGCGGCTCGCGGGCTCGTACGTGAACTTCTACCTCGGCACGAAGCGCGTCGTCGTGCCGCTGCTCGACCCGAAACGCGACGGCGCCGCGCTCCGGAAGCTCAAGTCTCTGTTTCCCGCGCGCGAAGTCGTAGGCGTGCCGGGGCGCGAGATCCTGCTCGGTGGCGGCAACGTGCACTGCATCACGCAGCAGGTGCCGGCCGCGCGCGGCGCGCGGGGGCGAGGGCATGGGACAGGAGGGCGGGCGTTGACTTGAAAGTCAACGGAGCGCATCCTGCGCCGTGATGTCCGCCGTATCCACTTCGCTCGCAGCCATGCTGTCCCGGCTCGGCCGCGCCGCCCGGCGGAAGGGCCTGTCGGATGCCGAATGGGCACGGCGCTCGGGTGTGGCGAAGGAAACGCTGTGCCGCCTGCGTTCGCGGCAGACCTGTGATCTCGCCACGCTCGAGGCGTTGGCGCGTTCGGTGGGCGCTCGCATCGCAGTCGTCGAGAGATCTTCAGGGTCCAGCCCACGCCGATCCGGCGGGGACGGCTTATGGCCCGAGCGCGTCGACCGCGAGTTCGAAGCACAGGTGGTCGACCTGGCTGCTTCGGGATCCACGAGCCCCGATGCCTGGCGGCCGCTGGGGCCGTCGTTCTTTCTGGCCGGCTTCGCCACGATGCTGGCCAGCCTGTCTGGGTTCGACCGCCAGCGGTGGCTGGCCCTGGCCGAGGCTCTGCATCCCGGCGCCACCGAGCCGCGCGTATTCGAGCGTTGGCTGGCCGGTACGCCGTTGCCTCCCTCGCGTGTTCTGCCGATGGTGATCGAGCGGCTGCGGCGTGCGGCCTGAACGTCACACTCGTCCGGAGTACGTCGCCGCATTCCGCGAGCTCGCGGCCCGCATCCAGGCCACGCTGGCTGACGTACCCCGCCAGGCCTTGCCGGTGCGGATGTACGTCGCGGGTGGTGCAGCCCTGCACTTCCACACCGGATCGCGGGTTTCCGCCGACGTCGACGCCGTTTTCTCGCGACGCATCGCCCTGCCCGAGAATCTCGACGTCGCTTACCGCGACGTAGACGGCGCAGCCCGTCTTCTCTATTTCGATCGGCAGTACAACGACACGCTCGGTCTCATGCACGAGGATGCTCAGGATGATTCGCTGCCGCTGTCGCTCGAAGGCGTGGACGCGCACGTTCTCGACGTGCGGATACTCACTCCGCTCGACCTGGCGGTGAGCAAGCTCGGACGGTATTCGATGCAGGACCGCGAAGACATCGTGGCCCTGGCGAAGCTCGGCCTGGTCGAAGCCGAGCCATTGAGGTGCCGCGCTCTCGAGGCGCTCGGCGGTTACGTGGGCGACACGGCGAGGCTGCGTGGCACCATCGACACGGCGGTCGAAATGGTCGCCGCGGCTCGCCGCAAGTAGGGTCCGGATGTCCGCCGCGAACCACCGCGTGCTGCACGAAGCTCTCACCGGCCGGCGGCTCACGAAGCTCGAGTACGGGCACGAGCTGCCGAAGCTGCAGGACCGCCTGCTCGACGCCCAGTTCGAGCTGCGCAAGCAGCGGACCCGCGCGGTCGCGGTGATCGTCACCGGCATCCCGGGCGCGGGACGCAGCGAGGTCGTGAACGAGCTCCTCAACTGGCTCGATCCCAAGTTCGTCACGGTCTACGGATTCCGGCCGCCCAACGAGGTCGAGCGCCAGCGGCCGCCGTTGTGGCGCTACTGGCGCGTCATGCCGCCGAAGGGACGCATCGCCATCCTGCACGCCGGCTGGTACGAGGAATTCCTCGCGGACTCCGTGCGCGCGACGGAGCGCGACTCGGTGGTCGTCAAGCGCGAGGTCGAGCGCATCCGCCGCCTCGAGCGCATGCTGGTCGCGGACGGCGTCGCGGTCGTCAAGATCCACCTGCACGTCAGCCCGGAACTCCAGGCGAGGCGCCTCAGGCGACTCGCTCGCGACAAGGCGACGCGGTGGCGGGTCACTGCCGAAGATCGCTGGATGGCGCGCCACTACGCGCGTGTCGAGCGTGTGTTCGAGCACTGTCTCGAGCAGACCGACCAGCGCCCGGCACCGTGGCGCGTGGTCGACGGCACCGACCGCCAGCACCGGGCGTACGAGGTCGGCAAGGTGCTGCTCGCGGGCATCGACGGCCGGCTCGCCGGCGAGGAGCGGCCGGTGCGGGTCAAGCGTCCGGCTGCGGCGCGCCAGCGGGCGCTGCGAAAGCTGCTGCCGACGAATCATCCGGGCCCGCGGGTCGCCGAAGAGGAATACGACCGCGAGCTCGAGGTGCTGCAGGGCCGGCTCGCGCTGCTGTCGAGGAAGCGCCGCTTCGCGAAGGCATCCGTCGTCGTGGCGCTCGAGGGCATGGACGCCTCGGGGAAGGGCGGCGCGATCCGCCGCATCACCGCGGCGCTCGACGCGCGGCAGTACCGCGTCGTCCCGATCTCGGCGCCGACGCCCGACGAACTCGCGCGGCCCTACCTGTGGCGCTTCTGGTTCCAGCTGCCGCCGCGCGGCAACTACACGATCTTCGACCGGTCGTGGTACGGCCGCGTGCTCGTCGAGCGTGTCCGCGGGCTGGCTGCGCCCGCGGACTGGCAGCGCGCCTACGAAGAGATCAACGAGTTCGAGCGCGAGCTCGCCGAGCACGGCGTCATCGTGGCGAAGTTCTGGATGTCCGTGAGCAAGGACGAGCAGGTGGCGCGCTTCGCCGAGCGCGACCGCAACCCGCTCAAGCGGTTCAAGGTCGATCCCGAGGACTGGCTCAACCGCAAGTCCTGGGACCCGTACCAGGAGGCCGCCGCGGACATGCTCGCGCTGACGCACACGAGCCACGCGCCCTGGACGGTGGTTCCGGCGGACGACAAGCGCTGGGCGCGGCTCGCGGTGCTGCGGTCGCTCTGCGACCGGATCGAGGCCCGGCTCGGATGAACCGGCGCCGTCCTGCGTCAGAACCAGCCTGAGAAGAAGAGCCGGATCACGTCCGCGTCGAAGCTGTAGAGCGGTTCCGTGCCGGGCACGCCGCCCTCGCGGATGTCGCGGAAGTCGTCGTACTCGAAGCGGATCCGGTCGTAGAACAGGTTGATCGTCGAGCGCTCGAGGAACTTGAGGCCCGACCGCGGCAGCTCGTAGGTCGCGCCGAGGCTCAGCATCAGGCTCGTGAACGTCGCGAGTTCCTTGTCGCGGGCCAGGAAGTTCTGCGCGTCCGCGCGCGGGAACAGGTCCGAGTAGAAGTCGGCCGCCGACTGGTCGTACCAGCGGACGCCGGTCTCGAGGATCCACTGCTTGCCGATCGGGTGCGTGTAGCCCGCGGTCAGCGTGTGTGCGTCGATGCCCCAGGTGTCGGTGAAGAAGCGGTACTCGCCGTGCACCGAGGCGCGGTAGGGCAGGAAGTAGCGGGCGCTCAGCGCCGCCGCGTTGCTCGTGCGCGTGCTCGGGTACACCTCGGGCTGGAAGGCGAAGCCGGCCGGCGAGTCGGGGTCGAGGTAGCGCACGGAGCGGTAGGGGTTGTTGAGGAACCCCTCGTCCGTGATCGTCTCGAACCCGAATCCGAGCATCAGCGTCGGGGTCGCGATCTGGGAGACGCCGAGCCGGTAGCTGCGGCGGTCGACGTCCTCGGCGAACGAGTCGTCGCCGTTCCTGCGGACCTCGTCCCAGCCCTGGCTGAAGCCGAACGAGACGGTGGTGAGGTCGCCGAAGAGGTCCTGGCTCACGTCGAAGCTCGCGGAGTTCGCCGTGTAGTCGCTCTCGTCGCTGTTCGTGTAGCTCGCGCTGTACTGCGTCTTGCCGTTCAGCATGTCGACGGCGAGGCTCGCCTGCGTGCGCGTCTCGGTGTAGGGGCTCGCGGTCGTGACGACGTCGATCGACGCGCTCGAGACCATGTCGACGTAGTAGTTCGCGGAGACGGAATATTTCTCGGCAAACTTCTTGCGCACCAGCAGCGACGGTCCGTCGATCGTCACGCCGCCGCCGTCGTAGCGGTGGTAGAGCACGTCCGCGCGGTCTTCGGGCAGCACCGCCGCGCCCGCGGGCCCGGCGAGGGCGAGGGCGGGCAGCAGCGCCAGGACACGGGTCGGTCGCATCGGCTCGGGCCTCAGTTGCAGCCGCAGCCGCCGCCGTGGCTGCCGAGCGCCCCGCGGGCGCCTTCGCGGGCCTCGAACACGTGGTTCAGGTACGAGGTCGCGACCGGGTCGCGGTCCGGCGCCATGATCGGGTCGGCGAAGTTCTGGCGCTCGTAAGGCTTCACCCACGGCTCGACGTTGCCGCAGCCCGTGAGGCCGGCGACGACCACGATCAAGAGGACGGTGCGCTTCACGGGGGTCACTCCTTCACGAGACTGCGGATCATCTCGGCGTACTCGGCCTCGTCGCCCGGCTTGTAGCCGCGGTGCACGTAGCGCACCTTGCCCTCGCGGTCGACGAACACCGAGCTCGGCATGCCCTCGACGCCGAACTGCTCCGCCACCCCGTTCTTCGTGTCGAACAGGATCGGAAAGGTCACCGAAAAGGTGCCTGACATATTTTCCAGCCAGGCCTGGGCGGCGGCGCTGTCTTCCTCGACGTTGACGCCGAGCAGCGTGAAGCCGAGCGGCTCGTACTTCGCGTGGATCTGCTCGAGCAGCGGCATCTCCTGGCGGCACGGGCCGCACCAGGTCGCCCAGAAGTTGATCATGACCACCTGGCCCTTCAGCTCACTCAGGCGCACGTCGCCTCCCGATCGCGCGGGCAGCGCGAAGTCCGGCGCGGGTGCGCCTTTCGGGACAGCGGCGGAAGCGGGCAGCGCGGCTCCGAGGAGCACCAGGCAGAGCAGGGCGGAAGGGCGGATCGTGCGCATGGTCGGACTCCGCATCAGAAGAACGCAGTCACGCCGAACGTGAACTGCAGGTTGTGGGTGAGCTTGCTCTCGCCGAGCAGATCGCTGTCGAAGGCGAGGTTGCGCGCGTCGAGGTGCACGGCGATCCAGTCCGTCGCGAGCACGCGCAGCCCCGCGCCGAGCGCGACGGTGAAGTGGTCGTCGCCGCCGAACCGCGTGCTTCCCGCCCCGAGCGTGAAGTACACCGCGCTCGGCATCGCGCGGTCGCCGCCGAAGAACACCTCGCCCGGCAGCGCGTTCCAGCCGATCGAGAGGTCGTAGTGCGTGAAGCTGCGCTCGCTGTCCGTGAGGAGCTCCGCGGCGCCGCTCAGGTCCTCGTAGCTCGTGCGGCCCGCTTCCGCGGT
>Ga0105090_10002416_pt1 | contig 10417 bp, 9 predicted proteins | sample PPLLak3March2015_FD_79110 | JGI IMG/M metagenome (GOLD analysis project Ga0105090, IMG submission 79110) | Freshwater sediment microbial communities from Prairie Pothole Lake near Jamestown, North Dakota, USA - PPLs Lake P7 Core (1) Depth... | ecosystem: Environmental > Aquatic > Freshwater >... | reverse complement strand
GCTGGTGGCGCTGATGGTGGCGCTGCCCATCCTGGCCGCGCCGTTCCGCGCCTTCGTGGGCTTTCGTTCCGACACCCACGCCTCGGCCATCGGCTGGCGGCGCGTGCCCTATGTCTGGATGGGCACGATGCTGCAGTTCGGCGGCCTGGCGATCATGCCCTTCGCACTGCTCGTGCTCACCGGCGATGGCCAGCTCGGCATGGCCTGGGCCGGCCAGCTGGCTGCCGGCCTGGCCTTCCTGCTCGTGGGCGCAGGTTTGCAGACCACGCAGACCAGCGGCCTGGCGCTGGCCACCGACCTGGCCTCGGAAACCTCGCGACCGCGCGTGGTGGCGCTGATGTACGTGATGCTGCTGCTGGGCATGGTGGGCGGCGGCACGCTGTGCAGCGCGCTGCTGGCCGATTTCTCCGACAAGCGCCTGGTGCAGGTGGTGCAGGGCGCGGCACTGCTGAGCCTGCTGCTCAACCTCGTGGCCGTGTGGCGCCAGGAAGCGCGCAATCCTTCGCGCCGCCGCAGCCAGGCCGAACCGGCGCCGGCGTTCGGGCCGATGTGGCGCAGCTTCATCGCGCAGAAGCAGGCGCGGCGCTTCCTATGGACGGTGGCGCTGGGCACCATGGCCTTCAACATGCAGGACATCGTGCTGGAGCCCTACGGCGGCGAGATCCTCCAGCTGAGCGTCGGCGCCACCAGCGCGCTCACGGCGCTGATGGGCGCCGGCGCGCTGGTCGCCTTCGCGCTCTCGGCACGGCTGCTGAGCCGTGGCGGTGACCCCTTTCGCGTCGCCGCGGTGGGACTGCTGCTCGGGCTGCCGGCCTTCGCCGCGGTGGTCTTTGCCGCGCCGCTGGACGCGCCGGGGCTGTTCCGCGCCGGTGTCGTCCTCATTGGCTTCGGCGGCGGCCTGTTCGCGGTGGGCACGCTCACCGCCGCGATGAACCTGGACCGCCCCGAACACGTGGGTCTGGCGCTCGGTGCCTGGGGCGCCGTGCAGGCCACGGCGCTGGGCGCCTCGGTGGCGGCCGGCGGTGCCGTGCGCGACCTCGTGTCGAACCTGGCCACGCAGGGCCTGCTGGGCCCGGCGCTGGCCGCGCCAGTCACCGGCTACAGCTTCGTCTACCACCTCGAGATCTATCTCCTGTTCGCGGCGCTGGTGGCCATCGGGCCGCTGGTGCGCAGCACACGGCGGCCACCCCGGCCTGCCACCACCCCGTTCGGTCTGGCCGACCTGCCTGGCTGACCCCTGTCCCCTAGGAGCTCCCTCATGGAAACCGGTGCCCTCACTTCGTATTTCGACGTCGCGCAGCTCGTGCTGTACATGTTCTGGATCTTCTTTGCCGGCCTCGTCTACTACCTCGTGCGCGAGAACCACCGCGAGGGCTATCCGCTGGAGAAGGAAGAGGGCCGCAGCAGCGCGGTGAAGGGCTGGCCGATCCCCGGTCCCAAGGTCTACAAACTGGCACATGGCGGCGAGGCGGTGGTGCCGAGTGCACCATCGACGCGGCCGCTGATGGCCGAGCCGGCGCATGCCTGGGCCGGCGCGCCGCTGGTGCCCACCGGCGCCAACCCCATGCTCGACGGCGTCGGACCCGGCGCCTGGGTCGAGCGCGCCGACGTGCCCGACATGGACTTCGAGGGCGCCATCAAGATCCTGCCGCTGCGCGTGGCCACCGGCTTCCGCATCTCCGACAAGGACGCCGACCCGCGCGGCCTGCCGGTGGTGGGCGACGACGGCGAGATCGGCGGCACCGTGGTCGACCTCTGGGTGGACAAGGCCGAGAGCCTGTTCCGCTATATCGAGCTTGAAGTCACGGGAGGCGCGCGCCGCGTGCTGCTGCCGGTGAATTTCGCGCGCATCAAGAAGGACCGCGTCGCCGTCAAGTCGATCCTGGGCCACCAGTTCGCCCACGTGCCGGGCACCCACAGCGCCGACCAGGTGACGCAGCTCGAGGAAGAAAAGATCATGGCCTATTACGGCGCCGGCACCTTGTATGCCGAGCCGTCGCGGGTCGACCCGCTCGTCTGACGCTGCTGGAGCGACCATGAGACCCGCGCACCGACACACCCGGCACGAACACGAGCACGAATTCGAGGCCGCGCCAGGCCTGCCCGAACCGCTGCCCAAGGGCGAGCACCTGCTTTGGCAAGGCAGCCCCGACTGGCGCGTGCTGGCGCACCGTGCCTTCCATCTGCGCAAGCTGGCGTCCTACTTCGGCGCGATGCTGGCGCTGCGCGTGGTCTTCCTGGTCAACGACGGCGCGGCGCTGAGCGACGCCCTGCGCTCGACGCTGGGCCCGCTGGCGCTGGCGTCGCTGGGCCTGGTGCTGGTGGCGCTGATGGCCTGGCTGTCGGCACGGTCCACCGTCTACACCATTACCGACAAGCGCGTGGTCATGCGCATCGGCATCGTGCTCACGCTCACGTTCAATATTCCGTTCAAGCGCATCGCCGCGGCCGGCCTGCACCTGGACGCCGGCGGCACCGGCGACCTGCCGCTCACGCTGCTGGGTCCGGACCGCATCGCCTTCCTGCACCTGTGGCCGCACGCGCGACCGTGGCGCCTGGGCAAGCCCGAACCCATGCTGCGCAGTGTGCCGCAGGCGGTCCTGGTGGCGCAGGTGCTGACCGAAGCCTGGTCGCAGGCCACCGGTGTGACCGCGTCGGCTGCTGCCGCCGTCGCGAGCCCCGCGCAGCCGGTGAACGACCGCACCCGGGGCCATGGCCATCCGGCCATGGCCGGCGGTTGACGGACACCACGCCATGCTGAACGTGACGACAGGCGACCACACCACCGCAGCGGCCGACACCATGCCACGCGGCCCGCTGTTGGCCATCGGCGCGCTGCTGCTCGTGACGCTGGCCGGCGTGGCCGGCGTGCGGCTGTCGGGCGCCGACATCCGCGCGCCCGATGCCGCAGCCGTGGCCACGCGCAGCCTGCGCTTCGAAGACCGACCCGACGGCAGCGTGGCCGTACTCGACGCCACGAACGGCCGGCAGGTCCATGCCATCCAGGGCGAGGCCGGCTTCCTGCGCGGCGCCCTGCGCGCCATGGCCCGCGAGCGACGCAAGCAGGGCCTGGGTTCGGCCCCGCCGTTCGAGCTCATCGCGCGCGCCGACGGCCGCCTGACGCTGGTCGACCCCGCCACCGGCGAGCGCGTCGACCTCGAGTCCTTCGGCCCCACCAATGCCGGCGCCTTTGCGCAGCTGCTCACCGCCCGGCCCGTGGCGCGTTGATCCCTACAGGAGTTCCCATCATGACCGCCGCCCAGATCATCGCCACCCCCGACGAGGCCGCACGCAAGGCCAAGGAAAACACGCTGCTGAGCCCGCGCTTCTACACGACGGACTTCGCGGCCATGGACCGCATCGACGTGAGCCCGATCCGCGCCGAGTGGGACACCATGATGGCCGAGTACGAGGGCGACAACAACCACGACCACTTCCAGCGCAACGAGCAGTTCGCCAAGGAAGTGGCCGAGGTGTTCTCGCAGGTCTCGCCCGAACTGCGCAAGGAGTTCCTGGAGTTCCTCATCACCTCGGTGACCTCGGAATTCTCGGGCTGCATCCTCTACAACGAGATCCAAAAGAACATCAGCAACCCCGACATCAAGGCATTGATGCGTTTCATGGCGCGCGACGAATCGCGCCACGCCGGCTTCATCAACAGCAGCCTGAAGGACTTTGGCCTGGGCCTGGACCTGGGCGGGCTGAAGCGCACCAAGTCCTACACCTACTTCAAGCCCAAGTACATCTTCTACGCCACGTATCTGTCCGAGAAGATCGGCTACGCGCGCTACATCACCATCTTCCGGCAACTGGAGGCGAACCCCGACAAGCGCTTCCACCCCATCTTTCGCTGGTTCGAGCGCTGGTGCAACGACGAATTCCGCCACGGCGAGAGCTTCGCGCTGATCATGCGCACGCAGCCCCACCTGCTGCGCGGCGCCAACGTGTTGTGGATCCGCTTCTTCCTGCTGGCCGTGTACGCCACCATGTACGTGCGCGACCACACGCGGCCGATGCTGCACGAGGCCATGGGGCTGGACAGCAGCGAGTACGACTACAAGGTGTTCCGCATCACCAGCGAGATCAGCAAGCAGGTCTTTCCGGTGTCGCTGGACATCGACCACCCGGTCTTTCGTGCCGGCATGCAGCGGCTGTTCCACGTGCAGACCCGCATCGACGCGGCGAAGGCGCGCGGCGGCCTGGTCGGCAAGCTGCAGCAGGCTGGCTGGGCGCTGGCCGGTGCAGCCACCTTCGCGCGGCTGTACCTGCTGCCAGTGAAGAAGCATGAGCTGCCGGCGCAGGTGCGCGTGGCGCCGGCCTGGTAGCGGGCCGGGCAGCGGTCCAGATCACGAATCGAAGCGGCGCCGGAGTCGAACATGTCCGAACTGGCGCTGGCGGCCGTCTTCGCGATCTTCATCTGGTGGTTCAGCACCGGCCTCGTGCTGCTGCTCGATCGCCTGCCGCATGGCGCCTTGCGCTGGGGCCACTGGCTGTCTTCGCTGCTGGCGCTGACGGCGTTCGTGGCGCTGGGGCACACCGCCGGCGAGTCCACCGTGGCCAATGCCTATTGCGCCTTCACCTGCGCGCTGCTGGTCTGGGGCTGGCACGAACTGAGTTTTCTCAGCGGCTGGGTGACGGGGCCGCGCAAGACGGCGCTGCCGCCCGGCATGAGCGGCTGGCCGCGTTTCGTGCAGTCGGTGCGCGCCATCCTGTGGCACGAACTCGCCATCATTGCCGTGGGCCTGGCCGTGGTCACCGTGACCTGGGGCCAGCCCAACCAGGTGGGCACGCAGACCTTCCTGGTGCTGTGGGTCATGCGCACCAGCGCCAAGCTCAACCTCTTCCTGGGCGTACGCAACCTCAGCGAGGAGTTTCTGCCGCCGCACCTGGCCTACCTGCAGAGCTTCTTCCGCCGCCGTGCGATGAATCTGCTGCTGCCGTTTTCGGTGCTCGGCGCGAGCGTCGTTCTGGTCGGGCTGCTGATGGCAGTCGCCGACCCGGCCACGCCGGCGGCGGCGGTGGTGGGCACCGCGCTGGTGGCCACGATGCTGGCCCTGGCCATCGTCGAACACCTGCTGCTGGTGCTGCCATTCCCTTCCACGGCATTGTGGCGCTGGGCGCTTCGTGGCGGTGCCGCCGTGGCCACGCCGCGACCGGCCGTGGCGGCAAACGTGAACCTGGAATCTCATGAAGACCTCTTTCGCACCCGTTAGCCGCGTCACTCCGCTCGGCCCGGTCGGGCCGGCGGCGCCGCCGAACAGCGGCGTCGAACGCGCGCACGCCGGCGCCTCGCCGCGTGCCATCGTCATCGGCAGCGGCTTCGGCGGCCTGGCCGCGGCGGTGCGGCTCAGCTGCAAGGGCTACCGCGTCACGGTGCTGGAAAAGCTCGGGCAGCCCGGCGGCCGCGCCGGTGTCTGGCGCCAGGACGGCTTCACCTTCGACGCCGGCCCGACCATCGTCACCGCGCCGTTCATGCTCGAAGAGTTGTGGGCGCTGTGCGGCCGCCGCTTCGCCGACGACGTGACGCTGGTGCCGGTGAGTCCGTTCTACCGCATCCGCTACGACGATGGCACGCATTTCGACTACGGCAACGACGCCGCGGCCAACCGCGAGCAGATCCGCCGCATCAGCCCGGCCGACCTGGCGGGCTACGAGCGCTTCGTCGCCGAGGCCGAGCAGTGCTACCAGCTGGGCTTCGAAAAGCTCGGCGCGATGGCCTACGACAAGATCGGCGACCTCGTCAAGGCCAGCCCCAACCTGATCCGCATGCGCGGCTGGCGCAGCCTGTACGGCATGGTGGCCAGCCACATGAAGCACCCCAAGCTGCGCGTGGCCTTCAGCCTGCAGTCGCTGCTGATCGGTGGCAATCCCTTCAACGTGACCAGCATCTACAGCCTCATCAATGCGCTGGAACGCCGCTACGGCGTGCACTGGGCGATGGGCGGCACGGGCGCGCTGGTGCGTGGCCTCGTCGGGCTGCTGGAAGCGCGCGGCGTGCCGGTGCGCTGCAACGCCGAGGTGCGGCGCATCCATGTCGAGCAGGGGCGTGCCACGGGCGTGGAACTGGCCGACGGCGAACGGCTGGCCGCCGATATCGTGGTCAGCAATGCCGACACCGCCTGGACCTACCGCCAGCTGGTGGCGCCCGAGCACCGGCCGCACTGGACCGACAAGCGCATCGAAGGCAAGAAATATTCGATGAGCCTCTTCGTCTGGTATTTCGGCACCAACAAGCAGTACACCCAGGTGCCGCATCACACCATGGTGCTGGGCCCGCGCTACGAAGGACTGCTCAAGGACATCTTCGAGCGCCACCAGGTGCCCGACGACTTCAGCCTCTACCTGCATCGGCCCACCGCCACCGACCCCGGCATGGCACCGGCCGGGCACGACGGTTTCTATGCGCTGTCACCGGTGCCGCACCTGGACAGCGGCACCGACTGGGCGGCCACCGCCGAGTCCTACCGCCAGCGCATCGAGCACCGGCTGGCGACCACGGTGCTGCCGGGTTTGGGGGCCCACATCGTGAGCTCGCGCGTGACCACGCCGCAGGACTTTCACGACCGGCTGCTGTCGTACAAGGGCGCGGCCTTCGGCATGGAGCCGCTGCTCTCGCAGAGTGCCTATTTCCGCCCCCACAACCGCAGCGAAGACGTGACGGGGCTCTACATGGTGGGTGCGGGAACGCACCCCGGTGCCGGCGTGCCCGGCGTATTGATGTCAGCCAAGGCGCTGGAAACGGTGGTTCCCGATGTCAAGACCCGAGCCTGAAGCCATGGCGCCGGCGGCCGCCGAAGCCACAGATGCCGCGCCCGCGCCAGCCTACGACCTGGGCGCCTGCCGCAAGCTCATGCGTGGCGGCTCCAAGACCTTCTTCGCCGCCTCGCTGCTGCTGCCTGCGCGCGTGCGGGCCCCGGCCAGCGCGCTGTATGCCTTCTGCCGCCTGGCCGACGACGCCATCGACCTGGGGCAAGACCCGCATGCCGCGATGCGCGACCTGGAAGCGCGGCTGGACGCCATCTACGACGGCCGACCCGGTCCGCTGGACGCCGATCGCGCGCTGGCCCAGGTGGTGCACCGCCATGCCATTCCGCGCCTGCTGCTCGACGCGCTGCTCGAAGGCTTCCTGTGGGACGCCAACGGCCGCCGCTACGAGACGATCGAAGACGTGCATGCCTACGGCGCGCGCGTCGCGGGCACGGTGGGCGCGATGATGGCGCTGGTGATGCAGGCGCCCACGGCGCAGGCGCTGGCCCGCGCGTGCGAACTGGGCGTGGCCATGCAGCTGACCAATATCGCCCGCGACGTGGGCGAGGACGCGCGCAACGGCCGCCTGTACTTGCCGCGGCAATGGCTGCGCGAGGCCGGCATCGAGGCCGACGCCTGGCTGCGCGCGCCACGCTTCGACGCCGCCATCGCCGACGTCGTCGGCCGCCTGCTGCGGGAGGCTGAGCTGCTTTACCGCCGCGCCGAGCAAGGCATCGCCGAACTGCCGCGGGACTGCCGCGGCGCCATCCAGGCCGCGCGACTGGTGTATGCCGAGATCGGCCACCAGCTGGCGCGCAACGGGCTGGATTCGATCCGCCAGCGCACGGTGGTCTCGGGGTCGCGCAAGCTGGCGCTCATCGCGCGCGCCGCCAGTGCGGGCGTGCTCAGCCCCGTGCCGGCGCAGCCGGGCGTGGCGGCGCTGCCGGCGGTGCAGTTTCTCGTCGATTCGGCCGCAGCCGCGCTTCCCGTTGCGGCCGCGGCCCAGCCGGCGCCCAAGCGCTCGACCGTGCCCAAGCGCTCGTTCGACGAACGCGTGGTGTGGATCATCGACCTCTTCGAACGCCAGGCGGCGCAGAGCCGGGCGACACGCTGATGCGCGGTCGCACGAGGCCGCATGGGTGAGAACCTGCCCATCGTCCTCATCGAGGGGGTGCTGATCTTCGGCGGCGTGCTCGCCTTCGCCTGGTGGCAGCTGCACGAGATCAAGGTCGACCAACGCAAGGCAGCGGCCGAACGGGCCGAGCGTGAAGCGCGCGAGGCATGTGAAGCGCGTGAGCGACAGGAGCTGGCCACGGCCGGGCCTGCCACCGCCGAGCCTGCGAGCCCCGCCCACGCGCCAGCACCGGCCGATGCCCCCTGAATCCGTGCCGCTGCAAGCGGCCGCCCCCGAGCGCACGCTGTGCACCGACTGCGGCATCTCGCGCAGTGCCGACCCGCGCCGCTGCGGCCGTGCCTGCCAGTTCATCCGTCCCGACTACCCGGCGCTGGAGGCCCGCGTGCACGGCCGCCCACGCGACCCGGCGCGCCCCGACGAACTGCACTTCGGCCCCTTCCGCCGCATGCTGCGCGCCACGCTGGCGGCGCCGCGCGCCGGGGCGCAGTGGAGCGGCATCACCACGCGGCTGGCCGAGCGGTTGCTGGAGACCGGCGCCGTGGACGCGGTGCTGACCATGGCCGCCGACCCGCAGGACCGCTGGCGTCCGGTGCCGGTGCTGGTGACCGATCCAGCCGACCTGGCCGCCTGCCGCGGCATGCGCATGGGCTACGCGCCGCTGCTGCAATTGCTGGAGCCGGCGCGCCAGCGCGGCTTCAAGCGGCTGGCGGTCATCGGCATCCCGTGCCAGGTCTATGCCCTGCGGGCGCTGGAGGCCGAACTCGGTTTCGAGCGGCTCTACGTCATCGGCACGCCTTGCTCGGACAACACCAGCACTGAGCGCTTCCACGACTTCCTGAAGCTCGTTTCCGACCAGCCAGAGGCCGTCACCTACCTGGAATTTCGCGCCGACTACCACGTGGAGATTCGCTGGGCCGACGGCCGCACCAAGGCCATCCCCTTCCTGATGCTGCCGCTGTCGCAACTGCCGAACGACTTCTTCCCGCTCACCTGCCGCACTTGCGTGGACTACACCAACGTGCTGGCCGACATCACCGTGGGCTACATGGGCGGCGAGGGCGAGCAATGGCTGCTGGTGCGCAACGAACGCGGCGAGGAATTGCTGCGCCTGCTGGGCGACGAGGTGCTGGTCCGCAGCCCCGGCAGTGCCGGCAAGCGCCATGGCGCGGTGAAGGGTTTCCTGGCCAATGTGCAGCGCGCCGCCGGTGGCCTGCCGCTGCGCCGCATGCCAGGCTGGCTGCGCCCTGTCGTCGGCTGGCTGATGCCGAAGCTGGGCCCGCGCGGGCTGGAGTTCGCCCGCGCGCGGGTCGAGATGAAGGCGCTGGAAACCGTGGTCCACCTGCGCCGCGAGATGCCGCGCAGGATGAAGAATATGGTGCCCGGCCATGTGTGGCCGCTGGTGGCGCCCTACGGGCTGGCGCCCGGCGAAACCGAGCGCTGAGGCGGCTGCCTCGCGGCCGGCCCCGGCGCGCGCGCCGCGTCAGCGCATGAGGAAGCGCAGCAGCCGGTCGGCCACCGCGCCGTAGGGTGGCATCAGGAATTTCACGTTCGGGAAACGCCCCTGGTAGAACACCGGCCGCAGCTTGGAGAAGGTGTTGAAGCCTTCGCGGCCGTGGTAGTGGCCCATGCCCGACTCGCCCACGCCGCCGAAGGGCAGGTCGTGCTGGCCCACGTACAGCAAGGCGTCATTGACCGTGACGCCGCCCAACATCACGCGATCCAGCAGCATCTGCAGCGTGGCGCGGTCTTTGCTGAAGGGGTACAGGGCCAGCGGCCGCGGGCCGGCGTTGACTGCATCCACCACCTCTTCCAGCCGTTGGTAGCCGCGGATCGGCAGGATGGGGCCGAAGATCTCGCGCTGCCACAGCACGCTGTCGGGCGGTGCACCCAGCACGATGTGCGGATTGATCTTGCGCGTGGCGGCGTCGAAGGCCGGGCCGGACAGCAGCGGCAGCAGCGTGGCGCCGCGCTCGCGCGCGTCGTCCAGCGCGGCCAGCAGGCGATCGAAGGAACGCTGGTCGATGATCGACGTGTAGTCCGGCGAGTCCAGCGTGGGGTAGCGCGCCGGCACGATCTCGCGCGCCGCCTGCACGAAGGTGTCGATCTGGTCGTGCGGCAGCCACAAATGGTCGACCGTGGTGCAGATCTGCCCGGCGTTGAGGTATTTCACGAACAGAATGCGCTCGGCCGCCAGGCGCACCGGGAAGTCGCTGCACACGATGGCCGGCGAGCGCCCGCCCAGTTCCAGCGTCACCGGGCACAGATTCTGCGCCGCTGCGCTCATCACCAACCGGCCAGTGGTGCCGGAGCCGGTGAAGAGCAGGTGGTCGAAGGGCAGCTTGGAGAATTCCACGCCCACGCCGCCGGTCTCGTCGAAGACCTGCAGCTTCTCGGGCGGAAAGTAAGCCGGCAGGCGTTCGATGAGCAACCGCGCCAGATGCCGCGAGTTCTCGCTCATCTTGACCATGGCGCGGTTGCCGGCGGCGAAGATGGCCGTCAGCGGCACCAGGCTCAGGTTGAGCGGAAAGTTCCACG
>Ga0105090_10002413_pt1 | contig 10431 bp, 7 predicted proteins | sample PPLLak3March2015_FD_79110 | JGI IMG/M metagenome (GOLD analysis project Ga0105090, IMG submission 79110) | Freshwater sediment microbial communities from Prairie Pothole Lake near Jamestown, North Dakota, USA - PPLs Lake P7 Core (1) Depth... | ecosystem: Environmental > Aquatic > Freshwater >... | reverse complement strand
GGCCTCGACATGCTGCGGGGCGTGCAACTCGCCGTGAGCGAGGTGAACGCCAAGGGCGGAGTCCTCGGTCGTCGCGTCAAGCTGATCGAGGCCGACGACCGGGCCGATCCGGAACGCGCCGAACTCGTGGCCCGCAGCGTGTACGACCAGGGCGCCGTCGCAGTTATCGGTCCCTACAACTCCAGCGTCGGACTGAAGAACCTGCCGCTCTATACGTCACTGAAGGTCGTTCCGTTCCACCTGACGTCCACCGACGAGACCACGGGCCTGGGGTTGACGATCCAGCCCAAGAACAGCCAGATTTCCCCGACGGAGGTCAGCTATATCGCCGCGCTGAAGCCGGCCACGGTCGTCATGCTGATCGATTCGTCCGCCTACACGCAAAGCATGGCGGATCGTCTCGAGACGGGACTCGCGGCGCAGGGCGTCATCGTCGCGCGGATCCGTATCCAGACGGGCCAGCCCGACTACACGGCGGCGGTCCGCGAGGCATTGGACCTCGCACCGCAGGTGGTCTACGGCAGTACCTATTTCCCTGAAGGTGCCTTGATTGCCAAGGCTCTCGCGGCCGAGGCACGCCTGGGTCGCGATGCCGGGTGTTTCATGGGCATGGCCAACCAGGATCCGGCGTTTGTTGCAGCCGCCGGCATCGCTGACAGTCAGCGCTGTGTGTTCAGCGGCGTGCCTTCGCCGGAACAGTTCCCAAGCGCGGTGGGCTATGTCGCGGCCTACCTCGAGAAGTTCCCGGGCGCGACGCCCGGAGTCTGGGGAACGTTCACCTATGACTCGGCAACGATGCTCTTCGCCGCGATGGAGCAGGCGGGCACGACGGACTACGACCCGGTGCTCGCCACGTTGCGTGCGATCGTCGACTACCCGGGTGCAACGGGTCCCATCACGATCGACCCAGCCACGGGCAACCGGACCAACGTGCCCGTCAGGATTCTCGCGGTGACACCTGCGGGCGGGTTCGCTGTCGTGGAATGACGGTCTCGGCTCACGATCGCAATTCCGCGTGTCGATGGTTCGATTCCGTCCCTGGCCGCTACTTCCAAGTGGTTGATTGGCATTCAGTTTCTGGCATCACCCGCGGACTATCTGCGCCCGGATGGGGCTGACCCGCGGACTATCGGGTCCGCTTGCATGGGATCCCGCACAGCCCGCGCCCAGGGCCCAGCGACTCGTGTACAGGGCCTTTGGTGCCGGCGGCATCCTGAGTCGTGCCATGCGCCCACTTCATTGATGCGCTAAATGACGACAATCACGATCGACGATGAGCTTTACCGCAAGGCACTGGAAGTTGCCGATCCAGGAACGGATAAGGCCGATCTCGTCCGTGAGGCGATGAGAGTCTTCGTTCGAGTGCAATCCGGGAAGAGGCTGGCGGCGCTGGGAGCGACGGCACCTGACATGAAGGACATTCCCAGGCGGCGTCCGGTGACACGGGCTGACAAATGACGTTCGTGCTGGTGGACACGTCGCTCTGGGTTGGACACTTTCGTCGTGCCAACCCAGTCCTGCAATCGCTGCTGGCGGCGGACCAGGTCCTTTGCCATCCTCTGATCGTGCACGAACTTGCGTGCGGAACACCACCAGCGCCGCGTGAACGAGCACTCGGCGATCTCAAAATGCTGCGTCAGGCTGTCGTTGCGACAACCGAAGAAACGCTCGCGCTGGTCGAGAAGGAGCAACTCTACGATTCAGGCTGCGGGGCAATCGATGTAGCCTTGCTCGCATCCGTCCTTTTGACACCGGATGCCGGCCTTTGGACGACGGACAAAAGTCTAGACGCGCTGGCGTTGCGCTTGGGTATTGCCTGCAAGCCCACAGGACACTGAGGTCTGACCTGTGATCAAGCGTTGAAGTTTGACCAGCAGCTGGTCAAACCGCGACGCCGGTTTACATTGGCTGGCCGAAGTGCTGCGCGAGATAGTCGAGCATCAGCGCGCGCCGCTCGGGCGACTGCGCGGCCATCCCCTGCTTCTCGACCATCCAGGTCAGCAGCTTGTCCCAGGTCTCACGGGACAGTCGCTGCTGCTTGACGATCGCGAGCGAGTGGCACGAGTCGCACAATTCGCCCGTTTCCGCCTGGCCGGGACCGGCCGGCCAGCCCGGGCCGAAATCCCGTGCCGGCGCCGCCGCGGCCGCACCGCTCCCGGCACGCAAACTGGAAAGGTATGCGATCAGCGCGCGCCGCTCCACCGGATCGGTCACGCCGACGTAGCCCATGCGCGTCCCGGGCGCAAAGGCGCTCGGGCTGGTCAGGAAGCGATCCAGTTGCTCGGGCGTCCAGGTACCGCCGACGGCTTTCAACTCGGCCGAATAGTCGAACGCCGGCGAACTGCCCACCTCGCGCCCGACCACGCCCCACAGGTTCGGGCCGATCAGGGCGGCGCCGCCGGGCGTCACCGAATGGCAGGCGCTGCAGGGGAGGAACGCCTGGGCGCCCGCTTTCGCATCACCCGCGTCGATCCCGGCCCGGGCCGGCGCGCCCACAATCGCCAGTGCCAGCAACAGCAGCGCAGACCATGCTCGCCGCATCATGCGACGGTGACGGCGATGCGATGCATGGCGTTGCCATGGTATCCGTGGGGATTCCATGCGACCACGAATGGCTGCGCCACGCCACGGTCGTCCGTCGCGCGCGACCAGATCTCGTAGTAACCCTGGCTCGGGAACTTCAGTTCCGCGCTCCACGTCTGCCACGAGTACTTGTTGGGTGGCCGCTGCAGCTTCGCCTTCTGCCAGGTGGCGCCGAAGTCGGTGCTCACGTCCACCGCGCTCACCGAGTGATCGCCGGCCCAGGCGTGACCGCGCACCGCGAGGGTCCGACCCGCCACTGCAGTGCCCGCCTGCGGCGACGTGATGACGGACTTCACGTGCATCGACTCCATGATGACGAAGTCCTCCGGCGGTACGTTAGCGCCGGGCGCCACCGGGTAGCGAGGCACGCGATAGGAATCGCCGAGCATCTTCTCGCCGTCGTGCACCACGTCGCGCACCCAGATGCGCTGCAGCCACTTGTGCGAGGTCGAGGCCGCCCATCCCGGGCAGACGATGCGCACCGGGAAGCCGTGGTACTTCGGGATCGGTTCGCCGTTCATCTCGTAGGCGATGATCGAGTGCGGCTCCATGGCCTTGGCCACGGGTACGCCGCGCGAGATCGGCGTGCGCTTCGGGTCGCGCGACAGGTGCAGGTCGTGGCCGTAGTGCCCGGTGTAGACGGCGCTCTTGCGCACGCCGGCCGCAGCCAGCACGTCGCGGTAGCGCACGCCGGTCCACTCCGCATTGCCGATCGCGCCCACGGTCCACTGGTTGCCCTTGGCCGGCGGGTTGAAGGAAGCGCGGCCGTTGCCGCCGCACTCGAGCTGCAGCTTGAGCTTGACCGGCTTGAAGTCGCGCTTCAGGTCGTCGAGCGTCAGGGTCAGCGGCTTGTCCACCTCGCCGTCCACCGTGAGCGTCCAGCCCGCGGCGTCCATCTTCTCGGCCATTTCCGGTCGCAGGCCGTTGTCGCGCACGAAGTGGCGGTTGTTCGGCGTGACGTCGTCGTCGAGCAGGTGCGCCGGCGTTTCGGCGTTGAGCGGGCGATCGCCCAGCACGGTGAGGCCGTCCTTGCCCTCGAGGACCAGAGGGTCGGTCGTGTCGGCGAGCGCCGAGGGGATGAGCCCGGCCGGGTAGTTGCGATGGAACGGAATCGGCGCTCCGATCACGGCCGCCATGGCCGCGAGGCCGGCGCCCTTGAGGAAGCCTCGGCGATCCTGGTGCGCCACGCGCCCGAACACGAGCGCGTCGGCGCGCTCCGGGTCTTCGGCATAGAGTTCACACAGGCCACGTTCCTTGCGCGTTTCTTCGTTCATGCGGGCCTTCCTCCAGGTTTGAGGCGTACGTATCCGGTGTCTGAGCATATGAGCAGATACGAATATATTCGCACCGGCGGTGTTTAGCCATCTGGCAGCGCAGCACGAATCCTGACGCCGGACCTCTTCGCCAGCGCCCTCGGCAGGGTCAGGCGCCCGTGCGGTGTGAACAGGCGTTGAGGTTTGACCAGGAATCTGGTCTTACAGGCTTCGACGACCGACCAGGGCTCAAGAGACAGTTCTCGATGCGAATCGTGAACTTGTCTCATTTTCGCATGGTCGACATTGGACGCCGGCCCTTTTTCAAGCTTGCGCGACGTGCGGGCGACGGCCGCAGCAGCGCCTATCCGATCAGGGAACGACGATGATCCTCGGGTCGAGCCGCTGGCCGTCCACTTCGACGTCGTACTTGTAGGGCGTCGCCTCCTGGTTCTGGAGCGCACCGGCCTTGATCCGTCCGATCACGGTCGCGCCCGTCTGCCGGCTCCAGTCGCCGAAGGGCGACTGCTCGTCATTCGCGAAAATGATCGAGAAGTCGCGGGCCACCGGTCCCCGGAAGACCCAGCGGATCTCCTCGCCCTCGCAGGCGGTGACCGTGTCCGGCGTCACCACGGGCATGCCCGAGTCACTCACCGTGACCATGATGGGCTTGCGCGTCGCGTCGGGCAAACTGGCGCACATGGTCGCCGCCGCAGGCCGGCGAGCACCTCGTCTACTGCACGCCATTCAATCGTGTCATCGCGCTCGACGCACGCAATGGCAGGCTTTGTGCCGGGTTCGGCGCAGGCGGCGAGGTGACGCTTGCATTCGACCCGGAACGCGATCTCGTGTTCGTGCCCACAGGGGCGCTTACGCGCCGCGAGCAGCACGCGCGTGCGGGCATGTAGGCTTTCCGTCGGGTTCCTGGCGTATTGCTTTGGTATCCTGAGCCACCGACAAGTTTTCACGTTTCAAGGGATCATGGACACCAGCGATCTGCGCCGCGGATTCAGGCTGGGGGACTGGCTCATCGAGCCGCATGAATTGCGGATTACGGGACCATCCGGACCGCTGGCAGTGACCCAGTCCCAGATCGACCTGTTGCTGGCCCTCGCCGAGCGCCCTGGCGAGACCGTGAGGCGTCGCGATCTCAGCGAGCGAATGTGGCCGGGCCAGGACGGCAAGGATGTCCTGCTGGATGAAACGGCGCGATCTCTGCGCGAACTGTTGGGTGGCTCGACCCAGAACAGGCCGTACATCGTCGGCGTCGACGGCGGCAGCTTCATGCTCGTCGTGCAGCCCGGGCAGGCAGTGCCCGCTCCAATGCCGCAGCCGGCTGCAACCGCAGCCATCGGCCAGGCCGCGCCCGCGGCCAAGTCGCTGGCCGCCCTGTTCCTGGAACTCAAGCGGCGCAACGTGCTCAGGGTCATGGGCGCCTACGCGGTCGGCATGTGGCTCGTGCTGCAGGTCGCCGAGACGACGTTCGAGCCGCTGCAACTGCCGGGCTGGTGGATGACGGCGCTCACGATACTTGCGGTCGTCGGGCTGCCGATCATGTTCGTCCTCGCGTGGTCCTATGAGATCACGCCGGGCGGCATCGTCCTCGACCAGGGTGTCCCCGGTGGCTTCAAGTTGCCGCGGGCTCGCCGCGCGCTGGCACCGGCGCTGGTGGCCGGCGTCGCGCTGATGGCGGCGGTAACCGGCTATGCCTGGTGGCGTACGATCGGCGGTGAATCGGCGGGCAGCGAGCAGATACGCGGATTCCACCCGAGCCCGGAATCGATCGCCGTGCTGCCGTTCGTGGACATGAGTCCGGCAGGGGAGTCGACCTACCTCGGCGATGGCCTGAGCGAGGAACTCTCGAGCGATCTAGCCAAGTTGCCGAAGCTCCGGGTCGCCGCGCGCACGTCCGCGTTTGCCTTCCGCGGCAAGGACATTGACGTGCGCAAGATCGGCGAACAACTCGGCGTTCGGTACGTGCTCGAAGGCAGCGTCCGGCGCGAGGGAAATCGCGTACGCGTAACCGCCCAGCTCATCGACGCGGTCAGCGGCTTTCACGCCTGGACCGAGAGCTACGACCGTCCAAGGCAGGACCTGATCGGCATCCAGACGGAGATCTCCGGCGCGATTGCAAAGCAATTGCAGACGGTATTGACGCCCGAGATCGCGCAGCAACTCAAGGCTGCCAGGACCCTGGACTCGCAGGCCTATGACTTCTACCTCGCGGGTGTGTCGCAAATGCGGCAGAGCGGCGCGGAGAGCATCATCGAACAGGCTGAGAACAACTTCCGGCGGGCGCTCGCCGCCGATCCGGGCTTCGTCCGGGCCCAGGCAGGACTCTGCGAGGCCATCATCTCCCGCTACGAACGCACCAACGACGTTGGCCTGGTGCCGGCGGCCGAGGCGGCCTGCCGGGCAGCGCTCGAGGCCGACCCAACGCTCAAGGAGACGGAGCTCGCGCTTGGCAGGCTGTACCTCGCCAGCGGACGGTTGGAGCAGTCCGAGGCCGTGTACCGCTCGCTGCTCAGGCGTGCGCCCGGCGACGCGGATGTCCGCATCGGTCTCGGCAGGGCCCTGGCGCGCTCCAATCGCACAGCGGAGGCCGAGAAGAGTTTCCGCGAGGCCATCATGGTCGAGCCCGGCTACTGGCACGCATACAACAGCCTGGGTAATTTTCTCTTCAACCTGGGTCGCAGCGACGAAGCTGCGGCGGCCTATGCGCGTGTCACGGAACTCGCGCCAGGTAATGCCACCGGGTTCAACAATCTTGGTGCGGCACGCATGACGGCGGGCGATCTTGACGGCGCGGCGAAGGCGTTCGAGCAGTCGCTCAAGATCGAGGTCTCGCGTGGTGCGTATTCGAATCTCGGCACCGTGTATTACCTGGTCGGTCGAATGGACGAGGCCGCGAAGATGTACACGCGCGCGACCGAGCTTGCCCCCGCGGACTTCGTCACCCGCGGCTCGCTCGGCGACGCGCACTGGTTCCTGCCGGGCGGCCGTGATCGAGCCTTGCAGGAGTATCGGCATGCCGTGGCGCTGGCGGAAAAGTCGCTGGCCGTTGACACGACCAGTGCCGAGACCTGGTACCTGCTCGGCTACTATTACGCTCGGCTGGGCGAGAATGAACGCTCGATCCGTTACGTGAGTCGTGCTTTGGATCTCGCCCCCGATTCGCCACACGCAAGCTACTTTGCAGCGGTTGCCGCGGCGGCCCGGGACGACAAGAAAGGGGCGTCCCGCATGATCAATCGCGCGCTCGAACAGGGATACCCGATGGCGCTTGCCGTCTCCGATCCGGCGCTGCGGGGAGTCACGATCCGCTGAGTTTCCAGCCGCATCTCGCCGAGATCCATCAATGGTTCCATCACGGCCTTCCCACCATCCGCGGCGGCATGGCCCGCACCTCGCACGTACTTGACTTGCCGCCAGATGCCTTTGCGCGCTAGCGGTCCATGCAGTCCCTGCCGACCACGCGCCTCCGCGTGGCACGTGGGCCAAGCGCTCACCGGCGGGCAGCGCGGGAAGTTCGACTCAAGCGAACAATGACTTCGACGCCTCGAAGTGCGTGTCCGCGATTTCGTCCAGGCCCGGGCGCGGCCGCAGGTAACTGAAGTACCCCACCCAGCGCTCCTGCTCGCTGGCGTTGGCGAGGCCGCGGTGCAGGATCCGGTCGTCGAAGATCAGGCAATCTCCCGCCGCCATCGCCTGCACCGCAGGTTGTTCCGCCGCGCCTTCGCCATGCCCGGTCTGCCGCAGGATCGCCGGCGTGACCTCCGTCTCCGACTGATACAGCAGGCTGTCGCGGTCCAGCCACGGCCGCTGCAGATGATTCGTCAGGAGGTGCGTGCCGCGCGCCACTTCGGTCGGGCCCGCCGCGAGCGGGATATCCGCGAGCGCCAGCAGCACGTTCACCGCGTGCGCGGGTCGGGCCTCCGCTGCCTCGTGCGGCGAGTCGATGTGCCACTGCTGCGCCGGCGAGCCGGGACGCGAGAACACCACCCCGCAGAACGAAGGCCTGGCGTCGGCCCCCAGCACCGCGTGGACCAGCCCCAGCCACGGAACCTCCGGCGCAGTGGAGCCTTGCGCGCCCCAGATCGGCACCAGGTCCTGTTCGCGCATGGGGACGTCAAACCTGCCGGGCGACCGCTGGACCAACTCGTGGTAACCGTTCCTGCTGCCGATTCCGATCGGTCGGGAGCCGAGCGCGTCCATCACATGCATTGCTCGCGCACGCATCACCGCGTTGATCGTGCCGAGCAGCGACCCAGGAACGAGCCCGCGCACCAGGGCGACACCTTCAGCGGCGAACTGTTCGGGGCAAAGCGCCATGTTCATACAGTTACTCCTCCCGCCAGGCATTTCAAGTTCCGCGTTGCCGCGCGGCTGCGCCGGCCCTAGAGTCCGTCTGTCCTGTACCGGAGTCACTGCCATGAGTATCGTCCCGCCAACCGAATCCCAGTCCCGCACGGACCTGGCCGCGGCGTTTCGCTGGGCGGCGCGACTGGACTGGCACGAGTCGATCGCCAACCATTTCAGTGTTGCCATCTCGGAGGACCGCTGCAGTTTCCTGATGAATCCGAACGGGCGGCATTTCTCGCGCGTACGCGCCAGCGAATTGCTGTTGCTGGACGCGCGCGACGAATCCTCGGTCGAAGGCCCTGACGCTCCCGACCCCACCGCCTGGCATCTGCATGCGCAACTGCACTTACGCCTGCCTCATGCGCGCTCTATTCTTCACACGCACATGCCCTATGCGACGGCGCTCTGTTGCATCAAGGATTTCGAATTGCTGATGCTGGACCAGAACGCCTGCCGCTTTCATGGGCGCGTCGCCTATGACCGTCACTACGACGGGATGGCGCTCACGGCGTCGGAGGGCGCGCGCGTGGCCGGTCTGCTCGCCGCAGGCAAAAGCGTGCTGATGATGGGCAATCATGGCGTGCTGGTGATAGGCGCCTCGGTCGCCGAGGCGTTCGACGATCTGTATTACCTGGAGCGTGCCGCGAAGGTGCAGATCCTGGCGCTGTCCACCGGGCTCGCGCCGGCGTTGATACCGGAACACGTCGCGGCCAGGACCTGCGCTCAATGGCACGCGTACCCCGGCGACTATTCCAGGCGGCACTTCGATGCGCTGAAGGAGATCCTTGACGAGGAGGAGCCGAGCTATCGGCAATGACCTTGTCATCGCGCCGAAGAACGCGCAGCAGGCAGCCGGCAAGGTCGGGAAGCGCAAGAGGTGATTCGCGTGGCTCGCACCGTCCTGTCGACGTCTACCGGAACCTCCACGTCAGTCCAAGCACGGCAGAGTCGAAGCGTGCGAACGTGTACAAATCGTCGTTGTCCGCACCGCCGTCGAGGATGCGGTACCCGCCTGCGACCATGATGTTCGGCGTGACATCGTAGCCAAGCTTCAGCGCCGCGTCGATTGCGCGACCCTGCGGTGCGGCGAGTCCCTCGAAGTCGAGCAGGCCGTACCAGCCGGGCGCAAAGCGCCACTCGCCCTCGAGTGCGAGCAGGGGCACGACGCCGGTGTTCTTCCTCACTCGTGTCAGCGCGCCCTGCTGCAGACGGATCTCGGCATCGCGGATATTCAGCGTGCCGCCGCCGGACCACGTCCACCGCTCGCGCTCGTAAAACACGTATCGATAGCTTGCACGGTAGGAATCGAACCGGTACCTCACTTCGATCGGGCCGGGCGCGAACGTCGTGTCACGGAACACGATGGACTGCGAAGCGGTGCCGGTTTCGTCGATCCCGAGAGGTGCGATGAGGAATCGCAGGCGGTGCTTTTCGTTCAGCGGCCAGTCCAGGGCCACGCGTCCGGCCGCATACGGACCGTCGCCGGTCAGTTCGTCAATCTTGAATCGGGTGTTAGGCGGTTCGTTTGATACCTGCGCGGTGTTTCGCAACTGCCAGGCGGCACCCAGTTCGACCGTGAGCGCCGGGGAGGGCGGCGCGCGCTCGGCCGCCGGCATCACGCCCGCAAGCGCAGCCGCCGGCATCACGCCCGCAAGCGTGGCGAGCCAACCCAGCTGGGAGGTGCGGGGAATTGTATGCAGCATGTCCTTCATGGTCCTTCAGCGGATGATTTGCCGGTGCGCCAGGTGATACCGCCGTCATCAAGGCAGCGAACCGTGGCGGTTGGCCTGACCATGATACCCGAGGAGCGTTTTTGTCCCGCGCGAATGCTCGCACACGGATCTGCGGCGTAGACTCCGCGTAGTCAAGACAGGTGCAACCGCCCCTGCGGCCGCCCGGAGTCACTGAATCATGCTGCTGTTCAATCCCTCCGCCTACGATGCCGCTCATTACGACGAGCCGACTCGCCGCGCAATGCTGGCCGTGCGCCGATTTTTCGAGGTCAAGGGTCACGCGGCCTTGAAAGCGGAAAGCCACGACGCAACCTGGTATGACGATTTCCTGGAGATGATCGCCCGCGAAGGTATTTTCGCCAGGTTCGGCACGCCGGCCGCGGTCGGAACGTTGACCGGCGGAAGCGACGCGACGACCGCCCGCTGGGACACCGCACGCAACAACGACCTGAGCCAGCTGCTTGCCTGGTATTCGCTCGAGCACTGGTACGCCTGGCAGG
>Ga0105090_10002412_pt1 | contig 10432 bp, 8 predicted proteins | sample PPLLak3March2015_FD_79110 | JGI IMG/M metagenome (GOLD analysis project Ga0105090, IMG submission 79110) | Freshwater sediment microbial communities from Prairie Pothole Lake near Jamestown, North Dakota, USA - PPLs Lake P7 Core (1) Depth... | ecosystem: Environmental > Aquatic > Freshwater >... | reverse complement strand
TTTGCCCAGGTTGGGAATGATCCCGCTGATGCCCACGATGTCGTAGGCACACCTTCTGATCTCTTCCTCAAAACGCTCCAGGGACGGAAAGTCCAGCAGGGTGCAAGGGGCGTCGATATTCTCCTGGATCATCATCAACCCAAAAGAGCGATGAAACATCCGCAGCGAAAAAGGCCCCTGAAATCGGGTGACCTGGTTTTGATAGAGTTCCATGGGGTTGATCTTGCGGCTGCCGAAGGCGTCGTCTTGGGCATAGGGCCCGAAAACACTGGACAACAAAATGTTCGCCCGGGTGCCAAGTGGATGTAAAGGAACTGTGTGCATGTGGTTTCTCCTGGGTTTTTCCGTGAATTTTGATCAATGCTCGTACAAAGGAGGGAGAATTACAAGCACAGGCAGGGCAGGTGACAATTGTTTTACAGAGCGGGGTCTTTTCGGTCCGGCCTAATCCCCGATAGCCGGCAGGTATACCCGTACGCAGGTGCCCTGACCATACTGGGAATCGACCGCGATCCCGCCGCCGTGATTTTTCACGATACCGTAGACGGCGGCCATGCCAAGCCCTCGGCCCTGGAATTTATCGCTGAAAAAGGGCTCGAAAAGCCGCTGCCGCGTGGTGGCGTTCATTCCCTTGCCGGTGTCCGTGATGGCGACGCTGACATAGCGTCCCGGCTTCAAATCGGGCAGGTGGGCTTCAAACGGTTCGTCGAGGATTTCGTTGGTGGATGCAATCCGGACTTGTCCGGTCTCCTGGATGGCCTCAACCGCGTTGGCAACAATGGCCGCGATGGCCATCTGCAGCTGGGTGGCGTCGGCTTCCACCTGGAAAATATCCGGCGATAAATCCATGTCTATTCGAATGCTCGCCGGAATGGTTTTTTCTACCAGCTTGAGGGTTTCTTCTATCAGGTCGTTCAAGAAAATGGGCGCGGGCAGGTACTGGCCGCCGCCGGCATAGGCCAGTAGCTGTTTGGTCAGCTGCTGCATCCGGTCAACCGCCGTGTGGATGATCGTAAGGGGCGACTTGTCACCTGTAAAATTAAACTCCAAGAGGTCCACGCCACCCATCACGACCTGGAGCGCATTATTGAATTTGTGCGCGATGCCGCCGGCCAAAACGCCGATCGCCTCCATCTTCTGGGCTTGCTGCAATCGCGCCTGAAGCTGCTTGCGGTGGGTAATATCGCGCAGAATAACCAGGGTGGTCGAACTGTCTTCATCTTCAACCCAGAGGAAATCGATGGAAACCTGGCGGTGATTTAAAATTACCGGCGACTCTTCGGGGACTTGTTGAAAGGCGATCCGGGTTTCTTTTAGAAGGCGTTCGACCCGTTCGCAATCAGCGCCAGTGAAAAATGAGGTGAACATGGACGACAGCAGGGTTTCTTCGGGCATCCCCATCAAGGAAGCTCCGGCAGGGTTGGCGTAAACGATCTCGAATTTTGGGTTGAGTTCCAGAATCCCTTCTTGCATGTGGTTCAAGGTCGCCTCAAAATGCCGCCGCGAGGAGAGCAGTTCCTTTGTGATGACGCGTTCATGAAGGTCCTCATCGCCGATAACCTTCCCCCTCAGGCTGTGGGCCTTTCCCGAAGCCAACTGCTCCAGCACCTTCTGGATGTGCCGGCCCATTTTATTGAAAGGTCCTTTGGCGATGCAGCAGTCGGCCCCGTAGGTTGAAATCCGCCCTTTTTCCTCGGTCGCAATGGCGGATAGAATCACCAGAAACGCATCCTTGAGCCCCGGTTTCTGGCGGATGATGCGGCAAAGCTTCTCCCCGCCGATATTGGGCATCACCAGGTCGATAAAGATCACGTCGGGCACGTAGCCTTTAAGCACCCCCAAGGCGTTAATACCATCTGAGGCGCTCATCACGCGGTACCCTTTTTTCTCGAGAAAAAGGGTCATGAACGTAATGACCACCGGGTGGTTATCCACCACCAATATTTTTTTTACACTCTTGTTGCTTTTGGTTATAGGCATCTGGCACACATTTCAAGGGTGGTTGCAAACCCATTTTTCAACCATACTCAGGACGATCTCTTTTTTAATCGGCTTGGTGACGAAGTCATTCATACCGGCTTTAAGACATTTTTCGCGGTCGCCTTTCATTGCATTGGCCGTCATGGCGACGATGGGAATGGCATCGAAACCACTTTCTCGAATCCTGCGGGTGGCCTCCATGCCGTCCATGCCCGGCATTTGGACGTCCATAAAGATCAAATCCAACTGATCCGGAGATGCCGAGAATTTTTCAAGCGCCTCGTGGCCGTTGCGGGCGTGCGTCACCTGGTGGCCCCCTTTGGTAAGCATCAGGGTTGCCAGCTTCTGGTTGACCGGGTTGTCTTCCGCCAGGAGAATTCTGGCTGAGAACCGTTTCTGCGCACAGGTGGTTAAAAGGCTATCGACCGCTGCCGTCCGGGCAGAAGAATATTCGGCCGCTTGGCCATCCTCACCGCCCAAAAGTCCGGTCAGCGCCCCGATCAGGATGTTTCTTCGAACCGGTTTTAGTAAAATCTCGTCAAACCCTGCTTTTTTAGCTGCATGCTCGACGCCGGTTTTGGCGGCGACTATTCCCACCAGCGGGAGCCGTTTGATGGGCTGCGAACGGGCGCCAACGGCGTTGGCGATTTCAAACCCATTTTTATCCCCAAATTGGATATCCACGATACATCCATCAAATCTGTCGCCCGCGGCTATCGCCGCATCCACCGCGGCCAGCGCTTCTTCCGTGTTTGGCACCCCGGTCGCGCGCATGCCGGATGATTGCAGCACTTGTGTCAGTATGTTCAATTGGGTTGGCTGAGGGGTGACGATCAGGAATTTTTTTCCTGAAAGCGCTTGCGGTCCTGTTCGGATTTCCTTACCGGCGGCCGTTTTTCCCAGCCAGGCGGTAAAGTGAAAGACGCTGCCCCCACCGGAGCCCCTTTCGGCCCAGACATCGCCATTCATCAAGTTGGCGATCTGCTTGCATATTGAAAGCCCCAAACCCGTGCCGCCATGAGTTCTGGTGGTTGTGCCGTCAGCCTGTTCAAAAGGGTTGAAAATCGCGGACAACCGACCCTGCGGAATGCCGATACCGGTATCGATAACCCTCGCATGCAGCTTGGCCCGGGTTTCACTTTCCTCTTCCAGATCCAAAGAAAGCAGGATTTCCCCGAATTCGGTAAATTTCGCGGCGTTGCCCATAAGGTTGGTCAAGACCTGCCGAAAGCGGGAGGGGTCTCCTTTTACTTGCAGGGGCAGGCGGGTACTGACCTGGCAGAGCATTTCGACCGTTTTTGGATCAATTTTGGGCCGAATCAGGTCGCAGACATCAAAGGCGCAAAGCTCCGGATCAAAGTCGATATTTTCAAATTCCAGTTTTCCAGCCTCAATCTTGGAAAAGTCCAGAATATCGTTGATAAGTGAAAGAAGCCCATCACCACTGCGCTTGACGGTTTGCACATAATCCAGCTGGGTTTTGTCCAGATCGGTTTCCAGAAGCAGGTCGGTAAACCCGATGATGCCGTTTAAAGGGGTCCTGATTTCGTGGCTCATGTTGGCCAGAAACTCGCCTTTCGCGATGCTGGCGACTTCGGCTTTTTGCGCCATTTCGCTGGCAGTGGCGATGGCTTCTTCAAGCTGATGATTGGCGTCTCGAAGCTCGGCGGTACGCTTCGAGATATCAAGCTCCAATCGCTGTGAATACTCTTTTTCGCGCTCCTGAATCAGCTGATATCCGCGCTGAGTTTCTTCGAGAATTTCCCGGTATCTGGTTTCCTGCACCTGCGTTTTGCGGGTAAATTGATTTTTTAGGACCCGGTAAAAAGCGCGCTCCTTCAGCAGCGACCGGTCAGATAAAAACAGCCTGATACACAGCAGCACCAATCCGGAATCAGCGGCCGCGCCATAGGCAGCCTGGTTGTCCGCGAGAAAATCAAAAAAAACGACGGCATCCAACGCCGCCAGAGAGGCGGCGAAAACCTTCTGCCCACCGGGGGAGGTGTGGCAAACCAGGCCGGTCTGGTTTATTTTTAACTGCTGAATCACCTGCTCTCTGACATCATCCGCCAAACCCAGGTGATTCCCGCCCGGAGCCTTTTGGCCATCCCCCAAGACAATTTGAAACCGCCCGCTTGGGACATGCTCATGCAGGAGGAGGAAAAGCCCCTTGAATGCTTCCTCCACGCATACCGACTCCTTGAAGATGTCATCACGACTGCCCATCTCTACTCCACCGGCACTGCATAAAGATCTCGCGCCTTGACCATTTCATCGGGCAAATCCCTTGCGAGAGTCTTGTACTCTTCAAGGTTATCGTGAATATGGGTGATCAACGGCGGTGAAAGGGTGGCCGTCATCCCGGGAAGCGCCGCATAATTGATCCTTGAAACCATGTATTCGGCAAGCTGCAGCGTGCCGGTGACGCTGTCGGGAGAGACCGTCGCCAAAGCCTTGTGGTGATCGCGAATGCCCTCCCGCACCGCCAGCGGAAGCTTCCAGTCAGCGGCTAACAGATACCCCACCTTGCTGTGGTCGGTGCCAATGATTTCATTTTCAAGATGGGTAAGTGGGCCGGCATCCGGAGTGTAGGCTTGACAGGCTTGAAAAAACAGATCCGGTGTCACCTGCGCCGCCACGATCATGCCGATGTCATGGAGAATGCCGCACAAAAATGCATCCTCGCCCATTTGGCCGAAAATGCGCTCGGAAATCATCTGGCTGCAGATGCTGACCGCCGCACAATGCAGCCACAAATGATGTCGGCTGAAAACGCCCTCCAGATCGCCTTTTTTAAAAATATCTTTAAGCGCCTCGATCACCACCATGTTCCGCAGGTTTTTCATGCCGATAAAAATCACCGCCCGGGAAATGCTGTTGGCCTTTTCACTGAGCGCGTAGTAAGGGCTGTTGACCAAGCGCAGCAGCCGCAGCACCAGGGTGGGATCCAGTCGGATGATCTCTTCTAAATCCTTTACTGCGCATTTGTCCTCAGAGATCACCCGGGATAATCGAATGGCAACATGAGGAAGCGTTTTTAACGCTTGAAACCGCTTCAGCAGCTCTTGCGCGGTCGCCATCTTCTCAATCTCCTTGGGGTCTGTACCCGGAATTTTTGCAAGCAGTTTCTGCCAACGCCACACCGCGACCGCTGGGCCTGAAACTATCAGCCGTTCAAAAAGCCCATGGCAGGTTTTCGGCTCGCAATTTGCGGCTTTAAATTCGTCGGTTTTTTTGTTTTATCGGCGAATTTTCATAAAAAATTAGGTACTTTTAAGTATGCCAGGCAGCCAAGCAGATCGTCGCTTTGCGAAATCCTGAACCTCCCGGCCTAAACCGCTGGATTTGGAGTCCCAGGTTTCGCGGGGCAGGCCCTGACGGTCTGCCGTTAATATCGGATAGTTGTTTTTATCAGTAGGTTGGAAAACTCTGGGGGGAGGGGGGAAATACTTGAAATCCTGTCTCGTCTATTGCTGCAGGAGTTGAGTTCTCGTCCCGGGGAAGATGCAGGAAGAAGGGCTTATCGGTTTCGGCCGATAAGCCCTTCTTCCTGGCTGAACTCATTTTCGGTATGGTGTGCTACTCCTGTAAAACTTTTCGGTCCAGCAAACGGCCCGCGGCGACCCGAACCCGCAGGGGTTCATCCGGGCTCCTGTCCGCAAGCAGGTGATCCTTTCCTTGCAGATGCCGCCGCACTCCCTGGAACCTTTTTATGCTCCTAAGCGGTTCTTCGGGGGCTTGAGGCCCTCAGGGGGCCTATTTCCACTGGAATGCCATACCGAACAGGCCGAGCGCAACCTCCTGGTTATAGAAATCGATGTTGGAGTCGGCCGCCGTGTAAGCGCCGGTTACGAAGAACCGAGCTGATTGGCTGCCGAGCAGGGACCAGTCCCAGGGGTTGGTGTAGTAGACCGTAGCGGAGGTGCCGTAGCGGTCGTCCTCGCGGGTTTTGCCGAAGACCGGGTTGCGCTTATCGTAGTCGGCCTGGCCGACATAGCCGTTGAGCACCAGGGTGATCGGGTCCAGGTTGTAGATATAGGTCAGCTGCAGGTCGACACCGGTGTTCGCCATGGCCTCGCCGTCCAGGTCATCATAGTTCATACTGAATTGAGGTCTCAACTTGTGATTGTCGCCGAACTTGAAGAGGTAGCCGGCCGACACCCGGTGCACGGTGCCGTTGCGGTCCAGGCGGTCCCGATCGGCGTTGGTCAGCGCGGCGATAGAATCACCACTGCTCTCGTTGCCGATGTCCACTTTCCGGAAGGCATACTCCAATTCAAGGTTGGAGCCCAAGACGTTGTCCCATACCAGCTGAGTCCCGACGTTTTGGCGGCTGGTGTCATCCCGGTTCCGATCGGTTACGAAGGGGTCCCGCCAGACCTTGACGTTTCCGCTGAACAGCAAACCGGCCTGGAACACGCCGAGGGAGCCGATGTCCTGCTTAACGCCCAGCTGCTGGGCGGTGTCGAAGGACAGCAGGTCTCCCACCTCAGTGCCCAGAAACACCTCGGTGCGCGCGTTGGCGAAGGTGTAGGCAAGCTTGAACGGAACCGTGAAAAAGGCTGTCGACTCGGAGTCGGGTTCGTCATCGAGGCTGTCGATGCGTTGATTCGACAAATCGAAGCTCAGGATCTTGGCCACCGTGTTGCTCTTGATGCTCAAATAACCCACCCCGGGCTGAATGTAGCCGCTGAAACCGGGCTGCTCGGGGATGGGGTCGAGGGCCGATGCCGGGGAGCCGGCGAGGATCACAACCAGGAAAAAAACCAAACTGCAAAAACCGACTTTGAACTTCATTGAGAGCTCCTTCTTCAAGTTTTGATTGCCGTTGATCTTTGAACCCAATCCACCCCGACGCTCATGGGATCTGGGGGTTTGCGCGTGTCCGCTGACGCCGTTGGCGGCAGCCATACCGGGGATGTCAACCACTTCCTCAGCTTGTCCATCTATCCGGACTTTTCCAGGCCGCTGCGCAAGTTTCCCGGCAGAGTCAATTTAGTGTTCACCATTCGGCCATGGTTAAGACCGCCGGATCGCAGCTCACGTATACATGTTTTGATATTTCCCTGCAACATGAAACTCGCCTGCTTTTTCTGCCAAAAACGCCTGCCGAAGACCGTCGGAACATGCCACAGATGTAATTCCGCCTGACTTTCGGCTTGTTTTTTGATGCATCCGGTGTTATTCATTCGATTAAATTTCGGGGATGGAGTCCCCCCTGATAAACCGCCCGGGCCGGGCTGATGACTCCTACCGACAGTGATGTCCGGTGGGGTCTATCGAGATGGACCCGCCGGCGGTTTTTTTGTTTTGGTACCGGGCAAAACGCCGCCGGAACTCCAACCGGGAGACGAAAATGGCGATCGGAGCAACACCCCCGCCTTCTTGCAGCGTTCATCCGCCGCTTGCGGCGCTATTGGCCAAAGCGGTCGCCACGCTTACGGATTTCAGTCAGAAATTCGATCATTATCACCTCAAACTGACTGATTTGGGCGATCGCTTTGCGGAAGGTCGGTTTCACGTGGCCGTTCTCGGACAATTCAAGCGCGGCAAGAGCACCCTGCTCAACGCCCTGACCGGCGAGCCGATTCTTCCTGTGGGCGTTGCCCCCCTGACCGCGGCGCCCCCATTTATCCAGTACGGTGAGATGCCCAAAATCAAGGTGAAATACCAGGGGGATCGGGCAGCGGATGAATTCCCCGGCGGTTCGACTGAAGAGAGGAGTGCTTATCTGGCCCGGTTTGTCACCGAAGCGGGCAACCCGCAAAACAGACTCGGCGTGACCGAAGTGCAAGTCGATCTGCTGGCCCCCATCTTGGCCGGCAGCGTCGTTTTGATCGACACGCCGGGCATCGGCGCCACCTACCGGCACGAAACAATGGCAACGCTCAACTTTTTGCAGCAATGCGATGCAGATCTTTTTCTGATTTCAACCGATCCGCCCATTACCGAGGTTGAGCTGGATTTTTTGCGACAGGTTCGTGAAAAAGTTCCGCGGTTGTTTTTCGTCTTGAACAAAATCGATTACCTGGATGAGCGGGAGCTGCAGGGCGGGTGGGCCATCCCGCCGAATAGATCTTTCACCTGGCCGACCTGCGCAGGGTGGATGCCATCGTGATGGGGCATCGCGGGGAGAGCCTGCTGCAGAAATGGCTGCTCGGCTCGGTGGCCAAAAGAGTCCTGAGTTACGCCCACTGTACGGTGATCGTGGTGCGGTGTTAGGGGGTCGGCGGTCGAACGGTGGTTTGCTTCCAGGGTGGGGCTGCTGGCAGCTTGCCCAGTGTTCGTTTCGTAATTGCTGGGGGTTGAGGGCCAATGGGAGAGTGGGGTGAACTTCTGATTGCGTTGAACACCGCGGTCGCGGATGTTATGTACGTGATGGTGGAAGAGGGCCGGCGGGTGCTGCCGCTGCTTAAAAAACCGGCGCTGGTCATGTGTGGCGGGAGCCTGGGGGCTGCGAGCCGCTACGGCGTCGGATTGCTGTCGGCAAAGATCTGGGGTACAAGCTTCCCCTGGGGGACGCTGATCGTCAACCTCGTGGGGTGCTTTTTCATCGGTCTGCTTTTCGGGCTGGCGGATTCCGTCCGGTTTCTGACCCCGGACATGCGGCTGCTGCTGGTCACCGGCTATCTGGGTGCGCTGACGACCTTTTCAACTTTTTGCCTGGAAACCGTCACTGCCGGCCGCGCCGGCCTGCGGCTGCAGCCGTTGACCAATATCCTGATCACCAACACGGGCGGCCTGGCCCTCACCTTTTTCGGGATTTGGCTGGGAGGCCTGCGATAGGGGGCAGCGATGTTGAATTACAAGGCGATCGAAATTTTCACCAGCGAGGCGGCACGCTGTCGCAAAAAGCCGCTTGCGGATGCCGTCATCCAGTATATCCGGGGTCTCAAGATTGCGGCGCGCTGCATCGTCACCCGGGGTATCGCGGGGTGTTACGAAGGCGGTGAGGTGGCGACCACCCGGCTGGAGATCCTGTCTTTCAACCAACCGGTCCGGATCTACATCGTCGTTCCGGCCGAGGAGACCGATCGCGTGCTGGACGGTTTGGACGGCATGATCGGCGAGGGCATCGTTGCCCTGCATGATCTCAATGTTCTCAGCTACAGGGCGAACAACACCTTTTTCCCCCGGCAGCTCAAGGTCCGCGATGTCATGACGCCCGAGCCTCAAAGCGTCACGGCCACCACTGCCCTGAATGATTCGGTCCGGATGCTGCTCTCCTCGGTCTTTACCGGGGTCCCGGTGGTCGACAGTGAAAACCGGCCCGTCGGCGTGATCACCCAGGGGGACCTGATCACCCGCGGCGGGCTGCCTCTGCGCCTGGGTTTGCTGGCGGCATCCGACGAGAATCGCCGCGAATCGGTCCTCAACCTGCTGGCCTCCCGGCAGGCCGCCGAGGTCATGACGACCCCGGCCATCACCATTGCCGATGACCGGCCGTTGGCGGAGGCTGTGGATCTGATGCTGGCCAAGGGCGTCAAACGGCTGCCGGTGGTCGATCCCGCCGGCCGCCTTGCGGGGATGCTGTCGCGGCTCGACATCTTCCGCACGGTCATGCGCGAGGCCCCCGACTGGAACGCCTTTCGGGCCCAAAAAATCGAGGTCGCCCACTTGAAGAGAGTGGGGGACATCCTGCGCCGGGATACGCACACTGTTTCTCCCGAAACCCCGCTGGATGAGGTCATCCGGGTCATCGATCACAACGATATCCAGCGGGTGGCGGTCGTCGACGCCGAGGGCCAGTTGCTGGGCCTGATTTCGGATGGCGATCTGCTGCGCTTCTTCAAGCCGGAGCATGAGGGCATCTGGCATCGGCTGGCCAAAGTCAAAGATCCCTTCAAGCAGGACGCCTGCCGCGGCGACCTCCAGCGGTGCTTAATGGAAACAAGCGCCGCCGCGGTCATGACCACCGAACTGATCACGGTCCGTGAAGAGCTGCTGATCGAAGAGGCCATCGGGTTGATGATCGACAAGGCCCTCAAGCGCTTGCCGGTGGTCGACGCCGACGGGCGCTTCAAGGGCATGGTCAGCCGGGACTCCCTGCTGCGCGCCGGTTTTGGCAAATCCCCTTCAAAGGAAAATGGCCATGCTGAAGTTTGAACGGGAGAGGTTTCATGCCCGCATCGTGCTGCCCACCGGGGAAATGGCCGATCGCCCGATCGAGATCCGCACCCACCCGATCACCGGCCGCACCTGCAGGATCACTTACAGCCGCGCCGAAGAAAGTGAGCCCGGAACGGCGGCCCTGCCTGCGCCGCCGCCTTTTGCGGCCGAGCGGGACACGTGCCCTTTCTGCCGCGCCCGGCTGGCTATGCATACCCCGCAGATAGCTCCCGCCCTCTGCCCTCAGGGACGCATGACCCGCGGAAGCTCCACCCTTTTCCCCAACCTGTTTCCCTACGGGCGGTATTCCGCGGTAAGCCTCTTCGACGATGACCACTTCGTG
>Ga0105090_10002411_pt1 | contig 10433 bp, 7 predicted proteins | sample PPLLak3March2015_FD_79110 | JGI IMG/M metagenome (GOLD analysis project Ga0105090, IMG submission 79110) | Freshwater sediment microbial communities from Prairie Pothole Lake near Jamestown, North Dakota, USA - PPLs Lake P7 Core (1) Depth... | ecosystem: Environmental > Aquatic > Freshwater >... | reverse complement strand
GTCTGCTGCCCGGCGGTGAAGGTGGTGACGATGACCTCGTCGAAGCTCAGCGCAAAGGCCAGCAGCGCGCCGGCCAGCAGGGCCGAGCCCAATTGCGGCAACACGATGTAGCGCAGCGTCTGGAAGCCGTCGGCACCCAGGTCCATCGAGGCCTCGATCAGGTTCGGGTTCAAGCGCCTCAGGCGCGCCACCGCGTTGTTGTAGACCACCACCACGCAGAAGGTGGCGTGGCCGATCACGATGGTCCAGAACGAGAACGGGATCTGCATCGTGCCGATGGCCGAGCGCAGTGCGATGCCGCTGATCACGCCGGGCAGCGCTATCGGCAGGATCAGCAGCAGCGACACCGCCTCGCGGCCGAAGAAGCTGGCCCGCGCCAGCGCCGCCGCCGCCAGGGTGCCGAGCACCAGCGCCACGCCGGTGGAGGCCAGCGCCACCTCGAAGCTGAGCTTGATCGCGGCCCACACGTCCTCGCGCAGCCAGGCCACGCCGAACCACTGCGTGGTCAGTGCCGGCGGCGGGAAGACGTAGCTCTTGTCCTCGGCACTGAAGGCGTACAGGATGATCAGCGCCAGCGGCACGTGCAGGAAGGCGATCACTCCCCACGCGGCCGTCTTCAGCGGCCAGCCGGCAGCCGGGCTAGAGCGCATCGAAGGCTCCCAGCTTCTTGGCCAATCGCAGGTACAGGCCGATGACGACGATCGGCACCAGCGAGAAGGCCGCGGCAAAGGGCACGTTGCCGGCCACGCCCTGCTGCTTGAAGACCACCTGGCCGATGTACAGCGTGCTGTCGCCGATGACCTGGGGAATGATGTAGTCACCCAGCGTCAGACTGAAGGTGAAGATGGAGCCAGCCGCTATGCCAGGCATGGACAACGGCAGGATCACGCGTCTGAAGGTCAGCGCCGGGTTGGCGCCCAGGTCACCCGAGGCCTCGATGTAGGACTGCGGGATGCGCTCGATCGACGCCTGGATCGGCAGGATCATGAAGGGCAGCCACATGTAGACGAAAACGACGAAGGTGCCGATCGCAGAAAAGCTCAAGCTGGGCCCGCCGATCGCCGGCAACGCCAGCACCGCATCGAGCAACCAGCCCAGATGCGTCTGCTGTGCCAGCCGGGAGATCGCTCCTTCCTTGGCGAGCAGCAGCTTCCAGGCATACAGGCGCACCAGATAGCTCGACCACAACGGCAGCATCACCGCGATGTAGAGCACGGCCTTCTGCGCGCCGCTGGCGTGGCGCGCCATGTAGTAGGCCAGCGGAAAACCCAGGGCCACGCAGGCCAGCGTCACCAGCACCGACATCGTCACCGAGCGGCGCACGACATCCAGGTTGGCCGGGTCGGCCAGGTCGCGGAAGTTCTGCAGAGTGAACTCGCGAACCACCTGGCCGGTGTAGTCGTCCAGGCCGAAAAAGGCGTTGGCCAGCAGCGCCAGCAGCGAACCCAGGTAGACCACGCCGAACCACAGCAGCGGCGGCGCCAGCAGCGCCAGCAGCAGCAGGCCGCGCCGCGTGTACAGCAGGTCCGAGACCCGGCGGCGCAGACCGTGCGCAGGCGGCGGCAGCGCCAGCGCCGTGTTCACCGCGCGACCCTCCGCGGCGCGCGCTCCGGGACGAGCGCCTGCGAACGGCCTGGCCCGATCATGCCTGCCCCTCCGACTCGAGCGCATGCACTGCGCCGCGGTCCCAGTGCAAGTGGACCTGTTCGCCACTGACCGGCCCTGCCGCGCCGGCAGCCAGCGGCAGGTCGGCCTGCAACAGCACGCCGGCGGACTCGACCTTGATGCGTGTGAAGGCGCCGAAGTACTGCACCTCGCGTACCAGGCCGGTGGCGCTGGCGCCACTTTCGGCACCGAGGCGGATGCGCTCGGGCCGCAGCATGGCGCTGCCATGACCGGTGAGCTGCCGCGCCGCCGCGCCGTCGAGCACGTTGGCAGCGCCGACGAAGTTGGCGACGAAGCGCGTCATCGGCGCGTCGTACACCTGCTGTGGCGTGCCGACCTGCTCCAGCCGGCCCTTGTTGAAAACGCCGATGCGGTCGCTCATCGACAGCGCTTCGTGCTGGTCGTGGGTGATGAACAGGAAGGTGATGCCCAGGCGCCGCTGCAGTGCCTTGAGTTCGCTTTGCATCTGCTCGCGCAGCTTCAGGTCGAGCGCGCCCAACGGCTCATCGAGCAGCAGCACCTGCGGCTGGTTGATCAGCGCGCGCGCCAGCGCCACGCGCTGACGCTGGCCGCCCGACAGCTGCGCCGGACGCCGGTCGCCCACGCTTTGCAGCTCCACCAGCGACAACAGTTCGTCGGCACGCTTGACACGTTCGGCCTTGCCTACCTTGCGCACCATCAGCCCGTAGGCCACGTTGTCGCGGATGCTCATGTGCGGGAACAATGCGTAGTCCTGGAACACCGTGTTCACCGGGCGCGCATAGGGCGGCTGCAGCGACATGTCCTCGCCGCCGATCAGGATGCGCCCCGCCGTCGGCAGCGTGAAGCCGCCGATCATGCGCAGGCAGGTGGTCTTGCCCGAGCCCGAGGGCCCGAGCAGCGTGAAGAACTCGCCGGCCTCGATCGTCAGGTCGACGCCGTCGACCGCCCGCACCTCATGACCGGGCGAGCCAAAGACACAGGACACACCGTCGAGTTGAACCGCCGCCGTCATACCGAGATCGTGGATTCGAGCGGACGCCGCGGAACCGGCTCGGCCGGGCCGCTGGCGTCGCCCCCTTGAGGAATGCGGCCTAAGCCGCTTCGGAGGTGGGTGTTACCTGCCGCCCAGCACGGCGATGTAGTCCGACACCCACTTGTGATAGGGCACGCACTGGTCGTTCTGGCTGGCGCACTTGGTGGTCGGCGTCTTCCAGAAGGAGATCTTGGTGAAGTCGTCGTAGCCCTGGCGCTTGCAGCCCTCGTCGCCGAGCAGCTTGTTGCCCTTGCAGGCCGCAGGCACGGCCGGCACCGAGCCGAACCAGGCCGACAGGTCACCCTGCAGCTTCGGGTTCAGCGAATGCTCGAGCCACAGGTAGGCGCAGTTCGGATGCTTGGCTTCGGCATGCATCATCGTGCTGTCGGCCCAGCCGGTGGCGCCTTCGACCGGTACCACGGTCGCGATCGGGCGCTTCTTCGAGCCGAGGATGTTGGCCTGGAACTGCCAGCTCGACGAGGCCACCACGCCTTCGTTGGTGAAGTCGTCGATCTGCACGAAGGCGTCGTGCCAGTACTTGCCGACGATCTTGCGCTGGCCGCGCAGCAGTTCTAGCGCGGCCTTGTACTGTGCCTCGTTCAATTCGTACGGGTCCTTGATGCCCAGCGCCGGGTTCTTCTTCATCAGGTACAGCGCGGCGTCGGCGATGTAGATCGGGCCATCGAAGGCCTGTACGCGGCCCTTGTTGCTCTTCCCGTCGGGCAGCGTCTGCTCCTCGAACACCACGTTCCATGAGGTCGGTGGCTTGTCCTTGAAGACATCCTTGTTGTACATCAGCACGTTCCAGCCCCACTGGTAGGGCACGCCGTAGTGGGTGCCGTTCTCGTAGTGCCAGGGCGCCTTCTGCAGCCGCGGGTCGATGTTCTTGTAGCTGGGGATCAGGTTGACATTGATCGGCTGCACCTTCTTGCCGCGAATCAGGCGCGAACTGGCATCGCCCGAGGCCGTGACCAGGTCGAAGCCGCCTTCGTTCATCAACGCCACCATCTCGTCGGAGGTGCCGGCTGTCTTGACATTGACCTTGCAGCCGGTGGCCTTCTCGAAGTCGGTCACCCAATCGAAATTCTTGTCGGTGGCGCCGCGTTCGATGTAGCCGGCCCAGGCCACGATGTCCACCTGGCCCTCGCCCTTGCCAAGCTTCTGCACGGCCTTCTGGGCGGTGACCGGCGTGGCCACGGCCAAGGCCGTGGCAGCAATACTGATGGCGCTCAGCAACGGAAAGCGGCGTGTCGTCATGGGCAATCTCCTGTCAGTGGTGGCCAACCGCGCACCGGGCACGGCACAGGGGCCGGACGATACGGGCAACTCGCAGCCTTGTGAAATTCAATGGTGCGGCGGCGAGCGGTCTCGAAATTCGATATCCAGGTAAACCCGAAATCTTCGCACGTGTTCAGCCGGACCAGGCCACCTTGCCGGTGGCCACGTCGTGCATGGCATGGATGATCTTCAGCTTGCCCTCGCGCACCAGGCCGGCCATCGTCTGGCTGCGGCTGGTCAGCATCGTGGCCGCGTCCCTGGCGTTCTGCTCGGCCACGCGCTGCACCAACGCCCTGTCCTTCGACGAGGGCACGCCCTTGTAGTCCAGCTTGGTCAACGCCGGGCGTATCTGCTGCAATACGCCGGTCAGGCTGCCCAGCTTGGCATCGTCGATCGCGCCCTTGACCGCGCCACATTCGCTGTGGCCGAGCACGACGATGAGCTTGGCGCCGGCCAGCGCGGTGGCGAATTCCAGGCTGCCGATGATGTCGGTGCTGGCGATGTTGCCGGCAATTCGGGCGACGAACAGGGCGCCGATCTGCTGGTCGAACACCAGCTCCGGCGGCACACGGCTGTCGATGCAGCCCAGCACCGCGGCAAAAGGCGCCTGCTTATGCGCCGTGCTGCGCACCTGCTCCAGCAGGTCGCAGTTCAGCGCCTGACCGGCCATGAAGCGGGCGTTGCCGTCGCGCAGCCGCTGCAGCGCCGCATCGGGTGTCTTCGCGGCCTGCATCTGCGGCGTGAAGGCCACGCACTTGTCCTTGGCCTGTGCCGCGCCGGCGAAGCTGGCCAAGGCGGCGATGCCGCTGAGGGTCTCGCGTCGGTTCAGCATGGGTACTCCTGCAGCCCGGGCCGGGCCCGTGTCGAGGATTGTGAAGGCCATCGCGGCCAGTGTCTGCCGAAGTCTGTGGAACACTATGGCCATGCCACAGTGGTCCTCCAGCACCCACATCCTGCACCGCCAGATGACCCACACGCCGCCGGTGGCCGCCAGCGCCCAGGGTGTGTTCATCACCGATTCGCAGGGCCGGCAGTACCTCGATGCCTCGGGCGGTGCGGCCGTGTCCTGCCTGGGCCATGGCCACTCGGAGGTGCTGGCTGCGATGCACGCGCAACTCGACCAGCTGGCCTATGCGCACACCAGCTTCTTCACCACGCAGGTGGCCGAGGAACTGGCCGATCTGCTGGTGAAGGATGCGCCCGCCGGCATCAGCCATGCGTACTTCGTCTCCGGCGGGTCCGAGGCGGTCGAGGCGGCGCTGAAGTTGGCGCGCCAATACTTCGTCGAGATCGGCCAGCCGCAGCGCCGCCATTTCATCGCCCGGCGACAGAGCTATCACGGCAACACGCTGGGCGCGCTGGCGGTGGGCGGCAACGCCTGGCGGCGCAAGCAGTTCGCCCCGCTGCTGGTCGAGGTGACCCATGTCGCGCCGTGCTACGAATACCGCGACCGCCGAAGCGGCGAAAGCGCCGAGGCCTACGGCCAGCGCCTGGTGGCCGAGCTGGCCGCGGCGATTGAACAGCTCGGCGGCGACAGCGTCATCGCTTTCGTCGCCGAGACCGTCGGCGGCGCCACCCAGGGAGCCGTGACGCCCGTGCCGGGCTATCTGCGCGGTGTGCGCGAGCTGTGCAGCCGCCACGGCATCCTGCTGATCCTGGACGAGGTGATGTGCGGCATGGGCCGCTGCGGCACGCTGCATGCCTGCGAAGCCGAAGGCGTGGTGCCCGACCTGCTGGTGGTGGCCAAGGGCCTGGGCGGCGGCTACCAGCCGATCGGCGCGGTGCTGGCACAGGCGCAGGTGGTCGAGGCCTTTGCCCGAGGCAGCGGCGCCTTCCAGCACGGCCACACCTACATCGGCCATGCGATGGCCTGCGCGGCGGCGTTGGCGGTGCAGCGCGTAATCCGCCGCGACCGGCTGCTCGAACGCGTTCAGAGCCAGGGTGTCGGGTTGCGCGATCGGTTGGTGAAGACCTTCGGCGCGCACCCGCAGGTGGGCGACATCCGCGGCCGCGGCCTGTTCCAGGCCATCGAACTGGTCGCCGACCGTTCCATGAAGAAGCCCTTCGACCCGGCGCTGAAACTGCATGCGCGCATCAAGGCGCAGGCCATGGCCGAAGGGCTGATGGTCTACCCGATGGGCGGCACCATCGACGGCCAGCACGGCGACCACGTGCTGCTGGCACCGCCGTTCATCGTCGACGATGCGCAACTCGACCTGATCGTGCAGCGCTTGGCGCGAGCGGTCGATGCCACGCTGGCCAGCCTGGGTTGATCCGGGCAAGCCCCGTCCGTACCGGGCCAGGCTTGAGCTATCGTCGGCATGCTGTCTCATCCCTTCCTTCCCTGGAGCCACCCCAATGAATCCAACCCGCAAGTTCACCCCGCTACGTGCCACCCTTGTCGCATCCGCCCTGGCGCTCTCCCTGCCCTGGACGCCGGCCGTGGCGCAGCAGAAGTTCGTGACCATCGGCACTGGCGGCGTCACGGGCGTGTACTACGCGGCCGGCGGCGCCATCTGCCGGCTGGTCAACAAGGACCGCGCCAAGCACGGCATCCGCTGCTCGGTCGAATCCACCGGCGGCTCGGTCTTCAACGTCAACACCATCAAGTCGGGCGAGCTGGACCTGGGCTTCGCCCAATCCGACGTGCAGTACAACGCCATCAAGGGCCTGGGCGCCTTCAAGGACGCCGGCCCGTGGACCGACGAGCGCGCAGTGTTCTCGGTGCACCCGGAGCCCTTCACCGTGCTGGCGCGCAAGGAAGCCAACGTCAAGAGCTTCAATGACTTCAAGGGCAAGCGCTTCAACGTCGGCAACCCGGGTTCGGGCACGCGCGCTTCGCTCGAGGAAATGATCGCGGCGATGAACTGGAAGCTCACCGACTTCTCGCTCGCCTCGGAGCTGAAGGCCGACGAGCACGGCCCCGCGCTGTGCGACGGCAAGATCGACGGCTTCTTCTACGGCGTGGGCCACCCGTCCGCCAACATTCAGGACCCGACCACGTCCTGCGGCGCCAAGCTGGTGTCGCTGACCGGCCCGGCCATCGACAAGCTGGTGGCTGACAAACCCTACTACGCCAAGGCGGTGATCCCGGCCGGCCTGTACCCCAACAACCCCGAGGCCACCAACACCTACGGCGTGCTGGCCACGGTGGTGTCGTCGAGCAAGGTGCCGACCGAAACGGTGTACCAGGTGGTCAAGGCGGTGTTCGACAACTTCGAGGAGTTCAAGAAGCTGCACCCGGCGCTGGCCAACCTGAAGCCCGAGAACATGATCAAGGACGGCCTGTCGGCACCACTGCACGATGGCGCGATCAAGTACTACAAGGAAAAGGGCTGGATCAAGTAGCGCAAGGAAGAGCGGGACGGGTCTGCCGGCCCGCCCTTTCCGATTGATCTCATCGGCACCCTTGCGGTGCGCAGCCCCATGGCCACCGATATCGAAAAGGCCCCCGCGGCCCTGCAGGAACTCGTCGCCGAGGTCGACACCGGTCGGCGCGAGCCCACGGGCTTCGCCCGGCAGCTGATCTTCGGCACCGCGCTGGCCTGGGCGCTGTTCCAGCTGTGGTACGCCTCGCCGCTGCCCTTTGCGCTGCGCATCGGCGTGCTCAACGACACCGAGGCGCGCTCCATCCACCTGGCGTTCGCGCTGTTCCTGGCCTTCATGGCCTGGCCGGCCTTCAAGCGCTCGGCGCGCGACCGCATTCCGCTTCTGGACATGGTGTGTGCGCTGGCCGGCGCCTTTGCCGGCGGCTACCTGCTGCTGTTCTACGCGCAGCTGGCCACGCGCCCCGGGCAGCCGACCACGATGGACATCGTGGTGGCCAGCGCCGGCGTGCTGCTGCTGCTGGAAGCGACGCGCCGCGCAGTCGGCTGGCCGATGGCGGCGCTGGCGCTGCTTTTCCTGGCGTATTGCATGCTGGGCGCGCACATGCCCGAGGTGCTGTCGCACAAGGGCGTGTCGCTGAACCGGCTGCTGTCGCACATGTGGCTCACCACCGAAGGCGTGTTCGGCATCGCGCTGGGCGTGTCCACTGGGGCGATCTTCGTCTACGTGCTGTTCGGCAGCCTGCTCGACCGCGCCGGCGGCGGCAACTACATGATGCAGGTCAGCTTTGCAGCCTTGGGCCACCTGCGCGGCGGGCCGGCCAAGGTGGCGGTGGTGTCGTCGGCGCTGAACGGCATGATCTCCGGCTCGTCGGTGAGCAACGTGGTCTCCGGCGGCATCTTCACCATCCCGCTGATGAAGAAGGCCGGCTATGGCGGCGTCAAGGCCGGCGCGATCGAGACCATGAGCTCGGTCAACGGTCAGATCATGCCGCCGGTGATGGGCGCGGCCGCCTTCCTGATGGTCGAGTACGTGGGCATCTCGTACAGCGAGGTGGTCAAGCATGCGCTGCTGCCGGCGGTGCTGTCGTACCTGGGGCTGCTGTACATCGTGCACCTCGAGGCGCTGAAGCTGGGCATGATGCCGATCATCAACCGCGTGCCGCGCACCTGGGGCGATGCCATGCTGCGGCTGGGCCTGGGGCTGTCCGGCAGCATCATCGTCATGGCAGCGCTTTACTACCTGTTCGCCTTCCTGAAGTCGATGCTCGGCGAGAACGCCGGCCTGGCCATCGCGGCGGTGATGGCGGCGCTGTATCTGTATGCCGTGCGAGAGGCGGCGCGCTGTCCCGATCTGCCACAGGACATCGACATTGACAACCCGAAGGCGCTCGACACCTGGCCGACGGTAAAGGCCGGGCTGCACTTCCTGCTGCCGATTGCCACGCTGATCTGGTGCCTGATGGTCGAGGAGATGTCGCCGTCGCTGTCGGCCTTCTGGGCCATCGTGGTGCTGGTGCTGCTGATGCTGACGCAGCGCTGGCTGATCGAGTTCTTCCGCGGCCAGCCCACCGCCGGCACGCTGCGCAACGGCTTTGACGAGGTGGTGCACGGCATGAACGACGGCTCGCGCAACATGATCGGCATCGGCGTGGCCACTGCCACCGCCGGCATCATCGTCGGCGCGATCACGCTCACCGGGTTGGGCCTGCGCATGACCGAATTTGTCGAATTCGTCAGCCAGGGCAATGTCATGGCGATGCTGCTGTTCATTGCCTTCGTCTGCCTGGTGCTCGGCCTGGGCGTGCCCACCACCGCCAACTACGTGCTGGTGGCCACGCTGATGGCCCCGGTGGTGGTGGAGCTGGGTGCACAGAGCGGGCTGATCATTCCGCTGATCGCGGTGCACCTGTTCGTCTTCTACTACGGCATCATGGGCGACATCACACCGCCTGTCGGGCTGGCCACCTTCGCGGCAGCGGCGATCAGCGGCGAGGATGCCATCCAGACCGGCATCCAGGGTTCGATCTATGCACTGCGCACCGTCATCCTGCCCTTCATCTGGATCTTCAACCCGCAGCTGCTGCTGATCGACATCCACAGTACCGGCGAGCTGATCCGCGTGGTCGTGGCCTGCAGCATTGCCACGCTGGTCTTCGCCGCGGTCACGATGAACTGGTTCCGCGTCAAGAATCACCTTTGGGAAACAGCGCTGCTGGCCATCGCGGTGGTGCTGCTGTTCCGGCCCGACTTCTTCATGGACCGCATCACGCCACCGACGAGCAATGCGCCGGCGGCCGAGGTCTTCCAGTTGGCCCAGAGCGCGCCCTCTGACGCCACGCTGGCGATGATCATCAAGGGCACCACGCTGGAAGGCGAAGAGATCACCAAGACCGTGGCATTGCAGCTCGGCGAGGCCGGTGCCGACGGCCGCAAGCGCCTGGCCGACGCCGGGCTGCAACTGGTGCCCTTGGGCGCCAACGTGCAGGTGGGGGCTGTCAAGTTCGGCTCTCGCGCCAAGCGCGGCGGCTTCGAATCCGGCTGGGACGTGGCCGCGGTCAAGGTGCCCACCGGCGCGCCCAGCCCGCACTGGTTCTACTTGCCGGCGTTGCTGCTGGTGGGCCTGGTGTGGTGGAACCAGGGACGCCGGCTGCGCTGATCACTCGGCTACACTGCGGTCCGCCAGGAGAGCGCAGCTGCCTTCACACCGCAGCAGCCGCCGAAGGCGCAGGGGTCGAGACAGCGACATCGACCCCGAACGCTCAGGCAAAAGGACTGGCAAGCGCCTCGGCGACGGGGCGTTCCTCACTGGAGAGAGGCTGGCTTTGAAGCCAGCCCACCGAAGGGGCAAGCGCCGCATTCAATTGCAGCGCCAATCTCTCAGGTAAAGCGGACAGCGGGGGCCCTGAACAACCAGAATCGGGTTGTTCGTAGCCCTGGGAGCCTGTCATGTCCGCTGATTTGCTGAAGACCCCGCTGCACGCACTGCATCTGGAACTCGGGGCCCGCATGGTGCCCTTTGCCGGCTACGACATGCCGGTCAACTACCCCGGCGGCATCATCGCCGAGCACAAGCAGTGCCGAGAGTCGGCGGCGCTGTTCGATGTCTCGCACATGGGTCAGGTGCGCCTGGTCGGCGAAGACGCCGC